>JAANMV010003275.1_pt1 | contig 14317 bp, 11 predicted proteins | sample 7279661 | NCBI WGS metagenome assembly JAANMV01 (sample SAMN14094540, study PRJNA606508) | bioreactor metagenome | isolation source: A lab-scale SPAN reactor treating ammonium-rich wastewater day 121 | place: Ireland: Galway | collected 2017-05-16 | reverse complement strand
AGGCTATAGTTATCCACAGCCAGCCTAGCAGATACTGGCTACACGCCCCCTATCAAAGTTGGATCGGCACACACTGTCAAGATTCAATCGGCGCCAACACATGTGCGTCACCTCGCTCGCTAAGCGCCGCTTCCAGGGCATTTCGGCATCCGCGCATGTTTCGCTGTCGGCTGCGGCTCGGTCGATGGAGGGCCCAGAACGCCTCTGCAAAGAGCTTCCCCGGGCGAGAGAATCGGAATGCGGTCACCAATCCCTGGCGGTCTGGGTACTGCTCTAACCACCCATCTTGCACCAAGACGCGTACCAACAAGGACGCCAATTGGTTCGGGTCATTGGTCTCTGCGGCATTCAGCTCGTCTTGCTCGCCGACTGTATCCAAACGTTCTTGGTGTGCCTGGACTGAAGGCATCAGAAGTTCTTTGAGCTCGTCGCGATTGAGGTTGTGTGCGTAGTCAGCGGAAGGTCCGTGAAGACGCTCGTAAAGCGTTCGCAGACATACAGCCACAAGTTCTCGTCGGGCACTGTTCAGCGGGCGGAAGAAGCGCTCTCGCCCGGCCTCAAAAAACGCATGGCTGATCATGACGACATCCTCTAAATTTGCTCAGGTAAGGGATTTCGGACGTGTAATGCCAAAGGTGCCTGAAAGCGGGCCCCGTTTACGGATAGTAGTGAAGTTGCGTAATGCGCAGCCATGTACCGTCTTTAAGGCCCCCTCGAACTCCTGAGCCAGTCAGAAATAGAGGTTGGGGAACAGTTTGACACGGTATTCGACCGGGGGCTGACCGAGGCTTCCAGGGTCTATGGTGGTTGTAGCGATTAAGCCAATCGGGCGTCATATCGCGCACGTCCAGTAGACTTAAATGTCGCATCCTGGACGATCATAGGGCCGCTTGCGGAACAGGTGCGGGTGCTCCTGATACCAATCCTTCATGGCCTGCATCGGCGTCTTGCTCTTGAGCGCTGACTGCGGCAACTGGTGGTTGCATAGGGCCACATAGCGCAGCAAGGTCTGCTCCATGTCCTCACGGCTGTTGAACCTGTGGGTCTTGAGCACATCGGCGATGCGGCCATTGAACCGCTCCACCATGCCATTGGTTCTCGGGGTCCTGGGCTTGGTCAGCCGGTGCTCAATGCCCAGCTCCTTGCACAACTGGTCAAACTCATGGTTGCCGCTGGGCTCGCGCTCCCTGCTGGCAAACAGGCGGTCGGTGAACTCCTTGCCGTTGTCGGTCAGCAGCTTGGTGATTCTGATCGGACAGGCCTTGTGCAGTGCCTTGAGGAAGGACTGTGCGCTGGCGGCTGTCTTGTTGGCCTTGAGTTGTACGAAGACCCAGCGCGTGGCCCGGTCGATGGCCACGAACAGGTAGCGCCTGCTGCTCTCACCCTGCATCTGGGGCAGGTACTTCACGTCCATATGCACATAGCCCGGCTCGTAACTCTTGAACGCCTTGTGCACAGGCTGTGGCTCCTGGGGCCTGAGGGCGTTGAGGTTGCCCGCTCCATGGCGACGCAGACACCTGTCCAGGCCTGAGCGCGAGACATGGGGGCAAATGAACTCCCGCGTGACGGCCAGCAGGTCATCCAGGGGCAGCAGCAAGGTGCGCCGCAGGTGAACCACCACGGTCTCTTGTGCAGGCGTGAGCACGGTCTGCAGGTGATGGGCCGTATGCGAGCGGTCGCCAAAAACAGAGCGCTTCTTCCACTTGTAGACCGTCTGCTCGGTAATCCCATAGCGCTGGGCCAGGATACTGGCTGTCTCGTTGCTGGCCGCGATCTCGGCCCGCACTGCAGGTGTGGTGCGAGCGTTCTTGTGCAGGGCTATCAACATGGCTTCACTCCCCTGGTGGATTGCAAGGACTCTATCAACTCTTGCAGAACCGCTCGGGCCATGAACAGTGGATAGCGTTTTTGGTCTATGCAATCATCCGGGATGCGACACTTAAGCATCAGTCGGCCGTGCGCTGGATTATGGAAAGTTGCCTGTTTAGGTATCCCACTTGCTGAAAGTATTAGTGAGTCTGGGCGGGAGTTGGATGTTTTGAGTGATGGCGAAAAACATCTTTTTTTCAATCATGCCTTGTATGATTTTTCCCTCTACCATCAAAATATCGAGAGCTTTGTCGAGTGCGATTTTGTGCCGAAGTTTTGGTGGGGCGTATCGATATATATTGGTTTTTGAAATCCAGAACTGCTGATGCTGATGCTGATGCTGATGCTGATGCTGATGCTGATAGTAAGATAGTGTTTTGTCCCAAAGCCATTTTTCCAGGGCTCGCGCATTGGAATAATCTTCAGACATTTGCTGGGCATCACCGAACAATCGTTTAAATTCCTGCAGGTGCCAGAGACATATTTTCGCTGCGCCTTCAATTGAATCGATGTCGATGTCGGTGCCTTGGCATTGTATGATTTGAAAAAGTGCTGCCATGCGTGCCATGTTCTCTGCAATCTTGGAGGCGTGGTCGCGTACATCCGCAAGGGCTCCATTCGCAGTCAACTCGGATTCAATTGTGTTGTAGTAATGAATCCATGCTTCTCTTGCTTCCCAAGAAAATTCGATAGTTTGGCGTTTTTCGTTAATCCTTCCATCTGCTGAGTAGTATTGGGAGAGGATTTTATTAATATGGGTGTGAAAACTTTTTACCCAAAATTCGTGAAAGCGGGGCGTGTCCCCAATCGTACGGGTCCCTTGCGTGGACGGGGGGTAGGCGACCAGCATCCGAGCCAGCAGTCCCGAATTACGGGCCTCTCCATTTTTACGCCCTAAAAATTGACGCAGCAGATCCGGTTGGATCATGATGCTCATGGTAAGGCGCGCATCGTGCAAGCGGAAGCTGTCACTCTTGACGCGATTTACCCGGATATCAGTTGCAGCATCCCAGAGTGCATTGAGGGCGGGAATGTTGCGTGCGGCATTACCATTCAGAATGCTCGATCCCTCGCTGGAGAATAAGGCTGCAGATGGTAAATTCTGGTGCAGACCTTGTAGCAATGCTTCAGGTGTCGAGTCCACATAGATCAATTGGGGGCGCCTGGGGCGGATGGGACATTGTGAGGTAATTGCTTGGAGGCGTTGGGTAAGCTCTTCGACTGGCGCTCCCTGGGCAATGGAGTTGGCAATTTTCGATTGCAAGGTCTTGATGGCCTTCCTCCGTGTTGCATCTTGCACCTCATACTCCTGCTCTTTTTGCTCCACGGAAGCCATGTGCAGGTTCTCGAAATCTGTGATGCACTGTGTGAACCGTCTCTCTACCGAGGTCTTGCGCTCACCAGATTCCGCGACAGCCAAGACAAAGAGGCTCACCGAGCCGGTTACGCCGCTTGGAATACGGACGTTGTTGTGTCCTTGACAGGCTGCGGACAGCGTTGCGATGGCGGAAGTGGCAGCCAGTGAAATGGGTGCTTTAAGGATGGCACATACCTCAGTGACCGCATAGCGCAGGGTGCAAGGCAGCGCATCCAAAGGATATCCACTGGAATCCTTCGACTTAACGATTTGGACGAGTTCGTCAATGGAAATTTCGTTGCCGGTATGAACAGCCATTTCAGGTCCTCTATAGGTTTGCGTAGGTAAGGGAGAAAGCCAGAGGTAAACAGTCAAGTCCGGTTGGATCGATGGCATCAAGAAGAGCCAACCTGACGGTGTTCGATGCAGTACTGCATCCACGTCCGCACCTCGGCGTCCACCCAGCCCACGGCGCCAGTGCGGGAACCATTGAGGCGAATGCGTTTGGGAAATGCCGGGTCGTATTGCGCGTGTTCAGGGCGGTTCTTGGCGTACACGGTGGCGCGGCTGAGTCCGGTCAGCTCGAGCAATTGAGGAAGGCGCAGGATGCGCGTCGGCTGGGTCGGTTCGGTGTTCATGGCGTGGCCTTTTTTGAAGTTAAGGCCTCCATGGTCCCCGTGCCCGTCGGCGATGGCAAAGGTTCAAAAATGCGGGAAAGAGCTTCAACGGCACCTGAAAACCCGCGCCAGCCTTGGCTTTGCAGCTTCAACGGCTCATTGCAAAAAAAATTTTGCAGAGGTTGTTTCCTGTGACACAGATACCTCAGGGCTGCAGGGTGGAGCCCTGGTGCCGACGGCCGCCACCGTGGACGGAGATACCGCGATCAGCGACAGCAAAGGTGCTTGAGAAGAAGGCTGTAGTGCCACGTGAAGTGGCATTGCCTTACTGTGACTGTCCAGAGGGTTTACCGACGTGTCATTTGCACGGGCGGTATGGGCTGCAGATATGGCAGTGTTCCCCCTCCCGCGCTGGAGGCTGACTGCAGAGGCATTTGCATTCAACTTGGGCACCATGAGTGTCCAGGCTGTGTCTGCCCGGAGATCCCGTTGCCTCCTGGCGGGATGCCTGTTTGCTGCATTTGCAGATCGCATCAATCCAGACAACTGGCGGTGTGTGAGCGAGCCGCGCTTGGCTGCTGGTGCTCGCACCGCCCTGGGGTGTACACGGCGATAGGTATCAACCGTGTTACGAATTGGCCTAGGGTTATGTGTCTGATTCGGTGGGAGAAGTCACCTCGCCTGATTTTGACAGTTCATGCATTGCGTTCGAAAGTGCAGTTACATCCGTGTCATTAATCGTCTGGCTGTCCCGGATTGTCGGCCGGATGAGTGATGCACCCGCCCTCGCTGAACTTGGTCTGAAACCGACTTTCAGGCTGATAAGATGCTCAGCGATATCGTTTTGGCCGTATTTCTTTTCTAAAATGGCCAGGGTGTGAAAATGCTCAGCAGTTTCGAGTAGTTTTTGGTATTTTTGGCCTGGTGGGCTTTTTTGGGCCCGGCTGGTGATCTGTTTCGATGTTTTTTCTTTGCAGAGCTTGGCGTAGTCATCAGGTTTGATAAAACGGACAGCATTTTTAATTTTGTTGCTGCTATCAAATATTTCGCTGTGCTTTTTAAGCTCTTCAGTCATCACGGTGGGCCACTGAGATATGTTGTCTTTGGTTATCTCGGCGTTTACCCACGTGTGTTCGAAGGCCTTGTACAGGCATCGCAGGGGCTCGGAAATAAAGTCCTGCAGAACTTGGTTTTTCGTAACTGAAGTTAGCGCTTTCCAGAATTCGTCGATGGTGTCTGGATTGATGTACAGATCGGATGGGGTAATGTAGAAGGGTTCAGCTGATGGGAGATCGATCAGCCGAGTGTGATCCTTCAGGAGAATCTCTTGTCCTGATTTTTTGTGCAAAGTGAACTGCGGAGGGCGAAATTTTCTGGAGATTTGCGTGACGGCGTCGTGGTGGGTGTCAATGCTGTCAGGTTTGACGGCTTGCCATCTTCCATTTACAAATCTCAGTCCTCCACTGAAATCGCGAATAGAAATCGGATGGGGGATAGCCCTCATTTGCGTCAAATGATTTTTCGAAATTTCCAGCAGTCGGATATTTTGGTATGGTGTTGCTGGGATTCTTCCAATTTCTCTTTGGGCCATGAAATCGCACGGATCTTTGGCTGTCAAAATTTCCAGATGTTGGACCTCCGTGGCATAGACAGCGCAATCATCAGGTGTTTTCGCGTAGATCGGAATGCCAAAATCAATGGCCGTGGCAACCACGGCTTCTAATGGGATGCCGTGCTTCTTTGCAAGGTCCTCCAGGGATGGAATAGTTGTTGAGTTCATCTGACAGGGTGCATTTTGGAATAAATGCACTTAGTATCATGTTTTCATCCGAGTGTCTTGAAAAGCATTGCCTCTCGTGATATTCAAAGCGTCCTCTTTGCTTTCGCAGTAATCTGCCCATTCTTGCATCATTTTGCGACGTTTTTCCAGTGCATCACCCCGGCGGTAGGCGGCTTCGACCTTGTTATCCAGTACATGAGCCAGCGCTTGCTCCGCGATATCCCGAGGGTGATTGGTGAGTTCCCCCGCCCAGTCGCGGAACGTAGAGCGAAATCCGTGAGGTACGGCATCAACCTCCATGCGGCGCAATACCGCCGTCAGGGCCATGTCCGAAAGAGGTTTACCGCCTTCACTCGAAAAGACGAGATCCACATCAGCTTTTTTGGGGAGGCTCTTCAGCACCTTTATAGCTTGAGTGGACAACGGGACGCGGTGTTCCTTCTTGGCCTTCATGCGATGGGCCGGAATAATCCAGATAGCAGTCACAAAATCTATCTCGTCCCACCTGGCGCCTCTCACCTCGCCACTGCGTGATGCGCAAAGGATTGCAAACTCCAGCGCACGAGCCGCCAAGCCTTCTCGGCCGCGAAGGGCCTTCATGAGTTCAACCATCTCGGCTGCGGGTAGCGCTCGATGGTGTTCAACCTTCTGGATCTTTCCTGGGGCTGGAAGCAGCTTGTCGAGATGGCCTTTCCATCGTGCTGGGTTATCTCCAGACCGATATTTACGAACGGTGGCCCAGTCGAGCACGTTCTCGATTCGTCCACGCAGGCGGGTGGCCGTCTCGGTTTTTGTATTCCAGATGGGCTCAAGTACCTTCAGGACGTGGTCTTGACCAACGTCTTGGACAAGAAGGTCGCCTATATGTGGATATGCGTAGGTCTCCAGGGTGGCACTCCACTGTGCTCGGTGCTTTGGATTCTTCCAGCCTTCACCATGGGCTTCAATGTAGGCAAGTGCCGCCTGCTTGAATGTCTTCTGGCTCGCTTGCTGCGTTTTGAGGCTGCTTGCAATGGCCAGACGCTGCATGATGGGATCGATGCCTTGATCAATCTGCTCTTTGGCCGCTCGGGCCTTTTCCCGTGCTTTGGCCAACGGCACTTCTGGGAATCCGCCGAGTCCCATGTGCTTTCGCTTCGTTCCCACCATGGTGCGCAAAACCCAGGACCTCGCACCTGTCTCCAACACATACAGATAGAGTCCTGCTACGCCACCCACCGCATGGTGTCCGGCCTTTGTCAGACGCCCCACCTCCAGTGCTGACAACTCTTTCGCTTTTCGTGCCATGCATCGAATCCTAAAGTCACACCCATGACGCAGAAGAGCTCATCAAAAAGCCCAACGCCATCAGATTGTGCCCTGTTTTTATCTACCATGGTTTCTACCATAAAAAGCCGTATTGAATTGGATTTGGTTGGATTGCATTGGACGTTTAGATGAACGCATGGACAGAAAAACCCATATAAATCATTGATTTAATCTTTAGGCCTGCACTGCTTTGGATGTCGTTGGACGTTAGGCGGACGGACTCCGTTTCCGCCAGACAAAAGCCCAAGTAGTTGATCTACTTGGGCTTTTTTCATGGCATCTTCTGCTGATGCGCGCAACTGCAGGCACCAGCCTCGCTGGGAGCGCCCACAGTCGCAGTGCAGTGATCAATCGTCGATGGAAGCGCTCCAGCGGTCGCCCCAGTCATGGGCGCGGTCGATGTTGCGCCGGTCCCGTTTGGTCGGGCGTCCTTCCTGCAACGTGGAAGCGGGCTCGGGGGCCAGCCGGCGCAGCTCCTGGGCTTTTTCGCGTGCGGCGATGCTCTCCGCAGTTTCTTCATACAGCAGCTGGGCCACGGGCGCCGGGCCGCGCTGGGCGCTCAAGCCCCGCACGACCACGGTGCGCGGCACCTGGCCCTGGCGCAGGGCCACGGTGTCGCCGGGCCGCACCTCGCGGGAGGCCTTGATGGCCTGGCCGTTGATGGTGACACGGCCCTTGCCGATTTCCTCGGTCGCCAGGCTGCGTGTCTTGTAGAAGCGGGCGCACCACAGCCACTTGTCGATGCGCATGGACTCCAGGGTATTCATGGGGCGATTGTGCCGTGCGGCGCCACGGCCTGCACGCTACCATCGGTGCCCATGCCAGACACCCTCGATCCGATTCCCGCATTGCCGCTGGATGCGCAAGGCATTCTCGAACTGGCCGCGCGGTCGATGTTCCATTTGTTCTCCAGCGTCAGCCAGGGGATGTTCCTGGTGGACCTGCGCGGGCGCATCGTCTGGGTGAACGAGGGTTATCAGCGCTTCCTGCCAGACCTGGGCCTGACCTCCGTGGACCAGTTTGTCGGGCGCACGGTGGAGGAAGTGATCCCGAACACCGGCATGCGCCGGGTGCTCGAAACCGGCCAAGCGGTGCTGATCGACCTGCTCACGAACAAGGCCGGCACCTTTGTGGTCAGCCGTATTCCGCTGCGCGACGATGCGGGGAAGGTGATTGGCGCGATTGGCATCGTGCTGTTCGACCACCCCGAAACCACCCTGCAGCCGCTCATCAGCAAGTTTGCTCTGCTGCAGCGCGACCTGGATGATGCGCGCCGTGAGCTGGCCGCGCAGCGCAGCCAGCAGCTGCGCGGCGTGGGGGCGGGGGACCGGCGCACCAAGTACACCTTTGCCAGCTTTGTCGGCTCCAGCCCGGCCGCTACCGAGGTCAAGCGCCAGGCGCGCCGGGCGGCCCAATCGGCAAGCCCGGTGCTGCTGCTGGGCGAAACGGGCACCGGCAAGGAGTTGCTGGCCCATGCCATCCATGCGGCCTCGAACCGTGCCAGCGGCCCTTTCGTGGGTGTCAACATTGCCGCCGTGCCCGACACGCTGCTGGAGGCCGAGTTTTTTGGCGTGGCCCCGGGGGCCTACACCGGCGCCGACCGCAAGGGGCGCGAAGGAAAGTTCAAGCTGGCCGATGGCGGAACGCTGTTTCTCGACGAGATTGGTGACATGCCCCCCAGCCTGCAGGCCAAGCTGCTGCGCGCACTGCAGGAGGGCGAGATCGAGCCCCTGGGCTCGAACCAGCTTGTGCCATTCGATGTGCGCGTGGTGGCTGCCACCTCGCGCGACCTGCCTGCACTGGTGCGCGAAGGGCGCTTCCGCGAAGACCTGTTTTACCGCCTGCATGTGCTGCCGGTGCGCGTGCCGCCGCTGCGCGAACGCCCGGGCGACATTCCCGCGCTGGTCGAAGTGTTGGGCGAAGACCTGGCCCTGCGCAACGGCACGGCGCCGCCCGAGCTGCTGCCCGACGCCATGGCGCTGCTGGCAGGGCAGCCCTGGCGCGGCAACATCCGCGAGCTGCGCAACGTGCTGGAGCAGGCCGCGATGCGCAGCGATTCCCAGTCGATCGACGCCGAGCAGTTGCGCATGATCCTGCGCGAGGCCGGTGTGGAGCCGGCGGCGCCCGCCCCCCCGACGCCGGTGGCCGAAAGCGCAGCGGGCCAGCACAGCCTGTTGCGGCCGCTGGCTGTGCAGGTGGCCGAGCTGGAGCGCCAGGCCATTGCGGCCGCCATGGCAGCCAATGGGGGCAACAAGCTGGCCACAGCCCGACTGCTCGGCATTTCGCGCGCCACGCTGTATGGGAGGCTGGAAAACCCTGACTAAACATTGGGCAAATGTCTGTTTTTCAGGCGATGGGCCTGTCTGAAATCTGGGCGTTTGAGGGGCGGTGTGTCCGAAATGAGGCGGTTTTGTGAAGGAATGGTTGTTGGCACGATTGCTGCAACAACTGGACACAACTCCACGAGACATCCCCATGCAACGACGCACCCTGATCGCCCTGGCCGCACTGGCCACCCCCTTTGCCGCACCGGTCTTTGGCCAGTCGGGAGAGATCCGTATTGCGCATGTCTACAGCAAGACGGGCCCTCTGGAGGCCTATGGCAAACAGACGCAAACCGGCCTGATGATGGGGCTGGAGTACGCCACCGGCGGCACCATGGCGGTCAACGGCAAGAAGCTGGTGGTGATCGAGAAAGACGACCAGGGCAAGCCCGACCTGGGCAAGAGCCTGCTGGCTGCGGCCTACTCGGACGACAAGGCCGACATCGCCGTCGGTCCCACGGCGTCGGGCGTGGCCCTGGCCATGCTGCCCGTGGCGGAGGAGCACAAGAAGATCCTGCTGGTCGAGCCCGCCGTGGCTGACTCCATCACTGGCGACAAGTGGAACAAGTACATCTTTCGCACGGGCCGCAACAGCAGCCAGGACGCCATTTCCAACGCCGTGGCGATCGACAGGGAAGGCGCGACCATTGCCACGCTGGCACAGGACAACGCCTTCGGTCGTGACGGGGTAAAGGCGTTCAAGGATGCCGTCAAGAAGGCCAAGGTCGGACATGAGGAGTACCTGCCGGCCGCCACCACCGACTTCACTGCGGGGGCCCAGCGCCTGATCGACAAGCTCAAGGACCAGCCAGGCCGCAAGATCATCTGGATCGTCTGGGCCGGTGCGGGCAACCCGTTCAAGATTGCCGACATGGATCTGAAGCGCCACGGCATCGAGATTGCCACGGGCGGCAACATCCTGCCTGCCATGGTGGCCTACAACCAGTTCCCCGGCATGGAAGGTGCCACGTATTACTACTATGGCTTCTCCAGAAACCAGGCCAATCTGTGGCTGGTGACGAACCACTACATCAAGCACAAGTCGCCGCCCGACTTCTTCACGGCCGGCGGCTTTTCATCGGCCATGGCGCTGGTCACGGCCCTCAAATCCACCGGGGGCGACACCCATACCCAGAGACTCATCAAGACCATGGAGGGCATGAGCTTCGACACCCCCAAGGGCACGATGACCTTCCGGCGTGAAGACCACCAGGCATTGCAGAGCATGTACCACTTTCGGGTGGCGCCCGGTGCCCGTCCGGGCACCATGGCCGACCTGTATCTGGTGCGTGAGATCAAGCCGCACGACATGGATTTGCCCATCCGCAATCGGAGATGATGAGGCCGTATTAACCCTGATAAAAACACAGACAAATGTCTGAAATTCAGGCAATCAATTTGTTCAAAAATCAGACATATCTGTGGCAAGTGACAAGAAAATCGTTACAAATCAATGATGTGCAGGCTGGCACGAACTGTGCAGTATGCAGGCACCACAACAGGAGACCCCTCATGCACCGTCGCAACCTGATCGCTTTGGCCGCACTGGCCGCCTCTACGATTGCAGCGCCCCTCGTCCAGGCCCAGGGCAAGGACATCAAGATTGCCATCATCGCCAGCAAGACAGGCCCTCTGGAGGCCTATGCCAAGCAGACCATCGTGGGCTTCCACATGGGCCTGAACTACGCCACCGGCGGCACCATGACGGTGGCCGGTCGCAAGCTGGTCGTGATCGAGAAGGACGACCAGGGCAAGCCCGACGTGGGCAAGGCCGCGCTGGCCGCCGCCTATGCCGACGAGAAGGTGGACATCGCCGTGGGCCCCACGGCCTCGCCCGTGGCGCTGGCCATGCTGCCTGTGGCCGAAGAATACAAGAAGATTCTGCTGGTCGAGCCCGCCGTGGCCGACAGCATCACCGGCGACAAGTGGAACAAATACATCTTCCGCACCGGCCGCAATTCCAGCCAGGACGCTGCCGCCAATGCCGGGGCGCTCGACCAGCCCGGTAACGTCATTGCCCTGCTGGCCAATGACAACGCCTTTGGCCGGGACGGTGTGAAAGCCGCCAAGGCCTTCACCAAAAAGGCCAAGATCGTGCACGAGGAGTACCTGCCGGTGGGCACCACCGATTTCACGGCGGGCCTGCAGCGCATCATCGACAAGCTCAAGGATCAGCCCGGCAACAAATATCTGTCGGTGGCCTGGTCGGGCGCGCCCGCACCGTTTGCCAAGATTGCCGACCTGGAGCTTGAAAAGCGCTACGGCATCAAGCTCGCCACGGGCGGCAACATCTTGCCGGCCATGGTGGCCTACAAGAGTTTCCCCGGCATGGAAGGTGCGCTGTACTACTACTTTGGCATCCCCAAGAACCCGGTGAACGACGCCATGGTGGCCCAGCATTACAAGGAGTTCAAGGCGCCGCCAGACTTCTTCACTGCAGGGGGCTTTTCGGCCGCGATGGCGATCGTGACAGCGCTCAACAAGACCGCTGGCGACACCAACACCAACAAGCTGATTGCCACCATGGAAGGCATGAGCTTTGACACGCCCAAGGGCAAGATGACCTTCCGCAAGGAAGACCACCAGGCCATGCAGAGCATGTACCACTTCCGTATCAAGAGCGACCCGGCGTTTGCCTGGGGCGTGCCCGAGCTGGTCCGCGAGATCAAGCCCGAGGAAATGGACATCCCCATCACCAACAAGCGGTAAGCAGCGTTTGCGAGGCCCGGTGCCTGCGGGCACCGGGGTTCATCCCGCGGGGGCGGCCGCCCCTCTTTTTCCAGTGCGTTGAATGCATGAACCCCCGGGTTACACGGGGGCAGGTCAGACTTTGCCTAAAAATATCTGGAGACAGACCACATGACTATTGCCTTCATTCGTGCCGCCACCGCCAGTGCCGCTCTGGCGTTGGTGTCACTGGGATCCGCCTCGGCCGCCGTCAACCTTCCTGCGCTCAACATCGACAAGACGCAGACCACCGTCTCCGGCCTGTCAGCCGGTGGCTTCATGGCTGTACAGATGCATGTGGCGTATTCGGCCACCTTTGCCAAGGGCGCGGGCATTTTTGCCGCCGGGCCCTACAACTGCGCCGAGGGCTCCATCGTCAATGCCACCGGGCGCTGCATGGCCAGCCCTTCGGGTATTCCCACCAGCACGCTGGTCAACACCACCAAAACCTGGGCCAGCCAGGGGCTGATCGACCCCGTGGCCCATCTGCAGAATTCGAAGGTCTATCTGTTTTCCGGCACGCTCGACTCGGTGGTCAAGTCGGGCGTGGTGGATGCGCTGCGCACCTACTACGGCAACTTTGTTCCGGCCGCCAACATCGCCCACAAGAAGGACCTGGCAGCCGAACATGCGCTGGTCACGGACGACTATGGCAGCGGCTGCTCGGTCAAGGGTGCACCCTTCATCAACGACTGTAATTTCGACCTTGCAGGCACCATGCTGCAGCATCTCTATGGCCCGCTGAATCCTCGCAATGGCGGTACGCTGCCGGCGGGCAATTTCATCGAATTCAACCAGACGGAGTTCATCTCCAGCCACGGCATGGGCACCACCGGCTGGGCCTATGTGCCCCAGGCCTGCCAGGCGGGCAGCGGTACCGCCTGCCGCCTGCACGTGGTGCTGCATGGCTGCAAGCAGAATCTGGCCGATGTGCAGCAGCAGTATGTGCGCAACACGGGCTACAACCGCTGGGCCGACAGCAACAACATCGTGATGCTCTACCCCCAGACCGGTGCGGGTTCCACCAACAGCTGCTTTGACTGGTGGGGTTATGACAGCGCCAACTACGCCAAAAAATCCGGCCCGCAGATGGCCGCCATCAAGGCCATGGTGGACCGCGTTTCCAGCGGCTCCTCGGGTGGGGGCACCACACCGCCCGACCCGGTGGCCCTGCCGGCCCCCACAGGCGTGAGCGCGTCGGGCGCCACCGCCAGCAGCATGGCCATTGGCTGGAACAGCGTGGCGGGCGCGGACGGCTACCACGTGTACCGCAACGGCAACAAGGTCAACGCCCTGACGGTGTACGGCACCAGCTACAACGACAGCGGCCTGGCAGCGGCCACCACCTATGCCTGGACGGTGCGTGCCGCCGATGCCCAGGGGGTCGAAGGGGCTGCGTCTGCGCCGGTTTCGGGCACCACGCTGGCGGCGTCGGGGGGCGAGGCGCCCACCTGCACCACGGCCAGCAACTATGCGCACACCGTCGCGGGCCGCGCCTATGCGCTCTACGGCATGACCTATGCCAACGGCTCGGGTCAGAGCATGGGGCTGTGGAACATCTACACCACCAAAACACTGAAAAAGACGGGCTCCAATTACTACGTGATCGGAACCTGCCCCTGAAACGCCGGCTTCCGCGCACGACGCGGGTGGCAGGCACTGCAATAGAAGACTGTGAAAGCGAGCAAGAACCCATGAGTACCCTGGCCACCCGGGACTTGACAATCCGCTTTGGCGGCCACGTGGCGGTCAACGCCGTGACCTGCTCCTTCGAGCCGGGCACGCTGACCGCCATCGTCGGCCCCAACGGCGCGGGCAAGACCACCTACTTCAACCTGATCTCGGGCCAGCTCAAGGCCAGCAGTGGCAGCGTATCGCTGGGCGGGCGCGACCTGACGGGCCAGTCCGTCTCGCAGCGCACGCACGCGGGCTTGGGCCGGGCCTTCCAGCTCACCAACCTGTTTCCCAATCTCACGGTGCTGGAGAACGTGCGCCTGGCCGTGCAGGCCACGCAGGAGGGCAAGCACCGCCGTGGACTGAACCTGTGGAGCATCTGGAGCGACCACCGCCAGCTGACGGCGCGGGCCGAAGAAATCCTGCGCTCGGTTGCCATGCATGAGCGGCGCGACACCCCTGTGGCCAGCCTGCCGCATGGCGACCAGCGCAAGCTCGAAGTGGCGCTGCTGATGGCGCTGGAGCCGCAGGTCTACATGTTCGACGAGCCCACCGCCGGCATGAGCCACGACGAGGCGCCCGTGATCCTGAACCTGATCCGCGAGCTCAAGAAAGACAAGACCAAGATCATCCTGCTGGTCGAACACAAGATGGACGTGGT
>JAANMV010003274.1_pt1 | contig 14318 bp, 11 predicted proteins | sample 7279661 | NCBI WGS metagenome assembly JAANMV01 (sample SAMN14094540, study PRJNA606508) | bioreactor metagenome | isolation source: A lab-scale SPAN reactor treating ammonium-rich wastewater day 121 | place: Ireland: Galway | collected 2017-05-16 | reverse complement strand
CCCCCGCTCATGTTGAGCGTGCCACCCGTCATCTGGATGCCGTTGTAGCAGCCCGGCGGCAGGTCGATCACGTCGCCGTTCTTGATGTTTGGCACGTTCTGGCAGTTGCCGGGGTTAGGCGGCTCAACCAGGTTGGCGAGCGGGTCTGGCGCAGGCAGCACACCGGTGTTCACTTCGCCTGCGGTGAGCGTGCCGTTGCCGGAGATGCCGCCGACGGCGTCCACCGGCCCGTCAACGATGAGTGACGAGCCGCCATCCACTGAGATCGAGGCGGACTTCTGCGAGTTGCTCAACACGCCAGCGCCCTGGACGCGCACATTGCCACCGCCGCCGGTGTGGATGCCGGTGAGCTGCACGCCGTTGTAGAGCGCGACCAACGCATAGCCCGCAAAGGGCGGGTGCGGCCTGCGGCAGCGCGAGAGGGCGCTGGCCGTTACCTCGGTCGGGCCGGGGTAGACGACATGGATCAGATAGGTCGGCGAGTCGGCCCAGATGATGACCTGGACGTACTCCAGCCGCACGCTCTCCGACGCGGCTGCCAGGCTGGCGGCGATGCTGCCGCTGCTGGGCGGGTGCTCCAGGGTGACGGTGTTGGTCACGCCGTCGTTGTCAAAGCCGTTGGCGAGCGCCGCCGCGAGCGCGGCGGACTCAATCGCCGCCGAGTCGGCGTTGACGGGGTCGCCGTCCTTGCAGAGCTGGTAGGCGGCGGCCAGCACCGCAGCGTCGGCGGCGTTGCGGGCGTTGCGCTGGAGGAAAAAGAGCGCGCCGCCGTCGACGGCCAGGCCGGTGAAGCCGAGCATCACGACCATGAGCAGCGCGATCAGCACGATGGCCTGACCGCGCGCTGCGCCCCGCAGCCCCGGCGTCGGGCCGGAACCGTGGCAGGGTGAACTATCCTGATGGCTGGTGTGTGTGGAAGTATTCATTTGCCTCAGTCCTCATCCCTATAGCAGGTGATGCCCGCCCCCGACCCGTGCCCCTTAGTAGTTCTTGCAGTTGAAGATCGGGGTGAGCACAACCGCTTCCTGAAAGTAGTACACCGTGCCCCCGGCAGTGAACGGAACCACCATGTAGCTCACGTCTTTGTTGTTGGGCCACTCGGCCAAGTTCAGGTTGTAACAGCCCGGAACCATGACACCGTCCACTTCCGTGTTACCCGACAGGCTGTAGCCGCACTGGTTGGTTGCCCCACCGATAATCTGCCCCACCTGCGTGCTGGTTGCGCCCTGTTTGGCATACACGTAGTACCCCTGGGCGTTGGGCGTCACGTCCCAGATCAACCCGACGTAGTTTTCCTTGTAGTTGCTGCTGGCGCAGGACATCGCGGGCGGTGGCGAAAGGTCCAGCTCGTAGACGCGGAACACGCACTCCGAGGCAACCACGTTGGCGCTCGCGCCTTCGGCGGTTCCTCCCAGCCCGTAGGCAGCCACCCGGTAGACCAGGTTGGTCATGTTGTTCTGCCACAGATCCATCACCGTCTGGTTGGTCGCCGCCAGCGTGAAGCACCCGCCCAGGCTCTCGCCGCACTGCGTCGCTGCCGGGTCGGGGATCTCGCCCACCAATGTCCAGTCGCTGGCGCTGGGCGGCTTGGCATAGACGCGGAAGCCCTCCACATCCGGGTCGGTCGCTGCGTTCCAGCTCAACCCGATGAAGCGGTTGGCGCGTGCGTCGCTGCAAAGCAGGCCCCCGCCTTCGGGCAGCAGGGCGACGGTCGTGCTCTCCTCGAGGCTGCCCATCTCGCCGGGAACGTCATCGTCGTCGCCGACATCATCGTCATCGCCGCCGCCACCGCCGCCCGGGTTGTCCACCTGGGCAAGCGCGATCTCCTTGACCAGCGTGCGCTGGCCTTGGATCACGATCGGCAGCGTCTTGGGGAAGAACGGGGTGATCAACTCTACCTGAGACTGCACGATGATGCGCAGCCGGTCGCCGTTGACCAGCTTCTGGTCCAGCAGCGGGTCGGTCTGCACGCAGGGCACGACAGCACCGGTGGTCTTGAGGAAATCGACCTGCACACTGATGACATTCGCAAAGAAGGCCGACCCGGCGATATCTCTCATCGCGTTGCAGTTGGTGTAGTTGGGCCGCTCTCCCGGGCTGCTCTCAGCGTAGCCGATAATGACGCCGTAGCGCAGCGCGTTGCGCACCGCCGCTGACTGCTGGGTGTAGGTCATCAGGACGCGCCCGAAATCGATGATGCCCATGGTGAGCAGCAATAGAATCGGCATGATCAGGGCAAACTCGGCGAGCGATTGGCCCTGCTCTTTCTTCCTGCCCTTGATGTGCCGCGTCTGTGCCATGTGGGAGCCGTCCTTTGATTTTTCTGAGTGTCTGCGCTCGCCCGGCAGCCAGGGAACCTTCTGCTACTCGGAGCGAACGATCATCTGCGATGCCTGGCCTGTGAGCGTGATCGGGTTGGCACCCGCGATCTCCGGGATGACCGGCGTCAGCAGTTGGAACGAGTAGGCAATCGAAACGCTCACCGTGTCGCCAATCGTGTCCCGGTCTCCATAGCTCACCGGGTTGACGGTTATCACCGCCGACTGCCAATCCACAAATGCGCCGCCGGCATTCCGGGCGCGGTACAGTGCGTTGTTCGGGTCGGCGCAGCCAGGCCCGCTGTTGTCCCAGCACTGCGGGTTGATCGAGAGATATAACGCCGCCTCGCCTGCCCCATCCTCCAGCGCCACGTAGATGAAATACGCGCGCCCCAGGTCAAGCAAGCCAGACATCAGGATCAACAGCATGGTGAAGCCCAGGGTCAGCTCAACCAGGCTTTGACCCCGCTCGCTCCGTGCCCTGGCTCTGTCAAACATGGTCGGTTCCCGCCTTTTTTCGGTTAGGTCTTGCGCGCTCATCATCCTGTCCGTTCGTCTGGATTCGCCACCACCTCTTACCTGGAAGACGGCTGCGAACTGTGGCTGTTACGTTCTGAGTACTATCGTACTACAATCCGGCAACAGGCACTTCGCGCACAGCCGGGAAACCGAAAAGGCGCTACTGTGTGCGCTAATCCCGCAGGCGGTTATACTGGTAGTGTAGTGGGTTCTTATCTTCTTCCACATTAGGGAAACTACCACCATCCACCCCATAATAGGGGAGAGTCCCCATGCGTCACCTTGAGAGTCAACTCCACACGCCGGACGGCCTGGCCCTCTACGCCCAGACGTGGCTGCCGGACGGCAGCCCGAAGGGGATGCTGGCTTTTGCTCATGGAGGCGGCGAGCACAGCGGGCGCTACCATTACCTGGGCGAGGCGCTGGCGAACGCCGGTTATGCCCTGCACATGGCCGACCTGCGCGGGCATGGCAAAAGCCCCGGCAAGCGCGGTCACATCCTGGCTTGGGAGGAATACCATCACGATCTGGCGGCAATCATGGAAAGCGCCGCCCAGCTTGCGCCAGGCGCGCCGCAGTTCTTCGGCGGGGCCTCGCTCGGCGGGCTGGTCGCGGCGAGCTTCGCCCGCCTTAACCCGGCTGGCGCTGCCGGGCTGGTGCTCACCGGGCCGTTTTTCCAGACGGCCTGGCAGCCCACCGCCTGGAAGCTCGCCCTGGCTAACGCCTTCTCCCGCATGCTGCCCGGCCTGATGATGGACAACGACTTCGACCCGGCGACCGTCACCCGCTGCCCGGACACGCTGGCCGCCTATCACGCTGACCCACTGGTGCACAACCAGGTCAGCGTGCGGGCGGCAACCGAGATTCTGGCTGCCCAGCCCGACACGCTGGCCCACGCTGCTGAGATTCGCCTGCCCCTGCTCGTCCTCCAGGGCAGCGAGGACAAACTATCCGATCTTTCGGCCACCCGTGCCTTCGTCGAGGCGGCCAGCTCTGCCGACAAGACGCTGCACATCTATGACGGTCTTTACCATGAAGTCTGCAACGAGCCGGAGAAGGATCGGGTCATCGCCGACCTGATCGCCTGGCTCGACGCGCACGCCTGATCCCCTCTAACCTCACCCTGAACTGCAAGGAGCTTCCCCATGCTGCCCTTCGAACGTGAACGCGCTGTCGCCGTCGAGGCTGCCCGTCTGGCAGGGCGGGTCTGCCTGGCTATCCGCGAAGAGATGCTCCACGAGCGCAACCACATGCAGAAGGCCGGGCGTGAGCCGGTCACCATCGCCGACTACGGCGCGCAGGCGATCATCCTGCGGCACATCGCCCGGCACTTCCCCGGCGACCGCACGCTGGCCGAGGAACGCGCCAGCGAGTTCCTCCAGTTGACCGGCGAAGCCGAGCGCGAGGGCATCCGCCGCCACCTGGGCCGCGCGCTGGGGCAGGAAGTACTGGTTGAGGACCTCACCCACTGGCTGGACTCTGGCCGCGAACGCGCCAGCCAGCGGGTGTGGGTGGTTGATCCCATCGACGGAACAAAGGGTTTTCTGCGCGGCGACCAGTTCGCGGTGGCCGTTGCGCTGCTCGTCGAAGGCGAGCTGGCCGTTGGCGCGCTGGCCTGCCCATTGATGCCCTACGGCGGGCAGGGCGCATCCGACGCGCGCGGCTCAATTGCCGCCGCCGTGCGCGGCCAGGGGGCCACGATGGAACCGCTGGCGGGCGGCCCGGTGCGCCCGATACACGTCTCGCCCCGCGCCGACGCCGCTCAGGCGCGCGTGGTCGAGAGCGTCGAAGGGGCGCACACTAACCACAGCTTTTCGGCGCAGATCGTCGAGGCGGTGGGCATCGGCGGGCAGCCGGTGCGCATCGACAGCCAGGCGAAGTACGCCGCCGTAGCCGATGGCCGCGCCGAGGTCTACCTCCGCCGCCCGCACGAAGCGTACCGCGAGAAGGTCTGGGATCACGCGGCGGGCGTGCTGATCGTGCAGGAGGCGGGCGGGCGCGTCACCGATACCCAGGGCAGGCCGGTGGACTTCACCCACGGGGCGCAGTTGGAGGCCAACCACGGCATCCTGGCGACCAACGGCCCGCTCCATGACCGGGTGCTGGACGCCATCCGGCAGGCGGGGTGAGCCGGTAGGGGAGGGTCTATGCAACCGGAGGTCGCCGACCCTCCCCTACACCCCAATTGAACGCAAAACGCGCTGTGGGTACGTCAGCGGGAGGGCATCCCTCACAAGGAGGCAAGCAACATGAGATTGGCAGACAGGGTTGCGATCATCACCGGCGGGGGGCAGGGAATCGGGCGGGCGGCGGCGCTGCGCTTTGCCGCGGAGGGTGCGCGCGTCGCCGTGGCCGATATCAACGAGCAGGCGGCCCACGCCGCCGCCGAAGCTATCCACCAGGGCGGCGGCGAGGCGCTCGCCATCGCCGTCGACGTGACCAGCCGCCCCGCCGTCGATGCGCTGGTTGAGCAGACGCTCGGCGCGTGGGGCCAGGTGGACATCCTGGTGAACAACGCGGGCATCCTGCGCGACGCGCGGCTGGTCAAGATGTCCGAGGATGAGTTCGACGCGGTGATCGCCGTCAACCTGAAAGGCGTGTTCAACTGCACCCAGGCGGTCGCGCCCCACATGATCGAGCGCGGCTACGGGCGCATCGTCAACACCTCGTCGGTGGTCGGCCTCTACGGCAACTTCGGCCAGACCAACTACGTGGCCGCCAAAGCGGGCGTGATCGGCATGACGAAGGTCTGGGCGCGCGAGCTGGGCCGCAAGGGGATCACGGTTAACGCGGTCGCGCCGGGCTTCATCGCCACCGAGATGATCGCCTCAGTGCCGGAAAAAGTCCTGCAGGCGATGACCGACAAGGTGCCGCTGGGCCGTCTGGGCGATCCTGTCGAGATCGCCAACGCTTACCTGTGGCTGGCCTCGGACGAAGCGAGCTACGTCAATGGGGCGGTGATCAGCGTGGACGGCGGCGTAACGACCTGAGCGCGCGCCCCGGCGAGCGCGTCACGGCCAGCGCCGCACCGCAGGCGATCACCACGCCCGCTGCCAGCACCGCGAGCGGGTGTAGCAGGCCAAAGGCCGCGAAAGGGGCCAGGTTGGCCGCGCTGCCCTGCGCGGGCGAAGGCGGCGGAGCGCCAGACTCTGCGCTGACGGTCGCGGCCATGCCCGGCCAGTCTGTAAGATCGGCAGGGGCCTGCTCGACGAGCAGCAGCGGCGGCCCGCCCATCAGGCACTCGGCGTCCGCCTCGCAGGGCGCGCCCTCAAGCGCCAGCACGTAGCGGCCAGCCTGCGCGCGCACCGGCGTCTCTTTCCCCATCTGGTCAACCAGCACCCCCTCACCGGCCAGCGCGGGCACAGCCACCGTCAGCCCCTGCGAGGTGCGCGCCCACAGCACGCGGGTCGTCTGCTCGCCCCGCGCCAGGATCACCTGCTGGAGGGCAGGCTGCTCCAGGTGGAGCGCGCCCACCGTGCCCGCGTAGTGCGTGGTGATCGCCCGGAAAGCGTGGTAGGCCGGGCGCGCCGTCCGTTCGGTGCGCAGCAGGCCGTACGGCTCGAAGCCGGGGCGCAGCGGCGGCTCGTCGATCCACTTGTAGACGGAGACGCGCTCCACCCCCGACGCCAGCGCCAGCGCGAACTCCTGGAGCAGGAACGCGGCCTGCATGTCCTGAGTCACCCGGAAGTCGGGCGCGGCCCACGGCTGGGCTGGATCGTCGTAGGGCGGCGCGTTCGTTTCGTTGATCCAGATTGGCTTGTCCAGCCCGAACTCGGCCAGCGTGCCCTGCACCGCACCGACGATCTCCGGCGTCGTCTCCGGCTTGAAGTAGACGTGCACCGATACCACGTCGAAATAGTAGCCGTGCTCGGCGGCGGTCGGGTCCTGGCTGGCAACCGTCAGGAACTCGCGCAGGTAGTTGGGGTTGTGCCAGTAGGTCAGCCCGCCCAGGTGGATCTGGGCTGCCGGGTCAACCTCGCGGGCCGCCAGATAGGCCACCTTGACAAGCTGGTAGTAGTCCTCAGTGGAGCCTGCCCACTGCGCGCCAAACGTGTCGAGCGGGATGTCCGGCTCGTTCCAGATGATCCAGCGGTGCACGCGCCCCTCGTAGGCGCTCACCACCTCACGCACGAAGCCCGCCCACAGGTTGCCGGGGTCGTCAACCGGCAGGTACAGGCCGCGCGGCACGCCCGCCCCCCGGATGCCGTCCGTGGCGAAAGCGGGCGTATCTTTGAGCAGCCCGACAATCTCGCGCCCGCCCTCGATCTCGCGGTCGATGCGGTGCAGCGGTGCGTGGAACCAGTTCCACTCGTCCGGGCCGTCCTTCTTGAGTTCGCTCCAGTAGAAGATGATGCGCGTCCACCCCACGCGGCTTGCATCGGCGGCGGCGGGGGTATGGTAGGTTTCGACCGCGCCAAAGCGCGGGTCGGGTGGGGGCGGCTCGTCCTGCGCCTGGATGGGCGCAGCAGCGACCAGCGCCGCAAGGCAGGCCGCAACGGCAGCCAGCGCAACCCTGCCCGATTGGGCAATTCCCCGCAGATGGGTTAGCCGCTTCTTGCCTCGCCCGGCAGACTTCATTCCGCCGTTAGGGGAGGGTCTCAGACCCTCCCCTACAATACGGGCTTCACACGACCTCCCAGTGCCCTTCAGGGCACTTGGTAGTCCGGTAGCCAGGCGTTTGAACGCCTGGCGGGGCCAGTTGACAGGCCAGATCGGCTGCCGGTGCCTTCGCCCGGCCAGCGTCACCCTCACAGCTTGCCCCGGCGGTTCTGCATGATGTAATCGAGGGGGTCTTCGTCGGGCTTGATGAGTACCTCGCGCGTGCGCCCGCCCGACTCTTCTGGCCCAACCACGCCCAGGCGGTACAGCGCGTCGATGATGCGCCCGGCGCGCGGGTAGCCGACGTTCAGTTTGCGCTGCAGCAGCGAGGCCGAGGCTTCCCGCTCTTGCTGGACGATGCGCACCGCCTCGTCGAGCATGTCGTCGGTCTCTTCGATGATCGCCTGGCGGGTGAGCGCGCGCTCCCAGGGGGATGTTTCCTCCTCGCCCTCGCGCCAGTTCTCATGCCAGAAATCGACGATGCGCTCCATCTCGCTGTCGCTGACGAAGCAGCCCTGCAGACGCACCGGAGCCGCCGCTTCGGGCGATTGGTACAGCATGTCGCCCTTGCCGATCAGGTCTTCCGCCCCCACCGAATCGATGATCACGCGTGAGTCGATGCTGGAAGCAACGGCAAAGGCGATGCGCGCCGGGAAGTTGGCCTTGATCAGCCCAGTCACCACATCAGTGCTGGGCCGCTGCGTCGCCACGATCAGGTGGATGCCCGTTGCGCGCGCCATCTGCGCCAGGCGGGTGATCAGGTGCTCGGTTTCGTCGGGGAACTCGGTCATCAGTTCGGCCAGCTCATCGATCAGCACGACAATGCGCGGCATCCGGTGGCGGTGGTAGCGACCGTGGTTGTAGATGTCGATGTTGCGTGCCTGCGCCTCCTCCATCAACCGGTAGCGGCGATCCATCTCGCGGGTGATCCAGCGCAGCACCCCGATGACGCGATCCAGCTTGACCTCGACGTGCCCCCACAGGTGGGGCAGCCCGTTGAAGCGCACCAATTCGACCATCTTGGGGTCGATCATGATCAGGCGCAGTTGGTCGGGGCGATTGTTGGCGACCAGGCAGGTGGCGATCGAGCGCAGGCACACCGACTTGCCGGAGCCGGTCGTCCCGCCGATCAGCAGGTGGGGCATCTTGCCCAGGTCGGCAGTGTAGGGCGTGCCGTCCACCTCGCGGCCCAGCGCCAGCACCAGCGGCCCGCTGATGCGGAAGAACTGCTCGGACTCGATCACCGGGCGCAGCGACACAATGCCCGGCTGCGTGTTGGGAACCTCCAGACCGATGTACCGCGTGCCGGGCACCGGGGCCTGGATGCGGACGCTGGGAGCGGAGAGCGCCAGCGCCAGGTCCTTCGCCAGCCCCGCCACGCGCGTTACGCGCACGCGCTGCACAACCTTATGGCCGTCCTCGTGGACGATCTCAGTGATCGGCGTGACAGCGTACTGGGTGACGGTCGGCCCGGCCTTGACGCCAACCACCTCGACCTGCATCCCGAAGTCAGCGACGGTCTCCTCGATGATCGCCGCGCTGAGGTTGATCTCCTCGCGGCTGGGCCGTTCAAAGCGCGTGTTGTCAAGCAGGTCGAGCGAGGGCAGGCGCTCGCTACGCTTGCGCGTACGCCTCTTGTCAACGACCTCCTCCAGCTCGAAGCGGTAAACGATCTCTTCGGCCTTGCGGCGCGCTTGCAGGCGCTCGATGCGGCTGGTCGGGCGCGCCCGACCGGGGTTGAACGGCGTGCGCCCGGCGGGGGCCGCGCCCGGACGCTGCACGAGCGCCGCGCCTGCGCCGCGATCGCCGGTCACAATCGAGGGACGCCCCGGAATAGGCGGCAGCTCGACGAGGTGCGGCATGCTGGGGTCAAGGTGCGCGTCCTGAGCAGCGCCACCGTCCCCCGGCAGGGGCTCAAGACGCTCGGCCAGGCTGAGAAACCAGGCCTGCAGGCGGGACAGGTTTTCCACCAGGCGGCTGCGGCGAAGTCCGCTCAACAACCCGGCGCTGACGAACAGCAACGCCAGCAGCACGATGCCCGTGACCCCGTCGCCGAGCAGCATGTGCACCACATCCTGGATCGCCCAGCCGACCAGCCCTCCGCCGCGCCCCTCCATTGCCCGCGCAAAGGCCTCGACGCGCCCCGCCTCGCCGCCCACGCTGGCGCGTATCCCCGCGTGGACGTAGGCCAGCAGCAGCACGAAGAATACCTCGCCAATCGCCAGCCGCCACCAGTTGACGCGCACCGGGATGCCCAGCTTGGGCACGAGCAAGACCGAACCGGCGGCCACGATGACCGCAGAGATGCCGAACGCTCCGACGCCGAAGAAGGAGCGCAGCAGGCCCGACCAGGCAGAACCGATCTCGCCGCTTTCCGGGCTGAGCAGCGTCAGGAAGGAGAGCAGGCCCGTGCCGATCAGCAGGAAGCCCAGCATCTCGTCGGTGTAAGGCGGTAGCTCCTTGTAGATCTGCCTCAACCAGGCAGGTGCTTGCGAGCGGTTGGGGCTGGCGGGCAGCTCCGGCGCGCGCGACTTCACCCGGACGCCCGCCACGCCGGGCAGGGCGCGGGCCGGAGGCGGCGGCGAGGCGCTTCGGCGGGTGGTTTTCTTGGGCGGGGATTTGGGCCGCGCGGGAGCGCCCGGCCTGGTGGAAGGTGTCGGTTTGGCCTGGCTGCCCGCCGGTTTGGGTGCTGGCGCAGAGGGGCTTCTGGCCGGATTCGTCCCTGGGGTGGGCACAGCGCTGCCTGGCTGGCCTGGCCTGGCCTCAGGCATACGGGGTTCTTGATCGCTCATAACCGGTTGCCGCCCTGTGTACCAATACACTACACCGACAGAACCAACGCCCAATCTGTTGCGGACACCTACCCTGTACCGGATTCCAGCGCAGATCCAGGCAGCCAGCCTCACCTGCTGGCCTGCTTATTCCTCATCGGGCTTGCTGTTGCGCAGGCTCAGTCCCAGACGCCGGTTGCGTCCGTCGATGTTCAAAATGCGCGCGCGCACCGTCTCGCCTTCGTTCACGACGTTGCGAGGGTGCAGGAACTGCCCTTCAGCCAGCTCGGAGATGTGGATCAGCCCCTCCAGCCCCTCCTCGATGCAGGCGAATGCCCCGAAATCGACCACGTTGGTCACCACACCCTCGACGAACTGCCCGACCTGGTAGCGCCGCTCGACCGATTCCCAGGGGTCGGGCTGGAGCCGCTTGAGGCTGAGGGCAATCCGCCCCTCCTCCGGATCGACGCTCATGATGTAGAGGTCGAGCGTCTGGCCGCTGTTGAGCACGTCGCGCGGGTGGCCCACGCGCCCCCAGGACAGCTCAGAGATGTGGATCAGGCCCTCGACGCCCCCCAGATCGACAAAGGCACCGAAATCACACAGATTGGTCACGGTGCCTTTGCGGGTCGTCCCCGGCTGGAGGGAGTCGAGCACTTCGGCGCGTTGGCCGGGCTGGGCCTGGGCGGCGCGCTCGGAGAGGATCAGGCGGTCGAGGGCGGCATCGATCTCGATGATGCGCAGCTCGAGTTGCTGCCCTACGTAGCGCGCGAGCATATTGCGCCGTAGGAACTCGTCCACATCCACCGGGAAGTTGACGAGCTGGCTGGCAGGCACGAAGCCGCGCAGCGTGTTCCAGATGACGAGCAGCCCTCCCTGGTTGTAGCCACGAACAGACAACTCTACTGTCTCGTCGTTCTCAAAGGTCTGCCTGGCTATGTCCCAATCATGATGGCTGGTGGCGCTGGCGCTTGTCTGGAGGGCCGCGTCCGCCTGCGCAAACTGCTCCCACCCATTACCGTCGCTGGGCGGGGCGTTCTTGGGGGCAGCGTACTCCCCTTCCTCCAAAAGTGCTGACCAGTAGCCTTCGTCCACATCCAGAGGGGGCACCGTGGTGGACGCATCATTGCGAGGCGGCAACTCTGAGGACATATCGGATACCTTCCTTACAAGAGTTCTCTCAACTCATAACAATCGGCTGGCTTGATAGACTTTCCTGGAGGATGGCTTTTCAACCGGTAAAGCCCTGGGCAGTGCGCCCCGATAAGCTTGCGGCTGGGCAAGCTGGCCATCGCAACTCTATGAACGGTTGGTTCGACTGGCTGCTATTATACTACGGGGACGGCTCAGCGCGCAGCACAACGCCCCGTGGTGCCATCCAGTTATCTAGCATGCCAGAAGTGCCCAAAATTGTCAACGCACCCGCCGGCGTCAATCGTCGTCCAGCTCATCCAGTTCGCTGGCCCGCCGCACGACGCGCTCGCCGAAGCGGTCGCGCAGCCTGTCCAGCGTCTCCAGCAGGCGGCGCTCGTCCTCCGAGTCCTCGTCCCACAGGCTGAGCTGCCGGACGCTGGGTTGCAGCCCGCTGACGCCCACGCCAAGCAGCCGCACTCGCCTGCCGGGCTGCCACGCCTGGTCGAAAAGCGCCCGCGCTGCCCCGTATACCTCGCCGTCCTGGTCGGTTGGTTGGGGGAGCGTGACCTGCCGGGTCAGGGTCGTGAAGTCCGCCCAGCGCAGTTTGAGCCGCACCGTTGCGCCGCTCAGGCGCTTGCGACGCAGCCGCCGTCCGACACCTTCCGAGAGCACGCGCAGCGTCTCGCGCAGCGCAGCCCCGTTGCCCACGTCCTGGGCAAAGGTCGTCTCCTTGCTGATCGATTTCGCCTCGCGCTGCGATTCGACCGGGCGCTCGTCGATGCCGCGCGCGCGCCGGGCGAGGTCGGCCCCATGCTTGCCGAAACGCCGCGCGAGGTCTTGCTCCGGCCAACCGGCCAGCCCCCCGATGGTTTCGATGCCAAGCCGGGCAAGCTGCTCGGCGGTCTTGGGCCCCACTCCCCACAGCTCGCTGACAGGCAGCGGGGCGAGGAAAGCCGCTTCCTGCCCAGGCGGCACGACCTGAATGGCGTTCGGGGGGCCGCGCTTGCCCGCGCGTGACTTGCCGACGTTGTTGGCGATTTTGGCGACCAGCTTGTTCGTCGCCACCCCCAGCGAGCAGGGCAGCCCCAGCCGCTCGCGGATCGTCGCCTGGAGCTGCCGGGCGAGCGTCTCAGCAGGCTCAGCGCGCAGCGTCACGTCGAGAAAAGCCTCGTCAATCGAGACCTGCTCGATGAGCGGGGTCAGGTCTTCAAGCAGGGCCATCACCTGCTGGGACACCTCGCCGTAGACGCCATGACGGCTGGGCACGACGATCAGGTCGGGGCACAGGCGCAGAGCGCGCGCCATGGGCATGGCGGAGTGGATGCCAGACTGCCGCGCTGCGTACGAACACGACGCGACAACGCCGCGCTCGTCGGGCCGCCCGCCCACCGCAAACGGCAGACCGCGCAGGGACGGGTCGCGCTGTTCTTCGACCGCGCAGAAGAAGGCGTCCAGGTCAAGGTGCAGGATTTTGCGGGGCATCCGGGCTCCAGCGCGCAATCACACAGACCTCATTCGCCCGATCATAGACCAGTTGCGCGCTCCGCGCATTTCCCTGCACAGCGTCACCAATTACCATTTCGGAACATATGTGAAAGTTGCTGTGGGGATACATCCTCACCGCTCAATAAGTGTTGTTTAATGTGAGAGAATATCTGTAACCGCGAACTCCACACGCCATCAACGATAGCTGACAAGCTGGCAATTACATGAACGGTAACCAACCACGTCACCACGTTCACAGGCCAGCCAGGCGCGGTGCAGCGTATGCCTGATGCAGCACCCGAATAGTCGCCCAGTGGACTCCTGCCCGGTGCGTGGATAACGCCTGGGGGGTTGGGGCCTGCTTTCGCGTGTCTGGTCGGCGCTCGCTCCCCCCAGCGAGCGGAACACATTCCAGTCAACCTGACGATAACCATCACAGCCCGATCCATCGAGGACTGCGCAGCATGAACATCACGGAACTCCTCCCCCCGGAAGCGATCTGTCTGCAAATGGAAGCCGTCTCCTCAACCGAGGTGATCGAGCGGCTGGGAGGTGCATTAAAGCAGCTCGGTCACGTTAAGGAAGGTTTCGTTGAGGCCACCCTGGCGCGCGAGGCCAGCCTGCCGACCGGCCTTCCGCTGGGGGGCAGCATCAACGCGGCCATCCCGCATGTGGATATCGAGTACGTCAACCGCCCGGCGCTTGGCCTGGCCACGCTGGCTGAGCCGGTTGTCTTTCACAACATGGTTGAGCCGGAGGTGGAAGTGCCGGTGCGCCTGGTGATCATGCTGGCGCTGGAGCAGCCAAAATCGCAGGTTGAGATGCTGCAACAGGTCGCAGCACTGCTCCAGCGGCCTGACGTGGTAGATCGCCTGATGGCGGCTGCCACCCCTGACGAGGTCTTCACGATCCTCAGCGGGCTGGAAGCGCCTGCTGATCCGGGGCAGTCATAACACACCAAACGCTTTAGCCTGACCCAAGTGAGAGGAGTAAGCTGTCAATGGCGAAAACGAAGGTAGTCCTGGTAGCGTGTGGAACGGCTATCGCCACTTCGACCGTCGTTGCCAAGGCCATCGAGGAGGCCTGCAAGGAGGCGGGGATCAACGTACGAACGCGCCAGGCCAAAGCGGCAGAAGTGCCTACGCTGGCCAAAGACGCCGACCTGATCGTCACTACAACGCCGCTGTCAAAAGACCTGGGTGTGCCGGTCATACAGGGACTTCCTTTTCTGACCGGCATCGGAAGGGACCAGGTGCTGAAGGAAATCATCGAGGCGCTGAAGGACTGACTTTTCAGAGCCGCGACGCAAGCAAACCATAAGGAGGTGGAATGCCAGACAGCATCTCGCTGAGAATGTGACCGCTTACGTACGCTCTCAATTATGCTACGGTGCTATCAACATAAGGAGCAATTCCATGGCGTTCCTTGAGGCAGTACAGGGCTTTTTCAATACCCTGGGTTCGTTCGTTCTACTGCCCGTCTTCATCTTCAT
>JAANMV010003271.1_pt1 | contig 14337 bp, 12 predicted proteins | sample 7279661 | NCBI WGS metagenome assembly JAANMV01 (sample SAMN14094540, study PRJNA606508) | bioreactor metagenome | isolation source: A lab-scale SPAN reactor treating ammonium-rich wastewater day 121 | place: Ireland: Galway | collected 2017-05-16 | reverse complement strand
TGTTCTTTGCGCTGACGGGCATCACCCTCAACCACCCGGACTGGGTGTTCGGCAGTGGCGAAACCACCCGCGAACTCAGCGGCACTCTGCGGCCCGGCTGGATTCAGGGCGGCGAGGTGAACTGGCTGAGCGTGGCCGAGGACCTGCGCGAGCAACAGAATCTGCATGGCCGGGCCGGCGACACCCGTATGGACGGGACCGAAGCCAGCCTGGCATTTGCCGCACCGGGGTACAGCGCGGACGTGGTGATTGATGCCCAGACCGGCCGGTACACCGCGCGGGTATTGCAACAGGACGCCCTGGCCGTCCTGAACGACCTGCACAAGGGCCGCGACGCCGGGGGAAGCTGGAAGTGGCTGATCGACCTCAGCGGCGCGGTGCTGGCGCTGGTCGCCGTCACGGGAATCGGCATCCTGCTGTTCCTGAAAAAGACCCGCGTTCAGGCGCTGAGTGTCATGGGGGTCGCCAGCGTGCTGGTTCTCGTCCTGGCGGGTGCCGCCCTGCGGTAACGGGAGGAGCAGCATCCACCCGCGTCGCGTCTCACGGCCTTCCCCGCGAGCGGCCGGCCGTGGCGGTGGCGAACGTGCACGGTGGCGTGGTCCGTCAGTGGCAGGGTGCCCTCCCATCCCGTACACACGCCGCCGGTTCCCACGCCACGCACCCCGGCCGATCGATTGACCAGTGCAACTGGCTGAACCGACCTCCGCCGGGTGGTGGCGAACGCCAGTTCCGCCGGGCACACTCCACGTATGCGTGCAGCGGACGGAGTGGTGTTGGTCACAGGGGGCAGCCGGGGCATCGGGGCGGCCACCTGCGTGCTCGCGGCCGGTCAGGGGTACGCCGTCGGGGTGAACTACCTCCAGGACGCCACGGCCGCCAGGCGGGTCATTGAGCAGATCGGCGCGCTGGGTGGGCGGGCCGTCGCCATTCAGGGGGACGCCAGCGCCGAACCGGACGTGCCACGCCTGTTCGACACGCTCCAGGAAGCGTTCGGACCCGTGACCGCGCTGGTGAACAACGCCGGAGTCCTGGACCGGCAGGCCCGGGTGGAAGCGATCGGCGCGGCCCGGTTACGGCGCGTGCTGGAGACCAACGTGGTCGGGCCGTTTCTGTGCGCGGCCGAAGCGGTTCGGCGCATGTCCACGCGGCTCGGCGGGGCAGGCGGGGTGATCGTGAACGTGTCCAGCCGGGCGGCCGTGCTCGGGTCACCGGGCGAGTACGTCGATTACGCCATGAGCAAGGGGGCCCTGGACACGCTGACTGTGGGCCTGGCGAAGGAGGTCGCGGCCGAGGGCATCCGCGTGAACGCGGTGCGGCCCGGAATTATCGACACGGCCATTCACGCGTCGGGGGGCGAACCGGGCCGCGCGGCGCGCCTGGGCCCCGGCCTGCCGCTGGGCCGCGCGGGGACGCCTGAGGAGGTGGCCGAGGCCATCGTATGGCTGCTTTCGGGGGCGTCCTCGTTCGTGACCGGTGCCTTCATCGATGTCGGAGGGGGCCGCTGAGGTCACCGGCTACCGGCCTTCAGGTGAAGGATTCAGGGCGTACACCCAGGGGGTCCGTAGATCGTTCATCCAGTCGAAGCGGGCCACGAACACCCCACACTGGTCTCTGTGCACGGCGTACACGTGCCGACCTGGACGGGTCGAACCGACCGCAGCCCGGCCGGCCCGGAACCTCGAAGCGGACTGCGGCACTGGCTGAGGTGCCGGACGTGTACCTGAGGTAATTCAGCGTCACGGGGTCGTACGGATTCTCTTCTTCCGTGCTGAACAGCAGCGCCCGGTCGTTCCTGGCGCGCATGAGGCCGAGCAGGTCGGTGGGCCCGGTCGTCCCGCCCGCCCACACCAGCGTATGAATGATGATCTCTGCTCCGCTCGTGCGGTACGCAAGGCTGTACAGCTTGTCGGCGCGTCCGGCGGGGAAGGCCAGGACGTCCTGGCCTTCCCCGCCAGGACCGCTGCACTGCCGAAGGTGGTGGGGGTACGCCTTCGCGTGCACCTGCACGGCCTTTATGGTGGCCACCCGTTGCTCGAAGCGAGGGAGCGCCACACGGGCGACGCGTGGCAGCAGGGCGACCAGCACCACCCGGGACCGCATGTGCAGACGGGAACGGCCTTCCCTGACCAACGGGCTTCCATAACCCGGGCCTGAAGGCCGCTCACACGATGTGACGGTCCAACCTGGCGTTACTGGACCACCACAAGGTCCAGGCTCGCCCCGTCCGCGGGGGGACGGACGGTGGGGTGGGCGCCGGGAGCGTCGGTGGTGCTGTACACGTCCACGAGGTCGCCCGCGTCCACGACGCCGTTGCCGTTGGCGTCCTGCACGGCGCTCAGGATGTAGGGGCGGTCCTCCAGCGCCGGGAAGGTGAAGGTGCCGCTGCCCGACACCGGCTGGATCTTGGTCGCGGGGCTCTGGCAGGTCGGGTCCTCGGCGTAGCAGGCCACCACCAGGGTGCCGGAGACGCTGCGGCCCTCGGGGGCGGTCACGGCGCCGCTGATGCCGATGCGGGGGAAGGTCTGGCCGGCCTTGTCGGTGCGGTAGAAGGCGTCAGCGGCGCCGGAGCCGTTCTGAGTCCGGGTGTACAGGGCTTCCCTGCCGTAGTCGTCCACGCTCATCGCCCAGCGGCGCACGCTGGGGGTGACCGGCTCGTGCTTGACGGGGGCGCCGCACACGGTGGACTGCACGTCGCCTTCGCTGGGGGTGAAGGTCATCGTGTCGCCGTCGAAGGCGGCGCGGCCCCGTTCCACGCTGAGGATCTTGCTCTGGCACGACCCCGAGCCGACGGCCAGCAGGCCCGTGTACTGGTATGAGCCGTCCGCGCGCAGCTTGAGGATGAAACTGCTCCCCGTGGCGCCCTGCCACGCCCCGCTGTTCGGGTCGTAGTAGCCGATGGGTGACGCCGCGCCAGCCTGCCAGTCGCCGAGCAGCGCCGCGGGAACGACTGTGCCGCCGCCGGTGTTGCCGCCAGGCGTCTCTCCACCCGTGTCCCCTGGAGGGGTGCCGGGCTCATCAGCGACGGGTGGGGGGCCGCCGCACGCGGCGAGCAGCGAGGTGAGGAGCAGCAAGGCAATGGTCATTCCGGTCGTCTTCTTCATGGTGGTCTCCCTGAGTACTTCGCCCTCTTCGGGGGTGGGGCGACAGTAGGAAATGGGGTATGGCTGGTCGATGGCGGGAGGCGACGCCGCGTGGGGCGCGCATGAGGTCAGGTCGGTCAGGAGGCCCACAGGCAGATGCGCAGTGCGTGACTGCACTACAAGGAGGAGGGGGAGCGCCGGTGGGCCACGTCTCCCCGCGCGGTCCGCGGGACCTGAAGGGTCCAGGTGAAGCACCACCTTCAGCAGGGGTTCCGGGCGCAGGCGGCCTGAATCAGAGGGCGCTGTCTGGCGCTCACCCTGGACGCACGACATGGGCGCCTCAAAGGGGTTGCCCTGGTCGTCAGTTCCCGCTCCCGGGCAGACGGACTTCGAGATACATGTTGGGCTGGTTGATGTTGTAGTCCCGCACGAACCCGCCCGTGAAGCTGGTGGACCACTGGAACGTGTTGGGGCTGGTGCGGCGCCGGATCTCCAGCGGTTTCCCGTTCAGTGTGGCCGTTACCTTGTAGGTGCCCCACATGATGTTGGGAATGACGGGACCGCTTCCGCTGGGCAGCAGCTTGAACGTGCGTGCCGTTCCGGCCGAGCCGTCGGCGAGCTTCCCGACCGGCGTCAGCGTCACCTGCACCTGCGCCGTGTCCACGTCGTACTCGCCGATGCCGCGCTCCACGAAGACGCAGGCGAGGTTGCCGTAGGGGTCCTCGGACGTGACGGGCTTGGGCTTCAGCACGAAGTCCCGAACGCCGCCTGCCACGCCGGCCACCGCGTCCGGGTTGTTGGGTACGAGTTCGACCTTCACGGCGGTGTCACCGTACTTGATCTTCAGTTTGGCGTAGACCTGGAACGTGAAGGGGAGCTTGCGGACATCCACCTTGTAGCGGCCCTGGGCGTCGGTGTACGTGACGAGGCTGCTGTCGTACGACAGCGTGTTGTCCACGTCGATTTCCACGCCTGGGAGGGGCTGGCCCTTCTCGTTGACGACGGTGCCGGTGATGAACCCCTTCTGGGCGGGTGTGGCGGCACTGGCGGCGGAGGCCAGCAGGGCGGTGGTGAGCACGGCGGCGAGGGTGATCTTGTTCATGGCGCTTCTCCTTGGGCAACCGGTCCGGGCTGCTTCCTCTGTGCCGCGAAGGTAGGCAAGGGAGCATGGCTGGCCGGTGGCAAGGTGCCGCTCCTCACGTCGGGTGGAGGCCGGGATGGAGATCCAGGGCGCCGCAGGAGCAGGAACTCGCCGGCAGGGGGTCGACCTGCTCCGGCGGCGGCTGTCCCGGTTCAGGGCCGGGCTGCCCCGCATGGAGAGCGGCCTTGCCGGAGACGCCCGGGCAAGGCTGAATGCGGACTTCACGGAACCGTGCCCCTTCCGGAACGGCGGCGGGTAGGCTTGAACATGGCACGCTCTCCTGGCATCTCCCCGACGTTCTTTCTTTCCGGTTTTGAATGTTCCACCTTTCACTGGCAGCACCAGGGCCGGCGTGACCTGATCGCCGAGACCCAGCACGACCGGCATGTCCAGGAGGACTACGCGATGCTGCGCAGCCTCGGCATCGCCGTTGCGCGGGAGGGCATCCCCTGGCCCCTGGTCGAACGCGGTGGACAGTTCGACTTCTCGCGCCTGGATCCGGTGATCGAGGCGATGAACCGCTCGCAGATCATGCCGATCTGGGACCTGTGCCATTACGGGTATCCGGACGACCTCGACCCTCAGGCGCCGGACTTCGCGGAGCGTTTCGCGCGGTACTGTCACGCGGCGGCCCATTACGTCACCTCGCGCACACGAACGCCCGGGCCGTCATTTTTCACGCCCATCAACGAGATCACCTTCTTCTCGTTCTGTGGCGGCGAATGGGGCTGGGTCGCGCCGTACCTCAAAGGCAGGGACCACCGGATGGCGCTGCGCCTCGCGTTGTGCCGGGCCGCCATCGCAGGGGTGGGCGCGATTCGCGAGGTCGATCCTCGGGCGCGCATGGTGAATGTCGATCCGCTGGTCTACGTGGTGCCGCCCGCCGACCGGCCCGATCTCGCTGATGAGGCTCGGCACGAGACCTTCGAGGACACCTTCACGGCCTGGGACATCCTCGCGGGGCGGCTGCATCCCGAACTCGGGGGTTCGCCGGAGATTCTCGACATCGTCGGCGTGAACTGCTACTCGTTCGGGCAGATGGAATTCCGGGAGTCCGGTCCCCATCAGGCCCTCGGGCCCCGGGACGAGCGCATTCAGCCGCTTGCGGAGCTGCTCGGCGTGGTCTGGGAGCGTTACGGGCGCCCGATCATCATCGCCGAGACGAGCGGACTGGCCGAAGGCCGCCCGGCCTGGCTCAAGGACGTGATGGAGGAGTCGCTGGCGGCCATGGCGCGCGGCATTGACCTGCACGGCGTCTGTCTGTTCCCGGCGGTGGACATGCCCGACTGGCACAAGGGAACGTGGCTGCACAACGGCATCTGTGACCTGATCGAGGAAGGCAGCCAGCTGCGGCGTGCGCCGTACCCTCCCTATGTGGAGGAACTGCGCCGCTGGCAGAAACGGCTCAACCGGGTCACCGTGCTCGACGAGGATCCCTTCAGCGATCCGGTGGACCTGGAGGAGGTACGGACGGCCGCCCAGCAACTGCAACTTCAACCGGACCGCGACTGGTCGTGAATGGCCCGCTCCAGGCCCGTCGCAGGCTCGGCCGTTGGGGGTTGCCGCGTCGCCGTTGCCAGATATCAGAGTCACCGCGCTCAGGCTGGGGGAAGGGTTCTGGACCGGCGTGCCTGGCCCGTCACCGGAGGTCCGCGAGAACGCGCGCCCTTCAGTCCCGAAAAATCGTCTGCCGCACGGTAGAGGCCAGTGAAAGGTCCTGAACGTGAAGAGGGTGCCGGCGAACAGAACAGGAGTACTGGGTGCTGTGGTGTGCTCCAGGGCGCTGAAGGTCACTCGCAGCGAGGAAGCAGGTTCACACCCGGCTGATGCGTTTCTCGGAAGGGTTCACGCCGGGGAGGGGGTGCTGGTCCGCCGCCGGGTCCTCTTGAAGGAGGGCGCGGGCGGTGTTTTCGTCGGTGATGAGCGTGTTCATCAGCTGGCCCAGGAGGGCGGCACGCAGCGCTTCTACTTTGCCGAGGCCGCTGGCCACGCAGATGGCATGGGGGGCCTGCTGCATGAGACGCAGGTCGGGCCCACTGGCGCGGGCGTTGAGGGACACGGTGTCGTAACTGCCGTCTGCGCGGTAGAAGACGGTGGCGATGTCGCCGACCACGCCCTCGGCGTCGAGCCGGGACAGGTCCTGCGGGTCGAGGATGCCGGACACGTAGACGTGGCTGGGGCGGTGGGCCTGGCGGCTGCCCACGGAGTACAGCAGCACGTCGGCCTGGGCCTGCAGTTGAAGCACGTGCTGCACGCTTCGCTCACGCCACATGGCCTCTTTCGTGGCGGGATCGTCGAAGAAGGTGGGGATGGGGAAGAGGTGGGCGCGCCCGCCGTAGGCGCGGGAAAAGCGGGTGATGGTGTCGGTGATGAAGCCTCCGGTGAAGTCCACGGCGCTCGCGCTGCCGTTGAGCTGCACGAACTCGAGGTTGCTGAGGCGCCGCGGTTGCAGCACGCGGGACACGGCGTCCAGGGTGTTGCCCCAGGCGAGGCCCACGGTCTTCCCAGGCCGCACGACGCTGCCGAGCACGCTGGCGGTCGCGACGGCGACCCGGTCGAGCCAGGTGTCCTCGGTGCTGTTCACCGGTACCCCCACGACATGGGCGTGCAGGAACGGGTAGCGCGTCTGGAGCTGGACTTCCAGGCTCTGCGGGTGGGCCTGCGGGTCATGGATGCGGATTTCCACCAGGCCGGTGCGCCGGGCCATCGTGAGGAGACGGCTGACCTTCGGGCGGGAGAGGCCGAGTTCCCGCGCGATGGCGTCGGTCGTCAGGCCCTGGTGGTAGTACAGACGGGCCACCTGCACCGCCTGGGCGGCCTGATCGTCGGTCACGGCAGTGGTCACGTCCATCAGCATACGGCGCCACGGACCATCCACTCTGAACATCTGTTCAGTCCCGTTGACAATCTGTTCAAGACGTGTTGAGATCAGAGGCGTCATCACCCATCGCTTTCCCGCTTGAACGCGCTGGACCGATTCGTGCGCCGCCTCCGGGCGCCACGAAGGGATCCCCGGCGCAGCAATTTCGTTCGACTGGCCGGTCGCCCCGGCCAAAGGAGGCGTCATTTGAAAACGTCCAGAAGTTCCCTGCTCCTTGGACTAGGAGCTGCGCTGATCCTGATCGGCGGCCTGATCGCGTTCTGGGCCCAGACCGCAGGCGGGCAGGTGAGGGTCCGAGACGTGCGGTTCATGGGCGCGAACGGCGCGCAGCTCAGTGGCCTGCTGTACATCCCCCGGGGGGTCAGCGCCGAGAAACCGGCCCCAGGGATCCTGGCGGTTCACGGCTACATCAACTCCCGCGAGACCCACGCGGACTTCGCCATCGAATTCGCCCGGCGCGGCTACGTCGTGCTGAACATGGACCAGGCCGGGCACGGCTTCAGCGACGGGCCCGCCTTTGCCAACGGCTTTGGTGGGCCCGCCGGGCTGGCCTACCTGCGCAGCCTGGACCTGGTCGACAAGGACAACATCGGCCTGGAGGGCCACTCCATGGGCGGCTGGACGATCCTCAACGCCGCGGCCGCCTATCCGGACGGGTACAAGGCCATGGTCCTCGAGGGGTCCTCCACAGGCTCGGGCTTCGCGCCGGAAGGCACACCGACCTCACCGCGCAACCTCGCGGTCGTTTTCAGCAAATACGACGAGTTCTCGGGCCTGATGTGGGAAGTGCCCCGCGCGCTCGACGTCGCCCAGAGCACAAAACTCCAGAAGGTGTTCGGGGCGACTGGCCCGGTCGAGCCGGGCCGCGTGTACGGCGACCTGACCGCGGGCACCGCACGCGTCCTCTACACCCCGAACACCACGCACCCTGGGGATCACCTGTCCCGTGACGCCATCGGCAACGCCGTGTCCTGGTTCGGGCAGACCCTGGAGGGCGGAACGCCCCTGCCGGTCAGCAACCAGATCTGGCCCTGGAAGGAATTCGGCACCACGCTCGGCTGGTTCGGATTCGTCCTGGTGGTGCTGGGAAGCGGCGGCCTCCTGCTGCAGACGCGCAGCCTCGGCGGCCTGAACCGGGTGCCCAGCCAGCCCCAGGGCGCCGCCGGTCCAGGCTGGTGGCTGGGCGCCCTGGTCATGCTGGCCGCGCCCGTGCTCACGTACTTCCCGTTCTTCCGCCTGGGAGCCGAGTGGCTCAAACCCAGCAGCCTGTGGCCCCAGAGCATCACCAACCAGATCATGGTCTGGGCGCTGCTGAACACCGTGATCTCGCTGGTGCTGTACCTGCTCTGGCGCGCCACCGCCCGTCGTCAGCTCGCCGCCGCGCCAGCGGTGGACGCGCCGGCCCAGCCTGATGGCGTGCCCGCCGCACGGGGCAACACCTGGAGTGACATCGGGAAGAGCGCGCTGGTGGCCCTGGGGGCTGTCGGCACCGGCTACCTGTCGCTCCTGCTCACGTCCTATTTCTTCAACGTGGATTACCGGTTCTGGTTCGTGGGCCTGAAGCCGATGACCACGGGACAGTTCAGGATGTTCCTGGCCTACCTGATTCCCTTCACGCTCTACGCCCTGATGGCGGCCACCGTGCTGCACCGGCAGATGCGGCGCAGCGCGCGCGGCTCCATGCTCACGAACGCGCTGCTGCTGGGGGGCGGGTTCCTGCTCTTCCTGCTCGTGCAGTACGGCACCCTGTTCAGCACGGGGCAGCTGTTCACGGCCGGCGAGCCGCTGAACGTGATCGTGGCGATCCAGTTCCTGCCGATCCTGGTCATCCTGGCCATCTTCATGACCTACTTCGCCCGCCGCACAGACCGCGTGTACACGGGCGCGTTCGTGTCGTCCCTGTTCCTGACGTGGTACATCGTGGCGGGCCAGGCCACGCAGTTCGCGTTCTAGCCGCCCGCCCCACTCCGGGCGCCGCGTCCTGCCCTGCCGTGCCCCGCCTGCCTGGGGGGCACGGCATTCACACAGCGGAAGCGCCGCTCCCGCTTGAGTTCAGACCGTCCGAGGAGACCTCATGTCCAAGTTCATCCTTGCCCTGGATCAGGGCACGACCAGCAGCCGCGCGATCGTCTTCGACCGGGAGGGCCACATCCGCTCGGTGGCCCAACGGGAATTCCAGCAGCACTTCCCCGAACCGGGCTGGGTGGAGCACGACGCGGCGGAAATTTGGAGCACCCAGAGCGGTGTCGCGCAGGAAGCGATCGTGCGGGCCGGCCTGCGGGCAAGTGACATCGCCGCGATTGGCGTGACCAATCAGCGCGAGACGGTGGTGGTCTGGGACCGTGCCAATGGCCAGCCCATCCACCGCGCGATCGTCTGGCAGGACCGGCGGACCTCCGCGCTGTGCGACAGCCTGCGCGCAGAGGGCCTGGAAGCGACCTTCCAGCGCAAGACGGGGCTGCTGCTCGACGCGTACTTCAGCGGCACCAAGGTCCGCTGGATCCTGGATCACGTGCCCGGCGCGCGGGAGCGGGCGGAACGGGGCGAGCTGGCCTTCGGGACGGTGGACAGCTGGCTGGTGTGGAACCTGACCGGGGGGGCGCTGCACATCACGGACCCGTCGAACGCCAGCCGGACCCTGCTGTACGACATTCACCGCGGTCAGTGGGACGACGAGCTGCTGGGCCTCCTGGACGTGCCCCGGTCGATGTTGCCGGAGGTGCGCAGCAGCAGCGAGGTCTACGGAGAGACGGCCGAGGGCCTCTTCGGAAGTCGCATTCCCGTGGCGGGAATCGCGGGGGATCAACAGGCGGCGACCTTCGGCCAGCGCTGCCTGGAGCGGGGAATGGCGAAGAATACCTACGGCACCGGGTGCTTCATGCTGCTGAACACGGCGGAAGAGGCGGTGCCCAGCCAGCACAAGCTGCTCACGACCGTCGCGTGGCAACTGGACGGGACGCGCACCTACGCCCTGGAAGGCAGCGTCTTCGTGGCGGGTGCGGTGATCCAGTGGCTGCGGGACAGCCTCAAGATCATCCGGTCGAGCAGCGAGGTGGAGGCGCTGGCGGCCAGTGTGGAATCGTCGGATGGCGTCTTCCTGGTCCCGGCCTTCGTGGGGCTGGGCGCGCCGTACTGGGACAGCTACGCCCGGGGGACGATGGTGGGTCTGACGCGCGGGACCACCGGTGCCCACATCGTCCGTGCGGCGCTGGAATCCATCGCCTATCAGTCGGCGGAGCTGCTCACGGCCATGCAGCAGGACAGCAGTACGCCCCTCCTGGAGCTGCGGGTGGATGGCGGGGCGAGCACCAACGACCTGCTGATGCAGTTCCAGGCCGACATCCTGGGGGTGCCGGTGGTGCGTCCCCAGGTGACGGAGACGACGGCGCTGGGCGCGGCCTACCTGGCCGGTCTCGCGGTGGGCTACTGGTCTGGACCCGAGGAGATCAACCGGCAGTGGCAGGTGGGCCGCACGTTCGAGCCGCGGATGCCGGTCGCGGAACGGGAGCACCGCATGGACCGCTGGCGTCAGGCGGTGGAACGCAGCCGCGCCTGGGCGGAACTGGACGCGCCGGACCGTGCGCCTCAGTCCTGATGGACGGTGCTGCACCGGCGCCAGTCACAACCGTGTAACATATGTTCAAAAGGATTGAACATATGTTCAATCGAGTCGCTCTCTCCGCCTCCTGAAAGGAGTCTCCATGCCTCAAGACCCCCGTTCCGCTCTCCTTTCCGCCGCCACCACACCCCAGACCTGGGACATCCTCGTGATCGGAGGCGGCGCGTCCGGCCTGGGCACCGCCGTCGAAGCCGCCACCCGGGGCCACCGCACGCTGCTGCTCGAAGGCCACGACTACGCGAAGGGCACCAGCAGCCGAAGCACCAAACTCGTGCACGGCGGCGTGCGGTACCTCGCACAGGGCAACGTCTCGCTGGTCCGGGAGGCGCTGCGCGAACGCGGACTGCTGCGGAAAAACGCGCCGCACCTGGTGCACGACCTGGGCTTCCTGGTGCCGGCCTACGACTGGTGGGCCGGACCCTTCTACGGCATCGGCCTGAAGCTCTACGATCTCCTGGCCGGAAAACTCAACCTCGGCAGCAGCAAGTACCTGGACAAGACCGAGGCACTCGCCCGGACCTCCACCCTGAAACCGGACGGGCTCAGGGGCGGCATCCTGTACTTCGACGGGCAGTTCGACGACGCTCGCCTGGCCATCACCCTGCTGAGGACCTTCGAGGACCACGGGGGCGTGGCCCTGAACTACGCGCCCGTGGTGGGCCTGATCCTGGAAGAGGGCAAAGTTGTCGGCGCCCGCTTCCGCGACGCGGAGACCGGGCACGAGCACGAAGTCCGCGCCCGCGCCGTGGTCAACGCGACCGGCGTGTGGGTCGACGACATTCGGCGCATGGAAAAGCCGGACGCGGAGCCCATGCTGTCCCCCAGCCAGGGCGTGCACGTCGTGGTGGACCGGCACTTCCTGCCCGGCGACAACGCCATCATGATTCCCCGCACCGACGACGGCCGCGTCCTGTTCGCGGTGCCGTGGCACGGGAGCGTGGTGATCGGCACCACCGACACGCCCGTGCCGCAGGCGAGCTTCGAACCCCGGCCACTGGAGGAGGAGATCGCCTTCATCCTGAGCACCGCGGGGCGCTACCTCAGTCCCGCGCCGACCAAAGCGGACGTCCGCAGCGTCTACGTCGGCCTGCGCCCCCTGGTCAAGTCCGAACAGACGGACGGCGCCGGCTCGACGGCATCTCTCTCGCGTGACCACATCATCCGGATTTCCGACGGCGGCCTGATCACCCTCACGGGTGGGAAATGGACCACGTACCGCCGGATGGGGGAGGACACGATCAACCGCGCCGAACCGCTGGCCGGGCTGGCGCAGCGCCTCACGGTCACCCCTGGCCTGCACCTGCACGGCTGGTCCGAGGAGCCCCGGGATGATCACTGGCGGGTGTACGGCAGCGACGCCGCACAGGTCCAGAGCCTGCCCGGCGCAGGAACGCCCCTGCACCCGGACCTGCCCTACACCGAGGCGGAACTCCGCTGGGGCGTCCGCTTCGAAGGCGCCCGAACGGTCGAGGATCTTCTGGCCCGCCGAACCCGCGCCCTCCTCCTCAACGCCCGGGCCAGCAGCGAAGCGGCGCCCCGCGCCGCCGCCATCCTCGCCGAGGAACTCGGCAGGAACGCGGCCTGGGCTGAACTTCAGACGCAGAGTTACCAGGACCTGGCACGCGGCTACCAGCTCCCGTCCTGAGGCAGGGCCCACTGCGACTGCGCCCCTTGCGCCACCGCCGAACTGTTCACCGCACTGACCTTCACCCACTGTCCCGTGATTACAGCGGAAATTTTCGGAGGCATCACGAACAATGGGGTGACCGGTCGGCGACCTTGTCCTTGAGACGGCCGCTGACCGGTCACCCGCCATCCGGAGTCCGCGGGAGCGATTCAGCTGGCTCCTCAGCACCTGACACTTCGCGAGAAGTGGCGTCCTGAACGCGGTGCGGCATGACGAAGGGCAGCATCTTGGTCTGTGACGATCCCCGATACTGCCCGCTTCCATGCTGACACGCTCGCGACCCACCTGAAAACCCACCTGCCTCACCGCCGCCTTGATGCCCTGCGGCGTCTGGCCGAAGTGCTCCTGGCGCTGATCCAGGCCGAATCGACGCTGCACCGCAAGATCGCCCTGCATCTCCCAAGGGACGCCAGTCTCGACTCCAAAACCCGCACCGTGGCCCGGGTCTTCCACGACGCTCAGCTCACCCCGCAGGACGTCTGTGACGTCCTGCTTCCCCTGCTCCCCAACGGCAAGCTCACCCTGATCATGGACCGCACCACCTGGCACTACGGCCAGACGCCGCTGAACATCCTGGTCCTGGGCGCCATCCTCGGGGGCGCGGTCGTCCCCCTCGTGTGGTCGATCCTCCCGCACCAGGGCAACAGCAGCACCGCGGCCCGCATCCTCCTGGTCGCCCGCCTGCTCAAGGTCCTGCCCGCCAGGCGCTGGGCCGTATTGATCGCGGACCGGGAGTTCGTGGGTCAGGAGTGGTGCAGGTTCCTGCGCTGGAAACGCATCCGGCAATGCCTGCGGATCCGGGAGAACACCCGGATCGAGGATGACTTGGCCCGGGATCTGTTCACCACCCTGCAGCCCGGGGAAGTGCGCACGTTGTTTGAGCGGACCTGGGTCTACGGCGGGTGGATGCACGTGGTCATCACCCTGTCCCCCGCGGGGGACAGGGTGATCGTCGCCTCGGATTTGCCTGTCCTGGACGTGCTGAGCACCTACCGGCGCCGCTGGGGCATCGAGTCGGCGTTCTCATCGCTCAAGGCCCGTGGTCTGAGGGACGGAGGCCACGCACATGACCGCCCCTGACCGGATTTCTCGGTTGTTCGGGTTGCTGTGTGTCGCGCTGGCCTGGATGGCCCGGGTGGGCGCGCACACCATGAAAGAGCGCCCACCGCGGCAGGACAATCGGGGTCGGGCCGTGGTCAGCCAGGTGCGCATCGGGTGGCAGGTGCGCCCTTCAGGCCGTGCGGTGGGGCGGGGAGGCCTTCTGGAACTGCCTTGAGCTGCTGAGTACGCCTTTTCCACCCGCCCACACGTCAATTCCTCGAAGTGTCAGGTGCTGAGGGCTCTACCGACAGGCGGGGCTGAACCTCCGGATGAAGCGTCCCCGTCGGCGGGTGAGCGCGGCACACCGTGCCGCGCGAACAGATCCAGTGAGGGTGAATCAGATCTGGTCCATGGATTTCGTTTCAGACGCGTTATTCAACGGCCGGCGGTTCAGAGCGCTGACGCTGCTGGACGTGTATTCCCGCGAATGCCTGGCCATTCACGTCAACGTCAGTATCCGTGCTGAGCGGGTGGTGGAGATCATGCGCTCAGTCACGAGCGCTCGGGGGACCCCCGAGCGCATCCAGGTGGACAATGGCAGTGAGTTCGCCAGTAAGGCCCTGGATTTGTGGGCCTACGAGCAGCGGGTGACACTGGATTTCTCCCGTCCTGGACGCCCTCAAGATAATGCCCATATCGAATCGTTCAATGGGAGTTTCCGGGACGAGTGCCTGAATGCCCACTGGTTCCTGTCCATGGAGGATGCCGCGGGAAAGATCGAAGATTGGAGGGCCGACTATAATGTCCTCAGGCCACACTCTGCGCTGGGAAATCTCGCTCCTGGAGCGTTCGCAGCGTTGAATGCACCGACCCACCGCCCGTCGGAGC
>JAANMV010003268.1_pt1 | contig 14348 bp, 10 predicted proteins | sample 7279661 | NCBI WGS metagenome assembly JAANMV01 (sample SAMN14094540, study PRJNA606508) | bioreactor metagenome | isolation source: A lab-scale SPAN reactor treating ammonium-rich wastewater day 121 | place: Ireland: Galway | collected 2017-05-16 | reverse complement strand
ACGGCGCCGCGCCCGCCGGCGGGTGCTCGAAGGACGTGACGATCACGGTGCTTTCGGACGCGACCAGTTCGATCTCCGCATGCAGCCCGATGCGCGCCAGCGCCGGCAGCAGCACCCACGCGACGTAGTGTGCAGGGGGACTCCAGGCGACGTGCGTCCCGCCGCGCAGCACGAGGTGTGAATCTCCCGCCGCCAGCCCCAGAGGCAGCAGCAGCACCTGGAGCAGGAGCGTCACCGCGCCCGCGCTGCCCTGCCCGGCAAGCTGGCTGATGTCAAACACATAGCGTCCTGGCTGGGCGGGCGCTCCGGGCCGGAATACGAGTTCCGACGACCCAAGATGCGCCCCTTCGACCTGGGCGGCGCTGATCTGCGCGGCAGCCTTGACCCCCGCCAGATGCTGGGGGGCCAGGCCAGGGTTGCGCCGCCTGCGGGCATCGGTGCGCCCGGCGCGGATGCCGGTCAGGTGGACGGCGCGGCCCGTGAGGACGGACAGGGCAAGCGCCGTGCGGAGCACCTGCCCGCCGCCCTCTCCCTGCGATGCGTCAATGTGAAGAACCACGCCCCTTTATCCCCTCGCCAACCAGAGACTGCACCACGCGTTTAGCGGCGGACGTTTACGCTGCGCAGGAAGAGGCGGTCGGCAATTGCCCGGCCATCTTCGAAGGCGGGCACGCGCTGGTCGGGGCTGTCGAAGTACAGGCCGACTGAGGGGATGTACGGCCCCTCGGCCAGACCGCCGGGCGTCTGGATCAGGCTGTGCTGGATGAAGACATCTCGCACCCGCAGGGTGTTGATCGCCACACCCAGCGAATCGTGCTGCGCGACGATCACCACCGGGTTGCCGAGCAGGTGGGCAAACACCGTCAGCGTGGGGGGAGGCGGGCCGTCCATGCGCCAGTAGGTGATCAGCTCAACCCACTCCCCGGGGAAGATCGTCTCGCTGCCGATCTCGTATCCCAGGAAAGCGACGTTGTAGCCAAATGAGAGCGGCAGTTGGGCCAGCCCCTCAGCTCTCGCCTCAGGCGGCCAGGCAGCCAGCGCGGTCGTCATAAACGCGCCCGCCGTGTCGGCAACCTGGTCCGGTGCTTCGAAGCGCATGAGCACATCGGGCCGGATGCCGGGCACGCGCTCGTCGTGCGCGTAGCGCATCCAGGCCAGCAGCGGGCCGGGCAAGTGCGTGTAGTAATGGCTGCGCGGGAAGATCAGGCGCTGGGACTCACCCCCATCAGCCAGCACCAGGCTCTGCGTGCAGTCAAAGTAGCGGATAGGCAGATCGTGGCGGTGCATCAGGTAGGAGAGCAGTTCGGCGTTGGTCAGCGCGAAGGGGTCCTCAGCGCGATCAACTGGCGTGGAGCAGATCGAGATGGGCGTTGGGTCGTCGCTGGTGTCGAGGTAGTGGGCCAGCACGCCGAGGTCGGCCTGGTAGCTGAGCCGCACATCGCCCAGCGTAGGCCACACCAGGAAGAAGTCGCGGAAAGTCCAGGCGGCGTTCGTGGCAATGACCACGGCAACCAGGCTGCCGATCGCCGTGACGGCGATCTGGCGAAGCCGCCCTCCCAGACGCTCACGCATCACCTGGAAGAGCGCGTGCAGCCCGATAGCCGGAAAGACGAACACGACGGGCAAGATGACGGCCATGAACTCAAAATTGGGCTTGTGGGGCAGGAAGGCGGCAGGCAAAAGGCCGATGGCGAGCCAGAGCAGCGCCAACCCGTACGGCGCGCGCCGCCAGCGCGCCAGCGCCACGCCGATCCCGACGACCATCAGCGCGCCGATGACAGGCCCCAGCACCGGGCGGCCCGGCAGGTTGTGGTAGGGCAGCATGTCGCCGCGCAGCACCAGCCCTGCCAGCGATGTTGCCAGACGCTCCGGTATCTCGGTGATCAACCCCGCCTGCTCGGCCAGCGGCACAGGCTGGCGCACGCCCGGATTGATCATCAGGAAGATAGCCAGCGGCAGGCACACCGTCGCCGTCAGGATGAGCGTGTAGATGATGTTGGCCTGGTGCCGCCTGACTTCCTTGCGGTCAACAACCCGGCGGTAGACGATGTAGGCCAGGAAAAGCACGAGGAGCGTCCAGGCGGTAGCGTGGACGTACTGCGCCAGCCCCAGCAGCAGCCCGCCCGCCGTGAACCACAGGCTGGCGCGCGTGTGCTCCCTGGCCTGGAAGGCGCGGGACAGCAGGTACATCCCGGCGCTCGTCACGAGCGGCATCAGCGTGACGTGCTGGACAGTGCGCCCCATCCAGACCGCCCAGAAGGCAACCGCCGTCAGGCCGAGCGCCATCAGCGCCACGCGCACGCCGAACAGGCGGCGCATCACCTGGGCGGTAACAGCCAGCGAGAGCAGCGACAGCCACACAGAGGGCAAGCGCCACAGGATCAGGCCCCGCCCCGTCACCGCCGAGGAAGCCGCCAGCAGGACGTAGAACAACCCTTCGCGGGCAGGCTCGACCTCATCGTAGATCACGGCCAGATCGCCCTGGCGGACGCGGTCGGAGAGCTGGGCGTTGATCAGCTCCTCAGGGTGCATGCCGGGCGGCGTCGCGCCCAGGTCCCACAAACGGAAGAACGCCGCACCCAGCAGCAGAGCGGTAGCCACCGCCAGATACCAGCGCAGCCGCGCGCGGCTGCGCTGCGCCCAGGGCGGGCGGTCTGGCTGGGTGGTAGCGGTCGCGTGTTTCTCTCCCATGCGTTGCAGAATCCGGCTCATCTGGGCCGGGCTAAAGGGCCGTCAGGAAGGCAGTGGCCGCCAGGACGAGCGTGCCCAGGATCAGGTTGGCAAGCGTCAGGCGCTGCAAACGGCGAACAACGCCCGTGAGGGCCTGATCCCCAGCAGGCTGGCGCTGGGCGAGCAGCCGGGCGCGGGCCAGCGCAGGGTAGACGCCCCACTGCACCACCCCGGCGATAGCCACCATGCCCAGGATCAGGATATGCTTGATGAGCAGGCTCATCGACCATGCACTGCGAAACTGGAAGAAGCCCTCATAGTTCGGATTGCCGCCCATCTGGAGCACGCCGGTCACGATCAGCACGATCAGGCTGGCGTTCGCCAGGGGCCGGAACCGCCGCTCCAGCGCGTCGAGCAGGGCGCTGCTCTCCGCCGTGGTGGGCGCGCCGAGCGTGCGCCGCATGACAGGCCAGGTCACGGCGACGAGCATCGCCATCCCCCCTAACCAGACGATAGTCGCCAGCAGATGAAGCCAGTAATTGAGTGCCAGAATCAGGGTCGGCATAGCGCCGATTATACGGCCTTTGCCCCAAAGCGGAAAGGGCGAGGCCCGGCGCGCCTGAGGCGGCAAGGCCTGGATACGTTAGCGACGCCCTGGCTCTTGTGCTACAGTTTGATGGAGATGCCAGCAGGCTGACCCACAGGATTCAGGCACACGATGGCCAGCGACCAGATCGGCGAGTACCGGATTGTCCAGGAGATCGGCCAGGGGGGGATGGCAACCGTTTACAAGGCCTACCAGCCCTCCTTTGACCGGTATGTTGCGATCAAGGCGCTACCGCCCCAGCTCTCCGACGACCCTAAATTCTTCAAGCGCTTCCAGCACGAGGCGCGCATGATCGCCCGGCTGGAGCACCGCTCTATCCTGCCCGTCTACGCCTATGGCGAGCAGGACGGCATGCCCTACATCGTCATGCGGCTGCTAGAGGCCGGGACGCTGGCCCGGAGGCTGTTTCAGGGCCCGCTTGACCTGCCGACGGCGGCGCGCATCGTCGAGCAGGTAGCGGAGGCGCTGGACTACGCGCACGCGCAGGGGGTCATCCACCGTGACCTGAAGCCGAGCAACATCCTGCTCGACGAGCAGCACAACGCCTACCTGACCGACTTTGGCATCGCCAAGATCCTCGGCTCGACATCCCATCTCACCGGGTACGGGGTGGTCGGGACGCCGAGCTACATGTCGCCGGAGCAGTGCCAGGGGCAGTCGGCCATCCCGGCCAGCGATATCTACGCGCTGGGCGTGATCCTGTTCGAGCTGGTGACAGGCCACCAGCCCTTCGAGGCGGACACCCCCTTGGCGGTGATGTACCTGCATGTCCGGGAGCCAGTGCCTTCGGTGCGCGAGTTCGACCCGTCGCTCCCGGCCAGCCTCGACCGGGTGATCGGGCGGGCGATGGCCAAACGCCCGGAGGATCGCTACCGGACGGGCCATGCGCTGGCAGCCGCTTTGTGGAAGGCGGTCGAGGGGGCGGAGCACGAAGCTGTTGTGGCTCCACCGTCCCAACCCCGCACGCCGGGCAAGGCAGAAGCGCGCCCACGCCGGGCGAGGAGAGGGCGGGCCGCCATCCTGAATGTGCTGGTCGGCGCGACGGTGCTGCTCGGCATTGCCGGGGCGGTGCTGCTAATCATCTCGTGGATGCAGCAAGACAACCAGGGTAATGTGGGTGTGCCCACCCTCCCCGCGCAGGTAGACGCCCCCGGCAGCCAGGGCAACGATGGCCCGGTCATCGCGCCCGCCACGGCGACGCCGTCGCCCGTCGCTGACCCGGCCAGCCCGACTCCGGTGACCCCCACAACAGCCCCCAGCGAGACGCCAACCGGGGAGGCGGGCATCATCCTTGAGCCGTCGCCCGCCCCGACCCACACCCCACCGACCGGCGAGCCCACACCAACCGACACAGCGTGGCGGCCTGCCGGGCGCGGCTGGGCAGCAGTGGGCTGGCAGACCGCGGGCAGCGCCTGACATGGGACGGTATAGAAAAGCCTCTTTTGTCATCGGCGCGCGCGAGGTTGCCTTCGCGTTGCTCGCGCTGGCGCTGCTCGCTGCCGCGCTGGCCGCGCTTGTCGTGGGGATGCGTCTGACGGCCAGCCGGGGCGTGGCTGACGCGCCAGTCGGTGCGACGGCGGCGCTTCTGCCCACCTTCACCCCTTCGCCCGCCCCATCTGTGACGCCTTTCCCCATTCCGACTGGGACGCCGGAGACCGCACCTGCTGAGGCTGCGCCGCCTCCTGCTGAGCCTGCCCCACCGTCGCCCTCGGCCCGCGCCTCCGCGAGTGGCTGGGAACGGTCAATCTTCGCTGGCGACCTGGCAGCCAACTACCCGCTGGTGTTCATGCACCCGCGCTTTACGCTGCACTACCAGCCCGGCACCTACGCCCACCGCAACCGGGAAGCAACCGTCGCGCAGGTCGAGGAGGCGCTGGCGCACGCTGAGGAGGCGCTCGGCGTCGAGTTGGAGGACAGGTTCGATATCTACCTGGCGGGGACGCTCTTTGCCTCGCCCAACGCCCACCTGCGCGGTTGGAGCCGGTCGGTAGACCGCCGGGTCTACGTCCTGTACGACGGGACGGGGAACGACGCCGATAACCTGTACTTCCTCACGCACGAGCTGGCGCACATGGTCGCGTCAAACACGTGGGGGCCGACCCGGTCGACGATGCTCTCAGAGGGGGTGGCGACCTACGCAGGCAAGCGCGCGCTGGAAGAAGGGGGATTCCTGCCGTACGATGAGCTATGCGCGGCGATCTACGCCGCCAACCAGATGCCCGGCATGCACGCCGTCGAGCAGGACTTCGAGGCATTCAAGGGACACATCCGTCACCCGTTCAACTACTTCGGGAGCGCGTGCTTCGTCGAATACCTGATCGAAACGCGCGGGCTGGACCCGATGCGCCAGCTATACCCCACGCTGGATTATCGCGGGCTGTACGGCGCATCGCTCCAGGCGCTGGACGCCGAGTGGCGGGCGACGCTCGCCGCCCGCGTGCCGCAGCTCCGCATTGACCCGGATGAGCTTGACACGGTGACCCGTGAGGTGTCAACCGCCTACGCGCTGCTGCTGCAAAACTACGATGGCAGCGAGCGGCTGCACCGCGCCTACGTGGCAGTTGACCAGGCGCGGGTGGCGCTGTGGCAGGGAGATTACGAGGGCGCGCGGCAGTGGCTCGACCTGGCCTACAACGTATGGTATAGGCGGGAATGAGGAGAGGGCAGACGCGCCGGTCTGCCCCTGCAGCAAAATCAGGCATAGCGGGCGAACACACCGGTTCGCCCGTGTTTGTCCTTATTCGAGAGCCTTACGCTCGACGGCGGCAGCGGCCAGCGCCAGGAAGTCGTCGACAGGCGTGGAGCCGCGATCCTCCCCGGAGCGCAGGCGGAGCGACACCGCTCCCGCCTCGACCTCGCGGTCGCCAACGATCAGCATGTAGGGCACTTTCTGTGCCTGGGCCTTGCGAATCTTGTTGTTCATGCGGTCGCTGGAAGCATCGACCTCGACGCGCAGCCCGGCGGCTTCCAGCCGCGCGGCCACCTGGTTGGCGTACTCGACATGGCGGTCGGCAATCGGAATTAGCGCTGCCTGGACGGGCGCGAGCCAGACCGGGAACGCACCCTTGTAGTGCTCGATCAGCACGCCGAAGAAACGCTCCATCGAGCCGAGCAGCGCCCGGTGAACCATGTAGGGGCGGTGCGTCTCGCCATCCTGCCCGACGTATTCCAGGTGATAGGCCTCCGGCAGCCAGAAGTCAAACTGGATTGTCGTAACCTGCCAGGGACGGTTCAGCGCATCGTGCACCTTGATGTCGATCTTAGGGCCGTAAAAGACGGCCTCGCCCTCGACGCGCCGGTAGGGCAGGCCGACCGTGTCGATGGCATTGGTGAGTGCTGCCTCGGCCATCTCCCAATCCTCATCGCGGCCCGCGTACTTACCCAGGTTCTTCGGGTCGCGCACGCTCAACTCAATGTCAAAGTCCTGGAAGCCGAAGTCGCGCAGGATGGAGAGCGAGAATTCCAGCACACGCAGTATCTCATCCTGCATCTGGTCCGGACGGCAGAACAGGTGCGCGTCATCCTGCGTGAAGCCGCGCACGCGCAGCAGGCCATGCAGCACACCCGACCGCTCGTAGCGATAGACCGTACCAAACTCAGCGTAGCGCATCGGCAGGTCGCGGTAGCTGCGGATCTGGCTGCTGAATATCTGGATGTGGAACGGGCAGTTCATCGGCTTGAGGTAGTATTCCTGATCCTCAATCTCGATGGGCGCGTACATGCTGTCCTTGTACCACTTCAGGTGCCCGCTCGCTTCCCACAGGCTCGACTTGCCGATGTGAGGCGTATAGACGCGCTCGTAGCCGCCCTCGCGGTGGCGAATAGCCCAGTACTCCTCTATCTCGGCCCGGATGCGCCCGCCCTTGGGATGCCACAGCGCCAGGCCGGGGCCGACATCCGGCGAAAAGCTGAACAGATCAAGCTCGCGGCCCAGGTTGCGGTGGTCGCGCTCCTGGGCTTCCTTGAGCCGCGCGATGTACGCTTCAAGCTCCTGGGGCGTCTCCCAGGCCGTGCCGTAGATGCGCTGGAGCATCGGGTTGCGCTCGTCCCCGCGCCAGTAGGCCCCCGCCACGCTCAGCAGCCGGACGGCCTCCGGGTCGATCTCGCCTGTGCTCTCGACGTGCGGCCCCCGGCACAGGTCCTCGAACGTGTTGTGCTTGTAGGTTGAGATAACGGGCGCTTCCTCGATCTTCTCGCCGTATTCGTCCCGCCCGCCAGCCTCCAGCCCGTCGATCAGCTCCAGCTTATACGGCTGGCCGGCGAACAGTTCGCGCGCCTCGTCGGCGCTCAGCTCGCGCCGGGCGAAGCGGTGATCGCCCCGCACGATCCTGCCCATCCGCGCCTCGATCTCCTCCAGGTCCTCGGGTGTGAGCGGGCGCGGCAGATCGAAGTCGTAGTAGAAGCCGTCCTCAATCGGCGGCCCGATGGCGACCTTGCCATCCGGGAACAGCTCCAGCACGGCCTCGGCCATCACATGCGCCGCCGAGTGCCGCAGCCGGTAGAGATGCGATTCGGGGTAGGGTACCTGTTCCTGCTTTTCCTTTGCCTGTGCCATCTGAGCCAGTCTCCTGAAAAAAGTGCTGAGCGACGAGTGCTGAGTCAAAACAGAAAACCCCGCACCCCCTTGGGGCGTGGAGTCCTCACGCGGTTCCACCCAGGTTCGGCCACGCGCCAGGGCGCGGCCATCTCTAGGGCCGGTAACGGGGCCGAACCGTCGCCCCTTACGCATCCCGCCGGGGCGGGAGTTCGGGGGCGCACTCGCGGGGGGTTTTCCCTGCGCCTGGCGGAAGGGGCTTGCAGCTTGTGCCGCCTTCTCTCTGTGCGCCGGTGATGCCGGTACTCGTCCCGCTCAACGCAGTGCCAGATATCGTTATGAGTATAGATTAGCGTCTCGCGCTGGGGCTGTCAATAGGATCGGCGCGGGGGACGGGCGACTCCCGTGTGTCTCGCGCCTTGTTCCACCTCTGGGGGCCTGTTATAATCTGGGCACAACCCGCCCCCGGCGCGCTCGCGGGGCGGGTGTTTATATGGGGGTTAACCGTATGCTTGAGAAACTCGCGGGCATCGCAGCCCGCTACGAAGAGCTTGGCCAGCGGATGGGCGATCCTGAGGTCGCGGCGGATTATGAGAAGGTCGCCGGATATGCACAGGAGCGCAGCAACCTGGAGCCGTTGGCGGAGGGCTACTACGAGGTTAAGAGCATCCTGGAGCAGCTCGAGGAAGCTGAGCAGCTCCTCGACTCCGACGACCGGGAGATGCGCGCGCTGGCCGAAGAAGAGATCGCCCAACTTCGCGAGCGACAGGACGCCCTGGAAGAAGAGATGCGCCTGCTGCTGCTACCCAAAGACCCGCGCGACGCCAAGAACGTGATCATGGAGATCCGCGCGGGCACGGGCGGCGACGAGGCCGGGCTGTTCGCTGCCGACCTGTTCCGCATGTACACGCGCTATGCAGAGACCAAGAACTGGAAGGTCGAGTTGCTAAGCAACAACGAGACCGGCGTCGGGGGCTTCAAAGAAGTCGTCTTCCTGCTCAAGGGCAGGGGGGCCTTCTCTCGCCTGAAGTACGAGAGCGGCGTTCATCGCGTCCAGCGCGTACCGCAGACGGAGAGCCAGGGCCGCATCCATACGAGCACGGCGACGGTGGCCGTGCTGGCTGAGATGGATGAGGTGGACGTCAAGATCGGCGAGAACGACCTGGCGGTCGAGTCCTACCGGGCAGGGGGGGCAGGCGGCCAGCACGTCCAGAAGAACGACACGGCGATCCGCATCACGCACAAACCCAGTGGCATCGTCGTGCAGTGCCAGGACGAGCGCAGCAAGACGCAGAACCTGCTGCGGGCGATGAGCATCCTGCGCGCGAAGCTGTATGACAGGGAGCTAACCCGGCTGCAAGACGCGCAGGACGCTGCCCGCCGCTCGATGGTTGGCACTGGCGAGCGCGCCGAGAAGATCCGCACCTACAACTACCCGCAGAGCCGCATCACCGATCACCGCATCAACCTCAGCCTGTACAACCTCCCGACGGTCATGGACGGCGGCCTTGATGAGCTTATCGATGAGCTGGCCACACGCGACCAGGCCGAACGGCTCCAACATGCGGGCGTGTAGCGCCCGCCCCCGCAGGGCGATATGCCCCTCATCTGGCCGGACGCGCAGCACATCTACCTCTCCCCGCACCTCGACGACGCGGCGTTGAGCTGCGGCGGGCTGATCGCGACACGGGCGCGGCGCGGCGAAACGGTCGCCGTGCTGACGGTCTTCGCTGCCAGCCCGCCTGAGCGCGCGCCACTCTCCGCGTTTGCCCGGTCGCTCCACGAACGCTGGCGGGAGGCCGCGCCACCCGGCCTCGACTTCGCTGACCCCCTGGCGGTTCGCCGCGCCGAAGACTGGCGCGCGCTGGCGACGCTCGGCCCAACTGTCCGGGCGATCCACCATGCGCTGCCGGACTGCATCTACCGCGCTCACCCGGAAACCGGCCAGCCACTCTACGCCAGCGAGGAGGCGATCTTCGGAGCCGTCCACTCTGCCGACCCGGCGTGGGACGACCTGGAGTCAGCGCCGCCGCTGCCGCCGGGGGCGACGCTCTACGCGCCGCTGGGGGTGGGCGGGCATGTTGATCACCAGCTTGTGCGCGAGGCGATGACGGGTTGGCTGTCTTCCGGCGACGTGTGGTACTACGAAGATTTTCCCTACGCGGCGCAGCCCGGCGCGCTGGAAGCTGCACTCGCCCAGCACCGGGGGCTAACGCCGGAGATCAGACCCCTCTCCGCCGGGGCGTTGGAGGCAAAAATCGAGGCCGTCGCCTGCTACGATTCCCAGATCAGCACCTTCTGGCAGGGAGCCGAGGCGATGGGCGCAGCGCTTCGCCACCACGCGGCGCACGTCGGCGGCGAGCGGCTGTGGCGCGCCGCGCGCTAGGGTTGTGCAGCACCTACGGGTTTGCCTGAACCGCAAGCACCCTTAGAGCTGCTCGTAGCGCACCACGTCGAAGACGAACACTGTCGCGCCGCCAACCGTCACCTCGACGTAGCCGCCCATCACCCCCGGGGACTCGACTGCGGCGGGGCTGACGGGCAGCGGGCGGGTGCGCTTCTGGCAAATACCGCGCACCAGGTCGAGCACCGTCTCCACCTGGTCTTCCTCGACGCCCGTCATGAAGGTTGTGTTCCCCTGGCGGAAGAACCCCCCGGTTGAGGCTATCCGCGTGATCCGGTAGCCCGCCTCAATCAGCGCGTCGATTGCCGCGTCGGCGTCAATATCCTGCACTACGGCCATAATCATTTTCATGCCCTTATTATACACGCATGCCCGCCTCATATTGTCATCACGCCACCGCCGCGCCAATAACTAGGTTCAGGGGCTGGCGCGGCAGCCAGGCGCACGCATAGCAGGCAAAGCAACAGGCACGTTCCTTATGAGCGGGAACGCGCCTGTTCTCATGCACCCAAATGCCCTTTCAGGCTGGGCGGGCTTCCTCGGCCAGTGGAATGTAGCCGCGCTCCTCAAGGAAAGCGATCGCTATCGCCGCGCTCTCCTCCGGAGTCTCCAGATGGGTGTTCAGCACCAGGTCGGGGTTGACCGGCTCCTCGTACGGGTCGGAAACGCCCGTGAAGTTCTCGATCTCCCCGGCAAAGGCCTTCTCGTACATGCCCTTCACATCCCGCTCCACGCACACTTCCAGCGGTGCGTGGATGAACACCTCGATGAAGTTGGTCGTCTCCTGGCGCGCCATGTCACGCACGGCCTGGTAGGGGGAGATGAAGCTGGCGATGACGCCCACCTTATTACGCGAGAGCAGCTTCGCCACGAAGGTCACGCGCTCGATGTTCTTGTCGCGGTCTTCCTTCGAGAAGCCCAGGTCGCGCGTGAGCGACTGGCGCACGACGTCGCCGTCCAGCCGCTCGATCCTGACCCCGCGCGCTTTTAGCTCGGCTTCCATGATCCTGGCAATGGTGGTTTTGCCCGCGCCGGAGAGGCCGGTCATCCAGAAAACGAATCCCTGCTGATCAGTCACATGACACCTCGTCGTCAGTTTTTTCCGGGTGGGGAGTATAGTGCCCCCAGGCGCGTCTGGCAAAATCTGGCGTTGTCTGGCATACTCGCACCATGCTACCGAACCACACGTCCGACAGACCATTCCCGGCCAAGAACGACGATCTATACCTGCGAAATGGGAGAAACGTCACCTCAAGAAGTGAGGGGTGACCATGTACTCGGCGTGAAAAATGGCATATCATAAGGGGTGGTTGAATCCTGCCCACCAGCCACCTTATTTTACAATCCCCTGATAAACCTTTAGGAGAATGCACATGGCAGTCCCCAGTGACATTGACATCGCCCAAGCAGCGGAGCTTCGCCCGATCCTTGAGATCGCGGAGAAGATCGGGCTGACCGAGGACGATCTCGACCTCTACGGCAAGTACAAGGCTAAAGTACACCTGGACGTGCTCAAGAAGTTCGCCGACCGGCCCCAGGGCAAGTACATCGACGTGACGGCTATCACCCCGACCCCGCTGGGTGAGGGCAAGTCCACGACCATGGTCGGGCTGACGCAGGCGATGGGCACCGAGCTTGGCAAGAGCGTGATGTGCTGCATCCGCCAGCCGAGCATGGGCCCGACCTTCAACATCAAGGGTGGGGCGGCAGGTGGCGGTTACAGCCAGGTCATCCCGATGGAGGACTTCAACCTGCACCTCACAGGTGACATCCACGCCATCACCGCGTCGAACAACCTGGTTGCGGCGGTGCTCGACAGCCGCATGTACCATGAGAGCCGCCAATCCGATGAGGGGCTGGCCAAGCGCGGCGTCACGCGGCTCGACATCGACCCGGCGACCATCACCTGGAACCGCGTCGTGGACGTGTGCGACCGCTCGCTGCGCGAGATCACGATCGGCCACAACGACGACAAGCTGGCCGACGGCTCCCCCAGCCCGGTGTTCCCGCGCAAGACCGGCTACGACATCACCGTTGCCAGCGAGATCATGGCAATCCTGGCATTGACGACAGACCTGAAGGACATGCGCGAGCGGTTCAGCCGGGTGGTCGTCGGCATGAACAGGAAGGGCCAGCCGGTCACGCTGGAAGACCTGGGCGTGGCGGGCGCGGTGACCGTCCTGATGAAGGACGCGCTGATGCCCAACCTGATGCAGACGCTCGAAGGGCAGCCTGCGCTGGTGCATGCCGGGCCGTTCGCCAACATCGCGCATGGTAACTCATCCATCGTCGCCGACGAAATCGCGCTCAAGGTAGCCGACTACGTTGTGACCGAGAGCGGCTTCGGCGCGGACATCGGCATGGAGAAGTTCTTCAACATCAAGTGCCGCTACTCCGGGCTGATCCCCAATGCAGTCGTGCTGGTCGCCACGGTGCGCGCGCTCAAGATGCACGGCGGCGGCCCCAAAGTCTCCCCCGGCGCGCCGCTGGACAGAGCCTACATTGAGGAGAACCTTCCGTTGCTGGAGGCTGGCCTCGGCAACCTGGGTGTCCACATCAAAAACGCGCTCAAGTTCGGCATCCCGGTGGTCGTGGCCGTCAATGGCTTCGCCACTGACACAGAAGCCGAGATGGAGATGGTGCGCCAGTACTCCGAGGAGCAGGGCGCGTTTGCGGCAGTCAAGAGCACGCACTGGGCCGATGGTGGCAAGGGAGCCAAGGCGCTGGCCGAGGCCGTCGTCGCCGCCTGCGAGCAGCCGAGCAACTTCGAGTTCCTCTACCCGCTGGAGTGGTCGATCAAGCAGAAGATCGAGAAGATCGCCACCGACATCTACGGCGCGGACGGCGTGAGCTACGAACCGCTGGCCGAGCAGCAGATCGAGTCCTACGAGCAGGCCGGTTTCGGCAACCTGCCGATCTGCATGGCCAAGACACACCTCAGCCTGAGCCACGACCCGGCGCTGAAGGGCGTCCCGACGGGCTTCACGATTCCCATCCGTGAGGTGCGGGCCAGCGTGGGCGCAGGCTTCATCTACCCGCTGATCGGTACGATGAGCACGATGCCCGGCCTGGCAACCCGCCCGGCCTACATGGACATCGACATCGACACCGAGACGGGGCGCATCGTCGGCCTGTTCTAGAGCTGGGTTCTGAGTATGATAAGAGGGACGGGCAAACTCCGTCCCTCTTTTCTTTTATTGAGACGTACGCACTTGGCATGTTTGTAGAGCAGCGGCAAGAGAAGAATGATCCACAAAGAACACCGATAACACAGCTTCTTAGTGCTCTTTGTGGCCTTAGTGGATGAAGATTCTTGGAGCAGCAATGCCATCCTCGCCCGATCCCGACAAGCTGTTCCGCGAGGGCGTCCAGGCGATCCGCGCTGGAGACAGGGTCACTGGGCGCGCGAAGCTGCTGGAGGTGGTGCGCCGCGACGAACTGCACGAGCAGGCATGGCTGTGGCTCAGCGCGGCTACCGAGAGCGATGAGGAGCGCGTCATCTGCCTGGAAAACGCGCTGACGATCAACCCTTTCAGCCAGGCCGCACGCCGGGGGCTTGAAAAACTCGGCGTCGAGCCCCCACCCCTGCCGCCACCCCGCGAGCCGCCACCCGCGCCCGCTGAGCCGCCGCCCCCACCGCTCCCCGCCAGGGCGGAGCCGCTCGACAGGGGTGGGACCGACCACGCAGCCCCGGACGCAGTAGGGGCCGACCTCCAGGCGCTGCTGGTCGGCGAGCGCCGACCACCCCGCAGGCGGCCAGACCCACCCGGTGACGAGGCATGGCGGGCCAGCCTGTTCGACGCGGCGCACACGGCATCCGAGGCAACGCTTACCCCGCCGATTGAGCCTCCGCGCCAGACGAGTCTGGCTGACCTGGCGCGGGTGTGGGGCGAGGTGGCGATCTTTAAGGCGCGGGGCGGCCTGCCGGATGAACTGCGCCATGGCGGGGTAGGGCACATCGCTGCCAGCCTGGGCATGGGAGGCCTGCTCCAGGTGATGGCCGGGCTGGTATGGTTTTTCCCGCTGCTGCTCGTGGGCGGCGTCGCCGCGTACGTTGCGCCGCTGGCTGCCGGGCTTGAGGCGCTTGCCGGGGTGACAGTTAGCCCGGCGGGAGGGGGCGCGGCTGCCACCCT
>JAANMV010003264.1_pt1 | contig 14354 bp, 10 predicted proteins | sample 7279661 | NCBI WGS metagenome assembly JAANMV01 (sample SAMN14094540, study PRJNA606508) | bioreactor metagenome | isolation source: A lab-scale SPAN reactor treating ammonium-rich wastewater day 121 | place: Ireland: Galway | collected 2017-05-16 | reverse complement strand
GCGGCCGGCGGCGCGCCCGGCGGCGAGGGGGCCGGACCCGGTGGCGCGGCCGGCGGCGGCGGCGCCGGAGCCGCCAGCCGAGCGACCCTGGCAGCCACGTTGAGCATGCTCTACGGTGACTCCAGCGGCCAGACCGGCTTCGCCATCGCCTACGGCTGTCGCTCGTCGCCCGCGTGCCCGGTCGATCTGGCCATCCCCGAAACCCAGTTCCGGTTCGACTACACCTTTGCCCAGGCGGCGGCCATCCGGGCGCAGGAGCAGTTGGCCGGTGACACCAAGGTCGAGTTCGGCCTCGATATCGACGGGCTGTGCACCCAGATCGGCGTCATGGGCGTCCGCTGGGGCGGAGCGCGAACCAAGCGTGGGATCGCGTTGGGCAGCAGCCTGAAGGACGTTCTCCTGCGCTACGGCCCGCCGTTCCTGTACGACGAGTTCGTCGACGACGTGGCCGAGCAGCAGCCGAACCTGTCGTTCCTGTCGTACGCGCGCGACGAGTTGGGCCGGCCGATGGGCAACCTGAACATGGTCATGCAGGATAAGCGCATCACGGCCATCCAGATCGTCCAGCTCGGCGTCCGCTGAGCGGAGGCTGCCGGGGCCGGGGGAGGAATCTCCCCCGGCCCGGCCCAACCACCTGACCACCCCTGACCCGGAGGACCGCCCGGTGGGTCTCACGCCCATCACCATCGACGAGCTGCGCGACCGGCTCGACATTCTCGACATCATCGGTCAGCACGTCCGTCTGCAGAAGGCCGGAACCGAGTGGCGCGGGCTGTGCCCGTTCCACGACGAGAAGACGCCCTCGTTCTACGTCAACGCCGAGAAGGGGCTGTGGGTCTGCCGCGGCGCCTGCGGGATGGGCGGGACCGTCTTCGACTTCGTCATGAAGGTCGAGCGCCAGGAGTTCGGCGAGGCCGCCGAGGCGCTGGCCAACCGGTTCGGCTGCACCCTCCGCACCGATCAGCGGCAGGTCCGCCAGGCCGACGAGCGGGACCGGATCCTGACCGTCTGCCGCCTCGCCGCGACCGTCTTCGAACGGGCGCTGTGGCATGAGGAGCGCGGCCGGGTGGGGCGCGAGTACCTCGCCGGCCGCGGGCTCAGCGACGCCGTGGTGAAGGGCTTCCGGCTCGGCTACGCGCCGCCCGAGTGGGACGCCCTGACCAAGTGGTTGCAGCGCAAGGAGATCCCGCTCCGCGACGCCGAGGCCGCCGGGCTGATCAAACACCGCGAGCGCGGCGAGGGCTACTACGACCGCTTCCGCGGGCGGATCATGTTCCCCATCTTGGACCCGCAGGGCCGCACCGTGGGTTTCGGCGGGCGGGTGATCGATCCCCACGACGAGCCCAAGTACCTGAACAGTCCCGAGTCGCCGGTGTTCTCCAAGCGCCGGCTGCTCTACGGTCTGCCCCTGGCGGTCGAGGCGATGGGCGAGCAGGCCGTGGTGGTCGAGGGCTACATGGACGTGATCGCCCTCCACGAGCACGGGGTGACCAACGCCGTCGCCACCCTCGGCACGGCGCTGACGCCGCAGCACCTGCGCCTTCTGCGCCGCTACACGCCGCGGGTGGTGCTGTGCTACGACGCCGACAACGCCGGCAGCCGGGCCAGCGACCGGGCCGCGGCGATGTTCGTCGAGGAAGGGCTCGACGGCCGGGTCTTGTGCCTCCCGCCCGGCGAGGATCCCGACGATCACGTGCGCCGGCACGGACCGGACGGCCTCCGGGCGATGATGGCCGAGGCCCCGGACGTGATCGACTACCGGCTTCAGACTGCTCTTGAAAGCGCCGGACCGGCTCAGGACGAGCGTTCAGCCGTAGTCCGCGAGACTGTTGTGGCGATTCTCGGTGACATCCGCGACGAGGTGCGTCAGGCTCAATACGTCCGGCGCATCGCCGAGTGGTGGTCGGGCGAGGCAGTTGGGTTGCAGGAGGAGTTCGAGCGCACGCTGACGCGGGCGCTTCGCCGCCGGCACGGCGGCCGGGCGGCCCACCGCGAGGAAGCGGGCCGCGGCGGACCGGTGCGGCGTCCTTCGCGCATCCTGCAGGTCGAGCGGCAAATGGTCCAGTGGGCGCTGCACCGGCCGGACCGGCGGGCGCACCTGGCGGAGTCGGTCCGCCCGGAGCAATTCACCGATTCGGTTTGTCGTAACGTCTATGCCGCCGCGGTCGCGGCCACGGGCAGCCAGCCGGTCGCCGATCTCGTCGCCACCTTGGGGCCGGACGAGCGCGGGTTGGCGGCCGACCTGGCCACCCGGGAGCCGGACCGCGTCGACGAGACGCGATTGTTGTCGGAATGGAGGTGCCTGGCCCTGGAGGCGGAAGCGGCGACCTTGCGCCGAGAGTGGCAGGCCGTGCCCGAAGGCGATGTCGAGGCTCAGATCGAGATCATCGCCAAAATCAGAAATATCGAACAGGAGCTGCAGTTGGTCCGCGCGGACCTCCTGCACACGCGTGGTGGCGGAACCCGATGATGGCAACTAGAGAACTGGAGGAAGCGCTCGCGGAGCTGGTGCGCGTGGCGAAGGCGACCGGCTCGTTGACGCTGGCTCAGGTCAAGGCGTACGTCGCGGCTCACGACGAGCTGGAGGTGGACGAGGACACCGACGAGGCGGTCCGCGTGCTGGAGCGCCTCGGGGTCGAGGTGGTCGAGGACGAGGACGACGACGAGCAGACCCCGCATCACGTCACCTCCGCGCCCTCCGGCCACGACGAGGACGAGGAAGACGACGAGATCGCCGATCGCTTCGACATCGGCGAGGGCGTTCCGCTGGACGACCCCGTGCGCATGTACCTCCGCGACATCGGCCGCGTGGCGCTGCTTACCCAAGAGGAAGAGCTCGAGCTGGCCCGCCGCATCGAGCAGGGCGACCTCGATGCCAAGCAGCGCCTGACCGAGGCCAACCTGCGCCTGGTGGTCAGCATCGCCAAGCGCTACACCGGCCGGAACATGAGCTTCCTGGACCTCATCCAGGAGGGCAACATCGGCCTCATCCGCGCGGTCGAGAAGTTCGACTTCCGCAAGGGCTACAAGTTCAGCACCTACGCCACCTGGTGGATCCGGCAGGCCATCACCCGCGCCATCGCCGACCAGGCGCGGACCATCCGCATCCCGGTCCACATGGTCGAGACCATCAACAAGCTGCTCAAGACCAAGCGCGACTTGATTCAGGCGCTGGGCCGCGAGCCGACGCCCGAGGAGCTGGCCGCCGAGTTGGACATGCCGGCCGACCGGGTGGCCGACATCCAGCGCATCGCCCCCGAGCCGCTAAGCCTCGAGACGCCCATCGGCGAGCAGGAAGATTCGCACCTGGGCGACTTCATCGAGGACGAGCGCTCGGTCTCCCCGGCCGACGTGGCCAGCAACATGGTCCTCCGCGAGCAACTCGACGCGGTGCTCAACACGCTCAGCCAGCGCGAGCGCGACGTGCTCCGGATGCGTTATGGCCTGGACGACGGCTGGCCGCGCACCCTGGAAGAGGTCGGCCAGCACTTCGAGGTGACCCGCGAGCGGATCCGCCAGATCGAGGCCAAGGCGCTCAAGAAGCTCCGGCATCCCAGCAAGATGCGGCACCTGAAGGACTACATCGGGTCGTAGGGGCGCACGGCTGTGCGCCCGCGGCGCGAGGCCACGCCACGGACAGGGACGCAAGGGGCCCCAGGGACTCAAGGGACGCCGTGCGACTACTCTGGTTTCTCCGGAGGCTCGAAGTTGGTCGGTGGGGTGACGATGGCGCCCGCCGGCAGTGTGTAGTGGCCGGTGGCCATTTCGTCGCCTGACTCTTCCATGAACCGGTCCACCCGGCCACGGAGATCCTCCAACACTTCGGCGCAGGCCGGGTCGCGGGCCAGGTTGTGGGTCTCGTGCGGGTCGTGGACCAGGTCGAACAACAGCTCGCGGGGGCGGACGTCGCGGAACTGCCAGCTTGAGGCCATGAGCTGCTTGCTCAGGCCGTCGTCCACATTGGGACCGAACCAGTACGGCCGGTACTCGTAGCTGCGGAGGTACTTGTGCGTCTTGGTCCGCACCCCGCGCATCGGGTCGTACGACGCGTGCCAGGTCAGCTCGCAGAACACTTCCTCGTGGACCTCGTCCGCCTGCCCGGTGACGATGGGCAGCAGGCTGCGGCCTTGGACCTCGGCCGGCACGCTCACGCCGCACAGCTCGCAGACGGTCGGCAGGATGTCCGCGTTGGAGATCATCGCCGCCAGGTCGCGCCCGGCGGAGAAGCCGCCCGGCCCGCGCATCTGGCAGGCGATGCCCAGGCCGGGGTCGAACAGCGTCCCCTTCGCGCCGGGGAAGGCCACGCCGTGGTCGGTGGTGTAGATCACCAGCGAGTCGTCGGCCAGGCCGGAGCGATCGAGGGCGTCGAGGATCTCGCCCACCGACTGATCGACCAGGTCGATGTCGACCCTCAGGTCGCGGAAGTCGCGCCGGGTCTCCGGGGTGTCGGGCAGGTAAGGCGGCACGAGCACATCGTCCAACGGCGCGTCGCCGCTGCTGGTGAACTTGCGGTGCGTCTGGGAGAAGCCGACCTGGGCCAGGAACGGCTGCGCCGGGGAGTGCTCGAGGAACTCGACCACCTTCGGGGTCACGGTCCGGCACGAGTACGGGTTCGGCTCGCCCTTGACCCAGCTCTGGTAGCCCAGGGTCAGCGGGTCCGGCGCCTCGTGCTGGTGGCCGAACAGCCAGGTGGTGTATCCGGCGGCGCCCAGCAGCTTGGGGATGGTCGGCGCGTCGTCGCGGAGCCGGAAGCCGCGGTGGGTCAGGCCGACCAGTCCGTGGGTGTGCGGCATCTGGCCGGTCAGCAGGCTGGCCCGGCTCGGGCTGCACTGCGGCGCGGTGCAGAAGCACTGACGCCAGCGCACCCCGTCGGCGGCGATCCGGTCCAGGTTCGGGGTCGTCACGCCCAGCCCGTACCCGCCGATGTGCCGGCCGGTGTCGTGGGTGATGATGATCAGGACGTTGGGGCGGTCCGGCATGGGGCCCTCCTAGACGGTGCCCAGCACCTCGCCGATGAGGTTGTCGTGCGGGTAGGCGTGCCCGAGGTGCTGGCGGTACCCTTCGGCGTAGGCCACCCCGGCCTCGGCGCCGCGTTTGGCGCTCCAGTCCCTCATGCTGATCAGGTACTCGTCGATCCCGTGGTGCTGGAAGAGCCACTCGCGCTGGCTGGCGTGGCAGGCCAGCAGCTTCTCCTTGCGGTCGATCACCTGGCTGATATCGATCCGGAACCCCGGCGTGACGGGCTCGCCGAAGAGGTTCACACCCTCGACGGGGTCGGCGTAGTAGAGGTGCGGGATGTGGCCCATGACAGGCGCCGGGTCGGCGGCGTCGGTGAAGACGTTCTTGATCGGCGCGCCGAAGGTGGCGTCGCGGGTCAGCACGCTGGTTGCTTCGTGGTCCATCATGTAATCGCTGGGCGAGTGGGTGATGACGACGTCGGGATTGACCCGGCGCAGCAGCTCGACCGTCAGCTTGAGCGTGGGCCGATCCAGGAAGAACATCAGGTCGAGCTGATCGAGGCAATGGTACTCGGCGCCGAGGAGGGCGGCGCTGGCCTCGGCCTCGCGCGTCCGGATGGCGGCGATCTCCTCGGGCGGGAGCACGGCACTGCCGCAATCGCCGTGGGTCATGGTCGCCATGTGCATCCGCCAACCATGGTCCTTCAGCCGGCACAAGGTCCCCCCGACCAGGATCTCGACATCGTCGGGATGCGCCATCACCACCAGGACCGTCTTGCCCTCACTCATGCCGCTCTCCGTCGGCGGCGAGTATAGCCAGCGGCTTCACCACCGTCAACCGAGCGCCGATGGTGCCATGATGGAAAGAGGAGAACGAGGCGATGGCCGCGGTAGAGGACAAGACGGTACTGACCGATGAGGAACTGACGACGGCGCTGGTCTGCCTGGAAGGCTGGTCGAAGCAGGGCAAGGCCATCGTGCGGCGCTACCTGTTCGACACCTTCGCCGACATCACCCGGTTCATGACCCATTTGGCGGCGACCATCGAGGCGACCAACCACCACCCCGACGCGATTCTGGACACGACCACCCGGTCGGTGACGGTGACGGTGGTCACCCACTCGGCCGGCAGCAAGGTCACCCAGGCCGACATCGATTTCGCGACCCGGCTGAACGCGCTCTGAGGGACGAGGTCAGGTAAGCGCGACCGCCGCCACCTTCTCCCCACACGCCGCCATCCCCGCCGCCGACAGGTGCAGCATGTCTTCGGCGAGGTACTCGTTCAGGTGGTCCCAGACCAGCTTGTGCAGGTCGTTGATCGGCACGCCCTCCGCCTCCATCAGCTCGCGCGCGGCGGCATTGTACTGGTCGATCTCTTCGTTGCGCCACGACCATTGGCTGTCCAGGAACGGGCGGGTGGGGTGGACCGGGGTGCTGGTCGCCCAGATGATCTTGGGCGTCCAGGCGCGGAGGCGGTTGAGGATGTGGGCGAGGTTGTCGCGGTACATGTCCAGGGGGATCTGGACCGGGCTGCGGGCCGGGTTGTGGCCGACGTCGTGGAGGCCGTTGTTCCAGTGCACGATGTCGGGCGCGCCGAGCTGGCCCACCCAGCGGTCGAGCGACGAGAGGGTGAACAGGCTGTACTGGCAGTTGTCCGCCGGCCCGACCACCTCGACCCGGCCCTCCAGCAGCCGCACGACATGCGGTTGGTAGCTCATGCGGATCGAGTCGCCGAGGAGCAGCAGCTTGGGGATCATGAGGGGGAGTGGGGAACCGGCGAGGTGGCGAGATGGGGAGCGAGGCGCGCCCGCTCAGCCACTCGCCACTTCGCCATTCGCCACTCCACTCCACGCCCGCCGCTCAACGGCCGACTGCCGACCTGACGATTGCCGCGGGGCTAGTTGCTCCCGTTCGGCTGGATGTACAGCCCAGGGATCTTGTACGGCGTGCATAGCGCCGTGGTGGGATCGGCGGTGGGCACGTTGCGGCCGGTCATGGCGTACCACTTGGCGTGGCCGTCGGCCAGGGTCAGGTTGCAGCCGTCGTTGTGCGGCAGCGCCCACTCACCCCAGTAGTACGGGTCCGGGCTGGGCCACTCGCGCATCGCCCAGGCGCCCAGGCCGGTGCTGCCCAGGTACTTGCTCGAGTAGGGCTGATCCTCGGTGGTGATCACGGTCTGGGCCGGGTAGACGATGTCCGCCATGGCCACGCCCCCGGTGCCGTCGTACTTGCCGATCTTCGAGTTGTAGTTGTAGGTCACCCCGTTGGCGGGCAAGCTGCTCGAGACCGAGGGACAGGCGTAGACCTGGGCGTTCTTGATGTACGGGTAGATCAGGTCCCACCACTTCTTCGAGACGCTCTCGTAGCCGCTGCTGGACTGCGGGTAGCGCTCGTCGTAGTCCTGGACGTACTGGATGAACGACACGCCCATCTGCTTGGTGTTGTTCAGGCAGGAGGTCTGCCGCGCCTTCTCCCGCGCCTTGGCGAAGACGGGGAACAGAATCGCCGCCAAGATGGCGATGATGGCGATCACGACCAGCAGTTCGATCAGCGTGAAGGCGCCGGACCGTCGCGGAGTGCGATTCATGGTGATCCTCTCCGGTCCCGCCGTCGGCGGAACCTGACTGCTTGTACCATCCTCAGACCACGCGAGTCAAGCGACGCGCAGACTCGTTCAGTCTTGCACGGAGGCCGAGCGGGGCGGCAAGCCGTCGCGGTCCTCGTCCGAGTAGTTGACCACCACACGCAGCCCGGTGCTGAACTCGCTGGCCTGCACCCGCCAACCGTCGAGGAAGCGGTGATCAATCATCTCCGCGGTGCCGTGGCGGCGATGGACGCCGCAGACCCGTAGCGCCTTGGGCAACGCGGCCTGGGTCTCGGGATCGGTCAGGCGCTTGTGGTACAGCGTCACCCGGCTCATGTCGGTGCGCCACTCGACCCGCCCATCGGGCAGCGTCACCTCGTCGTGCCCGAACTCGTACAGGGCGCCGGAGGGGAACAGGACCGGCGGGCTGGCGGTGAGCAAGTCGCCCAGCTCCATCGCCCAGGGATGGAACGCCCGCTGCCAGAGGGTGCGCACGCAGCGGTCGTCGTCGTAGGCGTGGTGCTCCCAGTGACAGCGGACCAGCGAGTCGTGGTAGACCAGGTCGGTCAGCGGCGCCGACCAGACCCGCGGGTCGGCGTCGACCAGGGGCCAGAAGGCCTTGGCCGTGGCCAGGTCCACCTCGCCGGTGGCCTCGTCGATCTGACACTCAGCGCCGATCACCTTGCCCTGATTCCGGTAGTAAGAGGCAATCTCGCGCCGCTGGGCCAGGTCGCCGCGCCGGTCGTACGGCCGCGCGCCCCAGTGCTCGACCAGTGGCATGGCGGTGAGCGTGTCGAAATGCACCGCGTTGGCCCCGGCCAGCTCGGCGTCGAAGCGCGGCAGCATGGCCGGGACCCGCCACTTGGCGATTTCCTGGAAGCGCGTCTCGCCGATCTGCCAGCGTTGGATGGGCTGCCCATCGCGGTCGCGGCAGAGCGCCTCGCCGCCGACGCTGGCCTGGTCCGCCTCCTCGACCTGGAGAAACGGCGCGGCCAGGTAGCCCAGTTCCTGGACGGCGGCCAGATCGCGGTCGGAGAGCCGATGGTACCGAGCGCCGTGCGGCGCCCAGGAATCGTCGCCGAAGGTGTACAGCCGCGGCGAGAAGAGGTAGCCGCGGTCGAAGCCCAGGTCGCGCAAGGTGCGCATGGTGCCAACGATGTCGGCCTCCGCATCGTGCCAGTACCCGGCGCAGGCGACGAAGGCGCCGACCAGCCCGGCCACCGCCGGGTTCTCCTCGACCCGCTCCGCCCACGGCTTCCACAGGCCGTGCCGTTGCGCCCAGCGACGGAAGGCCTTGGCGCAGGCGACGTGGGTCGGCTCGGACACGGGCACGAACCGCACCGAACGGCGGTAGGCCAGCGTGCCCAGCGAGGCGGTCCAGCCCACCGACAGGCTCAGCGAGCGGCAGTCGTCGGCCAGTTGGCTGACGGCGTCGAACGGCGTCTCGACGATCACCGCCAGCGCGCCGGCCGCGCCGAGCAGCCCGCCGAAGCGGGCGCAGGAGCGGGACCAGTCCACGGTGGTCGACCAAGGCTGGCCGTCAGCGGCGAACAGGGCGCCTTGTTGATGATTGCACCAGCAGACCGCCCGAGGCTCGCCGGCGACCGTGACCCGTCCCGGCCAACGGGCGGCGGCGATGGTGGCGCCGGGCCCGCCGAGCGGACTGATGGAGCAGAGCAGCCCGTCGTCGTCCAGGGCCAGATCGAGCGCCACCTCGGCGCCGCCGACGGCACCGAGCCATTGCACCCGGTCAGCGGCGATGGGGCAGAGAGTCAGCGCAGCGGGGTCCAGCCCATGCTCGGAGCCGTCAGTCAGCGTGACGGCCGCCCCGTCGGCCAAAGCAATCCGCCAGGGCAGCGCCTCACGCCCGTGGTGGCAGGTCAACTCACCGCCGGGCTCGACGCTGGCCGTCCAGTCTCCGTGCCGCAGTTCGATCATCGGCCCACCTCACCGAGGGGATCGGCGCGCCGCGGGCGAGTCCTGCGGCGGCGGGCGAGGCTGTTTCTTGCGCCACTCGACCTTGAATGCGGCCTTGCCGGGCAGGGAGATGTTCATCTCGGCGGAGGCTGGCCGTCACGCGCGGCGAAGCCCGGGCGGGGTGGTGTCACCCGCCGGAGTCCCCCATGCGCTGTCTGCCGGGCCTGCTCGCAGCGATGCTTGCGACCGCCGCGGCGGGCGAGGATCTGCTGGCCGACCTCCGCGCCGAGGTCGAGGCCATCACCGCCACCGCGACGCTTAAGCCAGCCGAAGCCACCAAGGGCGACGGCGGGCCGGCGTACCGTCACGTCACGGTCAAGCTGGCCGGCGACGAGGCCACCTACGGCCTGCTCTACAAGAGCTTCCTGCCGCCGAACGAGCACCGCAACCGGACCGAGCTGAACGACTTCGCCAGCGGCCTGGGGATGAACTTGCCGTCGGCCTTCGGCTGGTACTCCAACGGCTTCGTCGACGTGGTGCTGAAGGACGCCAAGCAGTCCTGCGCCATCGGCGACCGGTGCGGCCAGGTGGCGTTGGTGCGGGACTCCGGGAAGGTGATCGCCGCCGACTGCACCTGGCGCCTGGCCAACGGCACGGTCCGGCTCAGGTTTCTGCTGCTGGCCAACCGGCCGGAGCTGTTCCTGTCGGTCACGGCCAGGGCCGACGACCCGGCGGCGCGGCTGGAGGTGGTGCTGCGCTGCTATCCCGGCGGGTTCACCAGCCCGTTCGACCGCCGGGTCCACACCTCCGGGCGGGAGCTGGTTCATCAGGGCGAGGCGGTGGCCGACCACGCGGTCGCCCCGGTCGCCGAGCCGTGGCTGATCCTGGCCGATCACTACCCCGGCCTGACCATGCGGCCGATGGGTCCGTGCACGGTGGCCGTCGACCCGACGGGGATCGAGGCGGCCGGGGTAACCATCCGTGGCAACTACGGGGTCGAGCCCCACTACCGGACCAAGGCCGGGGTACTTGCGGCGCTGCTGGCGCTGAGAGAGTTCCCGCCGACGACCTGGCAGAACGCCCGCGACGAGGTCGCGGCCACCTTTGCCGACGGCCTGGCCGCGGCCGGCGCAGCGCTGGCCGGAGTGGGGGAGTGAGATGAGACAGGCCCAGAGCGACGAGGGGCGGTCCGGTGGTGGGGGCGCACGGCCGTGCGCCCGGTCCGCCAACCGCGTGTCGCCAAGCCGCGGGCGCGCGGCGGTGCGCCCCTACTTGTGGTCGTTGCTGGCGGCCACCGCCGTCCTGGCCGCCGAGCCGGTGCCGCCGCCGGCGCCGCCGTTCACACCGGGCCCGGTGATCGAGTGGGCGAAACCGATGGCCGGCCCGTCGCCGCGGGTGGTCTGTTTGCTTCAGGGCGCCAAGGAGGAAGGGCTCGAGCTGCTCCGCCGGTTCAGCTTCGAGGGTGAGGTGCTGGCCGGCAAGGGTGGCAAGTACGGGGTCGACAGCACGGCCTCGAGTCTCGCCCGGCGCCGTTTGAAGCAGGGCGACGTGGACGTGTTCGTGGTCGGCGGAATCTACTGGAAGAAGATCCCGGCCACGCTCCGGCTGGCCATCCTGGAGGGCGTCCAGCGCGGCCTGGGCCTGTTGGTCGTGCAGGCGCCGGCGAGCATGATGGACACCACCCTGCCCAAGGTCCTGACCGCCGCGCCGGCGCCCGAGGCGGCCGCGGCCATCACGCGGGGCATCCCCATCGGGCTCCTGCCGCTGGTGACCATCAGCCCGGAGCGGAACTCGTACTGCGTCTACCCCGACGCCGACCACCCGGCGCCGACGCCCGAGCAGCTCGTCACCGCGGCGCGGTTCGGGCAGGGGCGGATCGCCGTTCTGAACTACTCCGTGGCTGAGAGCAACGTCGTCTACCTCTACTCGCTGACCCCCGGCCTGCGGCTCCCGGCGGCGCCGTTCGTCAAGCCGTATCCGTACTGGGAGTACTGCCACGCGCTGCTCGGCCGGGCCGTCCTCTGGTGTGCCGCGCGGGAGCCGAAGCTGGCCTTGTCGGCCGAGGCGCGGGCCGCCGGACCGGTGGCAGTGGTGACCGTGACCGGCCAGCCGTCGTCCGAGCCGGTGGCTCTTGAGGCGGTGGTGCGGGATCGCTACCATACCGTCCGGGGCACCGCCCGGACCACGCTCAAGGCCAATGCCCCGCTGCCGGCACAATGGTCGGTGGCGCTGCCCGGCCGGCAGTTGCCGCCCGGCGGGCTGTGCTTCGTCAACGTCTGGGCCCGGCGCGGCGGGAAGGTGGTCGATTGGACCACCGCCACCACCGACCGCGCGGCGCCGGCTTCGATTGGCGAGGTGACCCTCGACGCCAGGCGCTACGAGCGCGAGCGGCCGGTCCGCGCCAGCGTCGGCGCCGCGGGCGACTTGACGGGTCTGACGCTGCGCGCCGAGCTGACCGGCACCGACGGCCGGGTGCTGCAGCGCTGGACCGGGCCGGCGCGGGCCAGCACCACGGTCGAGCTCAGCCTGCTGGCGGCGCAGACGCTGGTCAGCACCCTCGACGTCGAGCTCGTGGCCGGCGACCGGGTGGTGGCCTGTGAGCGGCGGCCGGTGTTTCTGGCGCCTGGCGCGCCGCGGGAGTTCTTCGCCTATTCGTGGATGGACGCCGAGGCGTACTACACCCGGGACTACCTCCGCCGCATCCGCGACCAGGGCGTGGACGCCGTCCTCGCCGGCGGTGGCGCGGCCACCTACTGGTTCCAGTCCGGCCGCTTGGCCGGCGAGGAGAACCTGCGCCTGGTGCCCACCAACGTCGCCGACAGCCGGCTCGGGACCGCGCCCGACGGCGATCCGGCCAAGCTGCCGCGGCCGTTGACCGACCCGAAGATCATGGCTGAAGAGCAGCGCCGCGTCCGCGCCTGCCTGCCGTTGGTGGCCGATGCCCAGCCGCTGGGCTACTCGCTCATGGACGAATGGGTGCTGGGGACCAACCAGCGGCCGACCGACTACGGCGATTCCGCCCTGACCGCCTTCCGGCAGTGGGTGAGGCAGGTCTATCCCACCGTCGCCGCGCTGAACGAGTCCTGGGGCACCGCCTTCGGTGACTGGGACCAGGTCATGCCGAAGCAGGTCAAGGAGCTGCCGGCCGGGGACGATCCGCGGCTCAACCTGGCCTCGTTCGTCGACTATCGCCGGTTCCTCGACACGGTCGGGCCGACGGCCTTCGGGGCGCTGGCCGAGACCATCCGCGAGGCTGACGCCGGCGCGCGGGTGGGGCTCTGCGGGACCGAGGGCAACAGCACCTGGTTCGGCCACGACTGGTTCCAGTTGCTGGCCTCCCTGGACTTCATCTGCGGCTACGGCGACGCCGCGGCGGTGCCGAACATCAGCCGCGAGATGCGCGGCTTGCAGCGGGAGCTGCAGCGCTCGTACCGCCGGCCGGGCTCGCTGTTGTCCTGCTGGGTCGGCTACCACAACACCCCGTTCTACCGCGACCAGGCGCTGAAGCTGCTGCTCCACGACTTCGACGGCATCGCCTACTTCGCCGGCAACCCCAGCATCTACGCCGACTTCCCCTACCTCGACTACGACTTCACCCTGAGCGACCGCGCCCGACTGGCCGGGGCCGGCACCACCGAGCTCCGTCGCGGGCTGGACCGGCTCGTCTGGAGCAGCCGGCGCGATCATTGCGGGATCGGCATCGTGATCTCGCAGCCCAGCTTGCACGTGGCCTCGGCGCAGCGGTTGGAGGGCGCCTGGGGCAGCGCCGTGGTGGCCCTGGCTCAGGCGGTCGAGGATGCCGGCTTGCAGTACGACCTGCTCGACCCGGCGCAGCTCACCTCCGGCGTGGTCGGCGAACGGGGCTACCGCGTGCTGCTGCTGCCGCGGGTGACCTGTCTGGCCGAAGCCGAGCGCCGCGCCGTGTCGGCCTTCGCGGCGGGTGGGGGCAGGGTCTGGTACGATACCCCGCCGGGCGACCGCAACGAGCACGGCAAGCCGCGCGCCGACGGGCCACTCACCGCCGGCCTGACCGCTCTGCCGGCGTGGCCCAAGGAGCGGCGAGACCGGGCGGAGCTGCTCGCCCGGGCGCTGGCCATCCCGCCGCCGGTCAAGGTGGACTGCCAGGCCGAGGTCTATTTGCCCACCGAGTGCATCCGCTACCAGCTTGGGCCGACGGAGCTGGTCAGCGTCCAGACCGACGTGCTTTATGACGGCCGGCAGCCCAACCCCGAGGCGACCCTGACCTTCCCCGACGACCGCCACGTCTACGACGTGCGCGAGGGTGCCTACCTGGGCCGCACTCGGACCGTCCGCGCGGCGCTGGACCCGTGGCACATCCTGCTCTATGCCCGGTTGCCCTACCAGGTGACCGGTCTGCGGGTCGAGCCGCCGGCCACCGTTCCGGCGGGCGGCGCGGCGGAGGTGCGCGTGCAGGTGCAGGCCGACGGTGCGCCCGGCCCGCACTTTGTCCGGCTGACGGCCACCGCGCCCGACGGCCGCGAGCGGTCCGGCTTCGCCCAGACCATCCGCGCCGAGAGCGGACGTGACACGGCCACGCTCCGGTTCGCCCTCAACGACCCGCCCGGCCGCTGGCGCCTGTCGGCCCGCGACGCGGCGACCGGGGTGACCGGGCAGGCCGAGGTGACGCTCGGCAGGCCGGAATAGGTCGTATAGGCCACACAGGGTAACTGCTCACGCACCACCTCTCGCCAGAGACCCGGCTTTCCCCTCCTTGCAAGGAGGGGATCAAGGGGTGGTTCGCCATCGAGCACGCCACGCGAAGCGAACCACCCCTTAATCCCCTCCTTGCAAGCTCGTGTTTCGCACTTCTTGCTTCGGCCTCGAATCAAAAGCCGGTGGGTTCTGTCTGGAAGAAGTAGACGCCAATCCCAGGC
>JAANMV010003262.1_pt1 | contig 14358 bp, 17 predicted proteins | sample 7279661 | NCBI WGS metagenome assembly JAANMV01 (sample SAMN14094540, study PRJNA606508) | bioreactor metagenome | isolation source: A lab-scale SPAN reactor treating ammonium-rich wastewater day 121 | place: Ireland: Galway | collected 2017-05-16 | reverse complement strand
CCTCTCCCCGGCCGGACCGGAGGTCACCACGCACGTGCAGCGCGAGCCGTTCGTGCTGGGCGGCCCGGACACCTGGGCGCAGGTGCGCGCCCGCGGGTATGGGGAGCCGGCCGGGGAGTAACAGGGCCGTGAGCACACCGCGGGGCTTCACGCATGCCGTGGGCTTCGACGACGCGCCCTTCCGGCGGGAGCACCGGGGGGACGTGCCGGTGATCGGCACGCGGTATGTGGGGCCGGTGCTGCACGGCGTGATGCGCGGGCAGGTGCGGCGCGACGGGCGGAACAGCACGGCCGAGCTGGCGCGGCTGGTGAACGCGCACGGGCACGGCGCGGGGCTGATCTTCCTGCAGGGCATCGCACTGGCGGGCTTCAACGTGGTGGACCTGGAGGCCTTGCATGCGGCGACCGGGCGGCCGGTGCTGGTCGTCGCCCGGCGCCGCCCGGACCTGGACCGGATCCGCGCGGCGCTGCTGACGCACGTGCCGGGCGGGGCGCGCAAGTGGCGCCTGGTGCAGGCCGCCGGGGAGATGGAACCCTGCGCGGGCGTGTTCGTGCAGCGCTGCGGACTGGACCTGCCGGATGCCGAGGCGGCTGTGCGGCAGTTCGCGCTGGCTGGCCGCATTCCGGAGCCGCTGCGGGCCGCGCACCTGATCGCGGCCGGGGTCACGCCGGGGGTGCGCAGTCGCCAGCGGGTGTGAGGCTCACACCCCGGCATTACGCTCAGCGCATATCCTGATGGGTATGACCGCGCCCGCCGCCCCCACCCAGGAAACGCCCCACATTCACCTTCCTGACGGGTCGTGCTGCAAGCCCAAACGGTTCGCGCACCTGCACCAGCACACGCAGTACAGCCTGCTGGACGGCGCGGCGAAACTCAAGGACCTGCTGAAATGGGCCAAGGAGGTCACGCCGGACGGCTGCACCCCGGCCCTGGCGATGACCGACCACGGGAACATGCACGGCGCGGTGCACTTCTACAACTACGCGACCGGCATGGGCGTGAAACCCATCCTGGGCTACGAGGCGTACGTGGTGCCGGGGCAGGGCACGCGCCGGGACCGCACGCGCGGGCAGGACGGCGAGAAGGGCATCTTTCACCTGACGCTGCTGGCCCGCGATTTCGAGGGCTACCAGAACCTGTGCCGCCTGAGCAGCCGCGGGTACACCGAGGGCTACTACTACAAGCCCCGCATCGACCATGAGCTGCTGCAGGAGCACCACAAGGGCGTGATCGCGTTTTCCGGGTGCCTGGGCAGCGAGGTGCAGCAGCTGCTGCTGCAGGGCCGCGAGGACGACGCGAAAAAGAGATTGCTGTGGTACCGGGAGCTGTTCGGGGAGAACTACTTCATCGAGATTCAGGACCACGGGCTGCCCGAGCAGAAGAAGAACAACCCCATCCTGCGGGCCTGGGCGCAGGAGCTGGGCATCGGGATGGTCGCCACGAACGACGGCCACTACGTCAAGAAAAGTGACGCCACCGCGCACGAGACGCTGCTGGCGATCCAGACGAAGGCGACGCTGGCCGACGAGAACCGCTTCAAGTTCCCCTGCGACGAGTTCTACGTGAAAAGCCTGGAGGAGATGCAGGCCGCGCTGCCCGTGAGCGACTGGGGCGAGGAGGTGTTCGACAACACCGCCCTGGTGGCCGAGCTGTGCAACGTGGATCTGCCGGTCGGCAAGAAGCGCGTGTACCAGATGCCGGAGCTGCCCATCCCCGAGGGCCGCACCATGAAGGAAGAACTGCGCGTGCAGACGTACGCCGGCGCCGTGAAACGCTACCCGGCGTACCTCACGGAGGGCCTGCTGCGGGATTACGCGGCGTACTCCCTGGCGGAACTGGGCGCGGAGGACGCCGCGCGGGTGCTGGGCCGCGTGAACGGCTGCGACCCGCAAACCTGCGACCTGGACACGCTGTACACCCTGCTGGCCTTCATGGGCAGCGAGTGGGAAAGGCGCGGGCAGGACGCCGGGGAGAAGTACACGCCGTACCCGGCCCTGGTGAAGATGGAGGCCCGCGGCGACACCGGCGAGCTGCCCGCCTACGCCGCCGAGGACTGCCGCCGCGCCCGCGAGCGGGCCGGGGACACCACCATCGACCTGGACGGCGAGGCCGAGCAGGAGACCACCCGCAGCCACCACCGGCACGCGCTGGTGCTGCTGCGCCGCGCCGAGTACGAGTTGAGCGTCATCAACAACATGGGGTTCCCCGATTACTTCCTGATCGTGGCGGACTACATCAACTGGGCCAAGGACCACGACATTTCCGTGGGTCCCGGGCGTGGTTCGGGGGCCGGGTCGCTGGTCGCGTACGCGATCCGCATCACCAACCTGGACCCCCTGGAGTTCGAGCTGCTGTTCGAGCGCTTCCTGAACCCGGACCGCATCTCCATGCCGGACTTCGACATTGACTTCAACGACGCCCGCCGCGTCGAGGTGATCGACTACGTGCGCCAGAAGTACGGGGACGACAAGGTCGCCATGATCGCCACCTTCGGAACCATGGCCTCCAAGGCCTGCCTCAAGGACGTGGCGCGCGTGATGGGCCTCGAGTACGCCAAGGTGGACAAGGTGTCCAAGCTCATTCCCATCAAGTTCGGGAAGAGTTACAGCCTGGAACAGGCCCGCGACAGCGTCCCGGACATCCAGCAGATGCTCGCCGAGGACGCCCAGCTGCTCGAGGCGTACGAGTTCGCGCAGAAACTCGAGGGCCTCACCCGGCACGCCAGCGTGCACGCGGCCGGCGTGGTGATCGGCAAGACCGAACTCACGAACCTCGTGCCCGTCATGCGCGACACGAGTGGCGAGGGCATCGTCTGCCAGTACGACATGAAGGCCGTGGAGGACATCGGCCTGATCAAGATGGACTTCCTGGGCCTGCGCACCCTGAGCTTCCTGGACGAAGCCAAACGCATCCTGCGGGAATCCGGCACCGACTTCGACGAGCGCTACGGCAACTTCGACAACATCCCCTTCGACGACGCGAAAACCTACGAACTCATGAGCCGCGGCGACACCAAGGGCGTGTTCCAGCTCGAAGGGGCCGGTATCGCGGACGCCAGTCGCCGCCTCAAGCCCCGCCGCCTCGCGGACATCATCGCCCTGTCGGCGCTTTACCGCCCCGGCCCCATGGAGAACATCCCCACCTACGTCCGCCGCCACCACGGCCTGGAAGACGTGGACTACGTCAAGGACGGCTTCCCCACCAGCGCGCAGTGGCTGGAGAAGATCCTGAAGGAAACATACGGCATCCCCGTGTACCAGGAGCAGATCATGCAGATCGCCTCCGAGGTCGCCGGGTTCAGCCTGGGCGGCGCCGACCTGCTGCGCCGCGCCATGGGCAAGAAGGATGCCGAGGAGATGAAACGCCAGCGGCAGATCTTCGTCGCCGGCGCCAAGGGCAACGGCGTGCCCGAGGACGAAGGCAACCGCCTGTTCGACCTGCTGGACGCCTTCGCCAACTACGGCTTCAACAAGTCCCACAGCGCGGCGTACGGCGTCATCACCTACCAGACCGCGTGGCTCAAGGCCAACTACCCCGTGCAGTTCATGGCCGCGCTCCTTACCGTGGAACGCCGCGACAGCGACAAGGTCGCCGAGTACGTCAGTGACGCCCGCAAGATGGACCTGCACGTCCTCCCCCCGGACATCAACCGCTCCAGCAGCGACTTCGCGGTGCAGGGCGAGGACATCCTCTTCGGCCTGTACGCCATCAAGGGCCTCGGCGAGAACGCCGTGCTGAAAATCCTGGAGGAACGCGAGAAAGCCGGGCCGTTCAGGTCCCTCGCGGATTTCTGCTCCCGCCTGGGCAACAAGGTCTGCAACCGCAAGGCCATGGAAAGCCTCATCAAGAGCGGCGCCTTCGACAGCTTCGGCGAACGCCACCAGCTCATGCAGAGCCTGGAAGAAGCCATGGCCTGGGCCCAGGGCGCCGCCGCCATGGCCGCCAGTGGCATGGACGCCCTGTTCGGCATGAACGAAACCGCCCCTGAACCCAAACTCAAACCGAACGTCCCCGCCTACACCGACCTGGACCGCCTGAAAATCGAGAAAGACGCCCTCGGCCTCTACATCAGCGGCCACCCCCTCGAACAGCACGAGGGCCTGCGCGAAGCCGCCAGCTGCCGCATCAGCGACCTCGACACCTGGTTCACCCAGCAGAACGTGGCCCCCGGCAAACGCCTCAAAGCCGTCCTCGCCGGCATGATCGAAGGCGTCGTCAAGAAGCCCACCAAGAGTGGCGGCATGATGGCCCGCTTCATCCTCGCCGACGAATCAGGACAAACCGAACTCGTCGCCTTCAGCCGCGCCTACGACCGCATCCAGGACAAACTCGTCAACGACACCCCCGCCCTCGTCATCGTCGAACTCGAGAGCGAGGACGGCGGCCTGCGCGCCATCGCCGAGGAAGTCGTCAGCATCGAACAGCTCGGCGAGGTCCCCAAGGTCATGTACGTCACCATCGACCTGGAAACCGCCAGCCCCGACGCCATCGGCGAATTCCAGAGCCTCCTCGACGAACACGCCGGCAGCATGCCCACCTACCTCCGGCTGGAAACCCCCGAGCAGTTCGTCATCTACCAGCTCGACCACGGCATGGGCAGCCCCGAGGCCATCCGCGTCCTGAACCACACCTTCCCCTGGGCGAACGCCCACCTCGCCTACGACCAGCAGACCATCCTCGGCCGCTTCGCGCCCAAACCCCCCGCCTGGATGAACAAGCAGAACGGCGGCATGCGCGCTTGAACCGGCCCCTCGCCCAGCTGTACGAGAAGGCCAGCGCCCGGCATGCAGCCTGCGCCTGCTGAGCTGGCGCGACATCGTCGCCTGGGCTGACGACTGGGTGTTGGCCCTGCCCGAGATTCCTGACGATCTTCTCGCCGTCAGCCTGAGCCGGGAACCTATCGGGACGCTCAGGATGGCCTCGCACATTTGGCCGGTCACGGCGAGGGTTCCAAAGTTCTCCCAGTTCTAAAAGAACTGTGGGCCAAGAGACGGGAAACCGGTGAGCTGGATGACTTCGAGATCACGCAACAAGCCTGGAGACTGGCCGGAGCCTTCATCCCCCATGACTCGGACGACTACATGCTTCTGGCACGCATGGACCATTTCTCCGATGAGGCCGATGGGCTCTACCAGCTGACGGCCCAGCAGACGGCGGACGCGCGGCGCCAACTCGCACAGGAAGTGGAACAGTTCCTCGCAGGTGACACCGGCCACCTTGAAGCCGCGTGGGACGAGATAGCGGCAACCGGAAAAAATGCAGAACGGGTGTGGCGCCATAACCCCTGAAGCTGTACAGGCACAGGGCCTCTTTACCAAGATCAACGTTCGTCGGGCTTGAGGGACTGACTCAGGGGCCGCCATCGGCCACATGCTCGGCGGCCCCTGCGGTCAGGGCAATCAGGTCCAGGGCGTTGCCTGCCGCTTCGCCTCCTGCGGTGTTGTCGAAGATGACCCAGACGTTCCCGTCACGCGCCTGGACGTCCTGGGCAAGATCCCGTAAAGCTTCTGGTGTGTAGGCGGAGTAATACCTCCTGGGCGAACCGTGCCAGCGGTAATAGGTCAGGCCCGTCCATCCGCCGGGGTGGGCAGCCTGCGACACGACGGCTGGGTCGGCGGCGACGCGGGACACGCGGTGGGCGGTGAGCAGGGCGTCGGCTTCGGGGGTGAACCAGGTGGCGTGCCGGGCTTCGCAGGCGATTGGGGCGGGCGTGAGCTGGCGCAGGGTGCCGAAGAAGTCCGTGGCGAGGGCGGCGTCGTACTTCAGGCTGGGCGGCAGCTGCACGAGGAGCGGTCCGAGTTTCTCGTCCAGGTGGCTGACCTGTTCCACGAACTCGATGAGCGGGAACTGCACGTCGCGAAGTTTGGCGGTGTGGGTGATGGCCTTGGGGACTTTCACGCTGAAGCGGAAGCCGGGCGGGGTGCTGGCGGCCCAGCGGGCGTAGGTGGTGGGGCGGTGGGGGCGGTAGAAGGAACTGTTGATCTCCATGGCATGGAAGCGTGTGGCGTAGCGTTCCAGGACGCTGGCACCCTTCCCGAATTCGGGGCGGCCGCTGGCGACGCTCCAGCCGGCGCAGCCGATCATCACCTGCCGGGGGGTCATGCGGGGGCGGTGTGGGTGCGGCGCATGCTCAGGGTGCGCAGGGCGGCCAGGACGACCAGGGCCGCGCCGATCACCACGCCCACGGTGACGGTGCCGGCGTCGGGGCGGGCGAGGTACACGCCGAGGAACGCCCACAGCAGCACGCCGGCGAAGGCGTAATCGCGGAAGCGGGTGAGCATGAGCGTGCCGACGATCCCGGCGACCATGAGCAGCGCGGCGGACCACGCCTGCGGGCTGAGGCCCAGCAGGCCGCCGGTGACGCCCTGGCTGACGAGGTACGCGGTGATGTTCGCCATGGTCGCCACGCTGATCCACCCCAGGTACAGGCTGGTGGGGACCTGCAGTGCCCAGTGGTCCGCGCGGTTGGGGGGCGGGGTGGTGAGGGTATTGGTGGTGTTCATGCCGCGCAGGGTGCGGTCCAGCCAGATCAGGGTGGCGAGCAGGGCCAGCATGATCAGCACACTCACGCCCAGGTTCAGGCTCTGGAAGGCGAGCAGCCAGGAGGCGTTCAGGAGGTTAGAGAGCAGGTACGGCCAGAACAGCCGGTCGTACCGCTCGCCGCGCTGGGCGGGCAGGGCCTGGTACACGGCGAAGACGATCAGGCCGGTGAAGATCACGCCCCAGATGGCGAAGGTCAGGCCGGCGGGCGTGAAGGCGTTCGGCAGGGCGTCGCTCACGTCGGCGTTCGTGCGGCCGAACAGCGGGAGGCTCTGGCTGAGGTAGTTCATCACGAGGGTCAGCGCCGTGGCGAGGACCAGCGTGATCTGGCGGGAGAGTCCGGTCATGCCTCAGCGTCTACGGCCACGGGCCGGGGGTCTATGGCCTGGACGGCATTGCGGCCGGGGTAGGGTTCAGGGATTCTTGAGGATCACCGGCCCCCTGGGCGGGTCTGCGGGCGGGGCGGGGACGGGACTGGCGTACGCTGGGGGCATGCGCCCTGCCCGTGCCCTGCTTTCCGTTGCCGTGTTCGCCGCGCTGCTCTCCGAGGGGGCGTCGGCCCAGGCGCAGCCGGGCCGGGTGATCTTCGCGTGCACCATGCAGGGCAGCGGGAAGAAGGTGGAGGTCCGCGACCTGGGCACGGGCCTCTCGTACGCGTTCGGCCGGGACCTGAGTCGGCCGGAACTGCGGGTCACGCGGCCGTACTCCGGCTGGACGCGCACGCCCTGGAAGGGCATCGGGCGGGCCATCTACGACGCGCTGAATTTCACGAACGGCGGCGTGCGGTACAGCGTGTACAGCTCGCACGACCGCCTGGACCTGACCGACCGGCACGGGATCTGGGTGGAGGTGCCGGGCCGCGAGCCCATGGAGCTGGTGTGCCGGAACAGCACGGTAATCACGCGGATTCAGGGGTTCGACCGGGTGCCGGAGGACCGGCGGGACTGACCGCTCAGGCGCGGCGCGGGGGCCTGAGGTCCACCACGTCCCCGATCAGACCCAGTTCCGTGAGCCGCCCGGTGATCAGGCTGCGGTGGCATTCGCCGGGCTCGTGCTCGTAGCACAGCAGCGCGGCGCGGTGCGTGGCGGCCAGGTCGGCGAGGGCGTGCAGGGCGTCGCCCTGCGTGGCGAGGTGAAGGGTGTACGCGGCCTTCATGGCGGGGAAGTCGTGGTCCAGCCGGTACGCCTTGCGGACGGCGGGAGGTGTGCCTAGGGGGCGCAGGTGCCGGTACTCGATGCCCTGTTCCTTCAGCGCGGCGGCCAGGGCGGTCTTGCTGTAGCCGGGGCGGCGGCTCTGGGCGCGTTCGCGGGTGTCCACGACCACCTGCACGCCCGCCTGCACGAGCGTGTCCAGGAAGGCGTGCAGCTCGGCGTCCTCGTACCCGATGGTCCAGATGGTGGGGGGCGTCATGCCCGGAGCGTAGCGGGCGGGCGCGCCGGGAACCGTGCCTTCAGGCAGGCACGTCCTCGCCTTCGGAAAGGCCCTGGATCTCCTGGTGCTGAGCGGGCAGGATCAGGTTGGCGAGAATACCGACCAGTGCAGCCAGCGCCATGCCGTGCAGTTCCAGGCTGGTTCCCGCCAACTGGATGGGGAACGCGGCGCCGCCCAGCCCGAGGACCAGGATCAGGGACACGATGATCAGGTTGCGGCTGTGCGCGAAATCAATCCGCGCCTCGGCCAGGGTGCGGATGCCGACCGAGGCGATCATGCCGAACAGCAGGATGCTCACGCCGCCCAGCACGCCCTGCGGCAGGCTCCTGAGCAGCGCGGCGAGTTTCGGGGAGCAGCCGAACGCCATGGCGAATGCGGCGCCGATCTGCAGCACGCGCGGGTCGTACACGCGGGTGAGGGCCAGCACGCCGGTGTTCTCGGCGTAGGTGGTGGCGGCCGGGCCGCCCAGGACGGCGCTGCTCATGTTCGCCACGCCGTCCGCAAACAGCGTGCGGCTCAGCCCGGGCTTTTGCAGGAAGTTCTGCCCGACGACGCGGCCGTTCACGATCACGTCCCCGACGTGTTCGATGAACGTGACCACCGCGACCGGCGCGATCACCGCCACGGCTCGCCAGTCGAGGGCCGGGGCGTGGAAGTCCGGCAGGCCCAGCAGCGGCGCGGCCGCCACGTCCGCCAGGGCCTTCGGGTCAATCTGCCCGGTCAGGAGGGATACGAGGTACCCGGTGACCACCCCGATCAGGATGGGAATCATGCGGAACAGCCCCCGGCCGTACAGGCTGGCGATCACGGCGGCCGCCAGGGTCGCCAGGGCCAGCCACCAGTTCGTCTTCGCCTGGTTCACGGCGACGCTGCTCAGGCCCAGGCCGATCACGATGATCACCGGGCCGGTCACGACCGGCGGGAACACCCGCAGCAGCCGGTCCGTGCCGAACACCTTCACCAGCCCGCTGAACAGCAGGTACATGGCGCCCGCGGCGATCAGGCCCCCGCCGGCCGCGGCCGGCCCCATCTCCTTGACGACCAGCGCGGTGGGCGCGATGAACGCGAACGAACTGCCCAGGAAGATCGGCACGCGCCCGCCGGTCAGCAGGTGAAAGAGCAGCGTGGCGAGGCCCGCGCCGAACAGCGCCACGCTGGGTGACAGGCCCACCAGGATCGGCACCAGCACCGTCGCGCCGAACATGGCGATGGAGTGCTGCAGGCCCAGCACCACGCGCCGGGCCGGGTCGTTCACGCGCGGTTCGGGGGCGCTGGGCGGGGGGGCGGCGTTCGTCGGGTTCGTCATGGGGCCTCCGGAGGCTCGCGGGTCGCGGGCAGGGCGCCGACACGCCCCGGGTGGGGGCGGGCGGGGTGGGGCGGGGTTGCCTTCCGGGAAACCAGCGTACTGCACAGGGCCCGCTCATGCGGGCCGCAGGCGCGCGGTAGGCTGGGCGCATGAACGCGAAGGGTGACCTGATTGCGCGGCTGCTGTCCCTCGGTCGGGGCACGCCGGAGTTCGACGTGACCGCGGCCGGCCCGGCGCACGAGCGGGTGTTCCGCGCGGTGGTCCGCTCGGGCGGGCAGGTGCTCGGGCACGGGGAGGCCCGCAGCAAACGCGAGGCCGAGCGTCTCGCGGCGGAGGAGGCGCTGGGCGTGCTGGACGGCGGCGCGCCCGCCAGTGCCAGCGGGGACGGATGGCTGCCGGAAGCGGAAGCCCCGGAGGCGTCGGGCGGCGTGTGGCCGGTGTACGCCGCGGTGCTGGCGCAGGCGCTGGACACCGCCACCGAGTTCGCCGCCGAGGACGCCTCGCTGGACGACGTGCGCCGGGACGCGGCGCGGCTGTACCGGGAGCTGCTCGCGGACCTCGGGCACGGCCCGGAGTAAGTCCTGAAGGGCGCAGAGGCCGAGGACCGCGCCGCCCGGCACCTCGCGGGGCTGGGGCGGGCCGTGGTCGCCCGGAACTACCACCTGCCCGGCGGCGAGATCGACCTGATCACCCGTGAACCGGACGGAACGCTGGTGTTCACGGAGGTCCGCCAGCGGGCCGCCGGGCGGTTCGGCAGTGCCGCGGAGAGCGTCACGCCGCGCAAGCTGGCGCTGATGCACCGCGCCGCCCTGGCATACCTGACCCGCGAGCTGGGCCGCGAGGACCTGCCCTGCCGGCTGGAGGTGCTCACCATCGACGGACCGGCCGACACGGGCGCCCTCGCGCTGATCCCGCTGACGTAGCCGCCCCGCGTGGGCGGCAGGCGCTAGACTTCCGGGCATGCGTCCGGATTACCTGCATGCGGCCCGCGCCCTGCAACTGGGCCGCGAGCACGCCGTGGAGGGCGAGGCGAACCGCGCGCTGCGCCTGTACGACGAGTCGCTGGGCATCCTGCGAACCCTGCCGCCGGAGCGGACGCGGGACATCCTGCTGGCGCACACGCACCTGGCGTACTACCAGACGCTGACGCTGATCGGCGCGCGGGACGTGGACCACCACCTGTCGCAGGGCGTGAGTTACGCCCGCTGCACCCGGGACCCCCTGGCGCGCGCCATCGCGGAGGAGTGCCTGAGCGGCCTGGACGCCGTGCTGTGACGCCCGGCTGAACCCAACAGGAACCGCGGCCCGCCACGTTCTGGCGGGCCGCGGCGGTGCTGCGGGGGCTTACTGGCTGGGCAGCTGGATCTGGGCGGTGGTCTTGCCGGCCTTCTTGTCGTAGCTGCACTGGTAGGGCAGCTGGCCCAGCACCTGGTTTGTGCCGCCGCGCGTCACGCTGATGGTGGCGGGCGTGGTCATGAGCCAGCCGCCGCCCTGCACGGAGCTGATGCCGCGCACGATGTCCGCGGAGGGGGCTTCCAGCGCGGCGTGGAAGGTGTCGTTCTTCCCGAGCGGCTGGCCCTGCTCGATCAGGGTCTTCAGGGGCAGTTCCTGGCCCATGGCGCCCACGGTGAGTTTCTCGGCGTCGTGGGCCAGTTCGCGGCACTCCTTGAGGAAGTGGAACTTGCTGGTGCCGTTCGCGTCACGGTCGCTGTAGTAGGGATTGTTCCCGGTGGTCAGGGCGGTCACCCAGCCGAACAGCAGCAGGCCCAGCAGCAGCGTCAGCCACAGCCAGGGGCGGGAGCTGCCCCGGTTGTGCGTGATGGAGTTGTGTTGGCTCATAACGCCTCCCAGCATACGCCGGGGACGCTGGGGCCGTCACCGGCCCCGGGCATCGACGGGATGCTCAGGCGTCCAGCCAGCCGGTCAGGCCGGGCTGCACGTCCGCCGCCGGCCCGAGCCGCGCCAGGGCCTCACGCACACTCTCCCCGGTGACCGGGTGGCGCAGGTCCGGGTTCAGGTCATGCAGCGGAGCAAGCACGAACGCCCGGTCCCAGGCGCGGGGGTGCGGGAGGGCCAGCGTCTCGTCGTCGGAGACCGCGCTGCCGTGCAGGATCAGGTCCAGGTCCAGCGTGCGGGCCTCCCAGCGCTCGGTGCGGGTGCGGCCCGCCGCGGCCTCGATGCCGTGCAGGGCGGCCAGCAGGGCGCGGGCGTCCAGGGGCGTGCGCAGGTGCACGGCGGCGTTCAGGTAGTCCGGCTGCCCGCCCGGTCCGCCCACCGGCGCCGTGCGGTACAAGCGTGAGACGCCCGCAATCTCGCCCAAGGTCCCAAGGGCTTTCACGGCCCGGCGCAGGGTGGGGAGCGGTTCGCCCAGGTTCGCGCCCAGCGCGATGAAGGCGTCGTGCAAGGCGGGTGTCGTGGTCACAGCTCCCCGCAGCTCAGGTCCAGTTCGGCGCGGACGTCGCGGAAGATGCCGGGCAGCGGCGCGAACGGCTTGTGTACCCGCACCGTCACGCGCGTCAGTTTCGGCTGGTCGCGCAGCACCCGCCGGGCAATACGGTCGGCAAGCACCTCGATCAGGTCGTACCGCTGCCCGGTCACCTCCTCCTGCACGGCGGCGTACACCGCGGCGTAGTTCACGGCCGCGTCCAGCTCGTCCGGGATGCCGGCGAAGGGGTAGTGCAGTTCCACGTCCACCACGAACCGCGCGCCCAGGGCGGCCTCCGTCTCGAGGACGCCGTGACGGGCGTGAAATTCCAGGCCTTCCAGAACGATGCGGCTCACGCCCCGGATTCTAGGGCGGCTACGGCTCCAGCGCCGCCTGCACCCGCAGGGCCTGCACGTGTCCGGCCGCGTCGTGCGCGCGGACCAGGGCCGCGCCCTGCCGCGCCGCGTGCAGGTGGATGGCAAGGCTGCCCGGGTCGCGCTGCGCGGCGTCCGGCACGCCGGCCAGGTAGTCGATCAGGCGTTTGCGGCTCGCGGCGATCAGCACCGGGTGCAGTCCGGCCGTCAGGGCGTGCGTGGCGCGCAGCAGCGCCAGGTTGTGCTCCAGCGTCTTCCCGAACCCGATGCCGGGGTCCAGCAGCACGTCCGGCACGCCCGCCGCGAGCACCCGGGCGGCCTGGGCGCGCAGGAACCCGTGCACCTCCGCGACCACGTCCGCGTACACGGGATTTTTCTGCATGGTGCGCGGTTCGCCCTGCATGTGCATCACGCAGGCGGGCGCGCCGGCCTTCGCACACACGCGGACCATCTCCGGGTCGCGCAGACCGGTCACGTCGTTGATCAGGTGCGCCCCGGCCCGCAGCGCCCCGGCCGCCACCTCGGGTTTCATGGTGTCCACGCTGAGCACCACGCCCTCCCCCGCCAGGGCACGGATCACGGGCAGCAGGCGGTCCAGCTCCGTGTGGGCGGGGACGGGGTCCGCGCCGGGCCGGGTGCTTTCCCCACCGATGTCCAGAATCAGCACGCCCGCGTCCCGCATGCGCCGCGCGGCGTGCAGGGCGGCGTCCAGCGCGGCGTGCCTCCCGCCGTCGCTGAAGCTGTCCGGCGTGACGTTCAGGATGCCCATCACCGCCGTGCCCGTCCAGGTCAGGCGCCAGCGGCCGTCCGGGCCCGGCTCGGCACCCGGCACCGGGCGACCGAAGGTCAGGGTGTGCGTCCTCGTGGTGCGCGTCATGCGGGGGGCGCGGCGCTGTCCGAGAGGGCACCGTCAGCTTCGGGGCGGCCTGATTTCTCGTCGCGCAGGTGAAAACTCACCAGCACCCGGCCGCGCTCCGCGAAGGCGTTCACGCGGGCCGGCATGCGCCGCCCGGAGCGGAAGGGCACGTAACTGTCCTCGTCGGCGGGCAGGCCGGTGTCCAGGGTCACGGCGGCCGGGTGATCGCTGGGGATCACGGTGTCCTGCCCGGGCACGTACTTCACGCCCGGCGCGCCGCTGCTGGCCCGCACGGTCAGTTCCTTGCGGGGGCCCTCGCCGTCCTCTCCGTCCAGGCGGGTCACGGCGCACACCGCATAGATCACGGGGTCGCGGGTCTGCTCGGCCAGGGTGTACAGGGCGCTGCTGGCGCTCACGTCCGCCCGGCGGGCCAGTTCGGCCAGGGCGCGCCCGGTCGGCCCGAAGCGGCGCAGCACGTCGGCGATCAGGTCGTCCGGCATCAGGATCGCGGCGGCCCCGACGTTGCACAGCGTCTCGATCACCTGTTCCAGGCGGTCCCCCTCGTACTCGTCGTGTATGTCGCTGAGGAGATCGTCGTCCCCGAGGAGCAGCGCGTGGCTGATCTCGTGCGCCAGGGTGAATCGCTGCCGTTCCGGGCGGACAGAGCTGTTGATCATGATGACGCGGTGCTCCGGGTCGTACGCGCCGTCCCGGTCGCCCATGGGCATGAAGGTGAGGCTGATGCCGTCCAGGCCTTCCATCAGGCTGTGGGCGTCCAGGCCGGGGACCGTGCGGGCGTACGCGGCGGCCAGGTCCCGCATGCGCGCTTTCGCGGCGGCGAGGGGCGTGGGCGGTCGGGAGTCCGTCACCCGCGCAGCTTAGCGTGAAATGTGAGCCGCGCCGCTCCGGTTGAGGTCCGGACGGCGCGGCGGAAGTGTGAAGTTACTCGTCCTTGGCCTTCAGGTCCTGCACCAGGGCCACATACTCGGCCTGGGCGTCGGCCTGCGGTTTGCCTTTCTGGGCCTCCCAGGCGTCATACTTGGCGCCCCCCACGAAGTCGAACCCACCGGGGCGTTTGCCGGTCACGTCGCCCTCGCTGCCCTGCTTGTACAGCGCGTAGAGCTTGAGGAGGACATCGTTGCCGGGTTTTTTGGAAAGGGTCTGGACGTCGGCCTGGGCCTGGATGAAGGGGGAGTCGGTCATGCGCCTGATTGTACTGGGTTCAACCAGAGGATTCAGCCTGCACTGGCGTCCAGGAAATAGCAAGAAGCCTCCCCCCACTTTGGAGTGGGGGGAGGCTGGGGGTGCGTGGGGTGAAGGAAGATTGCCTTGTGGGCGGGTGTGCGGAGCGCTGTAGAAAGGAGGTGATCCAACCGCACCTTCCGGTACAGTTACCTTGTTACGACTTCACCCCAGTCATGCGC
>JAANMV010003259.1_pt1 | contig 14360 bp, 2 predicted proteins | sample 7279661 | NCBI WGS metagenome assembly JAANMV01 (sample SAMN14094540, study PRJNA606508) | bioreactor metagenome | isolation source: A lab-scale SPAN reactor treating ammonium-rich wastewater day 121 | place: Ireland: Galway | collected 2017-05-16 | reverse complement strand
TTCTAAAAATGCTTGCTTGACTACAATCCCGCTCCCCGCTATCTTTACCACTTTCATACCTGAAGTTGAGGTTGCTGTATTCCAAGATGTGCCAGCATAATATATGGTGGTAGCGCTTGAAGCGCGACTCGTGTTATCACTCGCATCAGTGCCAGACGCATTGCCACCAAGTACATATTCCACTGTACGAAGATGTTTACCATTATACGCAGCATGTGCAGTGTTGCCAGAATATAATTTATCAACTAAATTACCTTTTTTCGCAAATAATCCATCCAATGAAAAATTACCAAAAATCATCATTCCCACAACCACTGGTATAATAAAATATTTAATTTTTTTGTATTTATTTATCATAATCATTGTGTACTAATATATTCATATGCTATCTTTGAAATCTTCTGCATAATAGCTGCAGATTCTTCTTGGTCATTTTCTAAAGAATCAGTCGTACGATGAATTAACACTGTCAATAAATATGGTCGATATGGGATATAGACAATCCCTGAATCCGTAAAAACTCTCTCAGATTTATTGATGCCAAACTTATGCGGAAAAGGTATATCTGAAGGAATGCCCTGACTCAAAAATCCATTAAAATTTGTTTTTTGCAAACTTTTTAACACAAATTGCGAATTTTCCCGATTTAAATAACTAGCAGTATACAGGGTTCTAAAAAGACGCGAATATTCTTTAGCTGTAATTTTTCCATGTTCATCAAATAGTCCTTTTAAACCAATTTCTTCCAATGGTTCATCTAGTTCAGCTTCTTCTAAATTACGGACAAATATCATGACTGAGGTGTTATCTGATTCTTCCAATAATTTTTTTAATAAAAATTCTACAGTAAACTTACTTCCCGTAGGACTTTTATATAAATCACCGTATCTATCATCAAGATCAGCTGGTGTTAATAATAATTCATCATTCATACCCCATTCACCATCTTCTACTTTTTTCAGTACTGCCAGTGCAACTGGGACTTTATTTAGACTTGCGGGAAATATTCGTTTGTCTTGGTTGATTGAAACATTACCACCAGTATTTAAATACTCAAAATACAAAGAAATCTCATTTCCTTTCGCTTCTTCTTCAGCAATGAGTGCAATCAGATTCTCACGCAAGGGTTGTAAGTTGGTTAAATAATGTTCTTGCGAAATAAAATTACGAGAAAACTCAATATAAGGAAACTCTTTTGTATATTTATTTTCTATACTATAAAATTGCGTATACCAAATAACTGAGAATACGTTCACAAAAAATAGTATAATAATTATAAATACATAATAAAATTCCTTTTTTATATGATATTTTGTCTTAGTATTTTGTATATTTGACATACACTATTATTTATTGATCAAGCTTCCTATTATATATATGTATATAGATAGCTAATATCCATAGTAAATTGCTTATATTAGCAATTTTTATTTTACATATAATCCACCTTTAATATTGATATTACCTTTTAAGTAAATAGGTGTGGTAAGAGGGATTTCATCAGCACCAATATCCCACTGCCCCGTGCGCAGTTCGCCTTCAATATCCGTGGAAAAAGCAAAAGTCGTATCTGCAAAAAAATCATACCCTTCGTCTTTCGCTTGGTTGTCACTAGAGTGCAAACGATAATCTTTTACTCCAGGATTTGAAAATGTTACACTCGTACTATTTTTACTATGACTCCCGGGAACGTCACTCGAGTTACTAGAAATATTATAATCAGTATTTGCACTAAACCCGCCGAGTGATGCAAACCCATCACCAGCTTGCTGTGCTATATTGTTCATTACTTTAAAATTGATAAATCGCCAGCCATAACACTGATCTGACACTCTCACGCACGTGTTGTTAGCAATCACTCCGCTCGCGGTCTCTGTATTTATTTCTAAAGCATTTTGACCCTGTGCACTTGTCGCATTGTAATAATCATAAAAAATATTGTTCCAAATATAAAACTTGGCATTAGTGCCAGTGTATTTTATGGCTCCATAATCAACATCAGGGTCTGTTGGATCACCACGAAAAATATTATTGCTTATCCAAGAAACCACTGGCGCTGGATATAATGAATAAGTAGTTGAATACCCGCCACGATTCCATAATTCAAACTGCAAACCATCTATCCACACATAATCTGTATCATAATTAATACTTCTTTGATAATTTGCGGTTGATTCTTGAAATACTTTAAATGCTGTCTCTGACATATACCCATGATGACGCTGCGATCTACCAACTTCCCATTCATAGACAGGTGTATATAGACGCAAATAATTTTTTTCTGAAGTAACCCAGGTATCAGTAAAATTGGCTCCAGTAGTTGACGCTACTGCATCAGCGTACATAGCAATATTCCACTGCCTATTACTATTTACTAAATCAGTCCCAGCAGTAAACGCATCAAAATTTCTTACTGTAGCGTCAATACCAGTATTTTCGGTACCATATTCAGAGTTTGGTATTGATGTATATGCGCGATATACTCCCCAATCAGTATCATTGAGCACAGTGGAAGGTGTGGTCGTACCAGTTGCTGGACGAATTATATATTGCGATGGAGAAATACGACGATGGATAAAAACTACTTTATCTATACTGCCATTACTATCAGAATCATATTGAATCGCGTCACCAACACCTATATTGTTCGGTAAAGCCAAATCAAAACTAGCCAGATAATAAGATCCTTCACCTGAACCTAAAATAGTCAAATTATTGCCACCACTTATTGCCAAAGGATTAGTATTATTGTAACCCATACTTCTGAATGTTGGTGCATACACATAAAAACTCCCTTTTGAATAATTTGAACAACTATATGCATCATCACATACATATATATAATAGGACTGCGTACCTAAATCAGCTGGCACTGGAGTATAAGAAAAAGAAATCGGATCAGCAGTAGTAAAACTAGTACTTGAAGCCCATGATCCACCAGTACAGGTAAGCGTCGCGGTATCTAAAATATCACCAATATCATACAAGCGTACTGCCCATTCGTTTGGCCAATTGTCATATTGGGTTCCATTTGCGAGAAAAGCATAAGAACTGGCAAGCTCGCCAGTTGTCCAGTTTATATTATCATAAGGCATTCGCAAATGGTTGGAAGCATCATATCCATAATCAGATCGTCTGAACACGATAGCATAATTCGTACCGGAACTTAAAATAACCTCATGATCAAACCCAAACGTATTCCAGCTGTCAGCTACTAGATCTTTCTTCGGCTGGCTAGTTGCAACCAGTGTACCAAGGTTGCCACTACTAATTGTCCAGATTTCGGAATAAAAAGTCATACTACTCACATCGCCGACTATATCCAAATATACTCCGGTTCCGCCTATCGTTCGATTTACCGTCGGCTGGATGTTGTTGCCAACATAGACATAATTAGAATTGGCAAATACCGCCGGATCCCAACCCGCAGCTGCTGAATTGCCTGATTGATTGTTCTGGGCGCCAACATCATCGCTGGGTTTGCACACATATGCCTTTACTTGCTCTCCCACATCTTCATCATTCCAGTTCACCTGAAATGACATTGATAGATCAATTGCTGTAGATGTAGTATTCAACAGATCTGTGCCAGTAAAACTAATACTACTAATAGTAGGCGGATTCCCAGCTGTTTCTTCTGTGGCATAACTTGTGCACCCGTCATTCATATTGCAGTATTCAAACTTCATCCATTCTGATGACCTCGCAACCTGAGATATTCGTACTTCATCAATCAAACCATCAATTCTACCACCGGCACTATCATCTCCGTTGATATGCAAAATGCCATCTGAATCAAACACACTATTACCTGTAAAAGATGTAGCGCTATAATCATCATTCTCACCATTGAGATAAAAATGTACATCTGATCCATCCCACGTAGTAGCGACATAATACCACGTACTGGTTACCATACTCGTATTGCCACATTTGTAATCAGCTCCTTCCACTTCATTTTTTATGGACATATACATCACATCTGGTCCCGGACACCCGCCACCAGTATCAATAATATCAAAATAATAAGAGTTCCAAGGATCTGCACTATGCCGCTTTGCTAAAAACATACTCTCGCGACCAAGGGTTGAAGATAATTGATTAAAATAGATCCAACCAGACATCGTGAGTCCAGCAATACCATCCAAACTATTGCTATCAGCTACTTCCACATTGTCATCATTCCCATCAAATACAAACGCGCCATCAAGTTTCCCTGTCGTAGCTTGCAAAGAAGAACCCGCATCAACTCCAGTACCGTCGTTATCATACGAGGTAGAATCAACAAAGGCATCAGTACCAATCGTGGTATTGTGCAAATGCTGTACCATAGAAAAACCATTGGTCCATACTTCTTGTGGCTTTTGATTGTCTTGGGCAAAACTATTTCCATAATACACATAGATAAAATCAGCAGTGGAATTCTTATCTATACTCGGCACTTTCACCCACACGGTTGATGTACCTGACTCGTTCCACTTCTCAATTTCATAGGGAAGCTGGGTGAGTCCGTCGGCATCAACAAACCGAATATCTTGTCCAGCATTTTGGGTAAAGTTGTAATCAATCCGCGCAGAGTTAAATTGTACGACGACTGGAAAATCTGTGAGCGCGGTCGTAGTCGCTGAAGTAGTAGTATCAAAAGTAACTTTTCTGCGCCTTGTCCACTCGCTATTCCACCAGGTAGTATCAGCATAATTTTCGCGGGCGCTATAGGTACTACACGTGTCATTCATATTGCAATATTCAAACGCAAGCCACTGACCAGACCTAGCCAAATCAGTAATCCGAATTTCATCTGCGGTTTCTGTAGAATAATTTGATATATTATATTCAGCACCAATAATCAGCCCTGAATCACCTGTACCATTATTTATAGACCCAGTTGTATTATAAGTAGTAGCTCCGGCAACACCATTTTTATATCCGACCATAGTACTTCCATCATAAGTGCCTGCGTAATAACTCCAGCCATCAGTGCCACTATAACCAATATTTCCACCAATCTGACCAACGGAAGTAGTAGAAATATAAAACTGTGCAGCACCAGTAACTTCACGTAAAATATAATACCGTTCTGCTATTGACCACTTACCAATAATCTTAAAATCATCACCACTACTATCATTGACCCACCCAGAAATAGTAAGATTTGCCATACCATTAAGACCAGCAGCATCACTTACAGAAATATATTCGTCAGTACCATTAAATGTAATAGCGCTCCCTACTTTTCCAGTTACTCCAAAAGTTGGAGTATTGTAGTCCGTACCATTGTGTCCGTTCCCAGTGGCATCAATAATAGCACCCGCACCACCTGTAGATTCATTCAAATGCCACACCGCAATATAATCACTCCAGACACTCACAGCGTTTTGATTATCTGTGGCAGTAGAATTACCATAATACATCCAAATATGATCAGCTGTAGAACTTGCATCCACTTGCGGTACTTTAACCCATATTGTGGAAGTACCTGCTTCATCCCATTTTTCAATTTCATACGGAAGTTCTTCATCACCATCTACAAACCGAATATCTTGTCCTGCATCTTGCACTAAACCATAATCAATCCGCGAAGAGTTAAGCTGGACAGCTGCTGGAAAATCAGTCAGGGCTGTGGTAGTAGCACTAGTTGTAGTATTAAAACTTATTTTCCGGCGGTATTTCCACGCACCATTCCACCAATCAATTGATTCTTCACTCGCATTATAACTCACACAACTATCACTCATACTACAGTAAGAAAACTGTATCCAACCCAATGACCTAGTAGTATTTGATAATCTAAATTCATCAAACAAACCATTAAATTTTGAACTACTATAATTTATTTCTATACCTCTATTTGTATCAAGTAGAGCATAATCTAAAGTGTCTGGCGATGGGTCATCTTGCATGCCGTTTACATATAAATTTAGACCATCAGTCAAATTGGCTGTACCGACAACATAATACCACTGGTTAGCTATAATAGTGGTATCCCCCACGTCCTGTGACAAACTTTCAAATTCATCTCTGGTAACCCAGAAAAATTTATTTGCAGAATTTTTCCACATTGCATAACCATAGCCAGGTGCGAGTGAATGATCTTTTTCAAAAATAATATCATTTTCCAGTGGCACGCTATCAAAATTTATCCAAAACTCTACTGTCATAGTGGTTGCGCCATCCAGCTGATCAGCATCACCATTATATTGTCCATCATCAACATCATCAAACTCATTCGCACCATCAAGTTTTCCCGGGGCACTGCCTTGGGTAGTCACTGTAGTATTCGCATCATAAAATACATTCCCATATGTAGTTGAATCATTTTGATCACCACTTGCTTCATCAAAATGATAAACGCCAACAAAACTACTGTCCCATACACCGGTGGTGGTGGAATTATCAGAAGCCGTAGTATTTCCATAATATACATATATATAGTCACTCGCAGTGTTAGCGGATATAGTTGGCACTTTTACCCATACCGTGGAAGTGCCGGATTCGTTCCATTTTTCAATTTCATAGTTAAGAAGCGTACCGTCTGGGTCTACAAAACGGATATCTTCGCCAGCATTTTTTGTACTAGTATAATCAATTCTTTGTGAATTAAATTGCACTGGTAACGGATAATTTGTCAGGGCACTAGTGGTTGCGGTGGTAGTAGTATCAAGCATTATCTTCTTACGTTTTGTCCAGCTGTTATTCCACCAATCTGAATTATACGCATAACTAACTTGCCCAGCGTACTCAAAACGCAAAGTATGCTTACCAGCAAGTTTTGTAAAATGCACAATTTCGCCTATTCCGTCACATTCCCAATTGGGATAAAAAATTACATCACTATCCAATATTTGTGGTTTTAATATTCTTCCATCGCATGAAAGTGACACAAATTCATCATCATCAACTGTTGTTTGGGTCTCAGGGATAATTTTTAAATCATTTTTACCAAGTGTGGTAAATTGTACACGCCAATCTTCACCCAGCTGGGGTGATGAATGAATATTTAGTATTTGAATCTGAATAGTTGGATCAATAGTTACTGGATACTGTGCCTGAGCGAGCCATTCCTCACTTAGAGTAATAATAAATTTTCCATTCTCTGTTATTTTTGATTGTAAATCTTTATCTGAACTTCGCATGCCTTTAGCGTCTATCATAAATGGCGCAGGTATGGTAAAAAACCGACTCCCTAATTCATTATTCTTTTTTGGATAAAAAATATAATTTCCCAAGCTATCAACTTCATACCAAAAATTTTCTATATCCAGTTGGAAAGTAAACTCAAGTGGATGGCCTGGGGCTTTGAGCACAATATCTTCTTTCAACTTTCCTTCACTAACTGTAAAAACTACATCACTTTTTTCATATGCATCTTTATAGGTAGTAATATTCTTATTTTCTTTTTTTTCTACTTCCTTAGCGTGCGCTGGGAGAATAGAAAAATTATATCCTTGTGCGGTTTGAATTGATAAAGTATTGGTATATATTTCTGGAAGTATAATTGAATAACCCATATTACTTTTATTACCAATTCCACGAATTACCAAAACAAAAATACTTACTAGCATCAGAACTGCGAGGGTTATAAAAATATATTTTTTATTTTCTATTATATTCATTTAATTTATCAAAAAAAATTTCTAATATCTAATCACTAATTTCTAAATAATTTCTAATTTATCTTGCCATTCCCACACCCCCTTTGTCATTCCCGCGAAAGCGGGAATCCAAAAAGAATTTTTTTATTTTTTGTTTATTTTTTTCTGGATTCCGTGTCAAGCACGGAATGACAATACTTTTTAGACTTTCATTAGTAATTAAAAATTAGTAATTAGTCATTATATTAAGGTGTACTTCCCTGCAACAAATTTCCTGCGGGTTGCAAAAGGTTTGAATCATTATTCTCTAGGATAGGTAAAATTGTTGAAACATTTTCTTCAATTTCTATCACTGGTTCTGTTATTGTTTCTTCCTCTACAATTTGTTCTTCATTCTCAATTACTTCCGCTTGTTCTAATTCTGTCGTAGATGTTGTTTCAACGGTTTGTTCTGGTATAACTGGAATGATTGGCTGATTCACGATTGGTTGCACAGGTATAATATTTATTCCTGAAGTAGAAGCAGTAGAAGTGGTAGTTGAAGCAGTTAAACTGCCAAAATCCCATTGCACATAGCCATCTCGGAACGTACTAAAGTTGAAACTTGGTTGAATGAGTAATTCATTTCTTGATTTCGCAATACCAAGTACTTGCAACTTCGCATCTTGTTCAATCGGCTCTTGATAAGTTATGGTACGGCTCACTTTTGTCAGATTGTTATCCACGACTTCTTCTTCACCCGCAATCACGCCCGCAGTCAAATCTTCAGATTCGCTAAGCAGTTCATCAGTTTGATTAATAAGGTCAATGAGCGCTTGGTCATTGGAAGCCTCTAATTGTTTATTCCTTGAAATCTCTGGATCAAGCGCCAGATAATAGCGGCTACCAGGAATCAAATTGTCATACCCTTTTACAACGCCACTGATGGCAACCTTTACCATCTTAAATTTGGCAAGTTCATTTGTTTCTATTTCAGAAATCAAATCAGTACTCGTAGTATTTGCAAGTTGTGTTGAAAGCTCAATAAATCTCACTTGCAATTCTGATGGCATCGCTGCAATATCGTCAACTGTAAGTGAGGTATAAGGTTTTATCGCTACCGCAATACCGACCGCAGGTTTAAATGCATAACTGTTTGCCCACATAGGCAATACTGTATTTTCACCGGCAATTGCCACTGCATCACCAAGTGCTACTTGCATATCAGTTGAAGTGGTAGTAGTAGCAATTTCTTCCCAAAACCAAGTGGTTACTGCTCCTGATAAATCAAGATCTCCGGCAACTATAATGTCACCTTTCACCAAAACCCGACCGCTAAATTCAGCATCAACAACTTTTATACTGCCTGTAAAATCAGCTACCCCCGCTACTTTAATATTGGCAAGCTCTTCATACTCTATCACCACAATATTTGTAGTATTGTTATTGGTAATCACATTTATAGTAGTACTAGAAGTTGAGGTTGAATTATTATTTATTATTGTTGTGGTAGTTGCGGTCGAAGTTGTATTTGTATCTTGTAAAACATTATTTGTTTCTTTTAACTTATTTTGTAAATTTAATAATGCTTGTACATATCCAGTACCTTCACTGGAATAATCTTCCAAAGCGATACCCAAAGTACCTGCTTCAGTACTAGTTGCTTTCATAGCTGCGCCTGGCAAACTACCAGTGGTTAAGAGGTCTCCGCGATAAATATTTCCATTTTCAGTGGTTACTTTCACAGGTGCTGTACCAGTGAGTACGACTGCTCGACCACTCGTAGCATACACACCATATTTCAAAGTTCCCGCAGGCGCAGTAGAAATAACTCCCAAAATATTATTGGCATTTGGTTGTTGTGATAACCTACCCATAAACATCTTGCCAGAACTGGAATCAATATATTCGCTATTTATCACAACCACATCTCCTGGTTTTGCTTCAGGTTCAAAAATAGACATTTCTTCAGCAAAGTCACCAGCTGTCCACGCAGTACCGCCAGATAAATAGGCAATTCCATCAACTTCAATATCACCAGCAATATAAATATCCCCTGAAGTGGCAATCGCTGCCTGCCCTGGAGTGCCCACACCAAATTTATTGTACGCAGCAGTAGAAGTACTCCCCACAGTAAGCGAACCTTCAACAGCGAGCCGAGCCACATTGGTAGAATTTGTATTTTCTATAACTACTGTTGTCGTTGCAGTATCATTGGCATTTAAAGTTAAGTTTGTTCCTGAAGCTGTCAGAGTTCTCACTTTATAAATTACTCCAGACACACCAAGGTCAATAATGTCACCATTGATACCTACTACTATAGTATTGCTACCTTGTCCAGAAATAGTTGCTGATTCTTCAAATACTAAATTTGATGGACTACCTACTGCACCAATAAATACATCATTGCCTGCTTGACCTATCTCTACATTGCCACTACTGGCGGTAATAACTGCATTCGTACCGTCATGCTGAATTTGTACATAATTTGTACCCGCACTATCATATACCCGCAAATCTCCACCGCCACTACCAATTTCAAGTGCTCCAGAAGAAACTGTAAGTTTTGCATTTGTACCATCGTGATACAATGATAAATATTTTGATCCTGCGGTGTCATAAATCTTAAGATAATTGTTGGTATCAAAAATCATCGCATCAACACCACTCGCAGCAGAAATTTTCAAACGGTCTGTACTCGCGGTTGCTTGAATATTGAATGTGGCTGTTGCTGTGGTTGTGGCTATACTCACCCGGTTACTGGTGGCATCTACAAATAAAGTATTAGTATCAACTGTTAAACTTCCACCGATTGTCAAACTATCTGTGGAACTATTGAAACTAAGTCCAGTATCACCAGCAAAGGAAGTACCGTTTTTAAATTGTAATTCTCCATTATTTCCACCAGGCGAAGTACTACCACCAACAATACCTAAACTAGAGGTCGTCACCCACTGCGTAGTAGTACCAGTTGTTTGTAATATCATACCAATTGTACCTGAAGCATTAGTACTATCATACAACGCACCAGTTACTCGCGCATCTCCTGCGACGACTAATTTTTGTGCCGGGGTGGAAGTACCAATACCAATATTTCCACTACTCAGTGTGGTACCAGTACCATCCACACCAGTTGCAAAAAGAAGATTACCAATAGTCATTTGATTTGACGCAGCGGCGAGTGGCGCATCAACATCATAACCAATTACTATATTATTACTTCCTGTAGTAACATTTCCCCCAGCATTATAACCAAGCAGGATATTACCTGAACCCTCATTAGCTATATCATTTCCTGCTGAATCTCCAATCACGACATTATAGCTTCCACTTTGATTGTAATAAAGTGCTGTGGAACCAAAAATTGCATTATAACTACCACTGCTTTGACCAACATAAGTCCCTGCACCATAACCAACTGCTACATTATTTACACCATCCTGATTCAAAAATAACGCTGCTTTTCCCACGGCAGTATTGAAATTTCCTGTAGTATTGGATTGTAAAGCATCCATACCAAGGGCAGTATTATGAATTTGACCACCATTACCTAAACCAACTCGAATTGTATTTATATATGCATCACCGCCAACAACCACCAATTTACTTGCTGGTGTAGTTGTACCTATACCTACATTGCCATTTTGTAATACTGTAACCATATTGGCGCCAGTAGAAGAAGCGATATTAAATGGATTTTGTCCAGCAACGCCTTTAATATTGAAAGTTGTTGTAGCTGAAGTAGCATTCACACCTGACACTGTACCGTTATCAAATAATAATCCAGAAGTGAGTGTAGTTGGTGATGACCAAACTGCCAATTTACCAGTGGTACCACCGGACAGTGAACTACTAATACCTAATGATGAAGTTGACACCCAGGTAACACCGGTTACACCATCAGATTGTAACACCATACCTGCTGAACCCAAACTTAAATTTTTGTCATAAAGTCTCCCTCTTACTTGTATACTGCCATAAAAACTAGAAATTGAAGTTACTGCCAAAGTAGAAGAAGTAAAAAGTCCACCTGCTGAATTAATATAAGCTAAATTAGTTCCAGAATTATTTTTTATTTCCAATAAATTATTAGTCCCCTGACTCGAACCAGCAGTAATCCGTAAAGTTGAAATTCCTGAAGAATCAACGATATCCAACACTGTTTGCGGTGTTGTAGTACCTATACCAATACGATTATTTACAGTATCAATAAACATCGTTCCGTTATCAAAATTAAAATTTCCCGCACTATCTACTACCAACAGTGTAGCGCCGGTTGACGATGAAATACGTAAAGCTTCTTCACCAGCAGCTGCTTGCACCGAAAATCTGGCAATGGGAGTGGATGTTCCTACACCTACCCGGTTAGTACTGGCATTCACAAACAGAGTATTAGTATCAACTGTTAAATCACCACCGATTGTCACGCTATCAGTTGAACTATTGAAAGTAAAACCAGAATCCCCGGCAAAAGTACCACCATGATTGAACTGAATTTGTCCACTTGCTCCCCCTGGTGTTCCACCACCGGAAATACCAAGCGAAGAAGTAGTTACCCATTGGGTACTGGTACCAGTAGTTTGCAATAACATACCGGCTGCACCACCACTTTGTGAACCATCGCGTAATTCACCTAAAACAACTAACCTATCATTAAATATTCCTGGTCCATAAAAGTCTGATTCTCCGCTCACAATGAGTGAAGAAGAAGCAAATATTACTCCGCTAGTTCGTAATGTATTTAAATAGGTGTTAGTGGAAACAGTAAGGTTGGTTGAGGAAACGTTGGCTAACGTAGTCTGCCCGGTAGCATTGATAATATTAAAGTAAGCATTGGAAGACACGGTTAAATTGGTACTGGAAGTATTGGCAAGTGTGGTCTGACCTTGAACATTTAAAGTATTATGTAATGTGGTGGCACCAGTTACACCCAGAGTAGATGAAGCTAAAACAGCTGATGCTGCTCGAACAATACCAGCAAAATAATTTGTACCTCCATCACTATAAATTGCATAATTAGTAGGAGAATCCAAAGCTGAAGTATAAATTCCATAAGCTGTATTATCTGCAAAAGCCACACTAAATCGTCCACCATATACGTAAGGTGGTCTAGTTGCCATTTCTTCACCATTAAAGCTAGAATTCACACCTATGACTGTATTTGATACACCACCACTACTTGCGTCGTTATTAAGATTTACATCGACTCCATATAAATTACTTAGAGTGCCAGTATAACCACCGCTTGTAATTTCTAACAACCTGGTAGTAGCTGATCCACTACCTGATTGATCATATTTTATACGTTGAATAGAATAACTTCCAGTCGTAACATCTGAATCTTTATATATATCTAGAAGAGCAGTAATAGCTGCTGGATTGACGCCAATTCCTACATTGCCGTTTTGTTTTACTGTTAACAATGAACCACCTGTAGAGGAAGCTACATTAAAAGGATCCACGCCACTACTTCCTTGCAAATTGAAAGTATAGCTAGATGAAGTAGCATTAACACCTGCTCTAGTACCGTTATCTAGTAAAATACCAGTTGATAAAGCAGAAGCTGATGTCCAACGAGCAACCAATCCATTAGTACCACTACCTGTTAAACTACCAGTTATACCAAGCGATGAAGTTGTTACCCATAAAACACCACTACTAGTTGTCATTAACACTTGGCCATATGTTCCTGGATTATTTGCACCGTCACCAACAGTACCAAATAATCTTGTGGTACCCTGAATGGTTACACTATCATTAAATCCTACTCCACTATAAAAATTTGAAACACCACTAACACCTAAAGTGGAAGAAGCAAGAATCGCGCCACTAGTTCTTAGGGTATTTAAATATGTATTGGTTGAAACTGTAAGATTGGTAGATGAAACATTAGTAAGAGTAGTTTGTCCGGTAGCTGAGATAGTGTTGAAGTAAGAGTTGCCTGAAACTGTGAGGTTAGTAGATGAGACATTGGCTAGAGTAGTTTGACCAGTAACGTTTAAGGTATTGTTGACTGCAACCGCGCCATAGAAAGTAGAAGCACCAGTGACAAAGACAGTTGATGATGAGAGTAATGGTTGAGAGAGAATCCCGAGTTGCGTGATATTACCTTGGACAATACTGGGTAGAGTTTGTGATAGTGATGGGACATTGGAACCATTGGTGACAAGTACGGCATTAGCCAGTGGAGTCATGAAGGTAGTAGTACTAGTAGCTGATTGGTATGGGATATAGTTTGGTCCACCACCAATGAGGTTAGTAGCATAGGTGGAAGTAACTGCACTGCCATTTAAGTTAGCCGTTAAGGTACCTGAGACATAGAGGTTGGTAGTAGTGACATTAGTGAAGACTCCTGTCGATGGAGTGGTAGCACCAATCGGTGTGTTGTTAATGGTACCACCGGAAATAGTTAGGTCGTTAGCAATGTAAGTATCAGCAATCACTCCTGCCTGCCAAGTACCGGATTGAACAATACCCGCATACAAGTTGCCACTGACTGTGAGATTGGTAGTAGAAGCATTGACTAGAGTGGTTTGACCAGTAACGTTGAGCGTGCTGTTTAAGGTAGAAGCACCCGAGACATTTAAAGTATTTAAATAGGTGTTAGTAGAAACTGTAAGATTGGTACTTGAGACATTGGCTAGTGTAGTCTGACCAGTAGCTCTAATGGTATTGAAGTAAGCATTAGTGGAAACTGTGAGATTAGTTGTTGAGGCATTAGCTAGGGTAGTTTGTCCTGTCACGTTTAAAGTATTGTTGATAGCGGTAGCACCATACAAAGTAGTTGCA
>JAANMV010003250.1_pt1 | contig 14397 bp, 13 predicted proteins | sample 7279661 | NCBI WGS metagenome assembly JAANMV01 (sample SAMN14094540, study PRJNA606508) | bioreactor metagenome | isolation source: A lab-scale SPAN reactor treating ammonium-rich wastewater day 121 | place: Ireland: Galway | collected 2017-05-16 | reverse complement strand
GATGCAATCTCTCATCTTGAGCAAAGCATAAATTCGGAATTTGTAAATGCAGTAGAAACAATTTTCAAATCAACAGGGAGAGTTGTTCTTACCGGAATGGGAAAATCCGGATTGATTGCCAGGAAAATTGTGGCAACTTTAAATTCGACCGGCACGGCAGCAATATTTCTTCATCCTACTGATGCGCTTCACGGTGATCTTGGAATGGTAAGAAAAGAAGATGTGGTTATCATAATTTCCAAAAGCGGTTCAACTGAAGAAATCACCAGACTGTTACCAATGTTTAAAAGACTTGGTGTGAAAATAATCACTATGTCTGGTAATCCTGATTCCTCTCTTGTAAAAGACAGTGATATTTTTCTTAGCATAAATGTAAAAGAAGAAGCTTGTCCGCATGACCTTGCACCAACTTCATCAACTACTGCAACACTTGTAATGGGTGATGCACTTTCGGTTGCATTACTTCAGAAAAGAGGATTTACTGCTGAAGATTTTGCATTGCTTCATCCGGGTGGAAGTCTTGGCAAAAGATTATCTTTAAAGATTGATGAGATAATGACAAAAGGCGATGGTGTTCCCATTGTTAACGAAGATGCATCAATAAAAGATATTATTATTGAGATGACAAGTAAAAGACTTGGTGCTACTTGCGTTGTTAATAAAGGCGGGAAGTTGAGCGGGGTAATTACTGATGGTGACTTAAGACGACTTCTTGAAAAAACTATGGATGTGAAAAATCTTGTTGCTACAGATATTATGTCAAAAAATCCCAAAGTAACTGATAAAGATTATCTTGCATCATTCGCTCTTCAAATAATGGAAAATCATAAAATCACTTCATTGATAGTTGCTGATAGCGAAAAAAAACCAATTGGTATTGTTCATCTACACGATCTTGTTAATCTCGGACTCCAGAGAAGATGAAATTTTTCTTTCTTTTCTTTCTCACTTTATTAATGTTCAGATGCACAGGTAAAGATGTAAAACCTCACGTAGATACTTCATTTGTTGTTGAAGAATTACCTGCTCAGGAAAGCTGGAACTCAACTGTATTCTTTACTGATTCGGGAAAAACAAGAGCAATTCTTACAGCAGGACATTTACAATTATTTAATACAAGAAAAGAAACTATTCTTGATGAAGGAGTTAAAGTTGAATTTTTCAATATGAAGGAAATAAAAACAACTACTCTTACATCCAAACGAGGCAGAGTGGATGAAAAAACAAATGATTTGTATGCTATTGACAGTGTAGTGGCTGTTAATGATAGCGGAATTGTTGTAAGGACGGATGAATTAAAATGGAGAAACAGTGACAAAAAAATTGTCTCGGATAAATTTGTTACTATTGATTCACCAGATGAACATATTGAAGGTTACGGATTCGAGTCTGACCAGCATCTTAGAAACTATGTTATCTACAATATTACTTATATCACTAAAGCTAAAAAGGAATAATGTTCAGGATTATTCTGATACTAAGTTTGTTTGCAATTCAAATTTCCCTTTTGTCACAATCAGAAGATGAGAAAATTACTGTGGTTGGTGATAGTTTAATCGGGAAATTTGTTGATGGTGAATCGATCCGTGAAGTTGTTGGCAATGTTAAATTAATCCAGGGAAATGTAACAGTAACTTGTAATATGGCAATTCAATACCTTGCGCGCAATGAAGCCGAATTGATCGGGAATGTCGTTGCAAAACAGGATAGTCTTACACTTCAGACAGAAAAAGGTTACTACTATGGTAACTTAAGAAAAACCAAAAGCACTTCCGGGATTATTCTCGATGATACTAAAGTTGTTCTCTCAGCAGATAGCGGCGAATACTATTTTGATGAAGCCCGAGCATTTTTCCAGACAAATGTTACTCTCGTTGATTCGACTTCTACTTTATCGGCGAACGAACTTACTTATTTCAAAAATCTTGATAAATCAATTGCAACCGGAAACGTAAACATCACAGATCAGGACAATATCATTATTGCTGATTCACTAACTCATCTCCGTAAAACAAAATATAGTATTGCTGATGGGAATGTGAGCATAAAAAATTTAAAGGATAACTTAACGATCTTTGGTAATCATCTTGAAGATGATGGTCAGTTAAAATATACTTTGATAAATGAAAAACCGCTCCTGATGCAAATTGATACTACGTTTAATACTGATGAAGTTGATCAGGACAGAATTTCTATTGATACTCTTCTAATTAAAAGCCTGGTGATGGAAAGTTTCAGGAGCGGGGAGGATGTCTTCAAAGCAACTGATTCAGTAAAAATTTTGAGGGGAAGCTTTGCTTCGCTGAACGACCTTTCAATTTATTATCGTGATGAGGAAAAAATTGTCACTAACAGATTGAGTGAAGAAAAACCCAGACCAGCTATGTGGTATGAAACATCACAATTAACTGGTGATTCAATTACAATTTATCTTGAGGATGGAGATATTAAATCACTGATTGTTGATAATAACGCTTTCATGCTCTCACAAAATAAAACTTATGTTCAGAGATTTGACCAAACTTCATCAGACAGCGTTAAGCTTTATTTTTTCAATAACCGATTGCATAAAGCAGAGTTTGAAGGAAAAGTTCAGTCAATTTATTATTTGTATGACGATAATACACCAAATGGTCTTGTTAAATCAACTGCGCAAAGAGCCGTAATACTATTTAAAGAAAATGAAATTGATCAGGTGAAACTTTATGGATCGCCCACAAGTGAATATCATCCTGAAAATAAAGTAGAAGGTTTAGAAAGAACTTTTACTTTGCCTAAATTTGTTTTGAGAGAAAACAGACCAGAGAAAAAAGATTTTATAATTAACTTACCAGAGAATGAGTAAAACACTTAGAAGCGATTCGCTTGTAAAAATTTACAAGAAGAGAAAAGTTGTTAACAAAGCATCAATTGAAGTTTCAAAAGGTGAAATAGTTGGATTACTTGGTCCAAATGGTGCAGGTAAAACGACGACTTTTTATATGATTACCGGGATGATCAAACCGGATGCAGGCAGAGTTTTTCTGGATGATCAGGAGATTACAAAAGTACCAATGTATAAACGTGCGAGAATGGGAATTGGTTATCTGCCGCAGGAAGCTTCAATCTTTAGACGACTTACGGTTGAGGAAAACATTCTTGCTGTTCTTGAAATGACAAACCTTGATAAAGAATCACGACTTAAAAAATGTGAAACTTTATTAGATGAATTATCAATCACTAATATCCGAACCAGCAAAGGTTTTCAGTTAAGCGGCGGTGAAAGGCGTCGTACAGAAATTGCCCGAGCACTTGCAACGGATCCAAGTTTTATTTTACTGGATGAACCATTTGCTGGTATAGATCCGATTGCTGTTGAGGATATTATGAACATTGTAGCCAATCTGAAGAACAGGGGAATCGGAATTCTGATTACTGATCACAACGTTCACGAAACATTAAGTATTGTTGATAAGGCTTACATCCTGATCGATGGAGTGATTTTTAAACAGGGAAGCGCTGAAGATCTGGCGAACGATGAGGAAGTTAAGAAATTATATCTCGGTGAGAAGTTCAGACTTGATAGGTACTCGTGAAGCACAATTTCTGAAAGTAAATTACAGGTCGCACCTACGGTGCTCACTAAATAAATGTTTGTTCTAAAATATTACAAACAGGAAACACCTACGGTGTTATGTAGTTAACAAAATGAAAGTAAAATTGAATAAGTTCCGAAGGAACGTTCTGTTTGGAATAAGGAAGAAATGAAAACTGAAATAGAGGCTCCATCGGAGCGACCTGATCATAGAAAAAATAATAACATATCGCACCTACAGCGCTTAATCAGTGAGTCGTAGTTTTAAATTACAAACAGGTCACACCTACGGTGTTATGTAGTTAACAAAATGAAAATAAAATTGAATAAGTTCCGAAGGAACGATCTGTTTGTAATAAGGAAAAAACAAAAGCTGAAATGGAATCTCCATCGGAGTGACCTGATTATCCGAAGAAAGATTCTGCCCCCTTAATATTTTCCACCTTTCCCACATCCATCAATTCATCATCATTATGAACGTAACCAGTAACGTTTTCTTTTGCCGAAACATTCAGATATAGCTCAACTAACGAAAAAATTAATTTATCAGGAAAATATTTAAAAATCTTCGGATCAATAATTTGAATTCCGCTGAATGAATAAGCTGTTAATTCAGATTTGCTTTCCACTGAAATAATTCGTTCACCTGATTTTTCATTCTTCCATCCGCATAAAACCATTCTATCATCAAATAAAAATTTACGGGAAGACTTTCTTTCCTGAACTGCCAGAGTTGCAATACTTTCTGACTTGAGATGGAATTCATATAATTTTTTAAGATTGATGTTTGATAGGATATCCACATTATAAACCAGAAACGGTTTATCGTCTGCGAAAAAATGAGATGCTTTTTTTAATCCACCTCCCGTATCTAATAACAAATTACTTTCGTCAGAAAATTCAATGCTGCAATTGAAGTATTTGTTGCTCTCAAGATAATTTTTAATCTGATCAGCAAAATGATGAATGTTGATGACGATGTTGTTAAATCCTTCTGACACTAATTTCTTAACTTGTATTTCAAGCAAAGTTTTATCTTTTATTTTAACAAGCGCTTTTGGAGTTGTATCAGTGAGCGGCTTCAGTCTTGTTCCAAGTCCTGCAGCGAGTATCATCGCACGCATCACGCAATCCCTTTTTTGTTAAGCTGTGTATGATATAATGAAACATCGACTTTAAATTTATTATTGATATGCTTTGCAATATTTTCAGCGCAATAAACTGAACGATGCTGTCCGCCAGTACATCCAAAATTGATCATCAGGTTCTTGAAACCACGATCCAAATAATTTGTGATTGCCCGATCAACTATTGAATGAACAGAATCTAAAAAATTTTTCACATCACTTCTATTCTTTAAAAATTCGATAACATTATTATCAAGTCCAGTACTATTCGCATATTCAGGATATCTGCCGGGATTTTCAAGCGAGCGGCAGTCAAAAACAAATCCACCGCCATTGCCTGAAAAATCTTTTGGTATTCCGTTCCTGTATGAAAAACTTTTGATAGTAACTTTCAATCTGTTTCCAGATTTTGTTAAACCGAGATTTTTTAATTCTTCATTCTGTAAGATTGAGCTAATTATTTTTTTTAGTTCAGGAAGATTTTTTGAGATATGACTTTTTTCAACAAGCCATTGGAGATTTTTCAGAGCGAAAGGAATGCTCAAAAGGAAGTGTGATTTGTTTTCAAAATAACCTCTGAATCCGTAAGCACCAAGTGTTTGCAAAAGTCTTATCAACACAAATCCATAATAATATTTTAAAAAATTTTTACTTTTTACTTTTGACTTTTGACTTACCTGAACAAGATAGTATTCTAATAACTCATCTCGAATCTGAGTTGATAAGTTTGCTTTTGCCTGAAACAAAAGAGAAGCCACATCGTACTGTAATGCACCTTTTCTTCCTCCCTGGTAATCAATAAAGTACAACTGGTCGTCACGGAGTAAAATATTCCTTGACTGAAAATCACGGTACATAAAATATTTTGAATCGGCTTCAAGAAGATATTTGGAGAAAAAATGAAAATCATCTTCCAGCTTCTGCTCATCAAAAGTAATTTTCGCAAGTTTTAGAAAGTAATATTTGAAATAGTTCAAATCCCATAAAACAGATTGATTATCAAATTTGTTCTTCGGATAGCAGACTGAATAATCCAATCCTTTATTGCCATCAATTTGAAAACGAACTAAATGAAGGAGCGCATCCTTATAGTATTCAATAGTATTTTTTGATATTCCTTCCTTAGAAACTTTTTTTTCTACAAGAGAAAAAAGGCTTATATCTCCGAGATCCTCGATCAAATAAATATTTTCTTTTAACTGTTGATTATAAAGCTTTGGTACATTCAACCCTATTTTGTTGAAATGAGCAGTGAATAGAAGAAACGCTTTGTTTTCTTTTTTGTCAGGGTTAAAAACTCCAATGGCAGTTTTTTTGTTGCCTGATATTCTGAAATATTTCCTGTCAGAACCTGACTGAATTATTGGCTGAATGCTTTCAGCGTCTTCATTTGACCAATCTTTAAAAAGCTTAATAAGTTTTTGGGTTCTCTCTGTCATCTTGATTTCAGGAATTCATCTTTTAATAATGCATAAATATGCTGATCAATAAATTTTCCTTCTTTGAAAACTGCTTTCTTCAAAGTTGCTTCTTTTTTGTAGCCTGTTTTTCGCAAAACTTTTTCAGATGCGTCGTTGCCTTCAAATACATTTGCAAATATTCTATTCAATTCAAATTTATTAAATGCAAAATCAGAAAATAAATTTAAAGCTTGTGTAATTATACCTTTATTCCAGAAAGGTTCACCGAGCCAGTAACCAATTTCAGCCGAAAATCTGTTAACATCATCCTGTAAATTAATCCCGATTGCACCGATAAGTTCTTTCTCATTTGCAATTACAAAATTTGATTCAGGATTCTGATTGCATGCATGAACAAGCCACATTTCAGCCATCTCTGAAGTGTAAGGGAAGGGGAATTGATCCCTGAGTAATCTGGAAACGTTGTAATTGTTTGCGTATTTGACCAATGCTTTCTGATCGGAATACTCATAACTGCGGATACAATATTCACCAAAATAAATTTTCATAGTGTAAAAGTAATAATCTCTCAGGAAATAACTGTTTATTACAATTCTCTATATAAAAATGAGAAAAATATTTAAAACTTTATTCGTTAATAAATGACCTTTAAGCAATGATTTTTTTCAGTTGGTTGAAAATTCCTGCTGTGCTGCTAACCTTTTTACTCAGCATAAAAAATTAATTTGATTTATTTTAAGAAAACGCACTCTGTTTAATTGTACAATTTTTACTTATTAAAAATTAGCAATGCTCATTTACGAAACTTAAATTAAGGCTAATTAACTATTGGTTTTTTAGGAGAAGCAAATGAAAAGAATTTGTGCGGTTGTATTAAAAATAAGTTTTTTACTGATAGTTCTATACAGATGCAGCGAAGAGCCGCCAGTAAAGCCACCACCAATTCCTCCGGAACCAAAAGCAACAATATCTTTGGAGGATAAATCCTGCACAGAACTATGGCTGAAGCTTGAACTTGAGAATTTTACTTTGCCTGTTTATGTGCAGTTAATGGAGGATAACTTATTACAAGCAGAAATTAATGGGCTAAGCAGTAACGATACTACTATTTACATAGATTCACTTCTTCCAAACAAAACATATAATTTTATTGCAGTAGTAGAAAGCAGTGAACAGTTGGACACAAGCAACCAGCTACAAGCCACAACACTTGACACAACCTCGCATATTTTCAGCTACCAGACATTTGAGTTGGGAGAACCGCTTACAGGTAACAGCAGCATACTATACGATGTAGCAATTGTGGATGCAAACAACATTTATGCTGTGGGTGAAATTTATGTACAGGATTCACTTGGGCAAACCATTCTATATAATGTTATTCACTGGAATGGAAATGATTGGGAGTTAAAGAAAGTTACCTATAATGGTATTCCCACTGTGATTCATTGTGTTTTTGCTATTGATGAAAACGATATTTGGTTTGATCCTTGGTTTCATTGGAATGGACAAAACATTCAAGAATTACCTATTGACCCAATATTTATTGGTGTAGGTTTAAATAGGATGTGGGGGAATTTGGATGGAATTTATGTCGTGGGAAACAATGGTTTTATTGCACATAGAAATAGTACCGGTATCTGGCAGCAGATAACAAGCGGAACATCATTTCCTCTTGTTGATATATACAGTAAAGATGGAAATGAGATATATATTTCAGGAGCATATACACCAGAAGTAAGAGGGGTACTGCTGAAAGGAAGTGGCAATCAGTTTTCTGTGATGATAAACTCAGGAATAATAAACGAAAATGAATTATTTGGAAAACTATATGGCGAGCTTTTCTCCGTCTGGGTAGATGCGAACGGAACAGTTTACACTGGTGGAAATCTGTTATTCAGGTACAAAAATAACTCTTGGAATTATGAAACATCATTGCCTGAAAATTTCATTGGAGGAAATCCGGGAGCTTATTACAGAGGATTTATAACATCTATCAGGGGCAACAGATCAAACGATTATATAATAGCAGGAGACCGGAACACATTAAAACATTTTAACGGTGTAAGCTGGGAACAGGTTGGATTACCATACAGTCCATCAAGCCCGATAATCTGGTATAGAATAGCACAGAAAGGAAACACAGCGGTGGCAGTAGGAGATAAAGGCAGTTATGCTTTTATCACTTTATTAACAAGATAATCCCTTAAATAGGGAGAAAAAAGGAGAGAAAAATGAGAACAAAAAATTTCTTTTTCGTTTTTTCTTTTGCAATAGTTTTTATTGGAGAACTCTCAATAGAAATCTTTGCACAAAGCCCTTGTCCAAATTATTCTGATCTATTGGACAAAGGCTGGGCACATACACCCGGACAGGATCCCCATTATCCTCATCAAGCCAATTGGGATGAATTTGCTGTGACTGATCCTTTGCTTTGTAGCACAGATTTGTGGTAAAGCCATTCCTTCGGAATAATCTGTGCTACTTTATAGATGGCATTTTTATGTTTCACCAATCGCCACCAGGTCCGCCATAAGCACCCTGATCGTTTCGCGAACCATCCCAGTCATTAAATTCTGCTGCAGGATTACCAGCATCTTTACAGGGCGAATTTTCTTTTAAGTTAAAATCAGTTTCTGAAATAAATAAAGGATCTAAACTGTCGGGATCTAAAAAATTATACTGCTCAAAAATGTTTAAGCTGTCACCTGAAACAAGATGAATTCTTGTATCACCGCGATATGAAAAGTTTTTGTAAAACAAATTATTCTGTATTTCCTCGTAAACCGGATCAACAACTGTTATCGCTCCGCCAAAATTCAAACAATAGTTTTTGTAAAAAGTGTTGTTAATAATTTTATTTGAAGAGTTTTGGGAGAGAATTGCTCCGCCATAGTCAAGAGATTCATTGTCATAAAAGATATTGTTGATTATTTCCGAGTTGCAGTAAAGCAAGGTAATTCCACCACCGTACTGTGAATAATTAAAATTGAAATAACAATTCTTCACAACGAGGTTGGCATTGGAGGTTTCAATTGCACCAAATTTTAACTCGCTTCCGATAGGAAGATAAGCTTCTTTGATATCGCAGAAAATAAAAATCAAACTATCAGTCGGATTTTCAGAGTGGATACCTTTCCAAGCATTTCCAAAACCTTCAAATACAATCCGTGACTGCTTGTTTCCAATTGCTCTTATTCCACCTGAAATATATAATCCTGCATCCGACTTAAAAAAAATTAATGTACCTTGCTCGATGAGCAGTGTAATTCCGGGGTTTATAGAAATATCCTCTGATACATAATATGGAGATTTACTTTTCAATAATGTTCCTGAAAGATTACCTTTGATAACAGTAAAAATTCCCCCAAGACCCGGATCAGTTGGGTCAGTGAAAAGTGAACGATCAGCACAACTGCTGAGTAAAAGAAAAACTAAAATCGTTATTTTTGGGAAGTAATAGTTCATAATTAATTCAGTAATCAACACTGATAAGTTTTTTTAATCTTGCAAAAAATAAGCCATTAAAATCAAATTAATATGGTAAAATATTCTCTCATCTTCTACTTCATCTTTTTTTATTCATTTGTTTCTTTTCCACAAAATGAAGTTTCAATTACTTTTGAAGTTTTTACAAAAGATTTAAATGCAGATGAAGCTGTTTATATAACCGGCAACGATAATTTGTTAGGTAACTGGCAGCCCGAAGTTGTTTCTCTTGATGAAGTCGTGAAAAGTAAATGGGTTAAAAATTTCTCCTTCCCGAGAGGTAAGAAGCTTGAATTCAAATTCACGCGCGGAAGCTGGATTAAAGAAGCATTAAACGATGATGGATCAATTCCTTCAAACTATTCGTTCATAGTTTGGAGTGATACTACAATTTCATTGAAGATCAATCTTTGGGCGGATCAGGTTGAAAGAAAAATTGAAGGGCAAATAACCGGATTTGTAGAGTATCACAGAAATTTTTCAGGAAGTGGAATAAAAACAAGAGATATTGTCGTTTGGCTGCCTCCGGAATATAGTTCAGAATCTGACAGACGATATCCTGTACTATATATGCATGACGGACAAAATATTGTTGATCCTTCAACTTCATCTTTTCAGGTTGATTGGCAAATTGATGAAGCAGCAGATAGTCTTATCAAACAAAAATTAATTGAACCGTTAATAATTGTCGGAATTTATAATACGCCGCAAAGGAATAATGAGTACACTGAAAACGATACCGGATATGCTTATATGAATTTCATCGTTGATTCACTCAAACCTTTTATTGACAGGAATTACAGAACAAAACCGGACAGGCAAAATACAGCAAACGGCGGTGGTTCACTCGGCGGATTAATTTCTTTTATTCTCGCCTGGCAATATTCTGAAATATTTTCAAAAGCCTTTTGCTTTTCTCCGGCTTTTAAAATTGATCGGTATAACTTTGTTGATAATGTATTATCCTATTCTGGCAAGAAGAAAGAGATTAATCTTTTTATTTGTAATGGAGATGATGAACTTGATACAAGATTGCAAACAGGTGTTGATGAGATGCTGAATGCTTTAACGAAAAAAGGATACAAGGAAAGAACAGATTTCTATTATGTAAAGGCTAAAAACTCACAACATGGTGAAAGAGATTGGTCAAAGAATATCCCGCGCGCGCTTATCTATTTATTCGGAACTGAAAAGGGGAAAAGCCTACTTTAATTTTTTTTCGAAATGCTGGTAATCTTTAAGACTTTTCCAATCGCCGCCCCATTGCCAGCCTCTCTGTTTAAATTCTTTAACAAGTTGAGATGATGCTGAAATTGTCCCTGTTTTTGTCGTATCATAAATACAATTTACCGGTAAACTTGATCCGTTCTTAATGTATGGATTCAACCGGGGGTTTATATCGATTGCTAATCCTGACGCATGATTTGAAATTACTCTCGTTCCGGAAATGAATCTGTAGTTGAAAGCTGAGGTGTTATTATCCTTCATAGATTTTTCATCCGACCAATTGTATTGACTGATTGGAATTACTTTTTCAACAGGGAAGTGAGATTCTCTGATAAACTCAAATATTTCAATTATATCCAATACCACATCTTTATGAACCACCAACTGTCCTTTATGAAGTTTGTCATCAAATCCATAATAATAAATATCAACAATTCTTAAATTTTCAATCGTACCATCAGGAACTGAAATTCCTGCAACAGCCTCCTCAAAATTCAAATCTGAATCAATGACAGATTCTGATTCAGATTTTTGGCTTTGTGCGTTATCAAAATTAAAAACTAAAAAAACTACCGTTAATAGTATCAATGTTCGGGTTATAGAAAATTTTTCGCTTAACATACAGTTAAAAATATTTAATTGTTTATCCTGAATTGTTTCAAAGGTAAAACAGACAATTCTTAAAACATAGGATAAAATTATTACGCATAAAAAAGAAACAATAATTATGAATATATTTCATTGTCAAATTTTTAAAAGGAAAAAAATGCAAAAAATATTGTTTGTACTTATTGCAGTTTTAACAGTTAGTTTGGTGGGCTGCAATAAAGGACAGGAAATAAAAAGTCTTGAGTCTGGGTTACAGTTTATGGATGATTCTCTTGGTACAGGCAGAGAAGCTAAAGCTGGTGATCTGGTTTCTATTCACTTCAAAGGCTGGATGGTACCAAAAGATTCTGCCGGAGAATTATTTGCAGATTGGTCAACCGACCAAACAAAAAATATGCTTTCTCTTGGCGATTCAAAAATGCGAAACCAACCGATAAAATTTGTTCTGAATTCAGGTTCATTTATCAAGGGAACCGATGAAGGTATCATTGGAATGAAAGCTGGTGGAGTAAGAACAATGATCATTCCTTCAAAGCTTGCTTATGGTGAAGCAGGTGTCGGATTTATTCCACCAAATACTGATTTAAAAGTTGTAATTGAATTACTTGATGTTAAAGATAAAGGTGTTGCCAAAATGTGGGAGGTTGATTCGACTTTATTTAAAACCACAGCCAGCGGTCTCAAATATGCTATTATTTCTCATGGCGATGGTCCAATGATTGACTCAGGTAAAGTGGTCACTGTTAATTATTCAGGGTACCTGCAGGATGGAACTTTATTCGATAGTTCCGTTGAAAGAGATGAACCAATTCAATTTGTTGTCGGACAAGGACAAGTGATACCCGGTTGGGATGAAGGAATGCGTCTTCTTAAAAAGGGAGATAAAGCAAGGTTCATAATTCCACCACAGCTTGGTTATGGTGAAATGCAGCTCGAAAAGATTCCAGCTAACTCAACACTTATTTTTGATACTGAAATCGTTGACGTAAAATAACAATTCTGCATTATTGCATTATTGCATGGTTGCATGTTCGCATGCAATCATGCATCAATGCACTCAATCATTCATTCCATCTCATTTTTTATTCTGAAGCTCCCATAATTTTATGTAATTCATCATCGTGCTTACAGAATGAAGTAAAGAGATAATCAAACCGTAAACTCCATCTTTAAAACCGCCTCTGATAAAAAAGAATGCAAAGAAAGCTGATATGGTATGTGAAAAAATCGTCCAGCCGCCAATCTTTTTCTTTTTCTTTGAAAGTTCTTCAGCTTTAAGGCTTGTGTATTTATTAATTTTTTCAAAGTAATCTGTAAAGGAAGAGAAAGTAAAATGCAGCATCGGATTTTTAAGTGTTCCAACCTTACCATCAACAATAAATTTTTCGTGAACCAACCGATCGTTCAGATTTGTTCTATCTTTTTTGAAAAGACGAAGTTGAAAATCTTTCTCCCAGCCGCAGCTTGTTATTTCTTTATTCATCAGAAAATTTTTTCTTCTGATCTTGTATCCATTTAAATCGTCCGGTTTCAGATTCATTATTTCATTTTTCAGCTCATCAGTTATTCGCTCATCTGCATCAAGACTGAGCACCCATTCATTACTTGCCAGACTTAATGCATATCTTTTTTGAGGAACATAACCTTCCCATTTACGAGTGAATACTTTATTAGTGAATTGTTTTGTTAATTCGATAGTGTGATCAGTACTTTCTGAATCAACCACAATAATTTCATCAGCCCATTCAACACTCTTCAAGCAGTCAGAAATATTTTTTTCTTCGTTTTTGGTAATTACTGTTACCGATATTTTTTCCATTTAATAAGCTTTTTTATTTGAACAACTTAAATATAATTCATTCATTATCGAATCGTGCCTGCAAATGTAACTAGTCTTTGCAATTCTTTGAGACCTGGCGTCTTTGTGGCAATTCTTTTATTCTTCTGATAACTTTGTATTCATTTGCCGCTAACCTGCCTTGCCGTCAGACCAGGGTGTTGCACGACTGTCATTCCGAACTTGTTTCGGAATCTTTAATCGCGTTTTTGGTAAATAAGAAGAACCTGTCCAAAGGACTCCTTCGGAGAAGCGAGCCTGTCTGCCGTCAGGCAGGTTCAGGTTGACAAAAAGAGACTCGTGTAACTGCTAGGGTAGGTAAAGGTAGAAAGAAACATCCAATCTTATTAAACATAAAACTTTATGAGACTTATTGCCTGCGAATAGTATCCACCACCAAAAAGATTTAGATGATTAAGAACGTGATAGAGTTTGTAAATATTTTCTCTGTAATCGAATCCGTCTTCTAAAGGAAAAGATTCGTTGTAAGCTTTATAGAATTCTGAATTAAATCCGCCAAAAAGTTTTGTCATTCCAAGATCCGCTTCCCTATGTCCATAGTAAGCGGCAGGATCAATCAGTACTGCATTTCCGTTTTGATCAATCATGTAATTACCCACCCAGAGATCACCATGAAGAAGTGAAGGCTTTTCAGAATTGTGACCGATAATATCTTCGATCTTATTCTCGAGTTTTGAAATTCCTTTCCTCAATTCATCAGTTGAATTACCAAGTTTTTCTGCTAATTGCAGTTGGAATAAAATTCTTTTGTTAAGATAAAATGCTGTCCAGTCAGATTTCTCTTTTTCATCGGGAATATTTATCTGCAGATTTGATCCGATGTAATTATTCTCATAAAAACCAAAGCTATCTGATTTGAACTTATGCATTTCGGCAAAGCTCTTTCCAAAGTCTTCAAAAAATTTTTTTTTCCGGTTTCCGGATGCAATAAATTCAAGAAGAATATAATCTTCATCAACAGATAATACTTCTGGAATTTTGATAGAGTTTGATTTATCCAGTTCTCTCAATCCATTTGCTTCCTTTAAAAACATATTATTTGAAGCTGATGGATTATATTTCATGAAAAAGCTGGTTCCATTTTCGGTAGAA
>JAANMV010003246.1_pt1 | contig 14407 bp, 11 predicted proteins | sample 7279661 | NCBI WGS metagenome assembly JAANMV01 (sample SAMN14094540, study PRJNA606508) | bioreactor metagenome | isolation source: A lab-scale SPAN reactor treating ammonium-rich wastewater day 121 | place: Ireland: Galway | collected 2017-05-16 | reverse complement strand
TTTTCGAATGAGGCTCTTCCGAATTCGAAGTTGCAAGGTTTGGCTGAGGGGTTGCATGCAAAAGGACGACGGGCTGGGCAGCTCGACTATAACCCGGAGCGTGCGCCGCTAAATGCGGCGTGCGCGAAGGTTAGGGGCTCGTTCCGGTGCGGAGCCGCAAATCGAACTTTTTTAATACGGTGAGCCATCGGGAATTCGAAAGGAAAACCAATCGAAATACCGGATGGAAACCGAAATAAAATCGAAAGATTTGCGGCTCCCCCGGAAGAAATTAATCATGGAGGCGGGGTTTTCCAACCCCGCAAAATAGGGATTGGCGGACTGGAAAGTCCGCCCTCCATGAAATCCAGATGCAAAAAGCGAGGTAGGGATGGGGTTTATCCCCATCCCAAATTGAAATACGGAACGGGGTAAACCCGTTCCCTACCTACTTCTAGGACTGGCGGCGTCTCGCCGCCGCATTTTCGCACGCGCGCGCCTGAATAATCCCGCTATACGCCCGCGAAAAACACCGCCGCAATCAAACACAACATCACGCCGGGCCACACCCACGGCACGGTTTCCTTCGTCAAATCCGCGACGTCCACTCCTTCATGATTCGCGATCCAAACGTTGTGTGTGTTCGTCGGATCGCAGACTCCCTGCATCATCCCCACGCTGAAAAACGCCGCCATCAGCATCGGCGCGCCGAGCGTGCCGGTTCCGAGAAGCACGCCGATAAGCCCGCTCCCCATTCCCCAAAGATTTAAAGGCCCGCGATAGAGCGCAAGCGGCGCGAGAAGCGTGAACGTAAGGACGTACGAAACCGGCCCTTGCGGAATCAATCCGGTTATCAGCGGCTGGACCGCTTGCGAAGTTTCGGGAAGCATTGTGGCTTTCAAAAGCATTCCGATTCCCATCATCAACAGCGCGGCGGGCGCGGCGTCTTTGAAGCCCTCGAAAATGGACTTCATTAATATGTCCATATTTCTCGACCTTCGGCGGAACGACGCAAGAAATGAATAAAAAATTCCAAGCGCGAGCGCCGCGATAAACGGTATCGTAATTCCCGATTCGGCATATTCCGGAATGATTGCTCGTGCCAAAGTATCCGCGAGCAAATGAAACAGCGGTACGAGCACGGCGGCGTACGCCAGAAAATGAGGTTTAGCCGGAGCTGGAATTCCGCCGGATTTTGCAATGTTGACGGCAATGAACCGGATAATGACCGCCAGCCAAAGTGCGGCAAGCGCCGCGATTAACAGCGCGAGCGCGGCGATTCCGGCCCCGCGAATGAAACCGGCCATAAACCCTGAACTTACGAGCGCTGCGGCAAGCCCGACAACCGCCGCAGTAATCGCCACCACGATAATTTTTGCAGCGACCGTTCGTATCAACTTGAAAGCCAGATAGAAAACCGTTGCTATGGCGAAAACTATGAAAACCGTAAGCGCGAATTTAATAATTCTATCGCTTTCGAGACCGAGAATTTCTTTGTATGCCTGCCAGTTGACCGGATTGAGCGTACCGCCCAGCGAAAGCGCGAACAGAAACGAAGCCCCCGCGGTCCTCGCGGAAATACCTACGGAACGCATAACCGGCAGCGTGAGCGTCGCAACCATGATGACTGCGCCGAGCCCGCCGAGCGTCGTGAACAAAAGCGCCGTTACGAGGGACAGGATAATCGCGAGAGCGAAGGGCGAATCGCCGCCGAACTCCGCCGCGAAACGCACGATTTGTTCCGCAACGCCTGTCGCCTTGATGTGCGATGCCAGAATCGCGCCGAATATTACCGCTGCAATCGCGGCCGCAAGCATCGTCGCGCCGTCCTGAATGACGTTGCCATAAAGCGGCGTGAGTGCGGACCCGAATCCTTCGAAACCGTCCTCCCGCAATTGGCCGAACGCTTTCGGCAAAAGCGACGTAAGCGCAATCAGGACTGCGAAAACCGGAAGCGCAAGTATTGCCGGCAGAGCCTTTCTGAAAAGCAAAAACCCCATCAGCAATATAAGGAGGATTAGTACGATTCCCACGCCGGAATTCTATCACCGCTTTTCCAATACGAAATCGCCATAGCCCGCAAAGCAACAACAAGAAATATCGGCTTTGAAAATACCGGCAAAAAAAGGGCTATACTTCGAGCGTGGAAAACAGCTGGCATTTGCGCGTACTTGTTTGGATGCTTGCCGCGTTTTTTTCGGGCAGCATTCCATGGGGATATCTGGTCGTCAAACTGATTTACAAAGCCGACATTCGTAAGGCCGGCAGCGGGAACATCGGAATGACCAACGTCATGCGCATTTACGGGATGAAACCCGGCCTTGCGGTTTTCGCGCTCGACATCGCGAAGGGACTTTTGCCGGTCGCTCTTTGCAGCCGCAACCTCGGCGTCGGGATGGGCGACCCCGGCGGATGGACGCAAGCCGCGGTGCTAATGGCGGTCGCGCTGGCGGCGATGCTCGGCGCGGTTTTCACGCCGTGGCTCGGTTTCAGAGGCGGAAAAGGCATCGGCACCGGCCTCGGAGTATTGACGGGGCTTCTCGGATGGGCGATTACGATACCGCTCGCGGTTTTCGCCGCGGTTTTCGCCGCGACGAGATATGTTTCGCTCGGCAGCCTTTTGGCCACGGCGGCATTTTTGCTCACGACGGTTTTTCTTCCGCAGGCCAAGTTCTATTTACCCGCCGGAATATTATTCACTATTCTAGTTTTTTATACGCACAGGGAAAATATCAAAAGGCTCTTTTCGGGCAGGGAAAACAAGTTTTCCTTTAAGCGGAATAAGTAGTTTTATTTACAATTCGAAGCAAAGGGAATTACGAGTCGGCAAAAACTGCGATTGATGGAGTTTATATGCGGCATAAAACGCGAAAAGGCTTCCCCGAAGGGAAGCCTATGTAGATTCCTTTAGCCGAAAAAGCTACTTCAAATACGCTTTGACGATATAGTCCGCGTCGGGATATTGAGCCTTGAACTTGTCGAGTCCGCCCGGTGCCGCAAGCGCGCCCTGATCGCCGAACTCGCAGCGGGTCAGCTTGTCCGCCACGTCCATTCCCTCGATAACCTCGGCGAAGCACGAAAATCCCTGCGGGTCGAGGCCTCTGCTGTTGTCAACCAGGTTGATGAATATGTGGGTGCTGCGGCTGTTGGGTGCGCCCGACTTGCCGAATGCGACCATTCCGCGTGTATTTCCCTGAACGACAGGTTCGTCGTTAATGGTCTTTTCGCCCCACTTCGAGTTGAGCGCAGGGTCTGCGGCGATTCCGCACTGCGCGACGAAGCCGTCGATAACCCTGAACCACGGAGCGCCGTTATAAAAGCCGCTGTTGATCAGTTCCATAAAGTGAACCGCGCCGAGAGGCGACCATTCCGGATGAACCGAAAGCACGATATTGCCCTTAGTCGTCTCGAAAACCACCGTCGGCCCTGCGGGCGTTCCATTCGTCATGCCGTCTCCACTTCCTGTTTCAGTTTCAGTACCTTCGGTTTCTCCAGCGGCTTCGCCTTCGGCCGCTTCGCCTTCCGCTGCCTCGCCGCCTTCATCGCCGGCGGACGCTTCGGTTCCACCCAATACATCCGGATCGTCTGCCGAAGCCGGGTCGGACGGCGTCTGCTGGGTCATCGTCTGTTCGTCGTCCGCCAAATCCTTGTCCTGACAGCCGGCCGCAAAAGCCATTGTCAGCGCCAAAAACAATAGTAATGCCACGATACCGCGCATTAAAAATCACCTCGAAAAGTAAAGTGAACGAAAAGCATACCATACTTGCGCAAGCCGCCGCCCTAGTTTATGTCAAGGTTTGTTTAGTAAGGTATTACAGATTCGGCGGAAGAGGAGTTACGCCCCCGCCTCCGCCGCTATCGGCGGGTGGGTCTGGCGGGCTTGCCGGCGCTTCCGCGGGATTCACCGGTTCCGGATTCGCCGACGGTTCTCCGCCGTCCCCGGATTGTTCGCGCGGTTTCGTTCCCACTCCGAATTTCATTCGGGCGACGGTTTCTTCCAATAGAGAATAGACGCCGTCGGGCACGGGAAAAGGCGCAATGAAATGAACTATATATACGTCCTCCGGTGAAACGTAATAAAACGCACCGCCCGCGATTTTCGTGATTTTCCCGTCTTTCACGCTTTTAACGAGTTCCACAGGAAAATAGCCCGGCAGCGGCGTGTTTGCCTTCACGTCGAAAGTGTAATCCTGGCGCAGGTGGTCTGCTCCGTCCTTCTGGAAAATCTTGTATGCGGGTTCGGATGCTGTCAGTTTATGCGCCTGCTCCCATTTGTAAAGGTCGCTGTCCCCCAGCAGTCTGTAAAATTCGGCGCTCGGCTTTTGCGCGTAAATAAACGCCTTGGCGAATCCTTTCAAACTGGTCACGAAAATGCCCCAGTCCGGTGAAACCATGCTTAGTTTATAGTCGAGGTCCGGACCTTCGACGACGACGAAGGTGTCCGGCCTAAATTCGTAATCCATGTTCAGCAAAAGGCTGTGCGCTCGCGCCCATTCGCCCGTTTGCGCCGGACGAGCGATTTCCGGCTTTTTCCCGATGCGAGATGCCAGTCCGAAAACGATATAGGCAGCGACTATTACAATCGCCGCAAGCAGAACGATTGAGCTTTTGGACTTAAACACCTTTAGCGAAGTACTCCGATTTGATTTTTTCGAGGTCTCTGACTATGGAACCGAGAATGCCGTTCACGAATTTGTTCGCGTCCGCTTCGCCGTAAGCCTTGGCAAGGTCGAGCGCTTCGTTGATGGCGATTTTCACCGGCGTGCCGGTGAACAAAAGCTCCGCCAGCGCGATTCTGAGCACCAATTTTTCCGGCAAACCGATTCGCTCGAACGTCCATTCGAAGGGATAATCTTCGAGGATTTTGTCCAGGCTTTCCGCCTTTCCGATAGCGAGCTGGCCGAGAGATTTGATGAACTCCAGATTCTCGCCGCCGAATTCTGGAATCACCACGGAATCCGGGTCGGTTTTGTCTATTTCGATTGGGCTGGCAAGCCGCTCGTTAATAAATTCCAGCGCGTCCCCGGCGTTTTTGAAATCGGCCTCGAAGCAAAGCTCGAACAGCTTCTTGCGCGCAAGGCGCCGGGAGCCGGGCTTGTCGGCCGTACCGTCAGCTTCGCCCTTTCCGGGTTTTACGCCTTTTTCCACGCTCATCGATTCAAGTTTCCCTTCGACCGCTCGAAACTCTCCGCCTGCGCCATCGGGCGCGGCGAAATAATGACGCCGGCGCGGAGCATTTGTTCCCGCAGGAATTTGCGTGCGCGCCGCCGCCGTGCATTATATAGCAATTGCATAATCGCCGCCGCGGATTATCGCACCCTCGAACCATTTGTTAAAATCGCAGTCGTACTTAATGCCTTGCGGCGCGAGGCAAAGGAAGAAATTATGAGCATTTCGACCGTGATTTTGAGGTATGTTCCGGTTATATCGCTGCTTGCGCTTGCTTCGGCTCTCGTCGCGTCTTGCGGCGGGGTTTCGGGCAAGCTCGACGCCGCGGAGCGAGAGTTCGACGAAGGGCGATACGAATCCGCGCAGTTTATGTATTTCGAATTGATTTCCGCAACGGACGGCGAAGAACGCACGAAAGTGGCGGAAAGCTACATCGGACGCGTTTCCGCGCTCGTCTCGCAATCGACGTTCGATGCGGCGAAATATGGGGAATGGTCGGCGGTTTTCGATTCGCTTCCGGATTATAAATCAAGGCTGGACGGAATATTCGCCGCAAGCTTGCTTTCGCGCGCCAAATCGCACCTTGAAAACGGCGAGCTTGAAAAGTCCGCGGTGCTGGTCGGTTTTCTGCCGGACGGGTTCGACGACGGCGGACTGACGGCGGAAGTTTCGAAAGCCCAAAAGGAACTTGAAGCCAAAGTGTTCGAAACCGGCCGGAAGTTGTATCTCGAAAAAGACTACGACGGCGCAATCGCCGAATGGAGCAAGCTCGATCCGGGAAGCGAGGTTGGCAAAAAAGCCGCCGAAATTCAGGCAAGGATTCCGGGCGAAAAACTGGAGCATTTTCTATCGGAGGCGCGCAAGCGTCCGGTCAAAGGGTTCAAGAAAAACTCCGCCGGACCGACGAGCAGAGTCATCTACAATCGCGTGGAAGGTCAGACTTTCGATATGGATTCCGCCGGCGAAGGCAGGCAGTTGTTGAGAATAGAGGCGACGATTTCCGAAGACATCAATCTTTACGCCTGGTATATCGATAACGGCGAATTCGTGAATCTCGGAAGAATGCAGCGTGAAATAATGGTTTTGGAATTCGAGAACGAAGAGGAAATCAAGCGTATATATAAAAGGAATATAGTTTCGGGCAGACCCGTCGAGGTCGTATATTTCATGAGCACCGAGTTCGACTTCTACAAAATGAAGAAGATTTACATATCTACGAAAATATCGCCCAGAAACGCCGAGGAATTGGCGGAGATTTCCGTAGTTCATTCATTCTGATATGCCGATACCGCTTCGATAGAGAACTGCAACATCGCGTATTGCTATACTTCGCGGCGCTGATTTTTGCGCGGCCGGTTCAAGGCTGAAGGAGATTGCGATGCTGGCATACGCGGGATACGTTTTAATGGGAATCGCCTCCGGGTTGTTTGCGGGATTTTTCGGGGTCGGCGGCGGAATCGTGCTCATTCCGATGCTGATATTTATCCTCGGTATGACCCAAAGGGAGGCGCAGGGGACGAGCCTTGTAGCGCTTATTCCGCCGGTAGGTTTGCTTGCCGCGTGGGAATATCTGCGCGCCGGTCACATCGAATGGGCGAAGCACGTGCCCATAGCCGTATGCGTGGCTATCGGACTTTTGTTCGGCGCGCTCGGCGGCGCCAAGCTTGTCAATTATCTGGACCCCGTTTGGCTCCGGCGTCTTTTCGGACTGATTGTGGTTTACGTCGGAATCAGACTGATACTAAAACCATGACATGCGCTTTGATTTTGCCGGATTTTGCGTGAAACATGGCGGATAAACCGATTATTGATTTGCATCTGCACACAACCCGCTCGGACGGAAGATTCGACGCGGCTGCGCTTTTGGCAAAGCTAGTCGCCGCAGGTGTCGACTATGCAGCGGTGACGGATCACGATACGCTTTTCGGAGCGCGAGACTTGCTTAAGGTTGCTCAAGGAACGAATTTGCGGGTGATACCGGGCATGGAAATATCGACCGCATTTTTGGATGCCGGCGGCAATCTCATCGAGGAAATTCACGTGCTCTGGTATGGAATGGACATTGAGGCGCGAAAAGTGCTCGACTTCGAAGATGAAATCAGGGTCGCGCAAAACGGCAGGCTCGCACGCATGGTTGCCGGGCTCGAAAAACAGGGGATAAAAATAAGCGCGGCGGAAGCGATTGAGTCTTCCAGTCCCGCGCCCGCGTGTTACGTCCCTTTGATATTTCAACTGATTGCATCCGGATATTTGAAACTCGAACACGGCGCCATCAGAAGCTTTATAGACGAGCAGTTCGCGCCCGGCGGAAAGGTGTACGTTCCGCCCTCGGTAAAAACCGATGAAGCCGTTTCGAGAGCAAAATCCATCGGCGGTCTTGTTATCGCCGCGCATCCCGCGAAAATCGCGAGCTCGGATGCACGGGATGGATTAATCGAAATGTCGGACGGAATCGAAGCTTATTACTCCGCCCATTCGGCGGAAGACCGCACAAGATTTTCCCAGATATGCGCCAATGCGGGGAAACTCGCCACTTGCGGCTCGGATTTTCACGGGTACTATGAGACGGAATATACTCCCCCGGCGCTGGATGACGAAGAGCTTGAAAGGGTAATGGAATTCATATCGAAAGCGGCTATCCGCAAATGACTTCTGCGCCGGTTTGCGGGAATTGCGCGAAGGCGGGGTATACTAAAGCCCGTCATTCAGTTTTCGGCGGAGCACTATGAAACGTCATAGCATTCTCGCACTTGCGTTTCTGACGATATTAATAGCCTATTTGCCGGCAGCGCTTTCGTGCGGAAAACAATCGCCCGTGCCAGATTATGAACCGGCGAACGGGCAACCGGCCGAAATCCAAAATCGCCCGTCTTCGGTATGGGTCGATTACGAATCGGGAAAAACCGAAAGCGGATTTACCGTTTACACGGCAAAAATCGAATACGGCGCGGACGCCGCGCTGAAAATCGAAGTTACGAATTCGGGCGAAACAGCGGCGGTTTCGCTTTATAGCGAAAGCCCGGAATTCGAAAAAGCTTACGCAAGAATAGTTCCTCCGTCCGGATACGTTTTTTCGGGCGGCGAGTGGGCTGCTGAAATCGAAAGCTCGCACGCGCTTCATATGTCGGCGGAATTCTACGATTCGGTCGATGCGGGAATTGCCGCCGCCGGCGGCGGAGCCATAGAAATGATGCCGGGCCGCCCGCTATTCACCGCGATTTTCGTTAACAAACCGGACGCGCCGGCATTGCGGGAAACCAGCCGTGCGCCGCGCGGCGACCAAAACCGGGTGTCGCCCGTGAGGATCAAATCGCTGAAATCCGGCGACACCGAAATACGCTGGCTCGAAAGAAACGCGGGTGACTATGACAACGACGGCGAAGTGGGAATCCCCGACCTTACGCCGATAGCCCTTTATTATCTTCAGACCGAAGGCGAAATTATGGCGCGCGTCGATGGCAACGGCGACGGCGAAATCGGAATTCCGGACATCACTCCGCTCGCTCAAAATTACGCGTCCAGAGTGTCGGGCTACAACGTTTACAGGTACGAGGAAACCGGCGGCGCGTTCATAAACGCGGGCAAGCTGCCGAACAAAACCAATCCGGTGTCACTTTCTTCCATAGACAGGCCGCCGCAGCCGTTTGCAGGAGTTTTTGCCGATTACGTTTACACCGATGTTAATCCGCCGGAAGGGATAAGGTACGTTTACGGAGTGCGGGCGTTCGACGGCTCTTTCGAAGAAGGCACTCGCAGTTTTCCGCTTGCGGATTATTTATTCGAACTCGAAGCCGAGGCGAACTGGGCAATCGAACAAACGATGACGGGAGCGTTCGGCCACTCGATAACGATTCCCGCGGGCACGCTTCCCGCGGGCGCGACGCTCGAAGTGCGCGAAGTCGCGGAGGCCGAATTGCCTGCTCCGTATCCGGGAGATTCGGACTTCATAAGCGGAATAGAATTCATTGTAAAAGATTCCGGCGGGCAGGAGATTCACGTAACGGGCAATTTCGAAATCACGATTCCTATTCCGCTGAACGTTTCGAGCATTTCGCCGGTGTCCGGCTCTGCGGGTTTCAAAGCCGCATCCGCGGTGGACGCGCCGGATTTCCTCCCGCTATATTCGCTCGAAGGCGCGGGCGGGCCGTACGCGGAAGTTACCGCCTCCGCGCTGGTGAACGATGCGACGGCATATCGCGCCGTCATAGATTCCACCGGCACGTTTTGCCTTTTCGGCAGAGTGACGAGAGACACCGAGCCTCCGGTTTGGAGCGGTCCCGCCGGCGCGCAAAGCGTGGAAGTCACCGGCGACAACCTTGTCGAAGTGTCTTTCGGCACGGCGCTTGACGCGAGCGGGCCGGTCGCTTACAACGTTTATTTCTCCACTTCTTCGCCCGTCGATCCCGATACCGCTCAATTTGTAGGCGGCGTTATGTCCAGCCCCGCGGAGATTAATGCCGTTCGCGGCGCTGCGCAATACCATTTCATAGTTCGCGCCCAGGACAGAATGGGTAACGAAGAAGAAAACACCAATGAAGTATCCGTCTTCGTTCCGCGACCGAACGACTCGCTGTTTCTTTCCACCGACAAGGCGGAATACGAAGTAGGCGATACGATTTTCTTCACCGCCAATGTAAAGGCGATAAAAAGCCGCTTGTTCCAGCTGAATTCGGTACGCGTTACCTTCACCCCGCTCATCGAACCTGCCGCAGGTCAGATTACGCTCGGCAGCTTTTTCGATTACCACGACGGCATTTTCTTTCCGGCGTTTATCGTGCCGGTCGAAGGCAACCCGTCTTTCATCGAGTTCAACGCAAGTTTTGCGCAGGCGTCGAAGCAGGCGCAAGCCGGCGCCAGCGGCGACTTGTTCGAGTTTCCATTCACGGCTTTGAAACCGGGATTCGTGCAATTCGGATTGATGAAAGACCCTGCGGCGCCCGCGACCCCGTATTCCTTTTATACTTCCCTCGGCGACAATACTCCGATACCTTTTACGTGGCATCAGGGCTGCACGGCAAAAATTGTCCCCAAAGGAACGCTTACCGGAACGCCGGGCGCATAAATACAATGGTGTAATATGCTGGCCGGTTTTTGGAATAGATTAAGGATAAATGGCTAGGAAAAAATCAGTCAAGACAGCCGAAAGCCGCAGCGCCGCGCTTTTGCTGCTCGCGCACGTACCGTGGTTTCGCAGGAGCCATCTGGAAGTTCTGAAGTCCGAATTCGGCGAACCGGAAGAACTGGTCGAGGCGCCTCCCGGCAAAATCGAAAAGTGCGAGCTTATCGGCGAAGCGATGCGCGCGGAGCTTGCGGCCGCGCTTAGAAACTTCGAACCGGACAAAGTACGCCAATCGCTGGAAAATTCGGGAACGGCCGCGGTAACGCTCGCCGACGAAAAGTATCCGAAAAGACTTGCCGAAATATACAATCCGCCGCTCGCGCTATTTTGCAAAGGCGACGTTTCCCTTCTCGACAGATTGAGCATCGCAATCGTCGGCAGCCGCAAGGCGTCGAATTACGGCCTCGCGCAGGCGAAAAAAATATCCGCCGATTTGGCGGATTTGGGGATGGTAATCGTAAGCGGTCTCGCGCTGGGAATAGACGCGGCTGGACACGCCGGAGCGCTAGGCGTGCGAGGTAAAACCGTCGCGGTTTTGGGCTGCGGCACGGGCGTGATTTATCCGCCGGAGCATCACGACCTGTTCGCCAGAATCGCGCGCGAAGGATGCGTCGCCAGCGAGTACCCGCCGGACACCGAACCCAAAGCGCCGCATTTTCCCGAAAGAAACCGGATTATCAGCGGGCTTTCGCACGGCGTGTTCGTTGCCGAAGCGCCGATGAAAAGCGGCGCGCTAATCACGGCGCGGCTCGCGCTGGAACAGGGCAGAGAGGTTTTCGCGCTACCGGGATTGGTGACTAGTCCGGCGGGCCGCGGGTGCAACAACCTGATAAAGTCCGGGCAGGCCGCGCTCGTCGAATCCGCAGAAGATATTTTGACCGCGCTAAAGATAGACAAACGCTCGCTCCTGTACGGAATTGCGGAGCCTTCGGATGATTCCGGCCAAGCCGCGCTGGTGTTTGGAGAGGACAATTTCGAAACGGAAAGCGATGCGCTTGATAAATCGAAAGATAAAACGCTGCGGGTCGAGGTAATTGACAAGTCCGGCTATACTTCCGGTTCGCTTGCAAAAGCCGAATTGGATTTGCTCGAAAAGATAAGTTACGAAGGTACGCATATCAACGACTTGGCGCGGGCGACCAATCTGTCCATCGCGGAATTGTCGGCGCGTCTTACGATGCTCGAAATCAAAGGCGCATTGACGACGACGAGTGGCGGGTTTTACCAAAGGTTGTAGGATTTTTAAATGACGAAACTGCTTATTGTCGAAAGTCCGACGAAAGTCAAAACCATTTCCAAATTTCTTGGAAAGGACTTCAGCGTCATATCGACGGTCGGCCACTTTCGAGATCTGCCGAAAAGCAAACTCGGAGTCGATATTCAAAACGATTTCGAGCCGGATTTCGAAATCATCCAGGGAAAAGAAAAGGTAATTCGCGAAATCAAATCGAAAGTGGCAGAGGCGGACGAAGTTTTTCTCGCTCCCGACCCGGATAGGGAAGGCGAAGCTATCGCGTGGCACGTGGCCGAAGAAATCCGCCGCACAAAAAAGGGTTCGAAATCTCTAAAGCGCGTCGAGTTCAACGAAATCACCAAAAAGGCCGTGAATCGCGCGATGGAAACCGCGCGCGAGATAGACGCGGACCTCGTGGACGCGTATAAGGCGCGCCGCGTACTCGACAGGCTGGTCGGATACAAAATCAGCCCCGTGCTTTGGCGCAAGGTGAAACGCGGGCTGTCCGCAGGTCGCGTGCAAAGCGTCGCCGTTCGCTTGATTTGCGAGCGCGAAAAAGAAATTCAAGCGTTCACGCCCGAAGAATATTGGGAGCTTCGCGCGCTATTCGAAACCGCCGGCAAAGAGAAATTTATCGCCAAGCTGGTGAAGATAGCCGGCGAGGATTTCAAAATCGGCGGCAAAGAAGCCATGGACGAATTGCTCGCCAACCTCGAAAAAGGTAAGTTCGAAGTTGACGGCATAACGGACAAGGAATTCTCACGCCGCCCGCCGCCGCCGTTTACGACGAGCACCCTTCAGCAGGAAGCGGCGCGCAAATTCGGCTGGACGGGAAAGCGCACGATGCAAATCGCGCAGCAGCTATACGAAGGCGTCGAAATCGAAGGCAGTTCGGAAGGACTCATTACATACATGAGAACGGACAGCGTGCGCATTTCGGAAGAAGGTCTCGACCAGGCGCGCGCGGTGATTTCAAATGCTTTCACCGCCGAATACCTTCCCGAAAAACCGAATTTCTTTTCTACGAAATCCGGCACCGCGATTCAAGACGCCCACGAAGCCATCCGCCCCACGCAGGCCGTCCGCACTCCGGATTCGATTAAGAAATATCTAAAGCCCGACCAACTGAAGCTGTACACTTTGATTTGGATGCGGTTTGTCGCGTGTCAAATGACGGCGGCGAAGTTTTCAACGAAGACCGCGGACATTCTCTCCGGCGATTACTTGTTTCGAGCGAGCGATACGATCAACCTTTTTCCAGGCTTCCTTAAGCTCTACGACCCGCGTTCGGGCGAAAGACTTGAAGGCAAAGAGGAAGACGAGGCAGAAAAAGACGACAAACTGCCGCTTCCCGCGTCCCTGAAAAAGGGAGACAAACTAAGCCAAAAGGAATTCATTCCCACGCAGCATTTCACGAAACCGCCGCCCAGATTCAACGACGCTTCGCTCGTAAAGGCGCTCGAAGAAAACGGCATCGGCAGGCCAAGCACCTATGCCGCGATTATCGACACGATAATCAACCGCGGATATATAGTTCGCGAGAACAAAAGTTTCATGCCGACCGAATGGGCGTTCAACGTCACCGACCTAATGAAAACCTATTTCGACGCGATCGTTGACGTCGGATTTACCGCAGAGATGGAACTCAAGCTCGACAAAGTCGAGGACGGCAGCGAGAACTGGCGCAATCTGGTCGGCGATTTTTGGAAGACGCTCGAGGCCGACATCGAAAAGGCTAACGGCGACGACAAGCGCTTCAAACCGGAGCCGGTCGAAACCGACCACGTTTGCGAGCTTTGCGGGCATAAAATGTATATCCGGCAGGGCAGGTTCGGAAAATTCCTCGGTTGCAGCAATTTTCCCGAATGCAAGAGTACGAAGCCGCTAGACGATAACGGCGGCATCGCGGAACGTCAGCAAAATTCCGCGATTCATACAGGCGAATCCTGTCCCGAGTGCAAGACCGGCGAACTCGTGGTGAGGCGCAGCAAGTTCGGCACGCAGTTCACGGCATGCTCGGCTTACCCGAAATGCAAGTTCGCCCGCGACGTGCAAACCAAATGTCCGAAATGCGGCGGCGAGCTCGAAAAGCGAATGATGCCGAACAAGCGAAAGGTTTACGTTTGCAAAAACGAGAAATCCTGCGATTTCAAACTTTGGGGAAGTCCGGTGTACGAGCGCTGCGGGGCATGCGGATTTTTTCTCGCCGAGCGGCGCGTCAAGGGCCAGAAAGAGCCGCAGACCTTTTGCTCGAATCCCGAGTGCGAAAACAACTCCGGGATAGATTCGTGAGCCTTTCGCCGGAAAAGAAAAATACGGCCGGAAATTGTTGACAAGCCTCTGTATTTTTATTATCCTACTTGTTCGCCTTTTGGCGGTGCACATTCATTTTGCGCGCGCCGACGTAGCTCAGTGGCAGAGCAACTGATTTGTAATCAGTCGGTCACCCGTTCGAATCGGGTCGTCGGCTTTGGCCGTGTTTGAACGGTGGGGTTCCCGAGTGGCCAAAGGGGGCAGACTGTAAATCTGCTGCGTCAACGCTTCGTAGGTTCGAATCCTACCCCCACCATTGGCTTCGCGGGAGTAGCTTAATGGTAAAGCTCAAGCCTTCCAAGCTTGTGACGCGGGTTCGATTCCCGTCTCCCGCTTTGAAGTGCCCACATAGCTCAGTAGGTTAGAGCGCATCCTTGGTAAGGATGAGGTCACCAGTTCGACTCTGGTTGTGGGCTAAAAGTTCATTCGGGCATTCCGGATTCATACGTACTAAGTCGTAGAGTTTTCATCACTATAAAGGAGCTTTCGCAGTAATGGGAAAGGCAAAGTTTGAAAGGACGAAACCGCATGTAAACGTGGGCACGATCGGGCACGTGGATCATGGAAAGACGACCTTGACGGCGGCGATGACG
>JAANMV010003242.1_pt1 | contig 14420 bp, 13 predicted proteins | sample 7279661 | NCBI WGS metagenome assembly JAANMV01 (sample SAMN14094540, study PRJNA606508) | bioreactor metagenome | isolation source: A lab-scale SPAN reactor treating ammonium-rich wastewater day 121 | place: Ireland: Galway | collected 2017-05-16 | reverse complement strand
GCCAACGTTTTACTGTCGGACGATGTCCTGTTTGGTGGCCACGCGAACTGGATGGAACACAGGCTCCGTGGCAATGATGGCGTCGTCGCCGTGGATCGCGCAGCCACGATTCGGCGCTTCCGCAAGGGCGAGTTGTCCTATCGGGAAACGTTCCTTGGTGGATGCACGAATACCGAGGAATGCAACCAGATTGCCTTGAAGTGGCTCGATGTCGATTGCCTTGCTGGATGCCGCAACATGGTTGGCAATCTTACGAAGCTTAACCGGGTCATCGCGGCGCAAACGCGCCTGGTTGAATCGCTGGACTCCAATTCCGTGGAATTCAAAGCTGAGAAGGCGGACCTCGATGTGCTGGTCGCGACGAGGAATAAGGTCGTCGAGCAGACACAAACCGGATCGGAGGCGGCACTATGACGACAGGCACGCTACAAGACTATTTCGCCGCGTTGGAGCGCCTCAAACAAGGACGCCCGAATACGGTTCCCAAGGGAACGCGCATCACCAACGATGCGGTCGCCTTGGAAGCTGGGCGAGGGAAAGGAAGCATCAAGAAGTCCAGGCCGATCTTCGCCGATCTCATTCAAGCGATTGACGAGGCGGCCACCGCCCAGAGTCAGCCAAAGAATACCGAGAAGGAGCGCTTGCGCAAAGCAAAGGAAAGCGCCGAGCAGTGTCGGCGCGATCTGGAGGCGGCACTGGCCAGGGAAGTGTCGCTGCTGCGTGAGGTCTACGCGCTGAAGAAGCAGTTGAGCAAGCTTACCGGCGGGAAAGTCCTTCCGTTGCGCGGCACTGCCCCAGATGCGGATACGCGCTGAACTGACCATTGAATCGTATCTGATCTGACCGACTCGAATCGACCCTGAAGAGACTGTCAGGCTTTCAGGCCTACGTTCGGCAGTGCAGCGGTTGCTGTCCTTGGCTGGCATGAAGTGGCCCGGCTCTGAAGGGCGGCTTACTGAGTCGAGCAGTCATACAACGCGATCACCCACCGACAGGACGTCGGCCGAAGCGGAAATTCAATCTGTCAGGCGGCAACTGGAGGTATCGGCCAGGAGCCGACCTTCCAGAAATGTGCTCGATAGCGGACGATCAACAATCTTGTGACCGACCTATTGCGCTAATAGGCTGATAGTATTTCTCGCATGTCATTGATCATGCAGCATAATGGCTGCACGAATAGCGATTCATATACGGTCCCACGAGGTCCGTTTATTAACGTAGGGCGAATTTCCCATGCCACAGCGTCGCGCCACACAAATCATTAGTGTTATCGGCACGCAGTTCTATCAGCCGATTGCCGATCTCATATCAAAGCTCATTGCTCGACCGTACCGATTTCCTGACCGCGTTGGCTCCAGCTATTACGAAGGAGGCTATTCAGCCTCGGTCATCGTTTTGCTTGCGGCATCGATGGAGTCCCTTATCCAACGTGATCGCTACTTTTACAGATTAGAGAAACCCACATCCAAGCCAAGCAACAACGCCAGCGAATATTCCAAGTCGATTTTGCAGTATCGGAGGCATGGGCACATGGAAGAGCTTTTTGAAGTCCGTAATTCGGTGGCGCACAACCACCTTTGGGAAATTGAGTTCACAACTCCACCGGAGGGTGGCCGCCAACACAAACGGTCGCACGTTGTTGCAGGTACTCATCGCCTGCGGACCGTTCCCCCGCTGACGACCCGTATTCCTCGGACGCAACGCCTTCGTCTAAATCTGCAACCCGGCCGCCTTGACCGAACGGACGTAGCAAAAGCTCTGGAAGCTTCTCTTCACTTCCTTGCTTACCTTTCGAAGCGGGGCCACCGCCCCATCGATCTGACTACCGAAACCGTTGTGTTTAAGGGAAAGCGACTTCCTTTCTCTGACCTATTATCGAAGGTCGAAAGTGCGCTCTAACCTCGTTAGGAGAAGAACATGAACTTCTTTAAGAAAGTTTTTGGCGGGAAGAAAAGCATCACCTCAGTCATGCTCAACACGCAGAACGAGATATTCGACATTTACTCTGTGGCTCACCCTACAGACGCCCAGAAAATGAAAGCGTCTGTTTATCTTTGTATATCGGGCATTGCGATATTGAACGATCTTGGAGGTGGGCAACTGAGGCACGCCATTGATAATTTAGTTAATGAAACCAGGGAACTAACGAAACCGTTAAGGATGCGAGTTGGGGAACTGGTGAACAACGCAGAGCAACTGGAGAAAATCATTTCTGATTTTCCTGGCGATATACAAATAACTGGATCAACAACGGTTAATGGATTGGCGGCATTTGAGGCCATGTATTTTTCCATGGGTCAGGATCTCATGAATGACATCCTCACTCATAATCAAGGCCCAATGGGAACCCCGGGTTATGCGGCAATAGTCGTAGCCGATGGCATATTCGGCGAGGGAAAAGTGGAAGATAATTTTTTGGAAGTGGCAATGGTGCTACTCAAATTCGCAAGAGAGCTTACAGAAGCGGTATGAAGCATGGCCAAACATGCGGTTAAGCCTTATCTTTCAGACCCGCTGCGCTTGCGGCCCGTCCGCTCGAACTAAGTTAGGCATTACACCTCGCGAGGCATCATCGAACTCTCTTTCTGCAAATATCAAACGCCTAGCGAAAAGCTGTGTCGAAGTTTCTCGTCGAAAGCGGAACACGCTCACCATTCGGTGTTACGTACTCCAGCGTATCGATCTTAAGCGCCTCTTCATGATGAATATTGCCCTTTAATACATATCTACACTCCACGTACTGCAGACATACGCTCCTCTAATCGCTTAGCAAATAGGGCAACTATATGTGGGCGCACAATTCCCTTTTTAATCCAATCAGACTGGATCGGTTTTATTCGATCTCGCGCGATTTGATTTGCTCTTTGATGATCATTTTTTTCGTATAGTCCGAAAACAAATCCATAGGCCAGAACCAAGGCGGCTTCATAGGTACTATATTTATCCGCCCACGCCACATCAAGCACGCCAAGCACCTTCATCACACCAGCTTCCTTCAGATCAACATCAAATGCGGGAAGCAATGCTGCGACATTTCCATTGTATTTCCTGCGTCGATCAAAGAACATTATTTACCCCTTGAAAGATTCGCAAGCTGGCCATGATCCGTTCCAGTTCCCTGCTTTCCGTAAATCTTTCCAAGCCTGAATATTTTTTTCCGCCTCGTCGATTTGCTCTAGCGTCATGCGTTTTTTCCATGGAGTATGGACAGGATTGTCGCGTGAATAGCCGCCTTCGTAAGCGAGATATGCCCACTGATAGGCCTGAACGATGTCTTTCGGTGTGGCATATCCAGCAATGCGCTCAACACCATAACTCACCTGACCAAGGTAATGCCCTCTGACGGCTGAAACGGCATACCATCCAACGGCTAGTTCACGACGACCTAATTCATCGTAAGCATATCCCAGGTAATACTGAGCATCGAGATGACCGCAGAGAGCCGCCGGTCTCAGCCATTGAATAGCTTCCTGCGGGTCACAGGAGAACTGCGCATCGAATGGTAAAGTTTCGCTGGCAAGATTAGCGTCCTTGCTGTCGGCGTCTGTTTGTGCATTGTCGTCAATTGATTTGGGGCGCTGACTCAGCAGCTGGCTGGGACAATCATTTCGAAACATGTAGTACATCCCAACACGAAAGCTTGCCTCCATATCTCCACGCTTTGCATCTTGTTGAAGGGCGGGTACCTTTTCCTTAGCAGGTGCCCATATGGCACCAAAACGTGTCTCACGATTTGTCGGAGCCGCATGACAAACGACTGGGAGAAAAACCAGGAAACAATATTTGTACCAAGGTTTCATTTGGGCCACCAAGTAGCAAGCAACATTGTATAAGGTTGAACCTTAAGCCGTATCCCACTTATATACCAATGGGGTCGCAGTGTGGCGACATATCATACGCATGCATTCGGCCAAACCTTGGCGGCCTGTTGAGTGGTATAAAGCAGCAATTCCGCCCTGTCCGTATTATTGTCGATTGATAGGGAGACCCGCATGGGATAATCTCTGCGTCATTCAGCACCTTAGAGGCAATTCTATCGTGTCCGTATTATTGTCAATCGCGGGCGATTCTGAGCCTGAATAACTGTTAGAGGGCACGGGTCAATGTCGGTGCGCACCGGAACGCACTCAGAATCGAGTTCAATGGAGGTGCGATGTTTTGCACGCAGTGTGGTCATAGGCTCAGTACAACGGACCGCTTTTGTGCAGCCTGTGGGTTGCCAGTAGGACGCATAAGTAATGTGGTGGAACCGCCGGCACCCGCCCCCGGTGCGGGTGGCGATGCCCGAGTTGTGATTCCTGCGTTCGGACGCGCACGCCTGAAGTGGTGGGGGCACTTGCCGCCTGTGAAGGTTGCGTTTCCAGAGCCTTACTCGTGGCTGCTTGGAGACATCACGCTCACTGTCTTCGAGAACTACTTGACTGTGACTCCGGGATCTGAGCGCAGGAGTGACGCGGCAGGCATCGCCACGGGAGGTGGAATGCCGCTGGTCACTCTCGTCGCTGGCTCTGTTCGCAGCGTCAAAGACAAAGTGGTAACGGTACTGGGCACTCCGAGCAGCGAAGCTCTTGGGCAGTCATTTGCCGCGGGCGAGCTGCTCTGGTGCCGAAAGAACGAAGCAGAAATCTGGGAATTCCAGCAGAAGCGCTTCTTCGGCCTCAAGACTCCTTCCAGGCACGCACTGAATTGCAGCTTGCATTCCACTTCCCGGAAGATTCGCTTTCTTTTTCCACTGGATCGGTGTCAAGAGACATTCTTCGACCCCGTGAACGCCGTTGGCTGCGGCGTCATCGTGAAAGCGAGTGGGATCAAGGAAGATGACATGGTGGAGGCCTACGCAGATGCCGTCCGATCCTTCTTCACGATAAGCAGCGATGGCGAGCGTGCCCTCTAACGAACCAGCCCTTCGCTCAAGCTGAACCGCTATGGCAGGAGTCCGCATGGCCCCAGAAATATTGCAGACAGCCTCAACAGTGGCCGCGACCCTCTCAGCATTAGCGGCGATTTTCTCTGGAACGTCCGCCCTATTCAGCTACAGGCTTGCGCGGAAGATGCAAAATGAACTTAAGACAGATGAGCGTATCGTTTCGGGTACACCGATTCACCCAGACTTGCGTGAACGCGCGCATTCCGAGTCTGTCGTTCAGTGCACTCTGTTCAACAAGTCAAAGAGGAAGGCTTACATTGATTTGGTATCGCTCTATGACAATAAAGGCGCAAGAATCGATGTCACGTGGTCGAATGAGATTGACCACCTCGGCAAGCCACGAAATCCATGCCAGTTGATTGGGATCGTAGATGCATGCCCGCTATTTGCACGCAGGAACAATGGAGAACCAATTGACTACGCCAGAATTGAGATATCTCACTCATTCTCGAAAGCACCGATAATTGTGGTCTTTGATCCCAAGGCAGGCTGGATCAGCGAATGAAAAAGGTGTTGGCTAACAACTCATTTATGGACTCTCCCTAAACGCAAGGAAACTGATCGATAGGAATGGCGATGGGGATGCGCATGCAGTCGTATATCCGGCATCGTGAGTGGGCTCTGTGTGGCCCGTGCCGACATGGAATCTGCTCACGGCGCGCCAATCGTTACAAGCGGCAAGCTACCGGAAGAGTTATCGGCGTCAGTCCGTGCGGGTGCGTTCCGGGGGGGCGCTGCGCGATAAAGCCGCGCATCGCCGGTGAATTCAGACGTAATCGCTAGGTCGTTACTTCAGCTTAGAGTTGGGAGTGTGAGTTCACCGGATCGGCAAGCTGCCCTCCAACATGATTTTCGGCTGAACGGCAGGTGACCGACATATTGCCGCCCGACACCGACAGATTCTCCACTGGCCGCTCCGGCCGAGTTTGAGACGTTGCCTTAGTCTGACCGTAGTTCCGAACTTGGCCGTTGGTTGCCGGATGCTGGATGGACACTTCAATGAGACTGGGTGGTCACATCAAACGCAACCAGGCGGTCAGTTCAGCAGATATTCCGCACCAGCGAAGCGATAGGAAAAATGGACATTCGAGGCTCCGGCCGTCCATTTAGTTCAGGCTGTCGATAGACAACCGCTTTTCGTCGATACCCTACGCTCGCAAGGCTTTGAACCTGTCCATCCGGTCCGGACTTATGCTGGCCGCCAGGAAGTCCATCTGGTCGGCGAGGATGTTGCGGTTGCTGAGGATGAGGAACTCGGCCTTGTTCGGCACGTAGGGCGCATACAGCAGTTCCATGCGGGCCTGCTCGGGCGTGCGGCCGCTCTTGCGCTGGTTGCAGTGGCGGCAGGCGGTGACGACGTTCATCCACAGGTCGCGGCCGCCCTGCGACACCGGCAGGATGTGGTCGCGCGTCAGGCGCAGGAAGGAGTATTCGTGGCCGCAGTAGGCGCAGGTGTGGCGGTCGCGGTGGAACAGTTCGCGGTTGTTCAGCGGCGGCACGGCGGAATGGGCGCGCGAGGCCAGCGCCTTGCCCTTGATGGCGATGATGCTGTCGATGGTGATCGATGAGCGTTCGCCGGTGCTGCGGCTCGTGCCGCCGTGGAAGGTGAAGCTGTGGTCGCCGGCGGCCCAGGCGACGAGGTTCTTGGCGTAGTAGAAACAGGCGTGCTGCCAGTTCACCCAGCGGTGCGGTGCACCATGCGTGTCGAGTGTCAGGATGAGCGGATGCCCGGAGCTTGGCATATCGGTTCGAGTCCGAATTACAATCCGGCGGCCTTGTCAGTTTTCGCGGCGATCTTCAATGTAAAATCATAACCTTGCACAAGATTATCAGAGCCTTGTGAGTTTTCAAAGCCGTTTTTTGAGAGCAACCGGCCGGGATTCCGGAGGCATTCGGCTGACCACGGCCTTGTCCCTGTCCCTCGCCCTGCACGTCCTGCTGCTGTGGCCGGCCCCGCGGCCGCCGCTCGCCCGGCAGGGGGCGCAGCCGCTCGCCGCCACCTTGCGCGCCGCACCGGCGGAGAGGGCGCCCCTGCCGGCGGCAAGCGACACGCCGGCGGCGAAAACTCCCCCCCTCGTGCGGCGCGCGGCCACGGACATGCCGACGGGGCGTGTCGCCGCCCCCCGTGAACTTGCCGCTGCCGCCGAGGCGCCGGGCAGGCCGTTGTCGCCGGGCCCCGTTGCCCCTGCGGTGGGCGGGGCGGCGGGCAACGCCGTGGCGCCTCCGCCCGCCGCCGGCGCGCTCGACGCCGACGGCATTCGTGCCTATCGCATTCTGCTGGCACGGGAAGCGCGGACCCATCGCCGCTACCCGCCCCTGGCGCGCGAACGGGGCTGGACGGGCACGGCGGAGGTGAGCGTGGATGTCTCGCCGGAAGGCCGCGCCCGCCATGTCCTGCTGGCGCGCTCCAGCGGCCACGCGGTGCTCGACCGCGAAGCCGTGCTGATGATGTCGCAGGCCGCCGCCGCCGCGGCCCTGCCCGACTCGCTGCGCGGACGCGAATTCGCCGTGCGGCTGCCGGTGGTGTTCGACATCGCCGACGCTCAGCAGTAGCCGCTACTTCGGCGTGACGACCAGATCGGCGGCGTGGAAGCCGAAACGGCCGGCCTTCCTGTCCTCGTAATAGTGGCGCAGCGTCATGCCGATGGTGCGGAAGGCGATTTCCTGCCAGGGAATGGTCGTCTCGTCGAAGAGCTGCACCTCGAGGGATTCCTGGCCGGGAGAGAAATCGAGGTCGAGCAGCCGCGCCCGATAGAGGATATGCACCTGGTTGATGTGCGGCACGCTGATGAAGCTGAACATCTCGCCGATCTCCACCCGCGCGCAGGCTTCCTCCAGGGTTTCCCGTGCCGCCGCCTGGATGGCCGTCTCGGCGTTTTCCATGAAGCCCGCCGGCAGCGTCCAGAAGCCGGCACGCGGCTCGATGGCGCGCCGGCACAGCAGGATCTTGTTCTCCCATTCCGGAATGGCGCCGATCACCAGCTTGGGATTCTGGTAGTGGACGGCGCCGCAGCGCTCGCAGACGTGGCGCGGCAGCGTGTCGCCGGCGGGGATTTTCAGGCCCACGGGGCCGCCGCAATGGCTACAATAGTTCATGGGCTCATTTTACCTTCATGGCGGCGCCCTCAAGAAAGCCGCCGGACGGCCGTAGAGTACAGGAGGGTCGCAGGCGGCCTCAATTCATGCAGGCGATCGACGGAGCCGTCCACCCATGAGCCCGATGGACATATCGAAATTCGAAAAGCTGAAAGCTTCCGGCAACCTGCCTTCGCCGAAGGGGGTGGCCCTGGCCATCATGCGCCTGACGCAGAAGGAAGACGCATCGATGGCCGAGCTGGCGCGCATCATCAAGTCGGATCCGGCCTTCGTCGGGCGCCTCGTCAAGGCGGCCAATTCCGTGAATGCCAACCCCGGCCGCCCGGTCGTCTCGGTGCAGGAGGCGCTGGTGGTGCTCGGCATGCCGGCGGTGCGCAACCTGGCCCTCGGTTTTTCGCTGCTGTCCCAGTACAAGCACGGCGCCTGCAAGAGCTTCGACTACGCCAACTTCTGGACGGCCTCGCTGGCCTGCGGCATCGCCCTGCAGGAATTGACCTTGCGCACGCGCGCGGCGCAGGCCGAGGAGGCGTTCTCCGTCGGCCTGCTGGCGCGCGTCGGCGAGCTGGCGCTGGCGACGCTGTATGCCGAGGACTATGCCGCCGTGCTGCGCAGCGCCGCGAAGGGCCCGCCGGCCGTGCTCGCCGAGCTGGAGACCGAACGCTTCGCCATGAATCACCGCGACCTCAGCGCCGCCATGCTGACGGACTGGGGGCTGCCGAAGGTCTTCTGCGAAATCGTCTTCCTCCACGAGCGCAGCGAGGAAATGGTCTTTCGCGAAGGCAGCCGCGAACGTGTCCTGGTGCAGTCCCTGGTCCTGTCCAGGCTGATCGCCGAGATCTGCGTGGCCGACGATGCCGCGCGCAGCGCCGCCATGCCGCGCCTGCTCGCCTTGGGCGCCCGCCTCGAATTCGAGGCGGACGACCTCCTGCAGCTGTGCGACGGCGTCGTGCGGGAATGGCAGGAATGGGCCGCGATCCTCAATGTATCCTCGGCGCGGCCGCCCAGTTTCGACGAACTGGCCCGGCCCCCGGCGGAGCCCGCCCCGGCGGCGCAGCCGGCCGAGGCGGCGCGCCTGCGCATCCTGGTGGTCGACGACGAGCGCGAGGCCCGCCTGTCGCTGCGGGCCGTCCTCGAGCCGGGCGGCTACGAGGTGATCGAGGCGGAAAACGGCGAGGACGGTCTGCGCCTCGCGCTGGAGAAGGAACCCCACATCCTGCTGGTCGGCCGCGGCCTGCCGCAGCCCGGCGGCATCGGGCTGGTCCGCACCCTGCGCGACACCCAGCTGGGGCGGGGCATGTATATCCTGATGCTGACCCCGCCGGGCGGCGACGAGAATCTGGTCGAGGCCTTCGAGAATGGCGTGGACGACCATCTGCCCAGGCCGCCCGGCCCGCGGCTGCTGCTGGCGCGGCTGCGGGCGGGCCAGCGCATCGTCCGGCTGCACCAGGACATGGAGCAGGATCGCGAGGAATTGCGCCGCTTCGCCGCCGAACTGTCCATCACCAATCGCCGCCTGCAGGAGGCGGCGCTGACCGATGAGCTGACCGGCCTGCCCAACCGGCGCCACGCCATGGAGCACCTTTCCAAGGAGTGGGCGGTCAGCTCGCGCAACAAGCGGCCGCTCTCCTGCATGGTGATCGATCTCGACCAGTTCAAGCAGGTCAACGACACCCACGGGCACGATGTCGGCGACGCCTACCTGAAGCAGGTGGCCCTGGCCGTTCGCGGCGCCCTGCGCGCCCAGGACGTGGTCTGCCGCACCGGCGGCGACGAGTTCCTCGTCATCTGCCCGGAGACCGGCCTGCAGGCGGCGCTGGTCTGCGCCGAGCGCATGCGCTGCGCCGTCGAGCAGGCGCCGGTCAGGTTCAACGGGCAGCAGATGAAGGCCACCATGAGCGTCGGCGTGGCGGTGCGCGACGAGTCGATGGCCAACCTCGATGCCCTCATCAAGCGCGCGGACGAGGGGGTGTATCTGGCCAAGCAGCAGGGCCGCAATCGCATCGCCACCCCGCAGCCATGAACAAGTCCTTGAGCCGGCAGCGTTAAATATTTGCCGCCAACCCGCTAAAGTTTTCATCCGCGCCGCCGTTAATCGGTCAACCCGAAACCATGGCTATCGATCCGACCAAGACCGTGATGGAACGCGCGAACATGATGCTGCTGCGGGAACAGCCCATCAGCCTGCTGATCGTGGACGATTCCGAGGACGACGCCTTCCTGCTGTTCTCCGAACTCGCCTCGCGCGGCGCCAAGGTCGACTACCAGCGCGTCGACAGCGGTCGCGACATGAGCCAGGCGCTGGGCAACGGCGAGTGGGATCTGATCATCTGCGACCACTCGATGCCGGGTTTCGATGCCCTCACGGCGCTGGACATCCTCAAGAAGAGCGGCAAGGACATTCCCTTCATCATCTACTCCGGCCACATCAGCGACCAGACGGCCTATTCGGCCATGGGCGACGGGGTGAACGACTACATCCAGAAGGGCAATTTCGCGCGGCTGATTCCGGTCATCGAACGCGAGCTGAAGGGCGCGGCGGCGCGGCACGCCGTGCGGCAGGCCGATTCGCGCATCCTGGAACTGGCCAATTACGACAAGCTGTCGAACCTGCCCAACCACAATTATTTCTGCGCCCGCGTCACCGAGTGCATCGCCGAGTGCGAGCGGCTCGGCAAGTCGCCCTGCGGCACGCTGTTCTACCTCGACCTCGACCGCTTCCTGCGCATCAACAGCTCCTTCGGCTACGAGGCCGGCAACGAGATCCTGCGCCAGGCGGCGGGCCGGCTCAAGGAGTGCGTCGTCGAGTCCGGCGCCATCCTGGCCCGCTTCGGCGGCGACGAGTTCGGCATCTTCTATCCCGGCCTGGGCGACAGGCAGGCCGCGCTGAACTTCGCGCAATGGCTCAAGCAGGCCTTCGAGGCACCGTTCATGCATGCCGGCATCGAGCTGTACCTGACCTGCTCCATCGGCATCGCCCAGGTGCCGGAGGACGGCCGCCAGGTGTATGACCTGCTGATGAACGCCGAAACGGCGATGGCCAACGCCAAGCGCGGGGGGCGCAACGAATTCCGTTTCTATGAGCGGGAAATGAATGCCACCTCGGCCGAGCGCATCGCCATGGAAAGCGAACTGCGCCACGCCATCGAGCGCGACGAGCTCTTCCTGCAATACCAGCCCTGCGTCGATTCCGCCAGCCTGAAGACCATCGGCGTCGAGGCCCTGGTACGCTGGCGCCATCCCGAGCGCGGCCTGATCCCGCCCGACCGCTTCATCCCGATCGCCGACGAATCCGGCCTGATCGTGAATATCGGCGAGTGGGTGCTGCGCCAGGCCTGCCGCCAGGCCAGGGCCTGGCACGACCAGGGCTACCCGGAGCTGTCGGTCTCGGTGAACGTCTCGGCGGTGCAGTTCGCCCAGCCGCGCCTGCTCGACGTGGTGAACCGCGCATTGCAGGATTCCGGGCTGCGACCACAGGCCCTGACGCTGGAAATCACCGAGTCGGTCGTCATGCACGATGCCGAAACCGCGGTCGGCATGCTGCGCGCGCTCAAGCACATGGGGGTGAAGCTTTCCATCGACGACTTCGGCACCGGCTATTCCTCGCTGTCCTACCTGAAGCGCTTCCCCATCGACATCCTCAAGATCGACAAGTCCTTCGTGCGCACGCTCGGGGTCGACGAGGAAGACACCGCTATCGTGCACACCATCATGGCGCTGGCGAAGAGCCTGCGCCTGATGACCATCGCCGAGGGCGTCGAGACGGCGCATCAGGTCCGGATGCTGCAGCAGGAACAGTGCGACCGCTTCCAGGGTTTCCATTTCAGCCGTCCGGTCGATGTCCAGGTGCTGACCGAGCGGCTGGACGGCGAGCACATCCAGAATGGCACCCTCCTGCACTGACGCTTGCCCCAATCCGCTGATTCGACTCGGAAATAATTTTTCAAAAAAGTCCTAAAGTTTTTCCTGCCGGCGCCGTTAAACAAACGAAGGCAGGAAAAGCCCGGTCATGTAGGAAAAATGCCTACAGGCCGGCTTGTCGTTATTCGTACGCAAAATTCGGAGGCTGGCTGATTTTGCCGCCGTCGTCTTGGCCGCAGAATGCGTTCAACAAGGGCGCCAGGGGGTGCCATCAACGAACGGAGGAGCGCCGAGATGAGCAATGCCGACGTCTACAACGAGATCAAGGAACTGAACCTGGCCTACCTGATGCTCGCCCAGCAGCTGATCCGGGCCGACCGGGAAACCGCCCAGTACCGCCTGGGCATCGCGGCCGACGTGGCGGAAGTGATCGATCGCCTGACCCCGGGCCAGGTGCTGAAGATGGCCGGCTCGAACATGGTGCTGTGCCGCTTCCGCTTCGACGACAAGCTGCTGCTGGGCCTGCTCTCCAGCCACGAGCGCGACCGCGGCACCTCGCATACCCACGCCGCCATCCTCGCTTCGGCGAAGGCCGTCGAAGCCGTTGCCTGAGCCGGCCGCCATGAGAAACAAGAGCGTCGTCACCGAAGCCCGGGAGATCCAGCTCGCCGCCGAGCTGATCCGCCTCGGCGCCCGCCTGCAGCTGCTGGAGGCGGAAACCCACCTCTCGCGCGAGCGGCTGCTCAAGCTCTACAAGGAAGTGAAGGGCGTCTCGCCGCCGAAGGGCATGCTGCCGTTCTCGACCGACTGGTTCCTCACCTGGCAGCCGAACGTGCATGCCTCGCTGTTCATGTCCTTCCATCGGTTCATGCTGGAGCACACCGGGCTGAGCGGCCTGAACGCCGTCGTCAAGGCCTATCGCCTGTATCTCGAGCATATCGAGCTGCACGGCATGGAATGCGCGCTGTCGCTGACGCGCGCCTGGACCCTGGTGCGCTTCTTCGACGCCAACATGCTCAAGCTGGCGCAATGCCGGGAGTGCGGCGGCCACTTCGTCGCCCATGCCCAGGACCTGACGCGGGATTACGCCTGCGGCCTGTGCCACGTGCCGGCGCGGGCGGGCAAGACCAAGCGCCGTGCGGAGGCCCTCGCCGCGAGCGTCTGAACGGCACCGTCTGACCTCCTCCCTGCCTTGCGGGGGGATTCGAGCCGCCCGGGCCCCTCCACGGCCAGGCGGCTTTCTTTTTCCGTTCCCATTCCTCAAGTTCCCGCACGGCCGGCCGATATCCGGAACATGCCTGTCAAGCCCATCGCCCCCCCGAATTCTTTGAATACCAACTAAAAACAGAGAGATGCGAGCATGTTCGTGATCGTCGGCTATATCGTGGTGCTGGGGGCGGTATTCGGCGGCTTCGTCATGGCCGGCGGACATGTCGCCTCGCTGTTCCAGCCGGTCGAACTCATCATGATCGGCGGCTCGGCGCTCGGCGCCTTCTTCGTCGCCAATCCGCCGAAGACCGTCAAGGCCACCCTGAAGGCCCTGCCCAGCCTGCTGAAGGGATCGAAATTCACCAAGGCCCTCTACATCGATCTTCTCTCGATGCTGTTCGAGATCCTCGCCAAGGTGCGCAAGGAAGGCCTGATGTCGATCGAGTCGGACGTCGAGAATCCCGAGGCCAGCCCGATCTTCTCGAAGTACCCGCACATCCAGCACGACCACCATGCCATGGAGTTCCTCACCGACTACCTGCGCATGATGGTCGGCGGCAACCTGAACGCCTTCGAGATCGAGAACCTGATGGACAACGAGATCGACACCCACCACCACGAGGGCGAAGTGCCGATCCATGCGCTGTCGAAGCTGGCCGACGGCCTGCCGGCCTTCGGCATCGTCGCCGCGGTGATGGGCGTGGTGCACACCATGGAGTCGGTCGGCATCCCGCCGGCCGAACTCGGCAAGCTGATCGCCGCGGCGCTGGTCGGCACCTTCCTCGGCATCCTGCTCTCCTACGGCTTCGTCGCGCCGCTCGCCTCGCTGCTCGAGCAGAAGCTGCACGAGGCGACCAAGATGTTCCAGTGCATGAAGGTGACGCTGCTGGCCAGCATGAACGGCTATGCGCCGCAGGTGGCCGTCGAGTTCGGCCGCAAGGTGCTCTACTCGACCGAGCGCCCCGGCTTCCGCGAGCTGGAGGACGAGGTGAAAGCGAGGAAAGGCAAGTGAGCGCGTCGCCCGCCGGGCCGCCCCAAGGGCGGCGCAGTCAACACATGGAGCGGGCAGCGCCCGCGAACCGCCGTCACCCCCGCCCGCGGGGCGGAAATGGGCAGGGCGCGTCGCCCGCCGGGCCGCCCCAAGGGCGGCGCAGTCAACACATGGAGCGGGCAGCGCCCGCGAACCGCCGTCACCCCCGCCCGCGGGGCGGGGGATGGGGGGTGGGCACTAAATGAGACACCCTGTGTCAACCCTTCACTGTTTTCAAGGCCGATATCGCCCCGCCGTGTTGCGCAGGGTCATAGGGCTTGCGGTCGATCCAGGCGCGCC
>JAANMV010003237.1_pt1 | contig 14455 bp, 8 predicted proteins | sample 7279661 | NCBI WGS metagenome assembly JAANMV01 (sample SAMN14094540, study PRJNA606508) | bioreactor metagenome | isolation source: A lab-scale SPAN reactor treating ammonium-rich wastewater day 121 | place: Ireland: Galway | collected 2017-05-16 | reverse complement strand
GGCTGGCCAGTTCCAGCGAGGCGCTTGCCTCCAGCGGCACCGGGCGAAAGCCCGGGCGGCCGGCCGCGGCGCGCAGCTTGGCCAGGTCCTGGCCGGCGGCCTTGAACAGCGCATCAGCGGCTTCGCCGGTGATCCAGCCCTGCACCGGCAGGCGCGGCGCCGGATCGTCCTTGGCGGGCAGGTCGTACTGCGGGCCGGACCACGAGTTGCGCACCACGTCCCAGCCGTAGGAAGCGCCGGCGGTGTCGTGGATGATCAGCGCGGCAGCCGCACCCTTGCGCGCGGCTTCTTCGAACTTGTAGGTCCAGCGGCCGTACCAAGTCATCCGGTCGCCGTCGAACAGGCGGGCGTCATGGCCGTGGAAGCCAGGGTCGTTCACCAGCATCACCACGGTCTTGCCCTTGACGTCGACGCCGGCGTAGTCGTTCCAGTTGCGTTCCGGGGCGTCCACGCCGTAGCCCACGAAGACCAGCTGGCTGTCCTTGAGGCTGACGCGGGCCTGGCCGGTGCGGGTGCCGACCACCATGTCGTCGCCGAATTTCAGCTGCTGCTGGGTGCCGCCGACCTCCAGCCCGAGCACGGCTGATTCATCGGCGGTGGTTTCCATCATCGGTACGGTCTGGAACCAGTCGCCGCCATTGCCGGGCTGCAGGCCGATGCGGGCGAACTGCGCCTTGATGTAGTCGACCGTGCGGTCTTCGCCGATGCTGCCCGGGGCGCGCCCGGCAAAGCCGTCCGAGGCCAGTTCCTGGACGTGTGCGGCGAAATCACCGGCGGTGATGGCGTCCTGGAAGGCATGGTTGCCGGCGGCGACGGTGGCGCTGCGCGCATCCGGCGTGGCGGCGCCTTCGGTTTGCGGCGCGGGATCGCGGGAACCGCAGGCGCAAAGCGCCAGCAGGGCAAGGGACAATGGGGTGGCGCGCAGCATCGCGGGACTCCGTTCGGATGTCCCGCGATTCTATCCAAGCCGGGGCCACTGCCTGCGGACGGGTCAGTCCTTGGGCGGGGTGGCGCCGTCGTAGCGCACCGCGGTGGCGCCGCTGACGCTGCCGATGCGGGCGCTGGCGTGGACGTAGAGCTTCACTTCGCGCTCGAACACCAGCGGGCCGTCGACCACGGCGTTCGGCCCGATGACCACGCGCGGGATCTTGTGCTTGCCGAAGTTGAGGCCGAAGTTGCCCTTCGGCTTCTCGACGCGGATGCCACGCGCCACCCGCGAATCGGCGCCGACGGTGACGTCGCCGTTCACCGTTTCGATGCCACCTTCGACGGCGGTGCCCACCAAGCCGATCGCGCCGTTGACGGTGCTGACGTCACCGCCCACCTTTGAGCCGCGGTCGATGAAGATGCCGCCGTTCACCGTTTCCAGGTTGCCACTGATCCGGCCGTCGCGGCCGAAGCGGATGCCGCCATTGACGGTGGATGCTTCGCTTGCAGTGACCCCGTCGCCAGCGGTGATGCCGCCGTTGACCGTTTCCACCTCTCCGGCGCTGGCGCCACGGTCCAATTGGATGCCACCGTTGACTGTATCGAGGTCGCCGTAGGCCCGGCCGGCCTCGGCGGTGATGCCGCCGTTGACCTTGCTAATGTCGCGGCGGGTGTCATTGGCTTGTGGCGAAGCGAACGCGGCGGCGCTGGCCGCCACCAACACGGTGCAAAGCAGGAAACGGTTCATCCGGGCCTCCACGGCCTGTTGGGGATACTGCTGGGATGCGTCCTGCGGGCGCAGGGTTTACACGCCGCTACAATTCCAGTTCCCCACCATCGCACAATCCGCAGGAACCATCGTGCCTACGAGCATCCCGACGCATCCCCCGGCCGGTTCGCCGAAACCGGTCGTCCTGCTGATCCTGGACGGCTGGGGCCACCGCGAGGAAGTCGCCGACAACGCGCTGGCGCTGGCTGAGCTGCCGCACTGGCGCCGGCTGCTGGCGACCTGCCCGCACACCTTGATCCACACCGAAGGCCGCTTCGTTGGCCTGCCGGACGGACAGATGGGCAATTCCGAAGTGGGGCACATGAACCTCGGCGCCGGCCGCATCGTCTACCAGGACCTGACCCGCGTCGACGCCGCGATCGAGGACCGCAGCTTCTTCGCAAACGTCGAACTCAATGCCGCCTGCGATGCGGTGAAGGCCAGTGGCGGCACCCTGCACGTGATGGGGCTGCTGTCGCCCGGCGGCGTGCATAGCCACGAGCAGCACCTGTTCGCGATGCTGGAGCTGGCCCAGCGCGCCGGTGTGCCGCGGGTGGCCGTGCATGCGTTCCTGGATGGGCGCGACACGCCGCCGCAATCGGCCGAGCCCAGCCTGCGCACCCTGCAGGCGCTGTGCGCCAAGCTCGGCAATGCGCACATCGCCACGGTCGGCGGGCGCTACTACGCGATGGATCGGGACAAGCGCTGGGAACGCGTGCGCCGCGCGTGGGATGCCATTGTCGAAGCCGAAAGCGGGCAGCACGCAGCCGATGCGCTGGCGGCGCTGCAGGCGGCCTATGTGCGCGGCGAGAACGACGAATTCGTCGCGCCCACCGTGCTTGCCGCGGCGCAGCCGATGCGCGACGGCGACGCGGTGGTGTTCATGAACTTCCGCGCCGACCGCGCCCGCCAGCTCACCGCCGCGTTCGTCGAACCCGCCTTCGACGGTTTCGTCGCGCGCCGCCCGGCGCTGGCGCGCTTCGTCTGCCTGAGCGAATACGACGCCAAGCTGCCGGCGCGGCTTGCGTTCGCGCCGGACGACCTGCGCCACACCTTCGGCGAAGTGCTGGCCGCCGCCGGCAAGACCCAGCTGCGCATCGCCGAAACCGAGAAATACGCGCACGTCACCTTCTTCTTCAGCGGCGGCCGCGAGGACTTGTTCGACGGCGAGCAGCGCATCCTGGTCCCCAGCCCGCAGGTGGCCACCTACGACCTGCAGCCGGAAATGAGCTGCCCCGAGCTGACAGGCAAGCTGGTCGATGCCATCAACGGCGGCGGCTTCGACGCGATCGTCTGCAACATCGCCAACCCGGACATGGTCGGCCATAGCGGCATCCTCGAGGCCGCCATCCTTGCCGCGCAGGCGGTGGACGTGGCGATCGGCCAGATCGTGGCGGCGGTGCGCGCGGCCGGTGGCGCGGTGTTGATCACCGCCGACCACGGCAACCTCGAGATGATGCGTGACCCCGCCACCGGCCAGCCGCACACCGCCCATACCGTCGGCCCGGTGCCGCTGGTGTACGTGGGCGAGCGCCACGCCACCTTGCGCGAGGGCGGCGCCCTGCGCGACGTTGCGCCCACCCTGCTCGACCTGCTGGGGCTGCCGCAGCCCGCGGAAATGAGCGGGCAAAGCCTGCTGCTGCCGGCCTGATGCGCGCATTCGTCGCCGCCGTTGCCTGCCTGCTGGCGTTCGCCGGCGGCCTGCGTGCGCAGGACGCGAAGGACGCCGAGAAGCGCCTGCAGAGCGTGCGCGGCGAGTTGCGCGAGGTTGCCGCGCAGCGGCGCAGGCTGGAGGGCCAGCGTGGCGATGCCAGTCGCAAGCTGCGCGAGGCCGACCAGCAGGTGGGCGGTACCCAGCGCGCCCTGCAGCAGACCCGTGCGCAGATGCGCCGGGACGCGGAAGCATTGCTGCAGCTGCAGCAGGAGCGCCAGCGGCATGCTGGCGATCTGGCGGGCAAGCGCGCCGAGCTGGCGAAGCTGCTGCGCGCCGCGCAGTTTGCCGGTGAGGCGGCGCCGCTGAAGGCCCTGCTGGCACAGGATCGGGTGGCCGAAGCCGAGCGCGCGTTGACCTATCAGGGCTATCTGCAGCGCGCCCAGATCGAGCGAATCCGCGTACTCGGCGCCGAGGTGGCGCGGCTGGGCGCACTGGAAGACGAAATCCTGCAGCGGCGCAGCGCGCTGGATGCGGCCGACCGCAAGCAGGCCGACCAGCTGGCGCAGCTGCAGGCGGCGCGCCAGCAGCGCGCCGGGCTGCTGGCCGAACTCGACCAGCAGTACCGCGACCGCGCCGAGCGCGAGAAAGCACTGGGGCAGGACGCGAAGGCGCTGCAGGGCCTGCTGGCGCAGCTGCGCGCCGCAGCGGCGAAGGCGGCGCGCGAGGCCGCCCGCGCCCGTCGCGAAGCCGAGCGGCAGGCCAAGGCCAGCGGCAAGCCGGCGCCGAAGCGCAGCGCGGTTGCAACCGCGCCGGCGATGCGGGTGGGCGGCCTGGGCTGGCCGGTGTCCGGCAACCTGCTGGCCGCGTTCGGCGGGCGCCTGCCGGACGGGCGGCGCAGCGACGGCGTGCTGATCGCCGCGCCCGCCGGCACCGCGGTCAAGGCGGTGGCCGACGGCACCGTGGTGTTTGCCGACTGGATGACCGGCTACGGCAACATCCTGATCGTCGACCACGGCAACGGCTACATGAGCCTGTACGCCCACAACGACGGGCTGTTGCGCGCGGCCGGCGATGCCGTGCGGCGCGGCGATGCGCTGGCCGCGGTGGGCAGTTCGGGCGGGCAGGAACGCCCGGCGCTGTATTTCGAGCTGCGCCGCAACGGCACGCCGGTGAACCCCTCTGGCTGGCTGACGCGGCAATGACGCCGCCTGCGCGGGGTTCGCAGGCATGATGGGGAACCCGCGCCGGCTGGCGTGGGTCGAACTTCCATTCGACGGATCCACCGACCCAGCCACACGGAGCAACGCATGCGGGCCAGGCTTCTTTCCCTACTGATCGCGACGGCGTTGCATGCCCCGCTGGTGGCCGCGCAGGACGCGCCTGCGCAAGCTACCGTGCAGGATGCCGCCGCGCAGGACGCGCCTGCGCAAGCCGCTGCGCGGGACGCCACCGAGCAGGATGCTGCGCAAGCCGCGGCGCTTGCCAGCGACGATCCCGATGCGGTGGAAGCGGGGGCAGCCAAGGTGCCGCTGGACGAGATCCGCCGCTACGTCACCGTGTTCAACGCCATCCGCCAAGCCTATGTCGATCCAGTCAACGACCGTGAGTTGATGGCGTCGGCGGTGCGTGGGCTGCTGTTCGACCTCGACCCGCACAGCGCCTACCTGGAAAAGGCCGATGCGGAGCAGTTCGACGAGCAGACCCGCGGAAGCTACGACGGCGTGGGGGTGGAGCTGCAGCAGCTGCCGGACGGCACCCTGCGGGTCATCGCGCCGCTGGACGACAGCCCCGCGGCGCGCGCCGGGCTGCGCAGCGGCGACCGCATCGTCGCCATCGACGGCAGGATGTTGAAGACCGGCGAGAGCGACGCGTCCGCGCCGCTGCGAGGCAAGGCCGGCAGCAAGGTGGTGGTGAGGGTGCTGCGCGAAGGTCTGCGCGAGCCGTTCGACGTCACCCTGGTGCGCGAGACCATCCGCACCACCAGCGTGCGCTCGCGCCTGCTCGAGCCGGGCCTGGGCTACCTGCGGATCTCCAGCTTCCAGGCCTCGACCGCGGCCGACTTCAACCGGCAGCTGGATGCGCTGCAGCAGGACGCGCCCCTGCGCGGCCTGCTGCTGGACCTGCGCAGCAATCCGGGCGGGCTGCTGATCGGCGCGGTGCAGATCGCCGACGAACTGCTGGAAAGCGGCGGCATCGTGAGCACGCGCGGGCGCGAGACGATCGGCGACAGCCGCTTCGATGCGACCCCGGGCGACCGCCTCCGCGGCGCGCCGCTGGTGGTGCTGGTGGACGCGGGTTCGGCCAGCGCCGCCGAGGTGCTGGCCGGCGCGCTGCACGACAACAAGCGCGCGCGCGTGGTCGGCAGCCGTACCTTCGGCAAGGGCTCCGTGCAGACCCTGCTGCCGCTGGACAACGGCGACTCGATCAAGCTCACCACCGCGCGCTACTACACCCCCAGCGGGCATTCGATCCAGGCGCGCGGCATCGAGCCGGACGTGGTCCTGCACCCGGAAGGCGGGCAACGGCGGCCTGCGCCGGTGAGCGAGGCGGTGCTGCCGGGCCACCTTGCGGCCGAAACCGGCGCGATGGAGGGCGACAACGCCGGCGAAGTGCTGCCCGGCGCCAAGCCGATCGAGGCCGCGCTGGCGGAACTGAAGCGGATGGCCGGCATCGCGACGACGCCCAAGCCGAAGCCGACGCCCACGCCATGACGCCGCTGCGCTGGCCTAGTAGCCGCGGCTGCGGCGCAGCCGCCGGGCAATCGCGGCACGGGTGAGCAGGGCGAACAGCACGCCGAACACGAAGCCGGCCACGTGCGCCGGCCAGGCGACCGCGCCAAACGCCGGGCCGCTGTAGGCGAACCCCAGCTGCAGCAGCGCCCACATGCCGATCAGCAGGAACGCGGGCACCCGCACGAACTGCAGGAACAGCCCCAGCGGCAGCACCACCCCCAGGCGTGCGCCGGGAAACAATGCCAGGTAGGCCCCGATCAGCGACGACACCGCGCCGCTGGCGCCGATCACCACCCGGTCCGGCGCGCCGATGGCGAGCACGGCGGCCAAGTTGGAGAACGCCCCGCCCAGCAGGAACAGCAGCAGCAGGCGCCAGCCGCCCATGGTGCGCTCGGCCGGCAGCCCGAAGATCAGCAGGAACACCAGGTTGCCGAGCAGGTGGATCCAATCCGCATGCAGGAACAGGCCGGAAAACAGCCGCAGCACGCTGCCGTCGACCAGCGCCCGCCGCCATGCGTCGGCGCTGTCCAGCCCCCCGGTGAGGACGCCCCAGTCCAGTGCGGTGGCGATGCTGCCGGGGGGTGCGCGCAGCGCCGCCACCACGTAGCTCAGCCACAGCGCGGCGAACAGCAGCGGGGTGGCCCACAGGATCAGGCGGTGCTGGCGGGGATGGATGCCGACGAACATGGGGCTCGATAGGTGGAGTCGATGCGGGATGTTATTGGACGGTTAAAGTTCGGGTATAGTCACATACGGCGTCGTATGTCGGGACGGAATCCACCCGGCGCATCGTAAAGATCGTTTGGCGATCCCGGTGATGCAGGCGCACCCTGAATCCACATCGTCCTATCGAGAGAGCGTTCACCATGCACACAGCATCCAACATTGCACGCATCACCGCGCTGGCCATCGGCATTGCCGGTGTGCTGGCCTGCGGCCACGCCGATGCCGCCGCGTTTCAGCTCAAGGAAAACAGCGCCAAGGGGCTGGGGCGTGCGTTCGCCGGCTCCACCAGTGCCTGGGGGGACGCCTCGGTGGTCGCCACCAACCCGGCCTCGATGCGTCTGCTGTCCGGCCGCCAGTTCCAGGCGGACCTCACCGCAATCGATTTCTCGGCGGAATTGCAGGGTGACTATGTCGCAAAGTACCCGACCGGCGCCCCGATCGGCGGTGGCAACGGTGGCAATGCCGGCATGATCGCGCCCGTGCCGGCGGCCTACTTCCATCTGCCGTTCGGTGAAAACGACAACATGCACTTTGGCATGTCGCTGACCGCGCCCTTCGGCTTCAAGACCGAATACGACCGGACGTGGGCCGGCCGCTATCAGGGTGTCAAGACCGATATGAAGACGGTCGATCTCAGTGCCGCCTTCTCCTATGACGTCAACCCGTACGTGTCGTTCGGCGTGGGTGTGTTCGTCGAGCACCTGACCATCGAGCTCAGCAATGCCGTCGATTTCGGCGCCATCGCCTACAGCGCCACCAATGGCGCCAGCGCCGGGCTTGGCCTGTACCCGGGCAGCGCCGACGGCTTTGCCACCATCGAGGGCAAGAACAATGCCTGGGGCTACGTGCTGGGCGCCACTTTCAGCGTCACCGAAGACACCAACCTGGCGGTGAGCTATCGCTCCAAGGTCAAGCACAAGATCGACGACGGCACCGGGACCTTCGATGTGCCGGCCAACGTCGCCTCCGTGTTGCAGACCCAGGCGCGCGGCATCTTCGTCAATACCAGCGGCAAGGCCGAACTGACCCTGCCGGCCGTGGCAACGGCCAGCCTGACCCACCGCGTGAACGATCACTGGACGGTGATGGCTGATGTCTCGCGCACCGCCTGGGCGCCCGCGTTCGACCAGCTGGTGGTGGATTTCGCTTCCAACCAGCCGGACAGCGTGCTGCCGTTCGCATACGAGGACACCACCTTTGCCTCGATCGGCGCCGAGTACAAGCTGTCCGATACCCTGACCTTGCGGGGCGGCGTGGCCTACGACCAGACCCCGACTTCCAGTGCGCACCGGGACGTGCGGGTGCCGGACGTCTCGCGCCGCTGGCTGTCGCTCGGCCTGGGCTGGACGCCGTCGGAGAAGACCGAATTCAACTTCGGCTACACCCACCTGTTCACCAACGAGCCGTCGATCAACAACCTGTCGGCGACCGGCAGCACGCTCTCGGGCAAGTACGACGTGAACGGCGACGTGCTGGGTGCCTCGATCAACTACAAGTTCTGATCGCAGCGGCATCGTGACAAGAAGAAGCCCCGCGCAAGCGGGGCTTCTTTATTTGCGTCGGTTTGTGTGGATTGCAAGCTGGGCGATGCCCGGCTCTGCGGGGCCGCTGTCGCAGAGCGGGGCATTGCCCAGCTGCATGGACTCAGTCGCCCAGCGTCAGCAGCGACGCATTGCCGCCCGCCGCCGTGGTGTTGACGGTGACCGTCTTCTCGGTGGCGAAGCGCGGCAGGTAGTGCGGGCCGCCGGCCTTCGGGCCGGTGCCGGACAGGCCCTGGCCGCCGAACGGCTGCACGCCGACCACCGCGCCGATCTGGTTGCGATTGACGTAGATGTTGCCGACCTTGGCGCGCGCCACGATGCGGTCGATGGTGGCGTCGATGCGCGAGTGGATGCCCAGGGTCAGGCCGTAGCCGGTGGCGTTGATGGTGTCGATCAGCGCGTCCAGTTCGTCCGCCTTCCAGCGCACCACGTGCAGGGCGGGGCCGAACTTCTCGCGGTCCAGCTGCGCGATCGACTGCAGCTCCCACGCGGTCGGCGCGAAGAAGGTGCCGTGCTGGGTGCCTTCGCCCAGCGTGGCCCGGGCGATGAGCCTGGCCGCGCCCTGCATCTTCTCGGCGTGTTCGTCGAGCACGCACTTGGCATCAAGGTCGATCACCGGGCCGACGTCGGTGGACGGCAGGCCGGGGTCGCCCACCTTCAGCTCCGCCATCGCGCCGGCCAGCATGCCGATCACCTTGTCGGCGATATCGTCCTGCACCAGCAGCACGCGCGCCGCCGAGCAGCGCTGGCCCGCCGAGGTGAAGGCCGAGCCCAGCGCGTCCTTGACCACCTGTTCCGGCAACGAGGAGCTGTCGGCGATCATCGCGTTCTGGCCGCCGGTTTCGGCGATCAATGTGGCGATCGGGCCGGCCTCGCGGCTGGCCAGCGCGCGGTTGATCAGGCGCGCGGTTTCGGTGGAGCCGGTGAAGCAGACGCCGGCCACGCGCGGGTCACGGGTCAGCGCGGCGCCGACGGTGGCGCCGTCGCCGGGCAGGTACTGCAGCACGTCCTGCGGAATGCCGGCTTCGTGCATCAGCTTGACCGCGGCGAAGCCGATCAGGTTGGTCTGCTCCGCGGGCTTGGCGATCACGGTGTTGCCGGCCGCCAGCGCAGCGGCGATCTGGCCGAGGAAGATGGCCAGCGGGAAGTTCCACGGGCTGATGCAGGCGAACACGCCGCGCCCGGCCAGCTGCAGCTGGTTGGATTCGCCGGTGGGGCCGGGCAGGGCGATCGGGGCGAAGTGTTCGCGCGCCTGCAGCGCGTAGTAGCGCAGGAAATCCACCGCCTCGCGCACTTCGGCGATACCATCGGCCAGCGTCTTGCCGGCCTCCTTGGTGCACATCGCCATGTAGGCCGGCATGCGCGCCTCCAGCAGGTCGGCGGCGTGTTCCAGCAGGGCAGCGCGCGAGCTGGCCGGGGTGGCGTCCCAGCCGGGCTGCGCGGCCACGGCGTTGGCCAGCGCGCGCTCGACCTCGGCGCTGGTGCTGGCCTGCCAGTGGCCCACCACCTCGCGGCGGTCGGCCGGGTTGGTGACCGCGATCTTCTCGCCGGCCGGCTGCGTGCCCGGTACCAGCGGGCTGGCGGTCCAGCTGCCGGCGCCGGCGCTGTTCATCGCCGCCGCAAGTTCGCGCAGCGCGTCGTCATTGGCCAGGTTGATGCCCATGGAATTGTCTCGATGCTGGTTCTGGCTGCGGTACAGGTTGACCGGCAGCGGGATGCGGGGGTGCTGGATGTGTTCGAGCGAGGACACGAATTCCACCGGATCGCGGATCAGTTCCTCGACCGGGATGCTCTCGTCGGTGATGCGGTTGACGAAGCTGGAGTTGGCGCCGTTCTCGAGCAGGCGGCGCACCAGGTAGGGCAGCAGGTCCTCGTGGCTGCCAACCGGGGCGTACACGCGGCAGGGGACGTCCAGCCGGTCGGCCGGGATCACTTCCGCGTACAGGTCGTCGCCCATGCCGTACAGCTTCTGGAACTCGAAGTCGCGGCGGCCGCGCATCGCCCGCGCCATCCGGTGCACGGTGGCGATGGTCTGCGCGTTGTGGGTGGCGAACATCGGGTAGATCGCGTCGCCCGCATCGAGCAGCCGGCGCGCATTGGCGATGTAGCTGACGTCGGTGTTCTGCTTGCGGGTGAACAGCGGGTAGCCGGCCTGCCCGTCCATCTGCGCGCGCTTGACCTCGGCATCCCAGTAGGCGCCCTTGACCAGCCGCACCGGGATGCGCCGGCCCAGCTGGCCGGCCATGGCGGCGATGTGGTCGATCACGAACGGCGCGCGCTTCTGGTAGGCCTGCACGACGATGCCGAAGCCGTTCCAGCCGCGCAGCGACGCGTCCGCCAGCACCTGGAAGATCAGGTCCAGCGAGAGTTCGAGCCGGTCGGTTTCCTCGGCGTCGATGGTCAGCCCGATGTCGTACTGCTTGGCCAGCTGCGACAGTTCCAGCAGGCGGCCGCCCAGCTCGTCCAGCACGCGCGCGCGCTTGGCGTGCTCGTACCGCGGGTGCAGGGCGGACAGCTTGACCGAGATGCTGGGTGCGCCGAACACCGCGTCGGGCGCGGCCTGGCGGTGCGGCGTGTAGTCGCGCCCGATCGCATGGATGGCGCTGCGATAGGCCTCCTGGTAGCGCAGCGCATCCCTGGTGGTCAGCGCGCCTTCGCCCAGCATGTCGAAGGAATAACGGTAGTTCGCGCCGTCGCCCTTGCGGCTGCGCGCCAGCGCCTCGTCGATGGTCCGACCCAACACGAACTGGTGTCCCATGATCTTCATCGCCTGGCGCACGGCCAGCCGGATCACCGGCTCGCCGGCGCGGCCGACCAGGCGCTGGAAGGCGCCGTGGACGTCGCGCTTGGTGTCGTCGGCCAGGTCGACCAGCTTGCCGGTCAGCATCAGGCCCCAGGTGGAGGCGTTGACCAGCACCGAGTCGGACCGGCCGAGGTGGCGTTCCCAGTTGGCATCGCCCAGCTTGTCGCGGATCAGCGCGTCGGCGGTGGCCTGGTCGGGGATGCGCAGCAGCGCCTCCGCCACGCACATCAGCAGCACGCCCTCCTCGCTGCCGAGGTCGTACTGGCGCATGAAGGCTTCCACCACGCCCTGGCTCCTGGCCCGGGCGCGGACACGGCGGACCAGGTCGGCGGCCACCGCCTGGGCGGCGTCGCGCTCCGCGGCGGGCAGGCGGGCCTGTTCCAGCAGTTCGCGGACGTGGGTGGCCTCGTCGCGGATCCAGCCGGCGGTGATCGCGGCGCGGGAATCCGGCGCGGGCGGGGCCAGCTCCGGGGACAGGATGGGAGCGACGGAAACGGTCGGGGAATCGATGCTCATGCGCCCGCAGGCAGTGTTCGCAGGGGGTCATAGTGTAGATCGGCGGCACCAAACAGGCATGCGCCGGTTGCCGTGGCCCCGCTGCGCCAGTAATCTTTGACTCAGGTCAAGCCTTGGCGTGATTGCCGCGCAAGCTTGATCCAGGTCAAAACGGGTTGCTGTTTACTGGTGACCTGTCGGGCGCGAATACTGATTCCTCCAGGCTGCCCTGCAGCCCGGGAGTCCGTGTCGCGGCCATCCATCCCGGAATCGATTCAGGACATGTGGGGCTCGGAGTGATGACATCCCGTCGTTTCAAACAGTTGGCGCTGGCCGCCGCGATGACCGTGGCGATGCCGCTGGCGGTCCATGCGCAGGATGCCGCGGCCGGTCCCGCCGACCCGCATCGTTGGCAGCTGAACATGGGGCCGGGCGTCACCCCGACCTCGCAGGCCGCCTACGACGCCCACATGGTGGTGCTGATCGTCTGCGTGGTGATCGGCGTGCTGGTCTTCGGCGCGATGGCCTTCGCCATCTTCAAGTTCCGCAAGTCCAAGGGCGCGGTGCCGGACACCGGCTTCGTCCACAGCACCAAGCTGGAAGCGGTGTGGACGGCGATCCCGGTGCTGATCCTGGTCGGCCTGGCCTTCCCTTCCACCAGCGGCCTGATGCGCATGTACGACGTGCGCGATTCGGCGATGACGGTGAAGGTCACCGGCTACCAGTGGATGTGGAAGTACGAGTACCTGGGCGAGGACGTGGCCTTCACCAGCCGCCTCGACCGCAAGCACGACGAGCTGCGCCAGAGCGGCAAGGTAGTGACCGAGGCCGACGCCCCGCATTACCTGCTGGACGTCGACAACGTGCTGGTGCTGCCGGTCGATACCAAGGTGCGCTTCGTGCTGACCGCCGACGACGTGATCCACTCCTGGTGGGTGCCGGCGCTGGGCTGGAAGCAGGACGCCGTGCCGGGTATCGTCAACGAGGCCTGGGCGCAGATCGAGAAGCCGGGCATCTACCGCGGCCAGTGCGCCGAGCTGTGCGGCAAGGACCACGGCTTCATGCCGATCGTGGTGAAGGCTGTCAGCAAGGCCGAGTTCGCGCAATGGTTGGCTGAAGAGAAGGCCAAGCACGCGCCGGCCACCCCGGAAGCGGCTCCGGCCGCGCCTGCTGCCGAAGCCGAAGCCGCCCCGGAGGCCACCGCCGCCGCTCCGCAAACCGCCCAGCCCGCCGCCGCGCAGGCCGGTTGATCCACGCATAGCATCCAGAAGGTTTCCCCATGTCCGCCACGCATCCAGACGCCGTCGGCCAGCACGACGCCCACGGCCATCACAAGCAGGGCTTCATCGAGCGCTGGTTCTTCTCGACCAACCACAAGGACATCGGCACGCTGTACCTGGTGTTCGCCTTCCTGATGGCGATCGTGGGCGCTGCGCTGTCGGTCGGCATCCGCACCGAGCTGGCCACCCCCGGCCTGCAGTTCGTCAAGCCCGAGTTCTTCAACCAGCTCACCACCATGCATGCGCTGGTGATGATCTTCGGCGCGATCATGCCGGCCTTCGTCGGCCTGGCGAACTGGATGATCCCGCTGCAGATCGGCGCGCCGGACATGGCGCTGCCGCGCATGAACAACTGGTCCTTCTGGATCATGCCGTTCGCGTTCGCGCTGCTGCTGCTGACCTTCTTCCTGCCGGGCGGCGCGCCCGCCGGCGGCTGGACCATGTACCCGCCGCTGTCGCTGCAGGGCGGCAGCAACCTGGCGTTCGCGATCTTCGCCATCCACATGATGGGCATCAGCTCGATCATGGGCGCGATCAACATCATCGCCACCGTGCTCAACATGCGCGCGCCGGGCATGGACTTGCTGAAGATGCCGATCTTCTGCTGGACCTGGCTGATCACCGCGTTCCTGCTGATCGCGGTGATGCCGGTGCTGGCGGGCGCGGTGACCATGCTGCTGACCGACCGCTTCTTCGCCACCAGCTTCTTCAACGCGGCCGGCGGCGGCGACCCGGTGATGTACCAGCACATCTTCTGGTTCTTCGGGCATCCCGAGGTCTACATCATGATCCTGCCGGCGTTCGGCATCGTGTCGGAGATCATCCCGACCTTCAGCCGCAAGCCGCTGTTCGGTTACCAGGCGATGGTGTACGCCACCGCGGCGATCGCGTTCCTGTCGTTCATCGTGTGGGCCCACCACATGTTCACGGTGGGCATGCCGCTGGGTGGCGAGGTCTACTTCATGTTCGCCACCATGCTGATCTCGATCCCGACCGGCGTGAAGGTGTTCAACTGGGTCACCACCATGTGGCGCGGCTCGCTGACCTTCGAAGCGCCGATGCTGTGGTCGATCTCCTTCGTGGTGCTGTTCACCATCGGCGGTTTCTCCGGCCTGATGCTGGCGATCGTGCCGGCCGACTTCCAGTACCACGACACCTACTTCGTGGTGGCGCACTTCCACTACGTGCTGGTGACCGGCGCGCTGTTCGCGATCATCGCCGCGATCTACTACTGGTGGCCGAAGTGGACCGGCCGCATGTACAGCGAGGGCCTGGCCAAGTTCCACTTCTGGTGGACCATGGTGTTCGTCAACCTGCTGTTCTTCCCGCAGCACTTCCTGGGCCTGGCCGGCATGCCGCGCCGCATCCCGGACTACAACGTGGTGTTCGCGGACTGGAACTTCATCAGTTCGATCGGCGCGTTCGGCATGTTCATCACGCCGTTCATGATGGCCTTCATCCTGATCCGTTCGCTCAAGCATGGCGAGAAGGCCCCGGCCCGCGCCTGGGAAGGCGCGCGTGGCCTGGA
>JAANMV010003230.1_pt1 | contig 14486 bp, 14 predicted proteins | sample 7279661 | NCBI WGS metagenome assembly JAANMV01 (sample SAMN14094540, study PRJNA606508) | bioreactor metagenome | isolation source: A lab-scale SPAN reactor treating ammonium-rich wastewater day 121 | place: Ireland: Galway | collected 2017-05-16 | reverse complement strand
GGGTAAATGATAAACCAAAAATTCAAATAAAAGAATTTTTCAGAGTCCGTGAAGAATCTCAGGATTTCCCAAATATTTACAAAGAATTAAGTTCATACTTAATTGCAGATTATTTATTAAGTGATGAGACAGAAATTCTCAGAAGAGTTCAAGTTGGTAGTTGGAAAGCTCGTAGTTTAATGAAAAATGAATTAAACGAAAATAATATTTACTTATTATTAAATCGTGAAAAGAAAGAAATATATATTGGTGAAACCCGAAAATCACTCTCAAAAAGATATCCTGAAAAATCAAAGCATCATACTTTTGATGAGTGGACAGAGTATTGTGTTATACAACTACCACCAGAAACATCAGACCATTCTCGATTACTAATTGAAAGAGTATTAATTGCTGTTGGTTCAAAGATGTTTTATAATAATTTTGGATCGGAAAATCCTATTTTTGATATTGAAAATATTTTTAAACTAATGAATAAGAAAAAGTAATTTTTTATTCCCGACAACTATAGTTTTATTAAGCAAAACTCTATTTTCAGGCGAATCTTATTTATTATATATCAAAACCAAAAAAAATCCCGCTTTCGCGGGATTTTCTCTTATCTTCTTTTACGAGCGTCGTTGACCAGTTTTATAATTTCTTCTGATTTTGATTGCTCGGCATATTCCCGAATGGAAATTCCGTTAGGATCTTCGGCTCTGTAATCGGCACCGTTTCTAATTAAGTAAGAAACAATTTCGGTTTGTTTGTACAAAATAGCATACATTAAAGGTGTTTTGCCACGCTCGTCTTTGTGGTTCACATTAACTCCTATTCCTACTAATTGTTGCACTTTTGCTAAATCGCCTTTACTAATGGCTAAATTTAACTGCGTTGGTGTTGGTTTTACAACGTTCACATAAGCTGTGTTTGTTGTTGTACTTTCACTTGCTTGTAACGCACTGGTAAACAACATGGCTACTGCGGGTACGATTACCCAAAATCTGTTCGTTTTTTTCATGATGATTGATTTTTAATGATTGATATGAATAGGACGAACCGAAAAGAATATCGTTACACTCGTAATACAATTCTAACAAAACTTTAACGAATGAAATAAAAAAAAGTCGGTGAACTACCGACTTTTGCTTTTAATGTATGATTGCTTATCTATTTTGTAAATAACTCAAAACATTCTTCTCAATTCTTTCATTGATGTTTGAAATATCCGCTTTTACGAATTTTTCTCCAATGATGTTTTCGAATAACTCAATGTAACGTTCTGAAACCGTTTCAATGTATTCGTCAGTCATGTTTGGAATTTGTTGGCCTTCTTTTCCTTGGAAACCATTTTCAATTAACCAACGACGAACGAACTCTTTTGACAATTGTTTTTGTTCTTCGCCATTTGCTTGTCTTTCAGCATATCCTTCTGCATAGAAATAACGAGAAGAATCAGGCGTGTGGATTTCGTCGATTAATACGATTTGTCCGTCTTTTGTTTTCCCGAACTCGTATTTTGTATCTACTAAGATTAAACCGCGAGATGCTGCAATTTCAGTTCCTCTTTGGTATAAGGCTCTGGTGTATTTTTCTAAAACTAGGTAATCTTCTTCGGTAACAATTCCATTCGCTAAAATAGCTTCGCGTGAAATATCTTCGTCATGCGAACCGTTATCCGCTTTGGTTGTTGGCGTGATGATGGGTGTTGGGAATTTATCGTTTTCTTTTAATCCTTCTGGCATTTCCACACCGCAAAGGATTCTTCTTCCTGCTGCATATTCACGCGCTGCATGTCCTGACAAATAACCACGAATTACCATTTCTACTTTAAACGGCTCACATAAATGGCCCACCGCCACGTTTGGATCTGGAGTGGCTACTAACCAATTCGGTACAATATCAGCAGTTAATTCCATGAACTTCGTAGCGATTTGATTTAAGATTTGCCCTTTGTAAGGAATTCCTTTTGGTAAAACCACATCAAATGCCGAAAGACGGTCGGTAGCAACCATCACTAATAAGTCATCATTGATATTGTAAACTTCTCTAACTTTTCCACGGTAAACCGACTTTTGACCTGGAAAATTGAAATTGGTAGTCGTAATTGTATTCATTATGTTGTGTTGTTGTTTGTGTGGTGCAAAAGTAAACTATTTATTTTCTTTCAAAAAATGATTTTATAAAAAAAGGAATCGAATTCGACCCCTTTGAAATTATTCCTTTTACTTATTCATTAGTAAAAATTATCTCATCACCTCCTTTTTGTGAGCATGGAAGAAAAAATCTTTCTGGTAAACCTTTTTCAAAGTTTATTAAAAAATTAGCTCTTAAATCACAATCTTTAATTTTAGTCCAGTAAATCGATTTATTATTTTTAATTTCATTTGGTAAATCTTCTGGCATTCCAACATTGTATTTTCCTAGATATTTATTATCCAAATTGTAAATTTTAATATTACTTGTTCCATGACAAGTACTTACTGCTGAGAAAACAAAAAAAGAACTTAAAACTTTGTATTGCTTGCCATTGTTAGTTTTTATAACACCTAAATACTTAATTTTAGTCTTATTACAACCTTCCTTATTTGTTAAATCGTAAGTATATTCCTTTCCTATATTCGCATTTTTAATAGCCAATGATTCAAACTTTTGAAGTTTCTCAAACTCTGATTCAAAATTATCTTTGTCTGTAAATGAAAAGCAAAATAAGGTCAAAACAAACAAAATTGATTTAGATATGATTTTCATAAAGCCTTTTCATCTAATCATTATTCTCAATACTCTTATACGCGTCAATAATTTTCTTCACTAATCTGTGACGTACGATGTCTTTGTCATCTAAGTAAATGATTCCGATGCCTTCTACATCTTTCAATACTAAAAGTGCTTCTTTCAATCCTGAAATCGTTCTTCGCGGTAAATCCACCTGACCTGGGTCGCCCGTGATGATGAATTTGGCGTTTTTGCCCATACGGGTTAAGAACATTTTCATTTGGGAATGCGTCGTATTTTGTGCTTCATCTAAGATTACGAAAGCGTTATCTAATGTTCGTCCACGCATAAACGCTAACGGAGCAATTTGAATGATGCCTTTTAATAAATAGTCTTCTAAGGTTTGTGGCGGTAACATATCGCGCAACGCATCATACAACGGTTGCATGTACGGATCTAATTTTTCCTTCATGTCACCCGGAAGAAAACCTAAGTTCTCCCCTGCTTCCACGGCTGGTCTCGTTAATATAATTCGCTTGACTTGTTTTTCCTTCAAAGCTTTTACGGCTAATGCGACACCTGTATACGTTTTTCCAGTTCCTGCTGGTCCAACAGCGAAAACCATGTCGTTTTTGTGTACATAATCTACCAATTTTTGTTGGTTAGGCGTCATGGCTTTGATTAACTTTCCTCCTATTCCATGCACTAAAATCTTATCGCGGTCGTGCATGTGTTCGGCATCATGTTGATGACTCGTTTCTAAAACCCTCAAAATAACATTATCATCAATACTGTTGTAACGCGTAAAATGATGCATCAATCTTTTGAAGCGATTTTCAAACTCATCCAAGATTTCAGGCTCACCATACGCTTTAAGAGTAGTTCCTCGTGCTACGATTTTAAGTTTTGGATAATACTTCTTAATGGTTTCAAGATGAGCATCTTGCGCACCCCAAAATTCTTTTGGAGCAATGTCGACTAATTCAATGATTCTTTCGTTCAAAGGCTTTCTTTTTTTAATTATTTTTGAAACGCTAAAATTATAGTAGCTTTGCAATCAAATTTAGTAAAAACTACTGTTGGATTTCAAATAAGTTATAAACAAAAAAATGTCAATAATTACTTTAACTACCGACTTTGGACACAAAGACTACTTCGTAGGCGCTTTGAAAGGAAAAATTCTGTCGGAACACAAAGAAGCGGTTATTGTAGACATTTCGCACGAGATTGACTTATTCAACACATTAGAAGCGAGTTACTGTATTGAAGCTGCTTATCACAACTTTCCAAAAGGTACGATTCATATTATTGGCGTGGATAGTGAACGTGTGGGCGATACCCAACATATTGCGATGCAATGGGACGACCATTACTTCATTTGTGCCGATAATGGGATTTTAAACACCTTAATTCAGAAGAAAATTCCACAGAAAATCGTAGCTATCACCATCCACGACCGATTGAATATTGATGCCAGTGATATGGATGTTTTCATAGCGGTGGCGTGTCATATTGCACGAGGTGGTTTATTGAATGTAATTGGTAAGGAAATTCCAAGTTTGAAACCTGTGAGTGTTTTAACGTCATCTATTTCGAATGACTTAAGCGAGATAAAAGGTCAGATTGTATATATCGATTCGTTTGGAAATTGTGTTACTAATATTTCACAGAAACAATTTAACGATACGATTAGAGGTCGAAAGTTCGAAATCGTTATTAAAAACAAAAAGTTCAGTCGTTTGCACAAAAGTTATTCGGATTTTCAAGTAACAGACGTGAAACAATTGAAAGATTTAGAGGGTGATTTCTTAGCGTTATTCAATGAAAACGGCTATTTAGAAATTGCAATATATAAGAGTAATCCAAAAACGGTAGGTTCGGCAGCGACCTTATTAGGGTTGCATTTTAGAGATACGGTATCCATTAAATTCAAATAAGAATATGTTCATAAGAATTGTAAAAATGCGTTTTCACGAAGATAAAATCGAAGCTTTTTTAAATAATTTTGAAGAAGTAAAACACCACATACGAAACTTCGAAGGAAACCGTTTCTTAGAATTGTATCAAGACAAAAACGACAAACGTATTTTCTTTACTTATAGTTATTGGGAAAACGAAGAAGCGTTAGAAAAGTATAGAAAATCAGCTTTGTTTGATGGCGTTTGGACCTACACAAAAACTCTATTTAGCGACAAACCAGAAGCTTGGAGCGTGGATAGATTGGTAACATTAAATTAGAATTTAGAATTCAGAAATTAGAAGTTGGAGTTGAGAGTTAAAAAACTTGAAACTTGAAACCTGAAACAAAAAATAAAAAATGAAAGCATTATTATTACGAGAAATAAAATCCTTTTTTGGTTCGCCGATTGGATATTTAGTCATCGGGATTTTTCTTTTACTCAACGGATTATTTCTTTGGGTTTTTGAAGGCGAATTCAATATTTTAAATTCGGGTTTTGCCGATATGAGTCCGTTTTTCAAATTGGCACCATGGATTTTAATTTTTTTAATTCCTGCCGTAACCATGCGCAGTTTTTCGGATGAGAAAAAACAAGGAACGATAGAGTTATTGTTTACCAAACCGCTTTCGAATTGGGACATTGTAAACGGAAAATTCTTAGGTGCTTTGGTGTTAATCATTTTAGCGATTGTTCCTACAATTATATATGTATTGACGATTTCACATTTTGGAAATCCACAAGGCAATATTGATATGGGAAGTACTCTTGGTTCGTATTTCGGATTGTTATTCTTAATTGCGGCTTACACGGCGATTGGAATTTTTGCCTCTACTTTATCAGATAACCAAATTGTAGCTTTTATAATTGCTGTTTTTTGTTGTTTCTTTTTCTATTTCGGATTTGACGGAATTGCGTCGTTCCTTGGGAATTACAGTTCGATGTTTGCAGCTTTAGGAATGGATTATCACTTTAAAAGTATGAGTCGCGGTGTGTTAGATACGCGTGATATTGTATACTTTGTGAGTGTGACGTTTTTATTTTTATCGGCAACGGTTTATCAACTTAAATCTTTGAAATGGTAATGAAGGAGAACAAATCAAAAGCTTTAAAGCAATTAGGAATTGTATTTTTAGCAATCATCGTTATCAATTTAATTAGCAACTTCTTTTTCAAACGTTTTGACTTAACGCAAGACAAACGCTATACTTTATCAGAAACGACTTTAAACATTATTGAAAGTGTGGATAGTCCGTTATACATTGAAGTCTATTTAGAAGGCAATTTTCCACCAGAATTCAAGCGTTTACAAAACGAAACCAAACAACTTTTAGAGGAATTCACGGCTTATAATTCGAACATTATTTTCAACTTCAAAAATCCGATTGAGAAAGAGGAAACGCGAGTAGAAAAAATGAAAGAATTCTACGCGAAAGGAATGCAACCGCTAAGCATCACCGTGGAAGACAAAGGAAAGCAATCGCAAGAAGTAGTTTTCCCTTGGGCACAAGCGACGTATGGTGATAAATTCACGAAAGTGGCGTTGTTGAAAAACCTAATGGGAGCTTCTACAGAACAAAAAGTAATTAGTTCGGTACAGCATTTGGAATTTGGTTTTGCAGAAGCTATCAATAAAATTTCGAAAGAAAAACAAAAGAAAATTGCCGTAATCAAAGGGAATGGCGAGTTAATTGAACCTTTAATGGCCGATTTCTTAAGAACGGTTAAAGAAAGTTATTACATCGGACCTTTTACATTGGATTCGGTAGCAAAACAACCTACTCAGACGTTAGAAGCATTAAAAAAATACGATTTAGCCGTAATTGCGAAACCAACCGAAGCGTTCACAGAAGAAGAAAAACAAGTGTTAGACCAGTTCATTATGAATGGTGGAAAAACCTTGTGGTTAGTTGATGCCGTTTCAGCTGATATGGACAGTTTGTACAACGAAACCGGTACGATTTTAGCCGCACAACGCGAGTTGAACTTAACCGATATGTTCTTTAAATACGGAATCCGTATCAATCCGTTATTAGTAAAAGACGAATATGCAACACCAATCAAATTAGCAACAGGAAATCAAGGAAGCGAAACGCAAATGCAAGAATACAGTTGGAAATTTTCGCCTTTCGTTTATCCAACTTCTACCAATCCAATCGTGAAAAACATGGAAGGGATTAAGTTTGAATTTGCTTCCCCAATTGAAATCCTGAAAAACGATATCAAAAAAACCGTTTTATTGAGTTCGTCTGAATATTCGAAAACAGTTGGAACACCAAGTCCTATTTCACTAGATATGGTTACGGAAGAAACTACTCCTGAAGAATATGAAGGAAAAGGCTTGCTTCCGGTTGCGGTTTTAATGGAAGGAAAATTCAAATCGATGTATCAAAATCGTGTACTTCCTTTCAAAGATAATTCGTTCCAAGCTACTGGAAAAGACAATAAAATGATTGTAATTTCAGATGGTGATGTGATTAAAAACCAGTTAGACAAAGGCGTACCGTTAGAATTAGGTTTCGATAAGTGGACGAATCAATTATATGGTAACAAAGAGTTCTTAATGAACTGCGTAAATTACCTTTTAGACGACAACGGACTTATTAACATCCGAAGTAAAGATGTCGATTTACCGCTTTTAAACAAGGAAGAAGTCTATAAAAATTACACTATGGCACAAATGGTAACTGTCGGATTACCAATAGTTATTTTAGCTATCTTTGGGTTTTTATTCACCTTCTTGCGTAAAAGAAAATACAGCCGCTAGTTGTTAATAAAATTGTTTTTGCGGTTGAACAGAATTAGAATATATTTGTGAAATATAAAATCAAATCACGATTTTAAAATACAAGATGATGAAGTTTATAGTATCGAGTTCGTATTTATTAAAACAATTACAAGTTTTAGGAAGTGTTATCAACAGTAGTAACACCTTGCCTATCCTTGATAATTTCCTTTTTGAATTAGACAACAACCAATTAAAAGTTTCAGCTTCTGATTTAGAAACAACGATGACGGCTACGTTAGAAATTGATTCTACAAGTCAAGGTAGTGTTGCTATTCCAGCGAAACTTTTATTAGATATCTTAAAAACCTTCCCAGAGCAACCGTTAACATTTACTGTTGAAGACAATTCAACTGTAGAAATTAGCTCAAACTCGGGTAAATATGCAATCGCTTACGCACCAGGAGAAGAATTCCCTAAAGCAGTAGTTTTAGATGATCCTTCAAAAACATTAGTTCCTGCTGAAGTATTGGCAACTGCAGTAAGTAAAACGATTTTCGCTGCTGGAAATGATGATTTACGCCCTGTAATGAGTGGTGTTTTCTTCCAATTTTCACCTGAAGGATTAATTTTCGTAGCAACAGACGCTCACAAATTAGTAAAATATGCTCGTACCGATGTAAAAGCATCTCAAGTAGCTGATTTTATTATGCCAAAGAAACCTTTAAACATTTTAAAAGGAATTTTAGGCGCTTCTGATGCAGAAGTAGCTATCGAATATAACGATTCAAATGCAACTTTCTCTTTCGAGAATTATGTATTAACTTGTCGTTTAATCGATGGGAAATATCCAAACTACGAAGCGGTTATTCCAAAAGAAAATCCAAACAAATTATTAATCAACAGAGTTCAGTTTTTAAACTCGGTTCGTCGTGTGGCTATCTTTGCTAACAAAACAACGCACCAAATCCGTTTAAAAATCGCAGGAACCGAATTGAATATTTCAGCAGAAGATATCGATTACTCTAACAAAGCAGACGAGCGTTTGACTTGTGATTACCAAGGAGACGATATGCAAATCGGGTTCAACTCACGTTTCTTAACCGAAATGTTGAATAATTTATCAAGTGATGAAATCCAATTAGAAATGTCGATGCCAAACAGAGCTGGAATTTTAACTCCAGTAGACGGCTTAGACGAAGGCGAAACCGTTACGATGCTAGTAATGCCAGTAATGTTGAGCAACTAATTCAAAAATATTTGATTTCACAGTTTAACTGAGAATCTTATTACCAACCCTAACTAGCTTAAAAACCACTTGGCTTTGGCTTTAGTGGTTTTTTAATTTTTATTTCATTGGCACGCGGATAAAACGGATTTACAAGCGCAGGTTTTTCTTTTAAACACATAGACGCAATAAAATCAGTAAATATCAGCGTTTCGCATTAGCGAATCTGTTTCATCTGCGTGCTCATATCAATTTTAAAGATTACTTTAATTTCTTCTATCTGTGTTCCTAATCATTTTCTATCTTTGTACCTTAAATTTAGAACATGATTCCACAAGAAACTATAGTTGCATTAGCTACACCGTCTGGAGCGGGTGCGATTGCTATTATTCGATTATCTGGTAAAGATGCTATTACGATAGCGGCGGAAGTATTTCAATCGGTTTCTGGAAAAGATATTACGAAACAGAAAACTCATACGATTCATTTGGGACATATTGCAGATAATGGGAAAATATACGATCAAGTATTGCTTTCGATTTTCAAAGGTCCGAATTCGTACACAGGGGAAAACGTGATTGAAATTTCATGTCATGGTTCTACTTTTATTCAACAACAAATTATCCAATTATTGCTTCGTAAAGGCGCTAAAATGGCCCAGGCAGGTGAATTTACCTTACGTGCTTTTTTAAACGGAAAATTGGACTTATCGCAAGCAGAAGCGGTGGCTGATTTGATTGCTTCGGATAATGAAGCGAGTCACCAAATTGCGATGCAACAAATGCGTGGCGGTTTCAGTAACGAGATTGCTAAACTTCGTGAAGAATTATTGAATTTTGCTTCTCTAATCGAATTAGAATTAGACTTTGCAGAAGAAGATGTTGAGTTTGCCGACAGAACACAATTCTATGATTTATTAGAACGAATTGAGTTTGTATTAAAACGTTTAATCGATTCGTTTGCCGTTGGTAACGTAATTAAAAACGGAATTCCTGTAGCCATTGTAGGTGAACCGAACGTTGGAAAATCGACTTTATTGAATGCTTTATTGAATGAAGAACGCGCCATTGTTTCTGACATTGCCGGAACCACGCGTGATACCATTGAAGACGAATTAGTAATTAATGGTATTGGTTTTAGATTTATTGATACAGCAGGAATTCGTGAAACGAAAGATGTAGTGGAAAGCATCGGGATTCAAAAGACGTTCGAGAAAATTGAGCAAGCGCAGGTGGTTTTATTCCTTGTTGACAGTACGGAACTAACATTGGAGAGTTTGGAAGGTTTAAAAGTAGAAGTAGAAAAAATTAAAAACAAATATCCTCAAAAAGCATTACTTACGATATTTAATAAAAAAGACAAACTAGATGAGAGTTTACTCCGAAATCTAGAATCTCAAATTGAAAATTCAATTTTTATTTCTGCAAAACAAAAAGTAGGTATTGAAGAATTAAAAAATGAATTAATGTCATTTGTAAATACTGGCGCTTTACGTAATAACGAGACCATCGTAACCAACACACGTCATTATGATTCACTATTAAAAGCTTTAGAAGAAGTCCAAAAAGTAAAATGGGGATTAGACTCAGGGCTTTCTTCTGACTTAATGGCTATTGATATTCGCTCTGCCCTACACTATTTTGGAGAGATTACTGGGGAAGTTACGAATGATGAGTTGTTAGGGAATATTTTTGCTAATTTCTGTATCGGGAAATAAATTTACTTTCTTTTAGTTTTTCTTACTGTCTTTTCCTTGACCTACAAGGGTTTACAAAGATTTATACTTGTTTATGTTTTACCATATTAGTACATTTGTTACACCTAACGTACACCTTCAAGATCAAAAGGTGTAAAAATGTACACCTGTGAAAATTAGTTTAAAAAAGAAAAAATTAAAAAATGGCATGTATAGCCATTACTTAGAATACTACAAAGGTTCTAAAATAGATAAAGATGGTAAACGTATTCATATTAGAGAATTTGAATATCTAAAAGAATACTCTTACCAAGACCCGAAAACACCAGCCGAAAAAAAAAAGAATAAAGAGGTGGTAAAATTATGTGATGAAATATTTACTCTCAAAAAGTCATCATACATAAAAGGTAAACATGATATTAAAGACGACGTCAAATCTAAAAGAAGCTTTTTAGACTTCTTTGTTGAGAAAACTGAAGAGAAAGTAGATTCCCCTAAAAATTACGGAAATTGGACTGCTACCCTAGTTCATTTAAAAAGATGTATAGGTACAACTCTTTTGTTTGAAGATATTGATGAAAACTTTATAAAAAAAATTAGAATTTACTTTGATAAGGAAGCAAGAACAAAAAGTGATTTACCTCTTTCACTTAATTCTAAATACTCCTATTTTAATAAATTTAAAGCATGTCTTAGAGCGGCATTTGATGAAGGTTATTTATCAATAAACTATGCTTCTAAAACCAAATCATTCGAACAAGCCGAAAGCCAAAGAGAATATTTAACACATCAAGAATTAGAAGCTTTAGCTAACACCAATTGTAAATATGATGTTTTAAAAAGGGCTTTCATTTTCTCCTGTTTATGCGGTTTAAGATGGTCAGATATAAATACAATGACTTGGTCAGAAGTAAGAGATGAAGATAATGGCGTTAGTAGAATAAATTTTCGCCAAGAAAAGACAGATGGAGTTGAATATTTATACATTTCAAAACAAGCCAGGGGACTATTAGGTGAAAGAGAATATCCATCTGCAAGAGTTTTCAAAGGATTAAAATACGGTGCTGTATATAACAATGAAATTGTACGTTGGTGCAATAGAGCCGGTATTTCAAAGCACATTACTTTCCATAGTGCCAGACATACTAATGCAGTGCTGTTATTGGAAAACGGGGCGGATATTTATACAGTATCAAAACGACTTGGTCATCGGGAGATCCGAACCACAGCGATTTACGCCAAAATTGTAGACAAAAAAATGAAAGAAGCAGCTAACTTAATTCCAGAAATAAAAATTTAAAAATATGATTGCTAACTATTTCCAAAAAAGCAAAGAGTATTTCAAGATTAGAAAATCAATAGTACTTGATAATAACCCTGAAAAAACTAATAAAAAAACAAAAAAAAGAATAAGCAAACTAAGCGAATTTGAACATTTCAGTCTATTTTGTGAGGTATTTATTGAAAAACCACTATTCCCATTTACAAAAGAATATTTAAGTCATTTTACAAAAAAAAGAAAGAAGTCAAATCACAAAATTTACGATTTTTTCCCAAGGTCCAACAGTAACACATCGAATTCAAGTAAAGATTATTATTTAGTTTTTAATTGTAATAAAGATTTTGAAGAATTAATCATTAATCATTTAACAACAAAAGAATATTCTACCGAAACACTCGTTAAAAAACTCTTAATAATTAAAGAGTACTTATTACAATATTTTTTAGATCCGCTAGAAATATTAATTCCAACTTTAAAAAATCAATTAAAAAAAACTAACAAGCTCTTTATAGAAAATGATACCTTTATTTTTGATTTAATTGAGGAATTAGAACACAATAAGGAAAATTACAATAATCTTCTAAACAATATTGAAAATAAAATCAAATCTCTTTCAAATGATTCTATTGAAAATAATCAGATCAAGAACAATTCTCCTTCAAAGAAAATCAAAGGCAATTATCAAATTGAAGTTAAAAATGAAGTGTTGGAAGAAATCTATAATGAGTTAAATAGATATGATTTTATTGATATTGATAGAACTTCTAAAGAAGATTTCATAAAAGTATTCAAATTAGACTGGAAAGACCACAATTCGGTAATTCATTTTAAAATTTCAAATGTTGAAATTAGATTTTTTATTAAATGTTTTAATGATGATCTCAAAGAAAAAATACCCTTAACTTTTATTGAACACGCTGGTAATATAAAGACAAAAGATAGAATATTTAAAGCTACAACTCTTTATAGTGGAGGAAGTCGGAGTGAAAACAATTCGCCAAACATTAAAATAATCCGTTCGATTTTTGAAAAAATAAAAAAACATTAAGGTCCTTAATACCTTAATGTTTTTCTATTTTCCTATATTGACATTTGCTCATATAAACTTAAAAAAAGTAAAAATATGGATGCAAATGAAGTAATTATCGAGAAGCTTAACAAGCTTGAAACATTATTAGTAAGTAGTGTAAAACAAATTTTAACGGTTGAAGATCTAATTAATTATACTGGATTCTCACGCAGTTATATTTACAAATTAGTGCACAAAAATATTCTACCTTATTACAAACCCAATGGGAAAACTTTATTCTTTCAAAAAAAAGAGATTGATTCTTTTCTTCTAAATAACAAATCCGAATCAAATGCACAAACAAAACAAAGAGCAGTTGATTATGTGGTTAAATCAAAATAAAAAAAAGCACAACTGAACTACGAATTCACTTGTGCTTATGTTTTTTTAATCTCTTTGTATATGTGCACTGCAAATATACAATAATTCCGTTATTGTATGAAAGATAAAGATAAAAATCTGTTGTATCAAACTGATACAGCATCAAATACGATATTTGATAGGATCATCAAATATATTAATACTAAATATAGAATACGCTTCAATACTATTTCATTAGATTACGAAATAAACATTATTGGGGATGATTATTGGGAACCTCTAAATTTATATTCTTTACTTATTGAATTAAATCGAAATAATATTGAAACTAATTACAATAAGTTAGAAACTCTTATAAAATCTAATTTAATTGAAAGATATGATCCGATTAAGGAATATTTTTTAGAATTACCGAGATGGAATAAAGATGTTGATTATATCAAAAAATTAGCTTCTTATGTAAAAACTGATGATGATGAAGCTTTTATCTATCATTTAAAAAAATGGTTTGCTAGAGCTGTAAAATGTGCTTTTGAAAAAGAAAAAATCAACAAACACTGTATCGTGTTAGCCAATGGTGATCAGCATGCCGGAAAATCTACTTATCTAAACAGTTTTATCCCAAAGAAACTTGAAAACTATATGGGGGTAAATATTGGAACTGATAAGGATTCCAGGATTAAAATGTGTAAAAACTTCTTAATCAATTTAGAAGAATTGTCTGTAATCGGAAAAGCTGAAGTTAACTACATAAAATCATTAATTAGTATGTTTTATATCAACGAGCGTTTACCATATGAAAGAAAAGCTGAAAATTTACCTCGTATTTGCTCATTTATTGGTTCAACCAATATGGTCGATTTTCTTACAGATGAGACAGGTTCTGTCCGATGGATAATTTTTGATGTCATTGGGAGAATTGACTTTAATTATTCTAAAGAAATTGATATGGATAACGTGTGGTCACAAGCTTATTATTTAGCCTATTATGACAATAGTTTTGAAGCAGAATTAACCCATCAAGATGTAATTGAAAATGAGTTGAGAAATGAAAAATATACCAATTACACCATCGAACAGGAAACAGTATTAAAATACTTCGAAAAGACAGATAATATCATCTATTTCAATACAGCAACAGAAATAATGACAAAACTAATCCCGTTAGGTTTAAAACTTAACAGAGAAAGAATCGGCAAGGCTTTAAGCGGTTTTAAATTCAGCAGAATAAAACATCCAAAAAAACAAGTTTATGGTTATTTAGCAAAACCTAAATTCAGTATTAGTCCAGTTGAAATAATGAATAATTAAAAAATTAGTTACCTAACTTACCTAGTTACCTAAATTCTTATAAAATAAGACTTTTTAATAGGTAACTAAAGAAAAAATTGTCTACCTATACTTACCTTAAAAACTCAGGTAACAAGGTAACCTTTAGGTAATATAAAAAAACTGCGTAAACAATTGAGTTTACTGGCTTAGGTAACTAGGTAGCCAAAATTGGAAAATAATT
>JAANMV010003225.1_pt1 | contig 14508 bp, 10 predicted proteins | sample 7279661 | NCBI WGS metagenome assembly JAANMV01 (sample SAMN14094540, study PRJNA606508) | bioreactor metagenome | isolation source: A lab-scale SPAN reactor treating ammonium-rich wastewater day 121 | place: Ireland: Galway | collected 2017-05-16 | reverse complement strand
GCCGGCTTCGATGTTAAGCACGGCATTGGACACCACATACACCCAGCCGTTGAGCAGATACTCGTTGTCCGCCGTCCAGTGGTGGGTGCCGCGCAGAATACCGCTGACCGAGACCGTCCCGGCCCAGCCGGAATTTGCCCCCACCGCAACCAGCGCGGTGAGGCAAAGTTTTTGCAGGATTTGTTTCATCATAACTTGATTCGTCAATGGTTCAGGTTGTGTTGCTACCGACCCGCCCGGCCCTCCGAGCTGGCAGTCGAAAGCAGTCTAACAACGGGGTAGTTTCAATCCACAACGGGAGGGTTACATCTCTGTGGCAATCCTGTGTCAACGCCACGGGCGGCCGTCAGTACTCGTAAGACAGCGAGAAATTGAACGTAATCCCCTTGGTGTAGGAGGAGTAAACGTAGCGCGTATCGGTGGGGCCATTCACGGCGTAGGAGCGGACCACCTCGGGGTCGAGCAGATTGCGGGCGGTGAACCTGGCTTTGAAATTCTTGCCCAGCCGCTGCGAAATCACCAGGTCGAGGCTGGGCGCGGGCTGTTCGTAAACGTCATAGCCGCCGTTGGCAATCAGCGCCAGTCGCTCGGCCGCGTAATAGTACGCCAACGTCACCTGGGTGCCGGTGCGGTCGTTGTCGTAAGAGAAGTCCGCGTTGATGATGTACGGCGACTGGTCGTACAGGGGGCGCGTCGTCACGCGTTTGCCGGTGGCCTGAAATTTCCGTTCTTGAATTTCCGGCTGCAACTCCACCTCCGTGTTGATCCACGCCGCATTGAGACCGATGCTGAAGGGCTTCAGTTTCTCGGACAGGAAGCCGAGGCTTTGGCGGGCTTCCAACTCCAGTCCCCAAACGGTGGCCTCCGGCGTGTTCAGGAACGTCACAAAATCGCCCGAGGCCGTCCACGAAACTTCGCCGGCGGTGTTCAACGTGGCGTTGAATTTCTCGATCGGATTCTCCAGCAACTTGTAGAATCCGCCCAGGGAGAGCAGCCCACCGTCCTTGGTGAACCATTCCCAGCGCACGTCGTAGTTCTCGATCCGCGTCATCTGCAGGAAGGGATTGCCCTCCACCACCTGGTCGCCGGCCACATCGAAGCTCCGATACCGCGCAAATTCGCGGTAAGTGGGGCGGGCCACGGTCTGCGCGTAGTGGAACCGCAAGTTCATTCCCTCGCGTAATTCCCATGTCAGCCCCACCGCCGGCAGCACGTCGAACTCGTCAATCTTGCCCGTGAAAATGTTCGTGACGCCAAACGCCGAGGAGTTGACCTCCATCAAGGTGCTTTCGTAACGCAGTCCGCCCATCAACCGCCAACGCGACGACAGGGGCAGCTCCGCCATGAAATAGGCGGCTTCAATGTCCTGGGTGCCGCTGTAAAAGTTGTTGCCGAAATTGGAGTTGAGACTGCGCGCAAACTGGTAACGGCGTGGGTTGTTGTTCACCCGTACCACCTGCGGCGGCGGGGCATTCGTTCCTCCCAAGTATTCGGAGGGGAACGTTTCCGGGTCCACCAGGCTCCGGTTGCCGCCCGCATAACTGAAGGTACGTTCAGAAAAGGTTCGTTCGGAGGTGCTGTCAAACACCCCCGCCTTCAGTTTCCACAGCAGCCCGCGCCAGTCTTCGCCCGGCAGCGTGAAATCCAGCTTCACGTTCCGGTTGTCGTCCTCCAGATGACGGAAGTAACGCGTGGGCCGGTCGGGAAAGGGCGTGTTGTTGCTGATCAGGTCAATGCCGCGCAGAGGATCCTCGGGGTCGGTGGGATTGGGGTAGCTGATGAAATTGAAGTAACGCAAGTCCGGTTCGTCCTGGGTCGTGTTGGCCAACGACACCAGCCAGTCCGCCTGCAGATCTTGCAACGCCGGGAAAACGTGTTCGCCCCGGAACTGGTGGGTCGTCAGGTTGCGTTCCGTCCAATGCAGCATGTTCTGATGCGTGCGGCGCTCGTCGTTGAATTGATCCTCGCCACTGCTGAAAATTCGGCCGCTCAACTTGCGGGCAGTGTCCTCGGCGTTCTGCGTGCAAAGAAACGTGTAGTCCAGTTGATGCTGCTCCAGGGGTCGCACTGCCAGATTCGCCAGCGCCGACCATTGGGCCAGCATGGTCGAGCGGCTGTCGTCATAGTCCTGATAAACCTCCGGCGCGCTGTCGGGCCGCGGCGCATAGCGCCGACGGACGCCACCCTCGTAGAATCGGTAGTCGCGCTCGTAATTCAAGCTGCCGAAATAGCCAATGGGCACTCCCCGAATCTTTACCGTGTCGCCGAGCAAGAAATTGAAGTCGTGATCCGGTGGGGGCGCTTCCCGCGTCGGTCCCATCTGTGGCGATCCAAACGACCGCGTAAGCCGATCCATTTCCTCCGCCGCCGCCGTCTTCTCCTCGAAGGGGATGGCCAGACTGCCGCTGGTCGCGGTTTGCAGCAGGGTCCGCAGATCATCGCCGGTCACCTTCCGAAGTTCGGACGGCAGAGCACGCGTGCCATCGTCCTTCCCGAGCCAATCGCGGCCCCCGCCGGAGTAGGTAAGGAAGTTGTCGTTGTCGGTGGCCTGCGTGTTGTAACCCACCCCCGCGCCGGTCTTAAAGATGAACCGTTCGGGAAAGGACTTGGTGCGGATGTCCATGGCCCCGCCCGAAAATCCGCCCGGCATGTCCGGCGTGAAGGTTTTGCTCACCACCACGCTGTCAATCACCTCCGCCGGAAACATGTCGAGCTGTGCCGCGCGGCGATAGGGGTCGGCGCTGGGAATGTCCGCGCCATTCAGCAGCGCCAGATTGTACCGGTCACTGAGTCCGCGAATCACCGCGAACTTGCCCTCCACCACCGAGACTCCGGTGATCTTGGTCATGATCTCCGCCGCGTCGCCGGCGGCCAGTCGCGAAAACCGGTCCGAGCCAATGGATTCGATCAATGCGCTGGCGCTCTGGCGTTCCAGCAGCAGCGCTGTCGTCTGTTCGTTGAACTCCTCGGCCGTGACCTCGTATTCTTCCATTTCGTAAAACTCCGGGCGGAGGTTGCCGTTCACCGTGCTGGTCTGGCCTGACAGTACCCGCACGTCTGTGACCACCGCGGTGACGTAACCGGATTTCGAGAAGCGCAACACTTGGTCGCCGGGTGGAATGTTCTTCAACTCGAAACGACCGTTCGCGTCGGTTTGCGCCGCCAGGGTTGTGCCGCGCACGCTCACCACCACCCCCGGCAACGGCGAGCCGTCCCATGTGCTCACCACCACGCCGGATGCCGCACCGCCGTCCTGTGCGTGGGCAGGCAACAGCAGCATCGCAAACAAAAACATCCCCAGAATCATTTGCAGGGGAGCAAGGGGGATAAGGGGAAAGGGAGAAATAAAACGTGCGACTGTTGGGCCGTTTGGTGAATCAGCCCGTGTCTTGGACCGCGGTGGCAAAGCGTAGCGGCGACACCGCTTTCGACCGCCCCGAACGTCCCCAAGCTCACGTTGACTGATCACCCGCACGAAAAGCGGCGTGGCGCTTCGCTTCCCGCCGCAATCCAAGACACGACCGCTCAACCCGAGCTGGGTCTGCACTAGAGAGTGACCGCGCACGTTTCCCCCTCTCCCCGGGGGAGAGGGCCGGGGTGAGGGCAAGCGATCCACTAAACAATCCTCCATGAACTTCAAAGCTGGTTCGGTTAAGCCGCGCCTCATGACCGCCGGGCCAGCGCGATTTGTTCTACCCGTTCGAGGTAACGCTGCACGTGGTCGCGCGGCTGGAGCTTCTGCGCTTGCTTCAAGGCCTCGAGGGCCTGCGTGTACTTTGCCGATTTGATCAGCAATTGCGCCTGCTTCACCAACGCGTCCGCCTCAAAGCCGGAAAGCTTCGCCGCCGCGTCATACCGAAACTCCGCCTTCTCCACCTCGCCGGTCCGCGCAAAGTAATCGCCGGCCAGGATCAACGCCTCGCCATCCAGCGGATTACGTTCGGTGATTTTCTCCAGCACCACAATGGCGGTTTCGCCGGCACCGGTGCTCATCGCCACCTTGGCTTCGAGTTTCATCAGTTTCATTTCATCCGCCGCCTCCAGTTTGCCGTCGGAGACCTCACGAATCTTCTCGAAGACGAACTTTGCCTCATTCCAGGCGCCGCGACTCACCAGAATTTCCGCCGCGCGCAACGCCCGCGCGGGCCGTTGCCAGCCGTCCTGTTCAATGGACTCTTGGTACGCCGTGAGCGCGAGGTCGCGGGCTTCTTCCATCATGTAAATGTCGCCGAGCGTGCCGAGTTGTTCCGGTGTGATCTTGCCCAGCCGGCGCAACACTTCGAAATTCACCGCCGCTTTTGCCGGCTGGTTTTTCTGCAACAATACATTCGCCTGAATCGCCCAAAGCGCGTCGCGCTCCGCGTGCGTTTGCAGCAGTTCATCCAACAACGCGAGCGCGCCGTCGTAGTTAGCCTGCCCCACGAGGCACTTCAGCAGACCGGTTTGGAAATCCAGAATGTCCGGCTCGAACAACAACGCCTGCCGGTACGCCGCCTCGGCCGCGACAAAGCGCCCAGCGCTGAGATGAGCAAACGCCAGCAACCCGTAGGTGCGGCCATCCACCTCCCCCAGCGCGATGCTGCGCGCCAGCGGCGCCACCGCCTCGTCATTCTTGCCGTCCCGCAGCAGCGCGAAGCCGAGGTTCTTCCATGCGCGCCGGAAATTGGGAAACTTGATGGTAGCCTGCTCGAAATGCTTCACCGCGTTCGTCAGGTCCTCGGACTGGAAATAGATGTTGCCAAGCGTGAAATCGAACAGTGCGCTGGCGTCCGGCTTGATGCGCGCTTCCAGTTCAGGAATTGCCTTCTTCGGGTCTTCGCGCAGCAACGGTACAATCTTGTCCCGATAGAATTGCTGTTCCTCGGAGGTGAGCCGCGGCTCATTCTCGGCCAGGAAACCGTAGCTGCCGAGCAACTGCCGCACGAACCCGGGATCGTTCCACACCCCGGCCAGTGGATTATTCTCCCCGACCGGCGCAAAAGTAGTCGGCGCAGTGGTCTGGGTGATCGCAGGCGGATTCGTCTTGCTCGAACTGCGGCGGCTCTGCGCCTCGGCTGAAAAAGTCGCCAACAGGGTGAAGCCGACCGCAAGCGTCAACGCCCCCCGGAGCGCGGACCGCCGAGTCCGCGCGCTCCTCTTCAGTTTCGTAGCAGCGGACGTTAGTCCGCTCACTATTCCAGTTAGAGCCGACTGACGTCGGCTGTTACGATGACATCGGATGTCGCGCGGACAAGGCTGTCCGCGCTCCTGGCTTGCCACCCTTAACTCGTTCGTCACGTTCGTTTGCATGTTCAAATTGGTGTTCTGCTGCTGGTTCGCAATGTGCAACATTGCCGCGCAAGCCGGCGCCAAAACCAAAGCCGGTCACAGACCGGCGCTCCGGCTTTATCACGCGTTCACCCGGAAACGGATGGGCAAACGCATGTAGGTGCGCACAGCTTCGCCGTCCTTCATCCCGGGCTTGAATCTCCACCGTCGCACCGCGTCCAGCGCGGGTCGCTCGAACTCGGCGCGCGTCGAATTCTCGACTCGCAGGTCCTGCACGCGGCCCGTTTCGTCGAGCACGAAAACGAGCGTCACCGCGCCCGGCACTTTGGCTTTGCGCAACTCGGCCGGATACTGCGGGGGCACGGACGAAATCACTTCCGGAGCTTTCTCCAAATCCGCCACATCGAAGGTGTCCATCAGACTGCTGCCCGCATCGGCGCCGCCGATCACCCCAAAGCCTGTCAGCGCTCCGCCGGAACCCACCGCGATATCGAGATCAATGTTCAACTGCATGGGCGGCGGTGCCTCGCTCAGTTGCGGCGGGGGCGGCTCCTTTGGCTCCTCCGGTGGCGGTGGCGGTGGTGGCTCGGGCGTGTCGGGTGGCGCTTCCATTTGCACTGCTTCCACCTTCGACAACATCAATTGTCGCTGCGCACGGCTCGACACCATTTGGGTGAGTGGCAACACCAGAAACACCGCCAGCGTGAGCAGCAGCGCGCCCAAGATCGGCCAAAAAGGGCCGGATGTTTTCGAGGGTGGCGTGTAAACGCGGCGCATGGCTCACGGGGAAAGACGGAAGACGAAAGACGAATGGCCGTGCGAGGCTTCAATGTCCAAGCTCCAAGCTCCGGAGAAATCCCAGGCTCCAAGCTTCAAACCAAGCCTTGATCGGCAGTCGCTGTCTGGCGCTTGGTGTTTGCGTGCCATTAGTCACTAACTCCCCCCTTGCTCGGCCGCGATGCTGACGTTCTTGGCGCCGCCGAGCTTGGATTCATCAATCACGCGGACGAGCAGCCCGGCATTGGCATTGCGGTCCACTTGGATGATGACCGGCATCGTCTCATGCTGCGTGAGCCGCCGCACCAACGGCCGCACCCCGCCCACGCCGATTTCCTTGCCGCCATAGACGACCTGGCCCTTGGACGTGAGAGCGAGCAGGATGCTGTTTTTCTCCAGTTGAATCGCCGACGCGGCCTGCGGCTTGTCCACGTCCGTGCCCGTCTCCTCGACGAAGACAGTCGTGACGATGAAAAAAATCAGGAGGATGAACACCATGTCAATCAGCGGCGACACGTTGATGTCGTTGGTCTCGTCGGCCTCTACAATGGCTCGGCGGAATCTCATGGTTTGTCACTGGAACCGGAGCGCCGGCTTGCAGCCGGCTTTGACGTGAGGAATTTCCTGCAACACTAACTTGGCCGTAAACTGACCAGCACGAAAGTGCGGATGAGCAAAGCCGGTCGCAGACCGGCGCTCCGCGGCTAAAGTGCGCGAACTGGCCGAGGCACGATTCATGCCGGTTGCGCCAGCGGCGTAAGCACGGTCGTCACCGCCGCAGGTTTGACGGCGGGCGCGACCGGTTGATCCAGCGCCGGACTGAACGGCGTCCTGGTTTGCGCACGGTTCCATTGCACGGTGTAACTCTCCAGCCGCGCAAGGAACACCTCGAACTCCTGCCGTCGCCGCTTGATGAGTTGGATGAAGATCAATCCCGGCAGGGCGATGCACAATCCGACCTCGGGTGGAAACAGCGCCTGGGAAATACCCGCCGCCAGCGCCTCGGTAAGTTGTCCGCCACCACCGCCCGCGGACAAAGCTTGAAATGTCACGAGCATGCCGAACACGGTGCCAAGCAATCCTACCAGCGGCGCCGCGGCTACAAACGTGCCGAGGGTTTGAATCTGCCGGTCTATCGGCGGCAACGTCAAAGCGTTCACCTCGGCGAAGCGCGTGCTGATTTCACCGGCGCTGCGGGCCTCGTCTTGCGTGTAGCGAATGACCTCGCCGACTTCGCCCTGACCTTTCTCGGGCTTGCGCACCCAGGTTTTCCAGGTTGCCTCATCCACTCGGCGGTACTGACGGCGGCCCAGTTCCAGCCACAGTTTCACCGCAGTGAGGAACATCATCACCGCCAGCGCCAGCAACGGCCACATGACCCATCCACCCGCGGCCCAGATGTGTAGTATTCTTTCGATCATGATTGACTTTCCTTTCTGAGGAACAGGGTTTCCTCGCTTTGTGACGGCAGCCCGTTAATGAAGGCGACCGCCGTTTGTTCCATGCTCGCCAGCACGCCCTTGACGCGCCGCGACAGAACGGCGTGCAGCAGCAACGAGGGAATCGCCACCACCAATCCGAATTCCGTGGTGATGAGCGCCTCGGAAATGCCGCCCGCGAGCGTCTTGGGATCGCCCGCGCCAAACACTGTAATCATGTTGAAGGTGTTGATCATGCCCGTGACCGTGCCCAGCAAACCCAGCAACGGCGCCGCGGCCGCAGACAGGGCCAGAAACGGCAGCCATTTCTCCAGCCGCGGCCGAGTGCCCAACAGCTTCTCATACATGACTTCTTCGATGTACTCCTTCCGTTCCCGGCAATGATCAATCGCCGCGTGCAGCATCTCGCCCACGGGACCGGTGATGCCGCTGGCGTGCGCCGTCGCCTTGGTGCGATCCGAACTCCGCAATGCCCCCAGAATCACCTGAAGGTCTCCCGGACTCGCGGTGCGCACCCGGCCAATCGCAAACCAGCGGGCGATAAAGATCACCACCGCCACTAGGCCGAGGAGGAGAATGGGCACCATCACGGGACCGCCCTTGAGGATGTGTTTGAACAAGCCGTCTTTCGTGGCGCCGATTTTCAGCGCGTTGCCGAGCGAGGCATCCAGCGGAAGGTGGCCCGTGCCATTCGCGGTCAGACCGCGAATGTCGGTCGCAAACGCGCCCGGCAGGGCCAGCACCGTGGCATCGGCGGAACCGAGTTGCAGGTCCGCCAGCCCAACCGCCGCGCTTTGATCGCTGGCGAACAACGCCACCGGGCCCAGCAGGGCAAACCTGCCTGATTCCAGCCGGCCTGCCGGCGAAAGCGCCTTGCCGGCGAACAACTCACCGCCCGTAACCCGTTCGATCCGATCAAGGGACGCGGTCAGCAAGGCTGTCTGGCGTTCGAGACGTTGCGCTTCAGTAAGGTCAGCGGCGGCCGCGGCGCCTTTGGCGGCATCCAACACCTCCTGGAAGCGCGGCCCTTCGCTGATGTGAATGCGCGTTTCGAAGCCGCGGAGATACTCACCGAGCAGCGCCTCCAGAAACTTAACCTCATCGGTGCGGCGCCTGACGTCGGCCTTTAGGGCGTTCAATTCGACCAGCTGGTTCTCTTGAAAACGCTGGGCGCGCTCCAGTTCGCGGCGTTGATCGAGAACCTGCTGTTCCAACGTGCGACTTTGTTGCACGAGCGGCAACCGCTCCGCTTCAATCTGCTTGCGCAACTCCGCCAGCTCCGCCAGAGCCGTCTCCAAATCCGCGCTTGCCCCACCGGCCACGGCGGAGAACTCCACCGCGCGAGCAGTGGACGCACGGGCCATTGTTGCCAGCACGAAAAATAAAACCAGCACCGGGCCGAATCGTCGCGCGAAGCGGCAGGCAAGACTTGCGGTGGGCCGTGAAGTCTTGAAGTTCATGCTGACCAGTTGGAGAATTCGCTTCATGGGAGTGGTCCGGCCGCATCACTGAATCCGAACCGGCAGGCTCACGAACGCGGCGGGCTTCGCGTTCTTGTACATCGCCAGCGAATCCTGAATCCTGCCTGCGAGTTCCTTTTGTTCCGTCCACTGCCAACCCTGGGCCGTCGGGGTGCCCACACCGGCATACTCGCCGGCTTTGTCCACGAAATACGCCTGCGCCAGTCCGAGATACAGTGTCTCCACCTGCACCTCCGCGCCGGACGGATTCTTCTGCACTTCACTGACAACCGTGATGGCGGCGTTGAACTTGTCCACCTCGTTGAGAATACCCACAAGGTTCTGTATGCGTTCCAAACCACTCGCGCGCGTGGCTGCGGAGTCGGCGGGCAGGCGTTGCAGCAACGGTTGAAGCTTATCGGTCAATGGGGGTGGGAACGAAGGTGCGAGCGCCTTCACGCGGGTTTCCAGTCCGGTCACGAGGAGCTTGATGGTTTCCGCGGCATTCGTGAGTTCGCTCTGTTGACGAAGCGCCTGATCGCGTTCGAGGTCCACCTGGGCATTATTGGTGGACACGCGCCCCATCTGCTCGGAGATATTTTTCAATTCGCGATCATAAAGCTGCGTGGTTTGCTCCAGCGTTTCCTTGTCCGCCTGCCAATCGGCGCGCGTGCGGGAAATCAACTGGCGCGTCTGCACCCATTGTTCCAGCGTCGTCCGCGCCCGGGTAACTGACGAAGCATCCTCCACTGCCTCGCCGACAAACGCGAGGAACGCCAGGCCGAGAAACACAATGCTGCGATTCATCGCCCATGAGGTTTTCAAGTTGGTGCGACGGTTAAGTGGCAGCATTGTTACATCTCTGTGACAAGCCGAAGCCGGATGCGCCACGGAGGAGGTTGAGCCGGATGGGCGATTTGGGGCAGGCGTTGCTGCACGGCGGAGGCTCCCGGTGTTCGCAGGGGGAGGAAGGCGAGCATTTCGAGCCCGAACATGTGGTGCTAGCCTTACTGGGCAGTAACATACCACTCCAGCCTGGGATTGAGCCAGCCAACATTTGGCGCTCATTATCCAAGCGCATCTCTTGCATGGGGGCGCACGTGCCTTTGCGTAAGCCCGTCTGTGCCTCGCAGCCGGAACAACGCACGCCACCGCGCGTTAGAAATTCGCGCGAGGGTGCGCTCGGGTGCGCTGGCCGCAGGTGGCCAGCGCCGCACGCGAAGGCGCGTGCGCTACCCGAAAACACACTCTGCAAGAAAGTCAGATGCGCGTGGGGCGAAATCAATTTCAGGAACGAATTTGCCAGCAGACCATGCTTCGATTATGAAAAGTGGCATGAAAGGGACGTTGTTATCCATCGGCACGCTGATGGCTCTCCTGGCACAGTTGGCATCCGGCGCTGAATTGCTCGCTTTAGCTGCGCAAGAAGAATCCAAGGTCGTTGTTGCCCCCAGACCCCGCCCGGGATTGCTGCTCAATCCCGGCAAGGGCTGGTCTGTGGGCGGGTTGCCACAGAATCACCCGAAGGAAGTCCAGCAACTGGCGGGAATGGGCGTGATGCGACTCGACTGGGCCAGCGTAGAACCCCACGAGGGTGAATTCAACTGGAGCGCACTGGATCGTTTTCTCGAAGCTTGGGGAAAGCTCGGCAAGGTCTGTAACGTGGGCGTGATGTGCGCCAACACGCATGGCCGCGATCCCGATGGTTATGTCACGCCCAAGTGGGTTTTTGATGCCGGCGCGAAGAAGATCGAAATCACTTTGAACCCGGATCAATCCACCACGGGCACGCCGGGCAGGAAGATTGCGCCGGCGTTTGATGATCCCATCTTCCTGGCCAAGTTCGCGAACTTCCTCCGCGCCTTCGCGCAGCGGTACGACGGCGACCCGCGCATCGCTGTGCTGGACATCCGCTCCTACGGCAACTGGGGCGAGGCGCACATGTATCCGTTCGGTGTACCGGACATCGCGCCGGAGAAATTCCGTGAACACGTGCAGATGCACTTGGACGCGTTCAAGCGCACGCAGCTCTGCCTCTCGCGCAACGCGCACCTGGGCCGGTTCGGTCGGCTGAAGCCGATCTTTGATTGGGCCGTGCTGGAGCAGCGCATTGCTCCGCGTCGTGACGGTATTTGCGGCAACAGTGACGGGCACGAGACGGCGATCGGCTTCGGGATTGCGCCGGGCGTGTTCGAGTTGTTCGACAATTACGACGGCGTGAAGCGGCGTGGCTGGTGGGACGGCCAGAAAGACAAAAATGGCATGGGCTTCACGCTGGAGGAATGTATCGAGAATGGCAAACCCACGTGGGTGGATCTTGGGCGCGGCGGGCAGTCAGGCTTGCGGATGGTTCAGGAAAACCGCGCGCTCATCGAGCGCCTGTCGAATCGCATCGGCTACCACTTTCACCTGCAACGCGCCGCGTATCCGCGCCGTGCCGCGCGCGAGGGATTCGAGCTGGAACTCACTTGGACCAATCAAGGCGTCGCGCCGGTTTACATTCCTTGCGCGGTCGCCGTGGCGTTGTTCGATGAAAGCGGCCGTCGTACTGCCATTGCCTGGCCGGAAGAATTTCAGCCCCAGGCATGGATGCCGGCCTATCCTCGCATTGAGAAAGCCCGCCTGAAGTTTCCTGATGCCGCCCCCGGTGAGTATCGGCTGGTCATTGCCATCACGCGCTCGAATTCGGACGCCACACCCTACATCCGCATCGGCACTGAACTGCCGGTCGTCAAGGACTGGCTGGTGCTGGGTTCAATCCAAATCACACCTTGAACGCGAGATTTCCTTCCCAAGCGACGCCTGTCGGTAACGCCGACTTTCCAGTCGGCACGCCGGTTGAAAAACCGGCGTTACGGCCTTGAGGTTCATAAGCCGTGAGCAGGTCCAAACGGAGCAGGAAGCTTCCCAAGAGACGACTATTGCAGCAGCGTCACTGCATGACCTTGTCCAAAGCGTCGAGGATGACCTTGCTGTAATCGGACGGGCGGGGTGACAGCGGTTCCGGTAGCACCAAAGGCGCCCGGTCGGCAGCTTTGGAATAAACGAGAACCAACGGCACGCCAGCGCGATTGAAACGTTCCAATTCCTCGGAAATTTCCTGTGGAAACCTTGTGTAATCAGCCAGGAGGGCCGCGACGTTATCGGCTTTCAGTCGCTCAATGACTTCTTTGCGTTCCAAGGCCGGCTTCACCGTGGCGTTGCAGGTCACACACCATTTTGCAGTGAAATCCACAATCACCGGACGGCCTTCGGCTTGCGCGGCGGCGACGGCTTCGCGGCTCCAAGGTTGCCACGGATAACCTTCAGGCGCATGAGCCAGCGGGCTGCTTTCGCGCGAATCCGTTACCGGAGAGCGCCATTGAAGATTGCTGTCGAGCGCCCAAGTGTAACCCGTGACGAGCAGCAGCAGCGCGATCACTCCGGCGAGAACTCGTCGGCGCTGGCCGCGTTGGACAAATGTTCCAAACACCCAGGCGGCAGTCCCGACCAGCACCAGAAACATTCCCAGCCACCACGAACGCTCACCGTAGAAAGTGGTCGTCAAGCTGACGAGCCACACCGCTGTGGCGAGCAGCGGGAAACCCATCGCCACTTTGAAATGCTCCATCCATGCGCCGGGTTTGGGCAGGAACTTCAACCACCCCGGATTCCAACTCAACACGACGTACGGCGCGGCGAGGCCGAGGCCGACCATCAGAAACATCAGGATGATGAGCGGCGTTGGTTGTGCAAACGCGAAGCCTAGCGCCACTCCCAGAAACGGCGCGGTGCAGGGTGTGGCGAGCACCGTGGCGAGCACGCCGTGAAAGAACGCGCCGGACGCGCCCTGCTTGGCGGCCAGATCACTGGCCGAACCCATCAAACGTCCGCTCACGCTCACTTCAAAAACGCCAAACAGATTCAGCGCGACCAGCGTGATCAACACCGCCAGGAGCACAATGAACTGCGGATTGCTGAATTGCATGCCCCAGCCCGCGCTCTGACCGGCGGCCTTCACGCCGATGACAATTCCGGCCAGCAGCAAAAACGAGCACAGGACGCCCAACGCGTAAATCAATCCCAGCTTGCGCACCCGTGCCGGCGCTTCCCGCGCTTGACTCACGAAGCCGAGAATCTTGAGCGCGATCACCGGCAGTACGCACGGCATGATGTTCAGAATCATCCCGCCCAGAAACGCATAGACCAGCATCAGCCAAAGCGAACTTGAAACCGGCGGTGTGGTTCCGGCGCTTGATGACGCATCTGAGCCAGCCGCACCGCGCGTGGCAGCAATCGGCACGGTCGCGGCAAAACTTTGCAGTTGGCCATTTAGCTTTTGAACGAGCACCCCGCCGACTTCTTGCGGCCAATCACCGTCGAGTTTCTTGACCACCTTGCGCAGGCGGATTCGCTCCGGGGCGGCGGACACGACCACGGTTTCGGGTTCAACCTCAAACGCGTCGTACGGATCGGGGAAGAAATCCGGTTCCGCCACGCCAACGGTTGCGGACCACTCGATCATCAGCGGACGCGAACTGCCGCTGGCCGCCTTTTCCCAAAATGCGCGGGGCGACATCCCTTCCGCGGGCTTGGGCAGTTTGCCACGCCAGGTTTCGATCAGCGCCGCGCTGGCGGACGGTTTGGTTTCCGCGCCGATGGTCAAAGTGGCTTGAACATCCGCGTCGCCGGGAATGCACGCGACTTCACATTCGAGCCACTGAATCTTGGCTTTGAACTCCAGCGCGCCGGGTTTCAATTCCGGCGACAGTTTCAACGGCACCAGCAGCACCACTTCATCGTGATAAACGTAAGTGGTGATTTCCTGGGTGACGTATTTCTCCGGCAGCGGCCATTCGATTTCGCCGGCGGACACGCCTTCGGGCAGTTGCCAGGCGACGGTGGTGGGCAGACCCGGTCCGCCGGGGTTCTTCCAATACGTGTGCCAGCCGGGGTCCATCTTGAGATGCACCCCCGCCGTAATCGTGTCGCCGGGTTTGGCCGTGGCCGCGGACAGCACCAACCGGGCTTGGGTGTGGGCTGCGGGCAGCGCGCCCGGGACAAGCCAGACCGACGCGGCGGCCAGAAGAATAAGCAAACGTTTCACGCCGGTATAGATGCCAGATTCGGCAAAACGTTTGAAACTAATTCGTGCTGGGGGGTTGGTTGTTCCCCTGCATGATTTCGCCCGGCGGCTGGAAACCCAACCGCAGGCGGCGGAGGACGATTTGCACCTCATGCCATTCGATGTCTGCTCCGCGCTGCACGGCCAGCCCCAGCACCGGAGGTGCGCAAGAAAATAGCCCACGGCGCGAGCCGTGGGTAATCGCGGCATCGCAAATCAGCAGCCCCGGAGGGGCGAAAGAGTGTGCTCGGAAGTCCGGTTCTGCCGCCCCTCCGGGGCTTGGGATTCCCTGCCACTCTCCCACGGCTTACGCCGTGGGCTATTTTCTGCCGCTGCTCTGCCGCTACCATTGCAAACCCCAGAGCTACCCAGGAATTCTGCGCCACGGGATTGCGGATTCATCCCAACACGTGCGGAGTGCGAACTGGGCCATTGACCGCCTACCTCTGCGGGCGTAGCG
>JAANMV010003224.1_pt1 | contig 14508 bp, 9 predicted proteins | sample 7279661 | NCBI WGS metagenome assembly JAANMV01 (sample SAMN14094540, study PRJNA606508) | bioreactor metagenome | isolation source: A lab-scale SPAN reactor treating ammonium-rich wastewater day 121 | place: Ireland: Galway | collected 2017-05-16 | reverse complement strand
ACAATCCGTACGGGAGCAGGATAACCGAACGCCAGAGAGCGTGGCGAGAACGACGCTCGGATGCTAGCACTTCACGAGGGCAGAACGGGAATGCACCCTTGCCGACGTCGAGCGTCTACTGGAGTTGCAGGAGGGGCACTTCGTCGACCTCAAAGCAATTGAAGTCGCACCTGCAAAGCTGACTCGTACAGTCTGCGCAATGGCAAACGCCGAGGGTGGAGATGTATACATTGGCATAGATGATTGCACGCCACGGGCCTGGCGCGGATTCCGTAATTACGAAGATGCCAATGGCCATCTACAGATCTTCGAGCAATTGTTTCCACTAGGAAACGACTTCCAGTATGAATTCTGGAATCATCCAACCGATTCCACGGTTGTGCTTCGAATTCAAGTGTCAAAAACGAGGGACATCAAGAAAGCGTCAGATTCGAAGGTATATGTCCGACGAGGTGCGCAAAACCTGCCTATTGAAACCGCCGATCGGCTTGAAATCCTACGGAGAGACAAGGGTATTTCGTCCTTTGAAACGGAGACGATCGATTGCCCGGTCGACGTTGTTTCTGAATCCGACCAATACAAGGAATTTTTGAAATCTGTTGTCCCACGCGCACAGCCACTTGCGTGGTTGCGAAAGCAGTTGTTGATTTCCGTTGACAAGCCGACAGTTGCCGCCGTGGTCTTATTTGCTGAAGAACCACAGGCAGTCATTCCGAAGCGGTGTGGAATGAAATTGTACCGATACAAGACAACGGAGGAAAAGGGCACACGAGAAACCCTGGAGTCAACACCGACTACAATTGAAGGCTGCGCGTATCAACAAATCCACGATGCGGTTGCCGCTGTCACTGAGAAGATACAATCGATCAGCGTGCGGACAGCGTCTGGCATTGCCACAGCGCAGTACCCGCACGAAGCAATACATGAAATTCTCACGAACGCCGTAATTCACCGAGACTACTCGCTCCCAGACGACATCCACATTCGTCTTTTTGACAATCGAATTGAAGTTGCGAGTCCAGGTATGCTGCCAGGGCACATTACCGTCGAAAATATTCTTGACGAACGATTTGCCAGAAATCCCAGCATAGTTCGACTCCTAAATAAGTTTCCCAATCCGCCGAACAAGGACGTTGGTGAAGGGTTGAATACGGCATTCGAATCTATGCAGAAAATGCGACTTAAGCCACCGGTGATCATTCAGGATGGTAGTTACGTTGTTGTGACGCTACGACACGAGTCGCTGGCGACTCCAGAGGAATCGATTCTGACGTATCTGCTCCAGAATCATGAGATTGCGAACCGAGATGCGCGAGAAGTGTGTTACATACCCTCCGAAAACAAAATGAAGCGAGTGCTTCAAGCAATGGTAAAGAAGGGCCTTATCGAGTCCATTCCGGGGCGTAGTGGGTATTCGTCTGCCTATACCATTACTAAAGAAGGTCGAGAGGCGGCAAAGAAGTTCGCGGCGCAAATCGCGGGTAACAGCCCGTTGAACCCGAGCGGCGGATCGGGTGGACTCTGAAATCAAAGCGGGCGTAGGTAAATGGATGCAGGGTTCGAACAATCTTATTCTGCGCGGTCGAACTCGGCTGTGAACGGCTCGACCGTACAGCCTCAATTTGCATCGTATTCGCCCCACGTGACGTACCGCTGAAACGACGACCAGCGCCCATCCTTCGCTCGTTGAACCACGGCATACGAAACGACCGTGAAAAAATGCGTGCCGCGTTCGATGCGAACGCGCCTGTACTTGCTCATAACGGTATTTTATGGCGACGATCGCAGGCATCGCAAAGCAACGTTTCAGGCCAAGGACCCACGCGGGCGAACCACAACGGCCAAGAACCGGATGCGAGCATCCGGGCTACGCTCGCTACGCCCGCTATTGGGCAAGAGCCAGTGCCACCTGGCCCGGTGATTGGCCTGCCATCGTTAGTGGTTGAACAGGAATTCGCGGCTGTTGATGAGTGCCCACAGCAGGTCTTCGAGGCCTTCCTGGCGATTGGGGGCTCGCTGGAGAATTTCGCGGCAGGCGGCGTGCTCGTGGGGGGTGGCCGCGCGGCTGACGGCGGCCAGGTAGATGGCGTCGATGATCACTTCGTCGGCCGCCTTGGATTTAACCAGCGTGGCGATACGGCCCTTGGCGTCGGTGATCTTGCGGTTGAGCAGTTCGCCGTTGGCGATTTGCAGCACCTGGGCCAGGTTGGGCTCGGCGGTGCGTTCGCACTCGCAGGTAATCACGCGTTCGGGCCGGCCCAGCGTATCGAGGAAGTAGCTGGTGTAGTTGTTGTCGGGCAGTTCGATCGCGCGGGTGCCCAGGGGGATGCCGGCGAATTTTTCCTGGGTGCCGCACACGCTGTCGATGGCGTCGAGCAGCACTTCGGCGGGCAGGCGTTTCACCTTGTAGTGGGTGTAAAACCGTTCGTCGCTGGCGTTGGCCGGGGTGGGCGTGGAGCTGAGCTGGTAGGTTTGGCTGACGAGGATCGCCCTGAGCAGTTGCTTCAGGTCGTAATTGTGCTGGATGAGGTGGTCGGCCAGGGCGTCGAGGAGTTGGGGGTTGGAGGGGGGATTGGTGGCCCGCATGTCGTCGATGGGTTCGACCAGTCCGGTGCCCATCAGGTATCCCCAAAATCGGTTGGCCATGTTGCGGGCGAACTGGCGGTTGTCCTTGGAGGCGAGCCAGTCGGCGAGGGGGCGGCGGAGGTCGAGGTAGCCATCGGGATCGACGGGCTGGTCGAGCAGCGGCTGGGGAGTCATGGTTTGGCCGGTGCGGGGATGGCGGATGCTGCCGGTTCGCTTGAGGACGACGGCCGAGTCGCCGCCTTGGGCGCCGAAGTCGAGACTGTTTTTGGTGGCGACGCGGGTGAAGAAGGCGGCGAGGCTGTAGTAATCGGCCTGGGAATAAACCTCGAAGGGATGGTTGTGGCACTTGGCGCACTGCAGCCGCACGCCGAGAAACAACTGGGCGGTGGTTTCGGCGAGGTCTTCGGGGGTGCGGGCGATTTTGTAGTAGTTGGCGGGACCGCTTTCAAAGACCGAGCCTTGGGCGGTGATCAGCTCGTGGACCATGCGGTCGATTTTCTTGTTTTCGCGAACCGAGGCGCGCATCCAGTTGTAGAGGGCCCACATGCCGCCGTCGCCCAGCTTGTTGCGGTTGTTGCGGAGCAGGTCGCCCCATTTCAGGGCCCAAAAGGCGCTGAATTCGTTGTTCCAGACATCGCGGGCGGGGTCGCCGGTGAGGCCCAGCAGTTCGTCGACCAGGGCGGTGCGTTTGTCGGGATCGGTGCTGGCCAGGAATGCCTGCACGCGCTCGGGCGGGGGGAGCGTGCCGAGGCAATCGAGAAACACGCGGCGGATGAAGACTTCGTCGCTGGCGACGGGCGAGGGTTCGAGGCCCAGCCGCTGCCAGCGCTTGAGCACGAGTTCGTCGATGAAGTTGGCCGGTTGGAATTGGGACAGGTCGACGTCCTTGGCGAAGGGGGCCACGACCATCGAGATTTTGGCCTGGCCTTGGTAGCGCACCATGATGGGCGTTTGGCCCGAACCTTCGCAGGTGACGTACCCGGTTTTGCTGACGGCGGCGACGACGTCGCTCATGCTGTCGAAGAGGGCGGCGGAGGTGACGTCGCGGCGGGCGCCGTCGGAATAAACGGCTTCGACGCGCAACTGGCGGGTTTCGCCCACCTCGTACAGGTGTTCGGCGGGGATCACGTCGAGATCGACAACCTTGGGTTCTTCCTTGGCGGGCGCCGGGGCGCCGCTGGCCAACCACGAGTGCAGCACGTCGTAATCGTATGAGTCTGGGGTGAACCGCATGCCGCCGCCGTGCGAAACTTCGAGCAGGGCCTTCTTGAGGATGAGGCTATCGGCGGGGTGGACCAGCGACACGCGGCGGCCTTGCAGCTCGCGAACCATGGCGGGGTGGTCCTGCTCGGGCGCATAGCCAAAGAGCGACAGCTTGAATCCGCCCTGGCCATACTGCGCGGCATGGCAACTGCCGCCGCTGCAGCCGGAGCGGACGAGGATCGGCATGACATCGAGGCGGAAACTGACGGCGGCGCCGGGGTCGTTGTCGTGGGGCATGCCGGAAATGCTGAGCCGCGATTGGGCGCTGTGCCCCGCGTGCTCGACATGCACCACGACGTCGCCATTGGCGAGGGGGCGGACGAAGCCGGAAGGGCTAATTTCGACCACGCCTGGCGGCTGGCAGCGATAGGTGGCGGCGGCGGTCACGTCGCGACCGCGCGCGTCGGCGGTGGGTTCGAGCACGGCGAACTGCAACCGGTCGAGGGGACCGCGGAGGGCAAACTGTTCGGGCGAAACCTGCAACGGGGCCGCGGCTGCCGGCACGCCGAAGGCGAGGAAGCCGGCAATGGCAAAGATGCGCGCAGCAAGCCAACAACGAGACATACCAACGGCGCAGCGCATGGCGTGATTCTCTGCAGGTAGGAAAGAAAGCGACGAGGCGGGAAAAGAAAGTATGTCGAAATGGCGGAATGATTTCAACCTGTTTATGCGTGCGGCGGTCTTTCCGCCGCGGTGCCCGGTGCTGCGGGTTAGCGGTTGCTGCCGGGCAAAGCGACTTTGCGGCGCGGCCTTGGCGGGGGGGGCGATGGGCGGGAGGGGCGTGCGATTCGGGCGGGGGGAATGTTTTTGTTTGGTGCTAGCGGCGCGGTATATTCGGCGCCAGCGGTGCAGTCTGCCCTGCGGGTGCAGGGCGCAAAAACCGCAGGGGCGCGCGGCTTACAGAACTTTCACAGGAAAAATCTTCCAATTTCCTGAAGATGAACTATCCTTCGGAGGTAGAGCAGTCTTCCTAAACTGCTTACATTCGCGCAGGACGTTGATCTGTTCACGGTGAACTGACAACTAGAGTCTCTCAGGGGAGCCAATCGGCATGGTCAAGAAGCATTTTTGTGGAGCGTTGGCGGTGATCGCCAGCCTGGGATGGGCGGCCGCGGTAGAAGCCGGCCATCATCATTCTTCCGGAAGTCACGGCAGCAGCGGCAGTCACGGTAGCTGGGGAAGTTCCGGAAGTTCCGGTTCTCACGGCAGCTGGGGAAGCTCGGGCAGTTCGGGATCGCACGGTCGTTGGGGCCGTTCGAGCTGGGGCAGCCACGGCAGCTCGGGCTCGTCGGGCTACTACAGCAGCCATGGCAGCAGCGGCAGCCACGGCAGCTGGGGAAGCTCGGGCAGTTCGGGAAGCTATGGCGGCTACGGCGGAGCGGTGATCGTCGCTCCCGAGTACGGCGCGCCGGTTGAAACGGCTCCCAAGGCGACCGCGCCCGAGCCCGTGGCGCCGCCGATGACCAACGTGCCCGGAACCTCGCACATTCTGGTGAAGGTGCCCGCCGAGGCCAAGGTGTTTGTGAACGATGCCGCGACGACCACTCCGGGTCAACTGCGGACGTTTGTATCCAAGGGCTTGGAAGAGGGACGCACGTACAACTTCACCGTTCGCGCCGAAGTGCAGCGCAATGGCGAAACCGTGAGCGAAACCCAGGTGTTGAAGCTGGAGTCGGGCCAGAACGGCTCGCTCGAATTCAACTTCGATGGCGAGCAGCAGGTGGCCCAGCAGCCGGTGAAGACGGCGCTGATTTTGAAAGTTCCCTCGGGCGCCAAGGTGACCCTGGCCGGTCGCATGACCGAGACCACCGGTGAGGTTCGCGAGTTCGCCACCACCAAGTTGGCGGCTGGCAGCGAATGGGCCTCGTACCCGGTTCGCGTGGAACTGGAGCGCGACGGCGAAGTGCTGACGCAAGAGCGGACGATCGCCATCAAGGGTGGCGAGATTCGCGAAGTGAGCTTCGACTTCGACGCGCCCAGCGTGGCAAGCACGAAGTAAGCACTGGGGGGCTCCCCCCGAACATCCGCGATACGATGCTTCTTCCCCTGGCATGGACCGCAATGGTCTGTGCCAGGGGATTTTTTTTGTGGCGAAGTCGGGAGCAGGGAGAAACGCGGAATCGCGGCTCGGCGGTTTGCGATTGCAGCGGCAGGGGATATTCTATCGGTTCGCTGTCGGATTGGATCGTGTATTGGTCGGGCACCGTGGAGTTCCCCATGCAAGTTGTGATTGCCAGTTCTCCGGTTCTGAAAGAAGCGGCCGAAGCCTTGGTGGTTGGGGTGGTGGCCGACGAACCGCTGGCCGGGCCCGCGGCCGAAGTCGATCGCGCCAGCGGAGGGTTGCTGGGGCGCTTGATTCAACGGGGCGAGGTCAGCACCAAGCTGGGGGACGTGGCCCCGCTGTGGGAAGTGCCGGGGGTGGCGGCGCAGACCGTGTTCGCGGTGGGGCTGGGCAACAAGGTACACGCCCAAGCGGCGTTTCGCGCGGCGGCGGCGGCGGCCCGGTTTTTGGCCGCCCGCAAAAGGGAGAGCGCGGCGTTTTTCTTGGGGAAGAGTTGGAGCGAGGCTTGCACCGAGAGCGGCGTGGCCGGGGCCTTGGTGGGTTCGCAGGGCCAGGATTTGTACCGGGCCGAGAAGAACCGGCATCCCATTCCTCACATGATTTGGTCGGGCGACTCGGCGGCGATCGGCCGCGGCCAGGTGCTGGGCGAAGCGATCAATCTCACGCGACGCCTGGTGAACGAGCCGCCCCACTCGATGTACCCGGTTTCGTTTGCCGAACTGGCGACCGAGGTGGCGCACGCTTGCGACCTGGAGATCGAGGTTTGGGACGAGGCGCGGCTGGAGCAAGAGCGCTGCGGTTCGCTGCTGGCGGTAGCGCGCGGTTCGGCGCAGCCGCCGCGGCTGGTAATGCTGCGCTACCACGGGGGCCCCGACAACCAGCCGCCGCTGGCCCTGGTCGGCAAGGGGGTGACGTTCGACTCGGGCGGATTGTCGCTCAAGCCCAGCGATTCGATGGCCACGATGAAATGCGACATGGCCGGGGCCGCCACGGTGCTCGGGGCGATGCAGGCGATTGCCCAATTGAGACTGCCCCTGAATGCCATTGGCCTGATGGGTTTGGTGGAAAACATGCCGGGCGGTCGGGCGATGAAGTTGGGGGACGTGCTGACCGCCCGCAGCGGCAAGACGATCGAGGTTTTGAACACCGACGCCGAGGGGCGGCTGGTGCTGGCCGACCTGCTGGACGTGGCGGTGGAACAGGGGGCGGCGCGGATCGTCGATCTGGCCACGCTGACCGGCGCCTGCGTGGTGGCTCTGGGGTTGGACGTGGCCGGGCTGATGTCCAACGACTCGTCGTGGTGCCAGGCGGTGTCGACGGCGGCGGCCGCTTGCGGCGAGGACGTGTGGCAACTGCCGATGTTTGAAGACTACGGCAAGCAGATCCGCAGCGAGGTGGCCGACATCAAGAACGTGGGCGAAGGACGCTGGGGCGGGGCGATCACGGCGGCCAAGTTTCTGGAAGAGTTTGTGCAGGGCAAACCCTGGGTGCATATGGACATTGCCGGCCCGGCGTTTCTGGAAAAACCCAAACCCTGGCAAGACGCCGGCGCCAGCGGAGCCTACGTGCGGACCTTGGTGGAGGTCGCCCGCAACTTCGGCAGCCGCTGAGCGCGGGGCGCCCTCGGCGGCAAACGAACGGCGGGCAAACGGTCGTCGATGGCGAACGGCAAGCCGCGGGCCGCAGGGGCGCTGCACTTCTTTTCTTTTCTTTTCTTTTCTCTTCTGCTCTCTGTTGTTCGCCCGCTCCCTGGGCTGTCGGGGTGCTCGCCACACGAACACCACGGAGCGGCTGCCGGCACCTGCGCCGTGTTTCGATCGCTGCAATAAGCCCCACGCTTTCATTGCTTTGCGCCAACGGCACCGCTGGGGAACAAGATTCGCTGTAAACAGCCCGCGGAGCGTGTTGCTGTTTGCGTGCTGAAGGGTCCGCAAGCCGCTGGGACGTTTCCCGGTCGACGCGCGTTGGCCGTTGAGCCGCGTCGAGGGATTCATAGCGCCGGGGGGTGCAGCCGATTGGCCGCACCATCGGGCAGAACCCCGGCGTATGTTGTGTTGTTGGGTGCGATGCCATGAGCGGTCCGTTTGCCAGCTTTCGCAAAGGGGTGAGCCCCATATTGGCGGTGGCCTTGCACAACGGCCATCGGGTTCGTGCCGAGGTGGAACAACTCCTGAAGATCGACCGCGGTTCGCGGCGGCGCGAGGAAGACCCCTACACGGGCCGCTGGACGGTGGTGAGCGACAATCGCATCATTTGCCATCAATCGCGGTTCGAGGTCGATCTCAATCGGCCGCGCGAATTGGCCGTGTATGCCACGCCGGAAGCGGCCTGGGGGCTCGACGTATGGCACGAACGGCCGAGCGATGACCTGGTGGAGCGTTCGCTGGCTCGCTTCGACCGGTTTTACGCGCACACGCGAAAGATGGTGGAGTCGCTGCTCAAGCGGCATCCGCGGATCGTGGTGCTCGATCTGCACACGTACAACCATCGCCGGCGAGGGCCCGCGGCGCCGCCGGACGATCCGGCGGAGAATCCCGAAATCAACTTGGGGACGGGCACCATGGATCGGTGGCGGTGGGGCAACCTGGTGGATCGCTGCCTGGAGGAGTTGTCGCGATTTGATTTCATGGGGCGGACTCTGGACGTGCGCGAGAACGTGCGGTTTCAGGGGGGGTACCTGGCCCGCCGGCTGCACGCCACGTTTCCCAACACGGTTTGCGTGCTGGCGATTGAAGTGAAGAAGTTCTTCATGGACGAGTGGACGGGGGAACTGGATCCGGCTCCGTACGCGGAGATCGTTCGCGCCTTGCGTTCACTGACGCCGGGGCTGACGAGGGAGTTGGAGGCTTCCCCCCGAGGAACGATCCATGCCGCCTGAGCCCGACTTCGAACACGTGCGGCAAGCCGTGCGCGAGCGGCTGGCCCAGAACTTGCGGCTGCGGCGCAACCTGCCGGGCGGGGGACGGCTGCGGATTGATCGCCAGTTGCCGTTTTTGTGCGTGTACCGGCAGCCGGAGGATCGCGACGACGCGGGCACGGCCGAGCTGGTGACGACCGAGGCCGCTTACCTGTTCGCGCCCAGCGGGGCGGAGCATCGGGAAGGCCTGAGCCGGTTGTGCCGCACGATTGCGGAAACGGTGCAGGAGCACTTTGGGGTGCTGCTGTTGCTGGAGTTTTGGTCGCTGGAGGAAGCGGGGCCGCGCGGGGGCGCGGCTGTGCCTCGTCCGGCGTTTCGGATCGTGGCGCCGGAGGAAGCGGAGCTGCCGTCGACGGTGGATGCCTTTCGCCAGGCGTTGGCGCGAATCAGCATCGAGGGACATGCCGCGGAAGTGGAGCTGGTGACGTGTTCGACGGTGGCGCCGCCGGGGATGCCTTCGCTGACGGCGGCGTGGCGGCCCGAGCTGGCGGAGGGACAATCGGCGGCGGGACAATCGGCGGAGGTGGCGGCGGCCCTGCGGATCGACCACGCGGAAACGCTGGCGGGATGCTTTCACCTGGGGCTGGCGATCCGACCGATTTATCGCGATGCCGGGGGATCGGGCGCGGTGTATCCGGTCATTTTGCAGCAACTGCGGCGGCAGTTGTCGCGGGCGCTGCGCCGCGCGATTTTTGCCTTTACCGGCATGAAGGCCAGCCGTCCCGGTTTGCATTTCGATTCGCTAGGGCCTTCGAGCCTGGTCAAGGCCGCGCGGCTGGTGGACTTGCAGCTGTGCGAGATTTCGGAGTCGTTCGACTTTCTGCTGCAAGCCACGCCGGTCAATGCGGAGCCGGCCTGGCAGGCGTTCGCGGCCTCGGGTTATCGCGAGGAGCCGATGCTGCGGTATCGCCCGCTGCCGTACCACCCCAGCCTGATCAAGCGGCGGCTGTACGAGATTCCCGTGGAGCGGATGGAAGATCCGACGCTGGCGCACCTGTTCTGGCAGAAGCAGACCGAGCTGGATCGGCAGATTTCGGCGTTGCGCGACTTGGGGACGGCCAACTTCCTGCCTGGCAGCGTGCAGTTGTACGGCAAGCCCGACGCCAAGCTGGTGCTGCTGGCCGAGCAGGTGCTGGCGCAAGGCGATTCGCCGGCGGAATGCGAGGACGCCCACGACGAGCAAGACGGCTGCGTGAACGCGGAGCAAATGGCGGAGCGGGCGCGGGAAGAGATCGATTTTTATCACGCCCGGCAAGCGTCGTTTAGCGCCCGGGTGGAGATCTGCAATCACATTGCGGCGGGTTTGATGGTGGCGGGAGACCGGCTGTACGTGGCGGAGACGTTTCGCACGTCGGCGCGCAGGGCGGAATCGCTGTTGCACCACGAGGTGGGGACGCACCTGCTGACCTATTTCAACGGCCGCGAGCAGCCGTTCCGGCAACTGTTCGCCGGTCTGGCCGATTACGAAACGTTGCAGGAAGGGCTGGCCATGCTGGCCGAGTACTGCACGGGCGGACTGACGCGGAAGCGGATGCGCACGATTGCCGCGCGGGTGGTGGCGGTGGCCAGCCTGCTGGAGGGCCGCTCGTTTACGGAGACCTTCGCGCGGCTGCACCACGACTACCAGTTCTCGGCCCGCGCGGCGTTCATCACCACGTTGCGCGCGTATCGCGGAGGAGGACTGACCAAGGACGTGATTTATTTGCGGGGCTTGCGCGAGGTGTTGCAGTACCTGGCGGAGGGGCACGAACTGGAGCCGCTGTATGTGGGCAAGATTGCCCTGGACCATGTGCCGTTTGTGCAGGAGTTGCGGCGGCGGAACATCATCAAGCCGGCGGCGCTGTTGCCGCGGTATTGGGAATGGCCCGACTTCCGGGCCCGGCTGGAGGAATGCCGGCGGGCGTGCGTGCTGGATTTGATCCAGAATTCGACCTTGGCGAGAGCCGCGAGGCAGCCGGGCTGAGGGCGGCGCGCTCGCGGCACTTGGAAATCAACTCAAGGAACGTGTCATGAGAATTGGCTTTGTGGTGAACGACGTGCAGACGGAAAAGGCGGTGTATTCGACCACGCGGCTGGCGTTCACGGCCGCGCAACGAGGTCATGAAATTTGGGAAATGGGGGTGGGCGACATGATCTACGCCCCCGACGATTCGATTCGCGCGATGGCGCGATCGAATTCGAGCCAGGAGCACGAATCGCCCGAGACGTTTTTGCAAGAGATTCAAGGCGAGGAAGGACGCCGGGAGCGGATCACGTTTGACGATCTGGACGTGTTGCTGCTCCGCTACGACCCGGCGGAGGACAAGCGCGAACGGGCGTGGGCCCAAACGGCCGGCATTTTATTTGGCGAGTTGGCGATCCGGCGGGGCGTGATCGTGCTCAACGATCCGCGGGCACTGGCCAGCGCCATCAACAAGACGTATTTCCAGCAGTTTCCGGAGATCGTTCGCCCTCAAACGCTGATCAGCCGCAACGTGGAGGAAATCAAGCAGTTTATCAGCGAGCAGAACGACAAGGTGGTGATCAAGCCGCTGCAAGGATCGGGGGGAGAAAGCGTGTTTTTGATCAACGAGGACGAGTCGGCCAACGTGAATCAAATGATCGACGCGGTGATTCGCGATGGTTATTGCATTGCCCAGGAGTACCTGCCGGCGGCGGTGGACGGCGACGTGCGGCTGTTTGTGATGAATGGCCGCCCGCTGGTCCACAAGGGGGCCTATGCCGCGTTTCGCCGGATCAACAAGACGGGCGACATGCGGAGCAACATGCACTCGGGCGGCAAGAGCGAACCGGTGGAGATCACTCCGCAGATGCTGAAGCTGGTGGACGCGGTGCGGCCCAAGCTGGTGCGCGACGGCATGTTTTTAGTAGGGCTGGACATCGTGGAAGACAAGTTGATGGAGATCAACGTGTTCAGCCCTGGCGGGCTAGGCAGCGCTTCGCACTATGCCAACCACGATTTTTGCCAGACGGTGATCCGCGCGCTGGAACGGAAGGTGGAATACCTGCAGTATTACGGGGCCGGGATCGACAATCGCGAGATCGCCACGCTGTAGGACCGGCGCGCGCGGGCCAAACAGAAAACGCGCCCCGGTCCACGAGGTGGGCGGGGCGCGGTGGATGGGGCTTGGGCCGCGCGGTGTTGGCTGCGCAGGCTGGAATGCGTCGAGCGCGGTGGGCGCGCGATGGGCTGGGGACCGGCAGCTTATTGGCCGGGGGTGTACTTCTGCAGTTCGACTTCGACGGCGGTGTTGTCGACCTTGACGCTTTGCTTGACCATGCCGACGTCGGGGGCGAAGAAGTAGGTCATTTCCAGCTTTTGTTGCATGACTTCAAACTTGGAGCTGGCGGAAGAAATGGTCTGGAAGTCGCCGGCGGGCACTTTGATGGCCTCGGCCTTGGTGGCGAACTCGCCCTTGAGGACCAACTCGCCGCCGCTGGGAGTGCTGGCTTTGCTGTCGACCTGCCACTTTTGGTCGGGACCGGCGGGAAGCTGCAGGAACTTCAACGGCGGCTTGATTTCGATGTTGTTGTACTTGTAGCGATAGACGCCGTCGTCTTTAACGGCGACGTGTTCGGACGCGACCTGGTTGCCGTTGAGAATGGATTCGAGCTTGGCGCAGAGCGTGTCGCCCACCATTTCGAAATCGGCCAGCTTGATCTGGAAGGTTTTGCCAGCCGTGGCGTACTCCCACACGCTGCCCTTTTTCAGGGGGTAGTAACGATCGTCTTTGACGGCGCCTTCTTGAGCCAGCAAAGCGCCTGTCGACAGCCAAACGAGCCACATGGGCAGAGAGAGACGAAGGGCAGTCATGTGAGTTCCTGCTTTGGGATCGATGTACCAACGGTGGTGCCGGCAACGCCTGCATTCCCGAGAATGCGCGTGGCCGTGGCAGCCGCGGGCGAACCTACGATTGGAGTTTATTAACCTAACGCAAGCGCCAGCCCTGGTCTACCACGATTTCCGCGGAGCAGGATCGCGGGGGCCGATCGGGGAGTTGGCCGCCGGGCGTCTGCCCTGCAATTGTTGCCACGGGTCGCCGCGCTGCGCGAGGCGCGCCTGCAGGGCCTGCCAGAACTGGACGTGTTGCCGCCGCTCGTCGGCATCGAGGCGTTCCAGCCAGTCCTGCATTTCCGCCTGCACTTCATACAGATTGAACCCTTGCAGATCGACGGGTGGCTCGCCGGGCCGCTGGGTGGCCGCGGCGGCCCACCCCCAGATTTGGTCGATTTGTTCGTCGAGGTACCGCTCGCGAAAATGGCGGGGCACGCGGTGGAACTCCTGGGTTCGCTCGTGCAGCCAGACGGGCGCCAGGGCCGAGAGATTCTGCTGCACGCGGCGGCGCTGGGCAAGCGCGAGGGCATTCCACTGGGCGACGATGTTTTCGCCGCGGTCGAGCCGGTCTTCGATCAGATCGAGCACCACCCGCTTTTGGTATCGGTCGCCGTTGGGTTCGAATTCGTAGGCCAAGAGCACGTGCAGCACGCCGGTCGTGGCCTCGCTGCCCGAGATGGGAACGCCATCCACGACAACCTGGACAGGTCCGCGGAGGCCCTGGCGAACGACCTCGACCGTGGCGGCGGCCGAAACGCCCAGCGCCGCCAGAAACACCACCGCCGTGAGCAGATTTCGCAGCATGCCTGGGAACCGGGTTGGGGTGGAACGACCGCAAAGGGCGGGGAAACGCGGACAACCTTCCGCCGGAAAGGATTATAGGGCATCGCCGGCCGGGAGCGAAGTCAACACCGCGCGAACGGCGATTCCTCGGGGAAATGGGCAGACATTCAGAGATACCGCATGGCTCGCATCGTGGCGGCGGTTGCCGAGCACCTTGTCTGCCGTGTGCGGGCTGTCGTTCGGGGGGAGTTTGGCCGTCGGCGCGTGCCAGGCGATCCCTGCCGGGATGGTGGACGACGATCGTTGAGCAAGCCGCGTTTATCGGCCGATGGGTGGGCCAAAGCGGCCCGCGCCGGGGAAGCTGCTGCGGTAGGGCGTGTAGCCGCTCCCCTGCTGCGCCAGCCTGGCGGCGATCTCGTTGAGTTTGTCGATTTGGTCGGGCGAGAGCACCTGTTCGATCTGCGCGGCATAGCGGTTGTTGAGCCGGGTGAACATGGCTTCCGCCTGCTGCTGCAGGTCAAACGCTCCCTGCTGCATGTCGCCGAGATTGGGGCCGTTGGCGAGTTGGCTTTGCAGCATGGGCGCCATGCCCGTCATCATGTCCATGGACTCGTTGATGAGGTCGTGCTGCAAACTTTCGACAATCGGCTGCAGTTGCTGCTGCTGGGTTGGCGTGAGGTTGAGTTCCATGTGCGTGGTGGGAAGCACCAGGGCCATGCAGGCGTACGGATGCAGCGACGGCGAAACGACGTAACTTGCCGCGACGGCGACCAGCACCACGAGTGCGAGCAGCCCTCCGCCCAGCAGGCCGTATTTCAAGACTTGCTTGTTCCGACGGCTGAGCCGGGGGCCTGTTCGTTGCGGCGCCACAAAGGCGCCAAGCGGAGCGCCGCCGTAGGGATAGGGCTGCGCGCCGTAAGGTTGAGCGCCGTAAGGTTGAGCGCCGTAAGGTTGCGGGCCGTAGGGTTGGGGGCCGTAAGGTTGCGCGGCATAGGGCTGCGGGCCGGGCATGCCGGGCTGCGGATAGCCTTGCGGCTGCGGAGGCAGCGGAGGGGGCGCCGC
>JAANMV010003220.1_pt1 | contig 14518 bp, 14 predicted proteins | sample 7279661 | NCBI WGS metagenome assembly JAANMV01 (sample SAMN14094540, study PRJNA606508) | bioreactor metagenome | isolation source: A lab-scale SPAN reactor treating ammonium-rich wastewater day 121 | place: Ireland: Galway | collected 2017-05-16 | reverse complement strand
GACGACGAAGGCCTTGACGACGTCGAACACCGAGTGCCACAGCCGCGACTCGACCGACGTGCTCTTCTGGTAGCCGGTCGTGTACTTGCGCGTCAGCTCGGCGAGCACCGGCTCGAGGCGGGCGTCGATCCGCAGCAGCGCCTCGGCCTGCCCCGGTCCGATCTCGCGCCGCGCGCCGGGGAAGCCGGACATCAGCTCGAGCACTTCCTTCTGCAGCGCGAGCGCGTCGCCGGCGGGGCGCGACGCGATCCAGCGGTCGGCGAGCGAAGCGCTGCGCAGCGGATCGGACAGCGCGCGCACCCACAGGACGATGGGCTCGATCATGGCGACGCCGATGAAGAACGCGCGCGGGGCCGGCACCGCTGGACGGAGGGTCGGCGCAGCGCGTTTTTCATCGGGGGCGAACGTCACGCGGCCGGCTCGGGGCGGTCCTGCGCCGTCCGCCGGCAACGGCCGCGAAACGACGGGCGTGGCGCGCAGCGCACAGCCTCGTTGCCGCGTCCCGGCCCATGCCGCTCAATGCCCGGCGATCGTCATGCGGCCGACGAGCACGGAGCCCACGTGGCGCGAGCCGCGGCGGTCGACGTCGCGCCCGATGGCCACGATGTCGCGGAACATGTCCTTGAGGTTGCCGGCGATGGTGATCTCCTCGACCGGATGGGCGATCGCGCCGTCCTCGACCCAGAAGCCCGCTGCGCCGCGCGAGAAGTCGCCGGTGACCAGGTTGACGCCCTGCCCGAGCTGCTCGGTGACCAGCAGGCCGCGCCCCATGCGGCGCAGCAGCGCGGGAAGGTCGTCGTCGCCGTGCGCGACGACGAGGTTGTGCGCGCCGCCGGCGTTGCCGGTCGTCTCGAGCCCGAGCTTGCGCGCCGAGTAGCTGCCGAGGAAGTAGCCCTGCAGGATGCCGTCGCGCACCACGTCGCGCGCAGCGGTGGCCACGCCCTCGGCGTCGAACGGCGCGCTGCCCCGCGCGCGCGGCAGGTGCGGCTCCTCGCGGATCGACACGACCGGCGCGAACACCGCCTGCCCGAGCGTGTCGAGCAGGAACGACGCCTTGCGGTAGAGGCTGCCGCCGGAGGCGGCGTGGACGAACGCGCCGATCAGGTCCGCGGCCTCGGGCGCCTCGAACAGCACCGGGCAGGTGAGCGTCCCGAGCTTGCGTGCGCCGAGGCGCCGCGCGGTGCGCTCGCCGGCGATGCGTCCCACCTCGGCGGCGGGCAGCAGCTCGCCGGGCACCCGCGACGCCGTGAACCAGTAGTCGCGCTGCATGCCGCCGGCGTCCTCGCCGATCACGGAGCAATCGATGTGATGGCGCGAGCCGCGGTAGCCGCCGAGGAAGCCGTTGGTGTTCGCGTAGACGAACTCCGATTCGCCGCGCGCGACCGTGGCCCCGTCGCTGTTGGTGAGCCGGGCGTCGACGGCGAGCGCCGCGCGCTCGGCTTCGCGGCCGAGGGCGATCGCCTCGTCGACGGGGAGCGCCCACGGGTGGAAGAGGTCGAGGTCCGGCCACGCCCGCGCGAGGCGCGCGGGATCGGCGAGTCCCGCGCAAGGATCCTCCGCCGTGTAGCGGGCGATCGCGATCGCCTTGTCGACCGTGGCGCGCAGCGACGCGTCGCCGAAGTCGGCCGTGCTCGCCTGCCCGCGGCGCAGCCCGACGTACACCGTGAGGCTGATGCCCTTGTCGCGGTTGTAGGCGATCGTCTCGACCTCGCCTTGGCGCACCGTGACGCTCTGCCCGACGGCCTGCGAGACGTCGGCTTCGGCCGCCGTGGCGCCGGCCGTGCGCGCGGCCTCGAGGATCGCCGCCGCGACGCGCTCGAGTTCAGTGGTCGGCAGCGGGAACACGTCGTCGCCCGGGTGCGCCGCGGCGGCGGCAGCGCGGGCGGACGGGACGGTCGCGGAGTGCTGCAAGGCGGTCATCGACGGACTCTCGTGGCGGGGGCGTGCGCACGCCCCTCTCGGCGGCCCGGCGCGGCGCGTGGGCTATGATAACAAAGGGTTCATCGCACTTCTCCGCCATCGCCCGATGCGCCGTCCGTCCGCCCCGCCGCCCGACGCACCCGACGGCCCGCCGCCGTCGAAGACGCGCCGCAAGCAGGCGATGCACGACCTGCAGGACCTCGGCGAGGCGCTGGTGGCGCTGGACCCGCGCGTGGTGGCAACGCTCGATCTGCCCGAGCGCCTGGCCGACGCGATCGCGCAGGCGCGCGGCATCACGCGGCACGAGGCGCGCCGCCGCCAGCTGCAGTTCGTGGGCCGCCTGATGCGCGACGTCGATCCCGTGCCGATCCGCGCCGCGCTGCGGCGCCTGGAGGGTACCGGCGCGGACGAGCGCGCGCGCTTCGCGGCGGCGGAGGGCTGGCGCGAGCGGCTGCTGGACGGCGACGAGGCGGTCGACGCGTTCACGGCTGCATTCCCCTCGGCGCCACGCGACGAGATCGCCGCGCTGGCCCGCGCGGCGCGCGCCGAGCGCGCCGCGGGCGGGCCGCCACACCGCTACCGCGCGCTGTTCCGCCGCATCGCGAAGGCGATGGCGCCCTCCGCCTGATCCTGCTGCCCGCATCGACCCCATGCCCGACACGCTGACCATCGGCCTCGTCTCCATCTCCGACCGCGCCTCCACGGGCGTCTACGAGGACAAGGGCCTGCCCGCCCTCGAAGCGTGGTTCGGCCTCGCGCTGGCCACGCCGTGGCGCACGGTCAAGCGCCTGATCCCCGACGAGCAGGCGCTGATCGAGCGCACGCTCGTCGAGCTGTGCGACGTCGAGCGCTGCGACCTGGTGCTGACCACCGGCGGTACAGGCCCGGCGCCGCGCGACGTGACGCCCGAGGCCACGCTCGCCGTCGCGCACAAGGTGATGCCCGGCTTCGGCGAGCAGATGCGGCAGGTGTCGCTGCGCTACGTGCCCACCGCGATCCTGTCGCGGCAGGTCGGCGTCGTGCGCGGCCGGTCGCTGATCCTCAACCTGCCGGGGCAGCCGAAGGCCATCCGCGAGACGCTGGAGGGCGTGAAGGACGCCGACGGGAACGTGCTAGTGCACGGCGTCTTCGCCGCCGTGCCGTATTGCATCGACCTGATCGGCGGTCCCCTTCAGGAAACCGTGGCGGGCTGGGCGGCGGCGCTGCTGGCCGGGGTGCCGCTGGCGCGGGACATCGTGGTGAACGCCATCGTGCCCGGCGTGGGCACCGTGCTGAGCTTCGTGCCTACCCTGCTGGTGCTGTACCTCGCCATGAGTTTCCTGGAGGACAGCGGCTACATGGCCCGCGCCGCGTTTCTTGCCGACCGCCTGATGCGCGCCCTGGGCCTGGACGGCCGGGCGTTCATTCCGCTGATCCTGGGGTTCGGGTGCAACGTGCCCGCCGTGAGTGCCACCCGCACGCTGGAGCACCACAGCGACCGGGTGCTGGTCAGCATGATCATGCCGTTCATGAGCTGCTCGGCGCGCCTGCCGGTGTACGTGATCTTCGCCGCGGCGCTGTTCCCGCACGCCGGGTCGTGGATCGTCTGGAGCATGTACCTGCTGGGCATGGCCGTGGCGTTCGTGTTCGCGTGGCTGCTGCGCCGCACCGCCCTGAAGCCCGGCGGGAGCGGCGTGCTGCTGGAACTCCCGCCGTACCGCTTCCCGGCGTGGCGCGTGCTGTGGAAGCACGGCTGGCGCCGCACCGCCAGTTTCGCGAAGCGGGCCCGCACGACCGTGCTGGTCACGGTGGCGGCCGTGTGGTTCCTGCTGGCGATCCCGGCGGTGGCCGGGCAGCCGTTCGCGCAGGTCGCGCCGAAAGACAGCGTGTTCGGCGTGGCCGCGCAGGCCGTCTCGCCGCTGTTCGCGCCGCTGGGCTTCGGGAACTGGCAGGCGACCGGGGCGCTGGTGCCGGGGTTCGTGGCGAAGGAGGTCGTGGTGGGCACGCTGGGGCAGATCTACCTGGGCGAGCAGGCCGCCCCGCCCGCCCCGCTGGGCCTGCTGGACGGCGTGGCGCAGGCCGGCGCGGCCACCTGGGCCGCCGTGAAGGCCAGCCTGGCGGCCCTGCCGACCGTGGTGGCACTGCCCAGCCTGGGCGCCGACACCAGCGCCGACGTGAAAAGCCCGCTGGCCTCGGCGCTGGCGCAGGCCTTCACGCCCGCTTCCGGGCTGGCGTACCTGGTGTTCGTGCTGCTGTACACGCCGTGCATCGTGACGGTGGGCGCCATCGCGCAGGAGCACGGCCGGAAGGTCGCGTGGATCACGGTGGCGTACCAGCTGGTGACCGCCTGGGCGCTGGCGTTCCTGACGTATCAGGTCGCGCGGGCCCTGCTGTGAGGGCGCCGTGACGGGCTCTCCCCTGGCGGCGATCCTGCGCAGCGTGGCGCTCCGCCCGCGCACGCCGGCGGAACTGGCCCGGGAGCTGGGCAGCACGCCTGAAGCGCTGGGCGGCATGCTGGGCACCCTGCACGCGGGCGGGTACGTGCAGGCCGCCGCGAGTGGCGAGGGGGCCTGCGCGTGCGGGCCGTGTTCTCTGAAAAGCCTGTGCCGGAACGCCGCGCAGGACGTGCCGCCCCTGCACCTGCTGCGCCTGACGCCGCGCGGCGAGGCGTACCTGCGGCGGCTCGGGCAGCTGCCCTGAGAGAATCCTGGGAAGGGCGTGAGCAGGGAAGGAACCGGGAAACCCAGCTGTGGCCATGGCCCAAAAAAGTCCTGCATTGCTTCCACCACGCTCCGCACGGCCAATTCAGGCCATTCTGAACGCGGTCGAGAGTTGCTCCGGGTTCGCACAGGTGCTTGCAGCGGGGTCCGCTGGTCCTCATACTCACCGTACGAAACTTCACTGGCCCAGGTGAGGGGCCGTGCCTCGCGGCCAGCGGCCCCTTCCCGGTTTCCTTGCGGGAGCGATTATGAAACGAACGGCGTCTCTTCTTCTCTCGGTCCTCTCGCTCACGGTGCCCAGCCTCGCGGCCGCGCAGACGCTGCCGCAGGCGGTGCGCGAACGCATCATCAAGGCCACGGTCATGCTGCTCCCCGCCACCGAGGACGGCAAGCTGGACGGCTCACGCGGGTCCGGCACGATCATCAGCCCCGAGGGCTTCATCCTCACGAATTACCATGTCGTCGGCGACAACGAGGCCCGCCGGCTGGCCCCGTGGGTGCAGGTCCGCACCGTGCGCTTCGTGGACGAGGAACCCCAGCCGACCTACTGGGGCAAGGTGATCGCCGGGGACCCCTTCCTGGACCTGGCGGTCGTGCAGATCGTAGAGGACAAGGACGAGAAACCCGTCGGGAAGCTGAACCTGCCGTTCATGCAGATCGGCGACAGCAACCGCCTCACCATCGGGGACCCCATCTACGTGTTCGGGTTCCAGGGCACCGGCGGCATGACCCTCAGCTACTCCGCCGGGTCGGTGGCAGGCTTCACGGGTGAAGACCTCAGCAGCGGTGGCCGCCAGTGGATCAAGCACGACGCCCAGACCGGGCCCGGAAACTCCGGCGGCGGGGCGTACAACACCGACGGCGACCTGATCGGCGTGCACAGCGCCGGCATCGCCGGGCAGAACAACTCCCGGACGTCGTTCATGCGGCCCCTATCGGTCGCGTGGGGCCTGATCACGCCGAACGTCCCCAAATTCGCGGTGCGGTCCGGCACCAGCACCGCCAGCACGGCCACGAACACGGGAGGCGCGCAGGCGCAGACGCGGGGCACCACGGCCGGTACGGGCCCGGCCCCCACGCCCCGCAGCGACGCGACCGGCACGCTCTCCTGGCCCCTGCGCGGCCAGTCCGGGCAGACCTGGACCATGCAGTACCCGGAAGTCGGGCGGATCAGCGTGACCCTGACCGGCACGAACGCCGAGGGCACCCCCACCGGCACGGCCACCCTGCCCAACGGCGCGAAGTGGAGCGCCCTGTTCTTCGCCGGGACCAGCAGCGCCGCCGCGAAACTCGCCGTGTCGGACGGGAAGGCGGCGCTGTTCTGCGCGGTGGAACGGGCCGGCCTGTCGGGCCTGAACGCCCGCGGCACCGCGCTGTACATCGAGGACCTGAACCGCAGCAACGGCGGCGACGAGGTGGGCGACTGCACCCTGCAACTCCAGAGCGGTCCCGGCACCACGGGCAGCACCACCGGCACGTCCGGGAGCCTGGGCAGCCTGCTCGGCCAGGGCGGGACCACGCCCAGCAGTGCCGGGCTCGCGTGGCCGCTCAAGGGCGCGGTGGGCCAGAGCTGGAACGTGCAGCTGCCGCAGCTGGGCCGGCTCACCGTGAAACTGGACGGCACCACCAGCACCGGCAACCCGAAAGGCACCGCCACCCTGCCCGACGGCACGAAGTGGACGGCCGTGCTCTCGTACGACACGAAGGCCGACGACACCGCCATGATGGTCTCGGACGGGGACAGCCTGATCTACTGCCTGGTGACCCGCAGCGGACTGAGCGGCACCACCGCCAGGGGCACCGCGTACTACCTGAAGGACCTGGACAGCGAGGACGACCCGGACAAACTCGGGGACTGCTCCTTCCAGTTGCAGGGCGCGGCGGGCGCTGGCACCTCGGGCACTGGCACGGCCGGAACGGGCACGAGCACCCCCACGCGCCTGGCCTGGCCGCTGAAACCGCAGGTCGGGCAGGCGTGGCAGGTGCAGATCCCGGAGCTGGGGCTGGTCACGGTCAGCCTGACGGGCCGGGACGACCAGGGCGACCCGAAGGGCACCGCCACCCTGCCGGACGGCACGAAATGGACGGCGTACTTCTACCATGAGGCCGCGAAGAACACCACGTGGCTGGATATCCTGGATGGCCGGGGCAGCATGGTGTACTGCGCCTTCACCGCGCAGGGCCTGAGCGGCACGGGCGCGCGCGGCAGCGCGTACTACGTAAAGGACGTGAATGCCAAGGAGGACCCCGCGAAGATCGGGGAGTGCAGCGCCCAGCTGAAGTAAAGGCACAGGCAGAGGGCCGGAGGAGCTTAACCCCTCCGGCCCTCTGCTTGTGCTCAGGTGACGGGACTCCGGTCCGGCCAGCCCACGCTCTGCACGGCCATGACCTCCCGCAGGACCGGCTCACGTTTCTCCATGCCGCCGCCCGCGCCGAAGTAAGCGTTCAGCAGCCGTGCCCAGTCGCCGGGCCGGTCACCGCGCGCCGCGATGGGATTCATGACCTCGGTCGCCGCGCGGATCTCGTCGTCGGTGCCGACGTGGTAGGTGTCGGTGTGCACGACCAGCGGGCGCGGCACCCGCGGGCGGTACGGGGTGTCCTCGGCGGGCCGGCCGATGGTGAGGGCCGCGAAGGGCAGCACGCCCTCCGGCAGCGCCAGCAGTTCCACGATGCCCGGCAGGCCGTTCAGAACGCCGCCGATCCAGCAGCCCTGGTACCCGAGCATCTCAGCGGCGGTGAGCAGGTTCGTGCCGGCCATCACGGCGTCCCCGATGCCGAAGTGCACGGCGATGGCAGGCCACTCGCCGGGCGCGTACCCGGCGACCTCCAGCACGCGGCGCACGCGGTGCACGTCGGCGCACACCACGAAGGCCTCGCTGGCGGTGGCGATGTGCGCGTTCGTGGTGAGTTCCGCCACGCGGGCGCGCACGGCCGGGTCGGTGAGGCGCACGAAGGAATACAGCTGCGCGGTCGCGTCGGTCGGGGCGCGCTGCGCGGCGTGCAGGATCACGTCCAGGTGCTCGGGCGGCAGGGGGATCGGCTGGCCGTCCGCCGTGACGTACTGGCGGACGGTGCGGTGGGCGTCGAAGAACGCGCGAACCTGTTCGGGGGACTGGACGGGGCGGGTCATCCGCGCAGGATAGACGCTGCGGGGGCGGCCGGTCAGGCGGCGGGGCGGTTACTCGCCACGTACAGCAGCAGGCCGATCAGGAGCAGGTCCAGCGCCCAGCTCGCGGGGCGTTTCAGGCGCGGGTCGCTCTGGGCGCGGTACACCTGCACGCCCAGCCGCACCAGCAGCAGGCCCGCGATCAGGAAGGGGCTGGGGGGCGGGCTGCCCAGCACCAGCGGCGCGAGCAGCAGGAGCGCCAGCACGGCCAGCAGCACGAAACTGACCATGGTGGCGGGGGACGGCCCGGGCCGTTCCGGGGGCGGGGTCACGCGGTCCCGCCGGGCTGAGCCGGGGCGGCGCCCTCCTCGGGGACGGCTTCCAGCACCAGGGCGCTGTTCGGCGGCAGGTTCAGGCACAGGTGGTGCGTCTGGTTGTGCCAGCCGGGCTCATGGGCGCGCAGGTCCGGCTGCTGCGTGCCGAACCCGCCGTACTGGCCGTCGTCGGTGGAGAGCAGCATGCGGTAGGTGCCGCCCTGCGGCACGCCGACGCGATAGCCCTCGCGGTACACCGGGGTCAGGTTCGCCACGATCAGGCTCCACGCGCCGCTCGCCTCGTCACGGCGGGCGTAGGCGTACACGCTGTGGTCCGCGTCGTCCGCGCTGAGCCACAGCAGGCTGGTGTCCTGCCGGTCCCCGGCGTACCAGTCGCGCCGGGAGCGGTACAGGGCGTTCAGGTCCCGCACCAGGGTCATCACGCCGCGGTGGTCCGGGTGGTCCGCCAGGTGCCAGGGCAGGGCCTGGTCGTGGTTCCACTCGGTGGGCTGGGCGAAATCCTGGCCCATGAACAGCAGCTTCTTGCCGGGCGTGCTCCACATCATGGTCAGGAAGGCGCGGTACCCGGCGCGCTGCGCGTACCAGTCGCCGGGCTGCTTGGCGACCAGGGATTTTTTCAGGTGCACGACCTCGTCGTGGCTGAGGGCCAGCACGTAGTGTTCGCCCAGGCGGTACATGTTGTAGAAGGTCAGGTTGTGGTGCACGTGCCGGCGGTAGATGGGGTCTTTCTCGAAGTACGCGAGGGTGTCGTTCATCCAGCCCATCGCCCACTTGTAATCGAAGCCCAGGCCGAACGGGGCGGGCGTGGTCACGCCGGGGAAGGCGCTGCTTTCCTCCGCGACGATCATGCAGCCCGGCGCCATGTGGTGCACCACCTCGTTCAGGCGCTTGAGGAACGCGATGGCTTCCAGGTTCTCCCGGCCGCCGTGAATGTTCGGCACCCACTCGGTGCGGGAGAAGTCCAGGTACAGCATGCTCGCCACGGCGTCCACGCGCAGGCCGTCCAGGTGGTAGTCCTGCAGCCACTTCAGGGCGCTGCCGATCAGGAACATCACGACCTCGTTGCGGCCGTAGTCGAAGATGAAGGTGTTCCAGTCGTGATGGAAGCCCTTGCGCGGGTCGGCGTACTCGTACAGGGGCGTGCCGTCGAACCGGGCGAGCCCGGCCGGGTCGGTCGGGAAGTGCCCGGGCACCCAGTCCAGGATCACGCCGATGCCCAGCCCATGCAGGTGGTTGATCAGGTACTTGAAGTCCTCGGGGCTGCCCATGCGGCTGGTGGGCGCGTAGTACCCGGTCACCTGATACCCCCAGGAGCCGTCGAAGGGGTGTTCCATCACGCCCAGCAGTTCCACGTGCGTGTACCCCATGAACACCAGGTACTCCCCCAGCCGGTGCGCGAGGTCGCGGTAGTTCAGGAACCAGCCGTCGTCCGTGCGCATCCAGCTGGGCGCGTGGCACTCGTAGATGCTGACCGGTTCGTCCAGGCCGGAGGTGCGGGCCTGCATCCAGTCCTGGTCGGTCCAGTCGAAGGGCTCGGTCCAGATGATGCTGCCGGTCGCGGGGCGCACCTCGAAGAAGGCGCCGTAAGGGTCCATCTTGTCCTCGGTCTGGCCCTGCGCGGACGTGATCCGGTACTTGTACCGCTGCCCGCGTCGCGCCGACGGCACGAACACGCCCCAGTACCCGAAGTCCAGGCGCTGCATGGCGTTGTCGAACCCGTTCCAGCCGTTGAAGTCCCCGACCACGCTCACGTGGTGCGCGTGCGGAGCCCAGATCGCGAACCGCACGCCCTCCACGCCGCCTTCCGTGGTGGGGTGGGCGCCCAGCAGGTGATCGGGACGCACCAGATCGGCGGTCACCAGCTTCTGTAGGTGCCCGTGGTCCAGCGGCAGGGGAACGGCAGAACTCATGAGTGGAGTCTAGCGGCGCCAGGGTGAGCGGACATTCAGCAGTTCCAGACGTAACCGCGGCATATGCGCAGGCCCGCGGGGGCGTGGCAGGGCATCATGCCAGGACATGCGGCGCTTCCTGACTCCCGGGCGACTGGCGGCCCTGCTCGTGCTGCTGGCAGTGCTGGGGTGGGCGTGGCCTCTGGTGCAGTTGTGGGGAAGTTCGAGCCTTGGTGGGACCGCACTGGACCGGCAAGAGCCGGATGCCGCACACCTGATGAAGATGGCGCCACTGGCACTGCTGTCCCCGCAAAGCGTCCCGGTTCAGGATGTGGACACAGAGCGGCGTGTCCTGGCACGGGTAGGAGAACGCGGGAAGCGCTTGGCCAGGAACGCCTACGAGGGCGGGCTGATCGCCGACGGCTGGACACTGCTGGAGCGCTCGGGCCGGAGGAGTCGGTGGCAGGCCTGCGCGGACGCGACAGTCAACCGAATTGGTGACCTGCTCGTGCTTGACTGCCGCCGGTTCTCCCAGGCGTTCGAGGGGTGTGACGCCGATCTCCGGCCCTTCCGGTCTCTTCCCTTACCCTGACGCGGCGGCCTGCATGGGGACCAGTTGCGTCCAGCTGTGCACCCCGCCGATCTGCACGGTCACGAAGCGTTCCAGCGCGCGCCACAGCGCCGGGCGCTGCTCGGGCGGGACGGGGGTGTCCATGCTGGCCCGCACGGTGCGGCGCACCACGCCCTGCAGGAAGTCCAGGGCGGCGTCCGGGTAGGGGGGCAGGGCGGCGCAGTTGCCGCACAGCAGCTGCCCGCCGAGCGGGTCCGGGTGCGCGGGGTCGGGGGTGCCGCAGCGGGCGCAGCGGGCGGTCTGGGGCACGATGCCGGCCAGGCCCAGCAGTTTGTAGCTCATGACCAGCGCCACCCATTCCGGGTCCGGCTGGCGGGAGATGCCGCGCAGCGCGCCGCTGAACAGGTCGAACGCCTGCTCGCTGAATTCGCCTTCCTGGAACAGGGCGTCGGCGAATTCGGCCATCAGGTGCGCGTAGGCGTAGCGGCCCGGTTCGGCCAGGGTGGGCAGGGCGCCTTCCAGCACGGCCTGTTTCACGCTGGCGAGGTCGTTGTGGGGGCCCTGGTACACCTGCACGGCGACGTGGTGAAAGAGGTTCAGGCTGCTGGTGAGGGGGCCTTTCACGCCGCCGCGGGCCACGGCCTTGAGTTTGCCCTGCGGGGTGAGCAGCGTGACGATGATGTCGCCGGCGGGCGTGACCCGGCGGCGGATCACGATGCCGCTGCGGTTCGCGGTTCGGGCCCTCATGGCCGGTTGTTCCTTTCGTGGTGGCCCTGGCGCTTCACCCAGGAAGTGTAGTGCGCGGGCGCTGGGCGGGCCGTGCCGCGTCCCACCTTCGGGCGGGCCGCTGGGCGGAAGGGGCGGCAGGTCACGGCCGGGGTGGGCGGGGAGCCTCTAGACTTGCCTTCATGAGTGACCCGCGACCCAAGGAGCACAGTGTCCGCGACCTGCTGCGGGAACTCTTCCCGGAGACGCACCGTGAACTGTTCGGCGAGGCCCAGGGCGGGCCGGCCCTGCCGCCCACGCTGGGGCTGTACCCGGTGGCGGACGGCCGGCTGGCGCTGGTGCACGGGGATCAGCTGGCCGAGTTCACGCCCATTCCCCCGAAGGGCAGTTCGGCGCTGCACTGCGACCTGTGCCACCACACGCGCAGCCGCAGCGAGGCGCACGTGTACCGCGTGCAGGTGGGGGCGCGGCGCACGCGGTACGTGACGCTGTGCACGCCCACGCACGGCTGCCAGTCCCGGGCGGGCGCGCGGGGCCTGGAGGCGCTGGCCGGGCGGATCTTTCCCATCGAGAACCTGCACGCCGAGTAGCGCGGGGCTGCATGAAGTCCGTTGGTGCCCCTCCCATCACACCCGGTGGGGCGCTGGGTAGGCTGCGGGCGTGGAGAGTGTCCTGACCGAGCTGAACCTGATGCAGGGCCTGGTGGCGGCGTTCGTGCTGAGCGGCCTGATCGGCTGGGAGCGCGAGTCCCGCAACCGCAGCGCGGGGCTGCGCACGCACATTCTGGTCGGGGTGAGTGCGGCGCTGTTCATCGTGCTGGGCGAGAATCTGGTCACGAATTTCGCGAAACAGGACGATCAGGTGCGATTCGACATGATCGGCATCCTGGGCGCGGTGGTCAGCGGCGTGAGCTTCCTGGGGGCCGGCGCGATCTTCTCCAGTCAGCGAGGGGAGGGCGCCAAGGGCCTGACGACCGCCGCGAGTCTGCTGGCGGTGGCGGCGGTGGGGATGACCTGCGGGCTGCACCTTTACGTGCTGGCGACGGGGGCCACGCTGCTGTATCTGGTGACGCTGGGGCCGCTGGGGCTGATCATGGGCGCGAAGAAGGGCAGCGGCGCGGCTGAGGAGGAGTGAGGCGTGTGGGTCGGGCAATCGGCGAGCCCGGCCGGTGACCTCGGTTTTCCCTCATCGGTTCCCCAGATAAAATTGTATACAATATCCACATGAACCGCTTCGAGCGCCCCAGTCTGATCCGCGAGGGCGTCTACCATCACCTGCGCCGCGCCATCCTGGACGGCGACTTTACGCCCGGCGAACGCCTGGGCGAGGTGGAACTCGGTGAGAAACTGGGCGTGTCCCGCACCCCCATCCGCGAGGCCCTGCTGCGCCTCACGCAGGAAGGCCTCCTGACCGCCGAGGCGAACAAGGGCGTGCGCGTCCGCACCGTCAGCGCCGACGAGGCCCGCGACACCTACACCGTCCGCGCCGAACTGGACGCCCTGGCCGCCGCCCTGGCCGCCACGTACCACACCCCCGACGACGCCCGCGCCCTGCACGCCGCCCTGCACGACCTGAACCGCAGCGGCAGCGACGACTACCGCGACCAGACCCGCCTGGACCTCGCCTTCCACCGCCGCATCGCCCAGGCCGCCCACAACGCGCCCCTGACCGACCTTTCCCGCGACCTGGAACACCGCATCGCGCTCATCAAGCACCAGACCCGCACCTACAACGCCCACCCGGACACCCAGGCGCAGCACGAGGCGATTCTCCAGGCCGTGCTGAACCGCGACCCGGACGCCGCCCGCGCCGCCGCGCGGCGGCACGTGCAGACCTTCGCCGCCCTGGTCCTGAGTGACCTGGACCACGCCGAGCCCCACGCCACCAGCCCCCCCGGGGCGCTGCCCCCCGCCCGCCCCGTTCCCGCCCCCACTCCAGGAGAGACAGAATGTTAGATCAGGTGTACCGCAAGGCCGTGCTGACCGTCACCGGCAACCCGAACGTGGAAAAGATCGTCCGCGCGCGCGGCAAGGGCCTCGTGAAACGCTTCGTCGCCAGCGAGGACATTCCCGGCGTGCTGCGCGCCGCCAAGGAACTCGAACAGGACGGCATCGGCGCCATCCTCGACCAGCTCGGCGAGTTCATCGACTCCCCCGAACAGTGCGACGAGTTCGCCCAGCAGGTCCTGGACCTGATCGAGCAGGCGCACGCACAGGGCGTCGAACCGTACGTGAGCATCAAGCTCTCCAGCGTCGGCCAGGGCAAGACCGTGAACGGCGAGGACCTCGGCCTCACCAACGCCCGCCGCATCATCCGCAAGGCGAGCGAGTACGGCGGGTTCGTGTGCCTGGACATGGAAGACCACCCCCTCGTGGACCTCACCCTCGCGCAGTTCCGCACCCTGGTCGGCGAGTTCGGCAACAAGGCCGTGGGGACCGTGCTGCAGTCCTACCTGTTCCGCAGCCTGAAAGACCGCGACAGCCTGGACGACCTGCAACCCAACATCCGCATGGTCAAGGGCGCCTACCTGGAACCCGAAACCGTCGCCTACAAGGACAAGGCCGACGTGGATGCCAACTACCGCCGCCTCGTGTACCAGCACATGAAAGCCGGGAACTACACGAACGTCGCCACGCACGACGAGAAGATCATCGACGACGTCAAGCACTTCGCCCTCATTCACGACATTCCCCGCGACCAGTTCGAATTCCAGATGCTTTACGGCATCCGCCGCGACCTGCAAAAGGACCTCGCCATGCAGGGTTACCGCGTGCGCACGTATATCGCCTACGGCCCCGCGTGGTACCCCTACTTCACCCGCCGCATCGCCGAAACGCCCCGCAACGCCCTGTTCATCGTCAAGGGCATGCTCAAGGGCTGAGCTACAGTCCGCTGAGGAAAGTGTCATGAAGACTCTGGGCTACATCAACGTTCTGTGGTTCCAGGAGCTGATGGATCGTGCCGTTCGGGCTTCCGACGCCTGGTTTTGGGAGACCCGCCGAGAAGATGCTGACGGCGAGTTCGATCACTACCTTCTGGTCGGCAACTTCCGAAACACCGAACTCTTCCTCAATCACGGTCTGCTGCCGGCATTTCAGGGCCTGAATGCCTTTCAGCAATCCCTCGTGCTCGATGCCCTTGCTCTGGCAATCGCTGTGAACGAACCGGACCTCTGGGAGCAGTTCAACAGGCGCGAGACGTTGCTGGGCGGCGACTTCGAAATCACCGACGACCCGAAGCAGTTTTTCACCTCCGTTTTCGACATTCTCAGT
>JAANMV010003215.1_pt1 | contig 14535 bp, 12 predicted proteins | sample 7279661 | NCBI WGS metagenome assembly JAANMV01 (sample SAMN14094540, study PRJNA606508) | bioreactor metagenome | isolation source: A lab-scale SPAN reactor treating ammonium-rich wastewater day 121 | place: Ireland: Galway | collected 2017-05-16 | reverse complement strand
GTGCGTCCGACCGGCGACCAGGGCTCGGGCATCCTGTCGTCGATGTCGCGGGCGAACTGCTTCATCGTGCTCCCCGAGAGCACCGGCAACCTCGACGCGGGGGCGGAGGTGGACGTGCAACTCCTCGAGGGCCTCGTCTGATTCCGGACGAAACACCGGAGCCGCCGACCCGGCGCGCCGCATTCCGGTTCTGGTTCGCGCTCGGCTTCATCAGCTTCGGCGGTCCGGCCGGGCAGATCGCGATCATGCATCGCGAACTGGTCGTACGCCGCCGATGGATCTCGGAACGGCGATTCCTGCACGCGCTCGACTATTGCATGTTGCTGCCCGGTCCCGAGGCGACGCAACTCGCGGTCTACCTGGGCTGGCTGCTGCACCGGACCCGGGGCGGCGTCGTGGCGGGGACGCTGTTCGTGCTGCCCTCGCTCGCCATCCTGATCGCGCTGTCGTGGATCTACCTGCGCTACGGCCAGGTGGCCGCGATCGCAGGCGCGCTGTGGGCGATCAAGCCCGCGATCGTCGCGATCGTGCTCCACGCCGCGTGGCGTGTGGGGAGGCGTGCCCTCGGCCATCCGCTCCTGTGGGCGATCGCGGCGACGGCGTTCGTCGCGCTGCAGGTCTTCGACCTGCCGTTCCCCGCGATCATCGTCACCGCCGCACTGGCCGGAGTCGCCGGCGCGCGTGTCGTGCCCGCGGCATTCACCGCGCGCGGCGGCCATGCGGCCGATGGCGCACCGCACCTGCGCGCGGTGATCGACGACGACACGCCTCCGCCGGCGCATGCGCGATGGTCGCGCGCGCGATTCGCCTCGACCATCGCCGTGTTCGTCGCGATCTGGGCGGGCGCGTTCGCGTCGATCGCCGTCCTCCCGGCCGCGGATGGCACGCTGGTCGCAATGGCGTGGCTCTTCACCAAGGCCGCCCTCGTCACCTTCGGCGGCGCCTATGCGGTGCTTCCCTACCTCGTGCAGCAGGCCGTCGACGTGCACGGGTGGCTCACGGCCGCGCAGATGATCGACGGCCTCGCGCTCGGCGAGACGACGCCCGGCCCGCTCATCATGGTCGTCGCGTTCGTGGGCTTCGTCGGCGCATGGACCGCGGCACCGCTCGGTCCGGACGCGGTGGCGGCGGCCGGTGTCGCGGGCGCGGTCGTGGCGACCTTCTTCACGTTCCTGCCGTCGTTCCTGTTCATTCTTGCGGGCGGTCCGCTCATCGAGGCGACGCACGGGGAAGCGCGCATCACCGCACCGCTCACGGGCATTACCGCCGCGGTGGTCGGCGTCATCGCGAGTCTCGCCGCGTTCTTCGCGCTGCACGTATTCTGGCCGGGCGGGTTTTCGGCCGCGGCATCCCTGGAGGGACTCGACGCCGCGTCGCTCGCCATCTTCGTCGCGAGCCTCATCGCGCTGTTCTTCGCTGACATCGGCGTCATTCCGCTGGTGTTCGCGGCCGCGATCGTCGGACTGGGCCGCGCGGTCGCGACGTGAGCATTCACCGGTTGTATCGGGATGCCCGCGGGTGCATAGTCATGCGCGGCGCCGCAGCGGCTCCCTACGCCATCCCGGCAGCGGTCCGCGCGGCACCCGTCCCCGGGGGAATGCGACGATGGACATGGGATCCTTGCTGGTGCAACTCATCAGCGGCGCGGTGGGCGGCAACATCGGCGGCGCGCTCCTCAAGAACTTCAGCCTGGGCGCCGTCGGCAATTCGATCGCAGGCATCATCGGCGGCGGCATCGGCGGACAGATCCTCGGCGCGCTTTTGGGCGGGGGCGGAGGCGGAGCCGCGGCGGCCGGCGGCATGGGGCCGATCCTGTCGAACGTCGCCGGCGGCGGCGTCGGCGGCATCATCGTCATGATCATCGTCGGCGTCATCAAGAGCATGATGAACAAGCCGTCGGCCTGACCGGCGTACGACGATCGCGGCGCCTGGCGTCCCTGCCCGGCGTCGCGGCGTTTCCCTTCGACAGGCCGCTCCGCGCCTTCGGGAACGCGATCCAGGTCGACGCCTTGCGCGTGGATACGCGGGTCCGGGCAAACGCCCCCCCGGATCGCGTCGCGTCCGTTGCGCGACCGGTTCGGGCGCATCGTCCGATCCGGGCGGCTCTGCGACAATGCGCGCACGCCCGCGCGACGATCGCGCCCGCCTCCGCGTGATCCACGTCACCCGCCTCGCCCGCGCGTTTCCCGGGCCGCCGCGACGGCCGCTCTTCAGCGGCCTCGATCTCGACGTCGCGCGCGGCGAGATCGTCGCGATCCTCGGTGAGTCGGGCAGCGGCAAGTCGACGCTGCTCAACCTCCTCGCCGGCCTCGATCTCCCGGACGAGGGCAACGTGACGGTCGACGGCGTCGCGCTTCCCGAACTCGACGACGACGCGCGCACGCGGTTTCGCCGCGAACGCATCGGATTCGTGTTCCAGGCGTTCCACGTGCTGCCCTACCTGACGGTGGCGCAGAACGTGGCGCTGCCGCTCGCGCTCAACGGGGTGCCCGCGGCGACGCACGACGCCCGCGTCGCGGAACTGCTCGCCGCGGTCGGACTGGGCGAGCGCGGCGGCAGCATGCCGCGCGAACTCTCGGGCGGTGAACTGCAGCGCGTCGCGACCGCGCGCGCGCTCGTGCACGCGCCTGCCGTGGTCCTCGCCGACGAGCCCACGGGCAATCTCGATCCGCGGACCGCCGCGACGGTCATCGCGCTGCTGCGCGACACGCTGAAGGCGCGGAGCGCGACCGGCGTGCTGGTCACCCATTCGCGCGCCGCCGCGTCGATCGCCGACCGCGTGCTGGCGCTGACGCCCGAGGGGCTCGTCCCCGCGGCGGGAACGCCCTGATGCCGACGCGCGAGACCGTGCGTGCGGTGATGCGCGGCGCGTTCGGCGCGAACCGCGGCCGCACGACCGTCGCGACGCTCGCGATCGCGCTCGGCGTCGCGCTGGGCTTCGCCATCCAGACGGTGAACCGCACGGCGCTCGCCGAGTTCACGTCGGGCATGGCGACGCTGTCGGGCACCGCCGACCTCATGGTGCGCGGACCGTCGGACGGCTTCGACGAGACGGTCTACGCTGCGATCTCCGGTCTCGACGCCATCGCCATCGCCTCGCCCGTGGTCGACGTCGAGGCGCGCCTGCCGGGCCGCGACGACACGCTTCGCGTCGTCGGCGTCGACGCGTTCCGTGCCGCTGCGGTCACGCCGGCGATCGTCGGCCGGGCGGATGACGCGCTCGACCTCCTGCGCGGCGACCGGATCTTCCTGTCGCCCGCGGCGCAGGAGTGGCTCGGCGAGCGCATCGGGGGGCGCATCGACATTCCCACCGGCAACGGTGTCGCCGCGTTCACCGTCGCCGGTACGCTTCCCGCTTCCGGAGGGCAACGGATCGCCGGCATCGACATCGCCGCGGCACAGGACGCCTTCGGCCGGGCCGGCAGGCTGTCGCGCATCGACCTCCGGCTCGTGCCGGGCGCGAACGTCGATGCGGCCCGCGCGGCCATCGCCGCGCACCTGCCGCCGGGCGTGACCGTCGAGCATCCCGGCGACGGCGCCCGGCTCGCGGAACGCATGACGCGCGCCTACCGCGTGAACCTCGACGTGCTCTCGCTCGTCGCACTGTTCACCGGGAGCCTGCTCGTGTTCTCGACCCAGACGCTGTCGATCGCGCGCCGCCGGACCCAGCTCGCCCTCCTGCGCACGCTGGGCCTGCAGCGGCGCATGCTCGTGGCGCTGCTCGTCGCCGAGGGCGCGCTCGTCGGCGCGATCGGCGCCGGGCTCGGGCTCGTCGCAGGCTACGCGCTCGCGAGCGCGATCCTCCGCATCTTCGGCGCCGACCTCGGCTCGGGTTTCTTCCGCGGCGAGGCGCCCTCGCTCGCGGTGTCGACCGGCGACGCATTGCTGGTCGGGGCGCTCGGCATCGTCGCCGCGCTCGCGGGAGCGTGGCTGCCTGCGCGCGAAGCCGCGCGTGCGTCACCCGCAGCGGCCATCCGTGCCGGCGACGGTGACACGCCGTTCACCCGGCTCGGCTCGCCCTGGCCCGGCGCGGCGTGCCTCATCGCTTCGCTGTTCGTCGTCGCGTTGCCACCGGTGGGCGGACTGCCCGTGTTCGGATACGCGGCGGTCGCGCTGATGCTCATCGGCACCCTGCTCCTGCTGCCGCGCATCGCCCGCGCCCTCCTCGCCCGCGTGCCGACGCCGGCGCGTCCCGCCGGCGCGCTGGCGCTCGCGAGCCTGCGCGCCGCGCCCGGGCAGGCGATCGTGAGCCTCGCGGCCATCGTCGCCGCCGTCGCGCTGGCCGTGTCGATGGCGATCATGGTGGCCTCGTTCCGGCAGTCGCTGTCCGATTGGCTCGAGCGGATGCTGCCCGCCGACCTCTACGTGCGCGCCGGCGGCACCACCGGAACCGACTGGCTCGATCCGGACGACCAGCGCGCGCTCGCGGCGCTGCCGGGCGTCCGCCGGGTCGAGTTCCTGCGCGCGACGCGCATCCTCGTGCGCGTCGGCGAGGCTCCGGTGACGCTGCTCGCGCGCGACCTCGACGGCGATTCGATGGCCGAGCGCCTGCCGCTCGTCACCGATGCGGTGGCGGTCACGGATCCCGCGGCACCGGCCGTCTGGGTGAGCGAAGCCTTCGCCGATCGCTATGGCGCCTCACCCGGCAAGAGGATCGAACTGCCGATTGCGGGGCGCCTGGCGCCGTTCACCGTGGCCGGCGTCTGGCGCGACTACGCGCGGCAGAACGGCGCGGTGATCGTCGCGCGCGACGACTACCGCCGGCTCGCCGGCGACGATCGGGTCGGCGACGCCGCGCTGTGGCTCACCCCCGGCGCCTCCGCGGCGGCGGTCCGCGCCGCGATCGACGCGCGTTTCGGCAGCGACCGCCTCGCCATCGACACCCCCGGCGGCATGCGCGCGACATCGCTCGCGGTGTTCGACCGCACGTTCGCGGTGACCTACGTGCTCGAAGCGGTCGCGATCGCCATCGGACTCGTCGGATTGTCGGCGTCGTTCGGCGCGCTCGCGCTGGCGCGCCGGCGCGAGTTCGGCGTGTTGCGTCATCTCGGCATGACGCGAAGCCAGGTCGGCGCGATGCTGGGCGCGGAAGGGCTCGTCGTGAGCGCGGTGGGACTCGCGATCGGTCTCGCGCTCGGCGCGGCGTTGAGCCTCGTGCTGATCCACGTCGTCAACCGCCAGTCGTTCGGCTGGAGCATGGACCTCCACGTGCCGTGGACGGAACTCGCCGCGTTCGCGGCGACGCTCCTCGCGGCATCCGCGTTCACCGCGCACGCGAGCGCGAGGCGCGCGACCGGCGGCGAGCCCGTGCTCGCGGTCAAGGACGACTGGTGAATCCCCTGCGCCGGCGCCTGCTGCAGGCGATCGCACTCGCCCTCAGCGGCGCAGCGCGCGGCGAGGTCGCGTACCCCGACGTGCCCGCCGACGTCGGGCTCGCCTTTCCGCGCGACCACGGCAGCCACCCCACATTTCGCACCGAGTGGTGGTACGTCACCGGCTGGACCACCGACGAGCGCGGGGTGGAGCGCGGCGTGCAGGTGACGTTCTTCCGCAGCCGCCCCGGCGTGGCCGAGACTTCGGCGAGCGCGTTCGCGCCGCGCCAGCTCCTGTTCGCCCACGCCGCGATCGCCGATGCGACGGTCGGACATCTCGTGCACGGCCAGCGCGCGGCGCGCGAGGGCTTCGGCGTCGCGAGCGCGGCCGAAGGCAGAACCGACGTCAGGCTCGACCGCTGGACGCTCGCCGGTGACGGAACGTCGTGGCGCACGCGCGTCGGCGCGCGTGCGTTCACCCTCGACCTCGGCTTCCGCGCGACCCAGCCGCCGCTCCCGCAGGGCGATCGCGGCCGCTCGCGCAAGGGGCCGCGACCGGAGCAGGCGAGCGCCTACTACAGCGTGCCGCACCTCGCCGTCGACGGCGAACTGTCGATGCGGGGAGAGGCGCATCGCGTCGCCGGCACCGCGTGGCTCGACCACGAGTGGTCGAGCGCGTACCTCGCCGCCGAAGCAGCCGGATGGGACTGGATCGGGTTGAATCTCGACGACGGTGCTGCGCTGATGGCGTTCCGGATACGCGGACGCGACGATTCGCTCATCTGGAGCGGCGGTACCCTGCGCGACGACTCCGGGCGCACGCGAACGTTCGCGCCCGACGAGGTCGCGTTCCTCCCCGGCCGCCGCTGGCGCTCGCCGCGCACCGGGATCGCGTATCCGGTGGCTTTCGAGGTGCGGCTGCCGGGACGCATCATCGCGATCGAACCGCTGATGGACGACCAGGAACTGGACGCCCGCGGCAGTGTCGGAATCGTCTACTGGGAAGGCGCGGTGCGCGCGTCGACCGGCGGTCGGCCGCTCGGACGCGGCTACCTCGAACTCACCGGATACGGCGTACCGCTGCGGCTGTGATGTAAGCTGCCGGGCGGAGGGACGACCAAGTTGCGACGCCGCGCGGATCGCGCGACGCCGCCACCCGCCCCTTCAGCCACGTCCGCAGGAAACCCGATGACCCGCCGCTCGCTCCTCTCGCTCCTCGGCATGCTCCCGTTCGTCCGCCCGGCCTCCATCATGGCGGCGGGCCCCGTCCCGCCCGGCGTGATGACGCCGCAGGTCGAGGAACTGCGCGCCGGCTGGCGTTCACTCCTCGCGAAGGACGCGAAGATCGCGAGCGACGCGACGCCGATCACGATGTCGAACGACGCGTGGCGGAAGCTCCTCGCCCCGAACGCCTACGTCGTGCTGCGCGAGGCGGGGACCGAGCGGCCGTTTTCGAGCCCGCTCGACCGCGAGAAGCGCCGCGGCGTCTTCGTCTGCGCCGGCTGCTCGCTTCCCGTGTTCAGCTCCGCGATGAAGTTCGACAGCGGCACCGGCTGGCCGTCGTTCTTCACCACGATTCCCGGCGCCTTCGAGACGTCGATGGACCACGGCATCCCCTATCCGCGCATCGAGTACCACTGCGCGAAGTGCGGCGGCCACCACGGCCACGTGTTCGACGACGGCCCGAGGCCGACCGGCCAGCGGTGGTGCAACAACGGGCTTTCGCTGCGGTTCATCCCGGCGTGATCGAATCGTTCGCACCGCGGCGCCGCGCCCGATGAGCGACCCGCGCGTCTTCTTCGCCGCCGAGCGCACGCTGCTCGCCTGGGTGCGCACCGGGATCACGGTGATCGCGCTCGGTTTCGTCGTCGAGCGCTTCGGCCTGTTCGTGAGCCTCGTGGCGCACTCGTCGGGTCGGGCTGCCCCGTCCCTGCACACGACGGCCTCCAACGTCATCGGCACGATGCTCGTCGTGGCCGGCACGGCGATCATCGTGTTCGCGAGCGTGCAGCACGCGCGCTTCGTGCGCACGCTGCCGCTGGAGGACCTCCCGGGGAGCTACCGGATCGGCTGGGCGATCGTGTTCGCGCTCGCGTTCGCCGCGCTGGGCGGCGCGCTCGCGATCTATCTGGCGCTGACCTGACGCCCACGCGCGGGCGCGCGAACCGGCAGGCTCCCGCGGCGCGCTATCTGCGCCCCGCCGCGAGCACCCCGGGCACGTCGCGCACGAGCGCCAGCGCCCGCCTCAACTGCTCGACGCCGGCGACCTCGATCGTGAAGTTCATCCGCGCGAGGTGGTGCTTCGTGAGCGTGTTCACCGCGGTGACGTTGATCCGTTCGCGCGAGAACACTTCCGAGATGTCGCGCAGGAGCCCGGGACGGTCGCCGCATTCCACGACGATGTCGACCGGGTAGAGTTCCTCGCGGCGCGCGCCCCAGTTCGCCTCGATCAGTCGTTCAGGCTCGCGTGCGCGGATCCGCGCGAGGTTCACGCACGACGCGCGGTGGATCGTGATGCCCTTGCCCCGCGTGACGAAGCCCGCGATCGGGTCGGGCGGCGCGGGCTTGCAGCAGCGCGCGAGCCCGGTCATCAGGCGATCGACGCCGACGATCAGGATGCCGCTGCCCGAACCGGACGCCCGGCTCGCGCGCGTGACCACTTCCGGAGAGTCGGTCGGCGGCGCCGCGGGACCCGGAGCGGCGGGCGCGGACGCGTCCCGGATCGCCGCCTGGAGCTGGCGCAGGTTGATCTCGTCGCGCGCGAACGCGACGAAGAGGTCGTCGGGCTTCGCGTAGCCGGCCTTCGCGGCGAGCAGCTCGTGGTTGAGGAGCGACACGCCGCTGCGCGAGAGTTCGCGCTCGACCGCCGCGCGGCCCTGCGCGAGCGTGGCATCGAGCGCCTGCGCCTTGAACCACTGGCGGACCTTGGCGCGCGCGCGATGGCTGGTGACGAAGCCGAGTTCCGGGTTCAGCCAGTCGCGCGACGGCCCGCCTTCCTTCACCGTCAGCACCTCGACGCGCTGGCCGTTCGCGAGCGGCGTGTTGAGCGGCATCATGTGGCCGTCGACCTTCGCGCCGCGGCAGCGGTGCCCGAGGTTCGTGTGCACGGCGTAGGCGAAGTCGACCGGCGTCGCGCCCGACGGCAGGTCCACGACCTTGCCCTGCGGCGTCAGCACGTAGATCGTGTCGGTGAAGAGCGACTGCTTGAACGCCGCGAGCCACTCGCTCGTGTCGGCGATCGCGTCCTTCCAGTCGAGTACCTGCCGCAGCCACGCGATCCGGTCCTCGAACCGCGGGTCGCGCCGCCCCGCCGCGCCTTCCTTGTAGCGCCAGTGCGCCGCGACGCCGTACTCGCTGTGCTGGTGCATGTCGCGCGTGCGGATCTGCACCTCGAGCGGCTTGCCTTCGGGGCCGATGACGGCCGTGTGCAGCGAGCGGTAGTCGTTGGCCTTCGGCTTCGCGATGTAGTCGTCGAACTCGCCCGGCAGCGGCGTCCACAGGTGGTGGACGATGCCGAGCGCCGCGTAGCACTGCCTCACGTCGTCGACGAGGATGCGCACCGCGCGGATGTCGTAGAGACCCTCGATGCCGGAGCCCTTGCGCCGCATCTTGGTCCAGATGCTGAAGATGTGCTTCGGACGGCCCGACACGTCGGCGGGAATGCGTGCGGCCGCGAGCTCCCGCTTCAGGATCGCGACGACGTCCTCGATGTAGCGCTGCCGATCGAGCCGGCGTTCGTCCAGGAGCTTCGCGATCTCGCGGTAGGTGTCGGGCTCGGTCGCGCGGAGCGACAGGTCCTCGAGTTCCCACTTGAGCTGCCAGACGCCCAGCCGGTTCGCGAGCGGCGCGTAGAGATCCAGCACCTCGCGCGCGGCTTCCCGCCGCGCCGCCGGATCGGCCGACATCAGCCAGCGCAGCGCCTGCAGCCGTTCCGCGAGCTTCAGGACGACGACGCGGATGTCCTCGACCATCGCGAGCAGCATCTTGCGCAGGTTCTCCGACTGCGCGGCGCGCGCCTCGGGCGTCGCGCCGACCCGGCGCGTCCGGATCGAATCCATGCGCGCGAAGCCCGCGACCAGCGAGGCCGCGTCGGCGCCGAAACGCGCCGCGACATCGTCGGCGTCGAACGCTCGGGCGGCGGGCAGCACCGACAAGAGCGCCGCGCGGATCGACTCGGGGTCGAGCTTCAGCCCCGCGACGATGCCGGCAGAGCCGAGCGCGCGGTCGACGAGACGCTCGCCGTCGGCCGCCTGCGCGTCGCCGACGCGCGAGCGCACGTACTCGAACGCGTCGCGGAACGCCGCGACATCCCCGTGGGGGTAGGTGCCTTCGAGCGCGTCGAGCCACCCCGCGAAGGCCTGCGGAGCCGGACCGGGTGCGGCGTGGACGACGGCGACCATGCGATGATGATACGACCAACTCCCGGAGGGTATCCATGATCGCCGTGATCTTCGAGGTCGTGCCGCACCCCGAGCGGCGCGGCGCCTACCTCGACACCGCCGCGCACCTGAAACCGCTGCTCGAGAAGATCGACGGCTTCGTCTCGGTCGAGCGCTTCGAGAGCCTCACGAACCCGGGCAAGATCCTGTCGCTGTCGATCTGGCGCGACGAGGAGGCGGTGCGGCGCTGGCGCAATCTGGACGAGCACCGTCGTGCCCAGGTGCTGGGCCGCGACAGCGTGTTCGCGGGCTACCGGCTGCGCGTCGCGCAGGTGCTCCGCGACTACGGCATGGACGAGCGTGCGCAGGCGCCGGACGATTCGAGGGCGCGGCACGGCTGACCCCTGCACCGCGACCCGATCCTTCGGCAGCGGATCGATCCCGGCCAGCACCGACCGGTCCTGGGCCACGCGCCACGGATCGATCGCGTTCTGCATTCGAAGCCAGCTCTCGGCCGAATGGCCGAGCGGGTGCGCGATGCGGGCGGCCAGCTCGACCGAGAGGTCGCGCCGCTCCTGCAGCAGCGTGTTGATCGTCACGCGCGAGACACGCAGTCGCCGCGCGAGCTCGCCTTGCGACATTCGCAGCCCCGGCATCGTCCTTGCCTTCTCCGGGATCACCGGGCGATTGCGTGCGACATGGTGCCGAGAGGCGTCAGGCTGAAGCCCGACCCACGAGGAACGCGTCAGGCTGAAGCCCGACCCGCGACTGCGCCTACAACGGCGCGCCCGCCGCCTTCGCGATGGCCTCGGCGATCGCGCCGGCGTGCTCGTCGGCGAGCGTCTTCTCGCGCGCCTCGACCATCACGCGCAGCACGGGCTCGGTGCCCGACGGACGCAGCAGCACACGCCCGGCGTCGCCGAGCGCGCGCGCCGCGCGCTCGTGGGACCGGGACACCGCGTCGTCGCCCTGCCAGTCGAATCCGCGCTGGACCGGCACGTTGATGAGCGTCTGCGGGAACATCGCGACCGGCGCGGTCGCCTCGGCCAAGGTCTGCTTCCCCTCGATCAGCGCGCGCATCACGGCGAGCGCGGCGACGATCCCGTCGCCGGTCGTGTGCTTGTCGAGGCAGATCAGGTGGCCGGAGTTCTCCCCGCCCAGCGACCATCCGCGCTCGACCATCCGCTCGAGCACGTAGCGGTCGCCGACCCTCGCGCGTTCGAGCGGGATGCCCTGCTGCGCGAGCGCCTGCTCGAAGCCGAGGTTGGTCATCTGCGTGCCGACGACGCCGCCGGAGAGCGCGCCGCGCCGCTTCGCGTCCATCGCGACCACGAACAGCAACTCGTCGCCGTGATAGACGCGTCCGTCGCGATCGGCCATCACGACCCGGTCGCCGTCGCCGTCGAGCGCGATGCCGAGGTCGGCACGGTGCTTCACCACCTCGCCGGCGAGATGCGCCGGATGCGTCGCACCGCAACGTTCGTTGATGTTGAGACCGTCCGGCGCGACGCCGGTCGCGATCACGGTCGCGCCGAGTTCGCTCAGCACCGGCGGGGCGACGTGGTAGGCCGCGCCGTGCGCGCAATCGACGACGACGGTGACGCCGCGCAGGTCGAGCGTGGACGGGAACGTGGCCTTGCAGAACTCGATGTAGCGCCCCGGCGCGTCGCTCACGCGGCGCGCCTTGCCGAGGTCCGCCGAGGCGACGCAGCCCAGCGTCGCGTCCATCGCGCGCTCGATGTCGCTCTCCATCTTGTCGGGGAGCTTCATGCCCGCCGACGAGAAGAACTTGATGCCGTTGTCGTCGTAGGGATTGTGCGACGCGCTGATGACGATCCCGGCGGTGAGCCGCAGCGCGCGCGTCAGGTACGCGATGCCGGGTGTGGGCAGCGGGCCGCACAGCGCGACGTCGACGCCGGCGGCGGACAGCCCCGCTTCGAGCGCCGCTTCGAGCAGGTAGCCCGAGATCCGCGTGTCCTTGCCGATCAGCACGGAAGGTCGCCCCGCCGGCCGGCGCGGATCGGCGGCGAGCGTGCGTCCCGCGGCCCATCCGAGCTTCATCACGAGGTCGGGCGTGATCGGAGGTACGCCGACCCGTCCGCGGACGCCATCGGTGCCGAAGTACTCGCGCTTCATCGCCCGCCCTTCCTGTTGCTCACGGCCGCGATTATGCGCCTCGCGCCTGCGGCGCGGCAGCCCCGGCGGCGGGGTCGCGCGCCACGGCCGACCAGACCCGGAGCGCGTCGACCGTCTCGCGCACGTCGTGAACGCGCACGATCGACGCGCCGCGCGCCACCGCTGCGAGCGCCGCCGCCACGCTGCCCGCGAGCCGGTCCTCGCCGTCGCGTCCGGTGATCGCGCCGATCGTCGCCTTGCGCGACAGGCCGGCGAGCACCGGGTATCCCAGACCGGTGAGTTCAGCCAGGCCGCGCAGCAGCGCGAGGTTCTCCGCGGTGCCCTTGCCGAAGCCGAACCCCGGATCCACCACGATGCGCTCGCGCGCGATGCCGGCGTCCTCGCAGACCCGGGCGCGTTCGGCGAGGAACGCCTGCACCTCGCCGACGACGTCTGAGTATCCGGTGTCGAGTTGCATCGTCGCCGGCGAGCCGCGCATGTGCATCAGGCAGACGGCCGAGCGGCCGGCCGCCACCGCCTCGATCGCGCCGACCTCGCGCAGCGCCCGCACGTCGTTGATCATCGCGATGTCGGCGGCGAGCATCGCGCGCATCACGGCGGGCTTCATCGTGTCGATCGACACCGGGATGCCGTCGCCCGCGAGCGCCTCGACCACCGGTCGGATGCGGCGGATCTCGATCGTCGGCTCGACCGGCGTCGCCCCCGGCCGCGTCGACTCGCCGCCCACGTCGACGATGTCGGCGCCGTCGGCGACCATGCGCCGGCCGCGCTCGATGGCGCGATCCGCGTCGGCGTAGCGCCCGCCGTCGTGGAACGAATCCGGCGTCACGTTCAGGATGCCCATTACCCGCGGCCGCGAGAGGTCGAGAACGTGGCGGCCGGCCACGAGCACGCGCGAGGTAGCGTTCATCGCCCGCAAGTGTAGCGCCGCACGAAACGAAGAGCGCGCCCGCGGGCGCGCTCTTCGGGATCCGCGTGGCCGTGCCGCTACGCGGGGTTCGCGGACGGCGCAGCGCCTGCCGAGGCGGAAGGGCCGGTCGAGTTCGCGCCCGACGACGGCGGCGGCGAGGGCTTCGGCGGTCGCGGCGGCTTGCCGGCCATGATGTCGTCGATCTGCTCGGCGTCGATCGTCTCGAACTCGAGCAGCGCTTTCGCCATCGCCTCGACCTTGTCGCGGTTGTCCTCGAGGAGCCTGCGCGCCACGGCGTACTGGCCGTCGATGATCTTGCGGACCTCGGCGTCCACCTTGCGCATCGTCTCCTCGGACATGTTCACCTGACGGGTGATCGCGCGGCCGAGGAAGATCTCGCCCTCGTTCTCCGCGTAGACCATCGGTCCCATCACGTCGCTCATGCCGTAGCGCATCACCATGTCGCGCGCGATCTGCGTCGCGCGCTCGAAGTCGTTCGACGCGCCGGTCGTCATCTGGTGCATGAACACCTCTTCGGCGATGCGGCCGCCGAACAGCACCGAGATCATGCTCAGCATCCGGTCCCGGTCCATGCTGTAGCGGTCGGTCTCCGGCAGTTGCATCGTGACGCCGAGCGCGCGCCCGCGCGGGATGATCGTCACCTTGTGCACCGGGTCGGTCTTGGGCAGCAGTTTCGCGACGATCGCGTGGCCCGATTCGTGGTACGCCGTGTTGCGGCGCTCCTCCTCGGGCATCACGATCGAGCGCCGCTCGGCGCCCATGATGATCTTGTCCTTCGCGCGCTCGAAGTCGTCCATGTCGACGAGCCGCTTGTTCGAGCGCGCCGCGAAGAGCGCCGCCTCGTTGACGAGGTTCGCGAGGTCCGCGCCCGAGAAGCCGGGCGTGCCGCGCGCGATGATGTCGGCCTTCACGTCCGGCCCCATCGGCACCTTGCGCATGTGCACGAGCAGGATCTGCTCGCGGCCGCGGATGTCGGGCAGCGGGACGACGACCTGCCGGTCGAAGCGGCCGGGGCGCAGCAGAGCCGGGTCGAGCACGTCGGGGCGGTTGGTCGCGGCGATCACGATCACGCCGGCGCTGCCCTCGAAGCCGTCCATCTCGACCAGCAACTGGTTCAGCGTCTGCTCGCGCTCGTCGTTGCCGCCGCCGAGCCCCGCGCCGCGCTGCCGGCCGACCGCGTCGATCTCGTCGATGAACACGATGCAGGGCGAGTTCTTCTTCGCCTGCTCGAACATGTCGCGCACGCGCGCGGCGCCTACGCCGACGAACATCTCGACGAAGTCGGAACCGGAGATCGAGAAGAACGGCACCTTGGCCTCGCCGGCGATCGCCTTCGCGAGCAGCGTCTTGCCGGTGCCGGGCGAGCCGACCATCAGCACGCCGCGCGGGATGCGGCCGCCGAGCTTCTGGAACTTCGACGGATCGCGCAGGAACTCGACCAGTTCGGCGACCTCCTCCTTGGCCTCGTCGCAGCCGGCGACGTCGGCGAAGGTGACCGTGTTGTTCGACTCGTCGAGCATGCGCGCCTTGCTCTTGCCGAAGCTGAACGCGCCGCCCCGTCCCCCGCCCTGCATCTGGCGCATGAAGAAGATCCACACGCCGATCAGAAGCAGCATCGGGAACCACGAGATGAACACCTGCGCGAGGAAGCTCTGCTCCTCCTCGGCCTTCGCGTCCAATTTCGTGAAGAATGTCCGCTTTAATTCTATGCTCATTATCCAATGTAACATATCTGATAATTACATCTTCCAATCCAATGATCCGGAGGGCTTTTTGA
>JAANMV010003212.1_pt1 | contig 14545 bp, 12 predicted proteins | sample 7279661 | NCBI WGS metagenome assembly JAANMV01 (sample SAMN14094540, study PRJNA606508) | bioreactor metagenome | isolation source: A lab-scale SPAN reactor treating ammonium-rich wastewater day 121 | place: Ireland: Galway | collected 2017-05-16 | reverse complement strand
TTTACAAATTCTTCCATGCGCTCATTCGTTGCTTCACCGATAGTCAGTCAGATTGTGGTGGTCAAAGGTATCACCCAGCGGATGATGTTTTAATTTTCGCAAAAGTCAAGCAAGGAACAAAATCTGCGCTTTCGAGTCTGTTTAGCCGTCCATATTCGGGAGTTTGGGTGGAAATTCGTGAACGAAAGACCGGGTTTGTTTTTCATCTTCAGGGTTGCCGCACTGTCGTTCATATTCGGCGCGCTGGCGATGTATTTCGCGCTCGGAAAGCTGCCGAATCCATCATTCGCCGAACCGCAGCAGCCTTTGCCTTATCCCGCTTCGCTGCAGGCGCAGGCGTCGAACAAAAGTTTTTCGGGTTTTTCTTTTCCGTCGGACGGGGTAATCCGCCAGCACATTACCGACCTGGGCGTGAACTACATCGTCCTTGAAACCGTGAACGGCGTCGCTATGCCGCCAGTGATTAACGGAATCGCCATGGGAGACTCGATGAGTTTCTGCGGCGATTGCGCAAGCGGCCAAGCAGGCGCGCATTTCCGCGCCGAAACGATGGAGATTGCATGGATGCTGAAAGATCGGCTGGAAACGGAATGCCAAATATGGAGCGCGGATTTCACAAAGCCGGAAATCGAAGGCAAAACCGAAGTGGAATTGGAAAGGTTCGCAGAAACGCAAAAATCCAACCGGGAAAAACAGCGAATCCATGGCAAAGCTCAGCTTGAATATTTCGAGAAACTAACCGGCACGCGACGGCTAAACTCCGGCGATCAATCCTCGTAAGTATCGAGCGGCACTTTCGTGTCGGCGGTAATGCAGATTTCTTCGGCGCGGGCTCCGGACTCGATAGTTACGTCCGGCCCGATAATCGCGTCGCGCAGTATTGCGCCTTCCCCGATTTTGGAATACGGCAGCGCAATCACGCGGCTTAAATGGGCGCCTTCCCCCACCTCGCAGCCTTTCATCAGTACGACATGCCCGTCCAGCCGCGCTTTTCCGGCCATTTTCACGCTGTTTTCGATATAAATGTAACCTTTGAACAGGCTGAATCCCTTTTCATCCCTGTTCGCGAACGCCGGATCGTAGAGATAGTAATGATGCAAGACCTCGAAATGCGCGCGGAAATAGCTCGTCAGCGTACCGATGTCCCGCCAGTATCCGTTATGTTCGTAACCGGCTATTTTCACGCCTTCGCCAATCCAACGGGGAAACATATCCCGTTCCAAACTCAGCGGCTCGCTTTCGGGAAATCGCAAGAGCAGCTCGGGCCGCAATACGTACATTCCGGCGTTGACCAGATACGGCGGCTCGCCGGGCTCTGCCGATTTTTCGACGAACGAAGCCGCCCTGCCTTCTTCGTCGAGTTTTACCAGGCCGAACCGTGAAGGATTATCGACAGCCTTAAGCGCTATCGCACAATCGCAACCGAGCGCGCTCATTCTGGATTTCATCGCCGAAATATCGATGTTGCAGAGCAAATCGCCGTTCACCGCGATGAAGGGTTCATCCGGCGCAAGTTTCGAATACGCCGCCCTCAGAGCGCCTCCCGTTCCGAGCGGCGATTCTTCGATTACCGGCGTGAATTCGAGGCCGAACCCGGAGTTCGCTTCCATTAGTCCCAGTATAGATTCGCTACCGTGACCGAGGCATAAAACGAGCCGCCCGATGCCGGCGTCTTTCAGAAGGCCGATTAGGTAGGAAATAATCGGCTTGTCCAAAAACGGAACGGCCGGCTTCGGCGTGCTGTTCGTAAGCGGCGCAAGTCTGGTTCCGGCGCCTCCGAGAAGTATCACTGCGGTTCGCACGCGTGGAATTTACCACAATCGGCCCGGGGCGGCGATATTCTTTGTGAAAGCGGGTATAAGAGATTTCACCCGAAGCCCGCCGCTGTTGACACCGTTCACATAACGTTGTATATACTGCCGCATCTTCGGGAGATTCTTCGCCCTACTTTTTTCCCAGGACGGTTCCATAGTGGAGTTCCTTATATCCAAATACAGGAAGGCGAGGCTGGCACTGGGTTTCGACGACGTGTCGCTTGCGCCATCCGCTTCCACCGTTGACCCCGACGACGTGGACCTTAGCTTCGCCATAGGCGACCGGACGTTCGCGCTGCCCATTATCGCGGCGGCGATGGACAGCGTGGTTGATCCTAAAATGGCGGCGCGCTTTACGAAATTCGGCGGATTCGCGGTGCTGAATTTGGAAGGCGTTTGGGGAAGGTATGAAAATCCTTATGAAGTTCTCTCCAAAATCGCGGCTGCTTCGGACGATGAAGCGACGCCGATTCTTCAAGAGGTTTACAGCGCCAGGCCGGTTACGGAAGAACTTGTAGTGCGCTCCGTGAAGGCGCTGAAAGACGAAGGCGCAATCGCCGCGGTCAGTCTCACGCCTCTCGGAGTCAAGCGCTATTGGGAAGCCGCGAGAGAGTCGGGGGCGGAAATACTCGTGGTTCAAAGCACGGTGACGAGCCCGAAACACAGAAGCAAATCCGGCGAGGTTCTCGACATCGGCGATCTCGTTTCGTCAACATGGGATGCGAAGGTTCCGTTAATCGTCGGCAATTGCGTGGGATACGAAGTTGCGCTCGAACTTATGCGCGCAGGCTCGGACGGCATTTTAATCGGCGTCGGCCCCGGACAGGCATGTACGACGAGAGACGTGACGGGCGTGGGCGTACCCCAGATTACGGCGACCGCAGAAGCCGCGGACGCCCGCGACGACTTCGAACGCGAGACCGGAAAGCGCGTGGCAGTCATAACGGACGGGGGAATGCGCACCTCCGGGCAAGTCGCCAAGTGCCTTGCGGCCGGGGCGGACGCGGTAATGTTCGGCAGCGTATTCACCGGCTGCCCGGAAGCGCCGGCGCATCCGTATCATTGGGGAATGGCGGCGCCGCATCCGAATCTGCCGAGGGGCACGCGCGTCAAATCGGATGGCGGAGTGTCCATCGAACAAGTGCTGTTCGGACCGGCGAGAGTTTCTAACGGCACGCAGAACATAACTGGCGGCATCAGAAGCAGTATGGGGCTTGCCGGCGCGGCGACGATAAAGGAATTTCAAAAAACCTCGCTTTACGTTAGCACCAGCTTCAGAACCGAAGGCAAATCGCTTCAACTTAAGCAGCGGCCGTAAAGGGTTTCGATAATCGTATAAGTTATGTCCGCTTCGTGCGGGCGAAGGTTCACTTATGGTCTGGCAAGCGAAAGGCAATTTCGACAAAGTAGCGATAGTCGATCTCGGGTCGCAGTACACCCAGCTGATCGCGCGCCGGATACGCGAACTCAAGGTTTATAGCGAGATTTTCAACAACACATTGACCGCGGAAGAGTTAAAGAAAATGTCTCCCGCGGGAATAATTCTCTCCGGCGGCCCGAACAGCGTCTATCAATACGGCAGCCCCGAAGTGGATTCGGGCATTTTCGAGCTAGGAGTTCCCATTCTCGGAATCTGCTATGGAATGCAGCTTGTCGGCAAGGTTTTCGGCGTGGAGGTTACCGGCGCGAAACACCGCGAGTTCGGCAAGACCGAGCTTACCGTAACGGACGAAACGAGCCTGCTCTATCACGGATTGAACCCCGACTTGATTTGCTGGATGAGTCATGGCGACATCACGGCGGTCTCGCCGGAAGGATTCGTTTCGACCAGTCATACGCTTAATACTCCGGTCGCCAGCTTCGAAAATCGCGAACGGAAAATTTACGGCGTCCAATTTCATCCTGAAGTTACCCATACGCCTTGGGGCAAAGACCTTCTCGCGAATTTTCTATATCGCGTGTGCGGCGCCGAGCCGAAGTGGAAAATGGCCGATTTCATCAAACGCAGCGTCAAGGATATCGGCGAAAAAGTGGGCGGCGAAAAGGTGCTTTGCGCGCTCAGCGGCGGCGTGGACAGCCTAACTACGGCCGCTATAGTGGACAGGGCAATCGGCGAACAACTGGTTTGCGTGTTCGTTGACCACGGAATGATGCGCCTGGGCGAGGCGGACGAAGTGGAAGAGGCGTTCAACGCCAGCTTCCACAGTAAGCTCATAAGAATAGACGCGAGCGAAAGATTCCTCGAAAAACTTGCCGGCGTGGACGAGCCGGAACGAAAGCGCAAGATTATCGGCGAGGAATTCATAAGGGTGTTCGAAGAGGAAGCCGCGAAGCTTGAAGGCATTAAATATTTGGCTCAGGGCACGAGCTATCCCGACATCATCGAATCGAGCGGAATAGGCCACCATGCGCACGTAATCAAAAGCCACCATAACGTCGGCGGTCTTCCCGAAAAAATGAATCTTGCGCTCATCGAACCGCTGCGGGACCTTTTCAAGGACGAAATCCGCACGCTTGCCGTGGAACTTGGGCTTCCCGATTCGATCGCCTACCGCCCGCCGTTTCCCGGCCCGGGTCTCGGCATCAGAATCGTCGGCGAAGTGACGAGCGAACGAATAGAAATACTTCAGGAAGCCGACGCGATTATTCGCCAAGAAATTATCGCGGCGAACCTCTATGACGGCAGGACACGCGCGTTCGGCGTGCTTCCGACGGTGAAAACGACAGGCGTCACCGGCGACGCGCGGGCGTACGGCTATCCGGTGGTTATCCGCGCCGTTTCGAGCGACGACGAGATGACGGCCGATTGGACGCGCGTACCGTACGAAGTGTTGGACAAAATCGCGAACCGGGTGCTTAACGAAGTGCGCGGCGTGGTGCGGGTGGTTCTCGACATCACCTCGAAACCGCCGGGGACCATAGAGTGGGAGTAATCGTTTCGGCGCGAGGGCTTGCGCGCGCGCAAGAATGCTATAATGACTTACGGGGCTGTTTATGACTCTTAAAATTCCTCCACATTTCAAGCTTTTACTTTCCCAGGAAGACATCGCCCGGCGGGTTGAAGAACTCGGACGGGAAATTTCCGCGCGCTATGACGGAAAGGAACTGCATATTATCTGCGTCCTTAAAGGCGCTGCCTACTTTCTCGCGGACATCGTCAGGGCGATTGACGTGCCTGTTACGTTCGACTTCCTTTCGGTCGCGAGCTATCACGGAACGGAATCGAGCGGAGTGGTGCGAATCACGAAAGATCTTGACGAAGACATCGAAAGTAGACATGTTCTGGTAATAGAGGATATAATAGACACCGGGCTTACGCTTCATTACATCGAGCGTAATCTCCGGACCCGCAAGGTGGCAAGCCTGGCGCTTGCAAGTCTTCTTGACCGCCCCAGCAGACGTAAAGTGGATTTGACTCTCGACTACGTCGGCTTCAAAATTCCCGATCATTACGTAGTGGGCTACGGTCTCGATTTCGAGCACAAGTATCGTCAGTTCAAAGACATCTACGCGATCAACTAGATGTGAATCCCGTATTTTTCAAGGATTGGAGTTAAACAAATGTCGAACAGGTCCAGAAGCGCTGAAGAGCTTGAGGCGATGACCCTTAACGATCTTTACGATCTCGCCAAGGAAAGGGGAATCAAAAATTACCGAAAGCTTAAAAAGAACGAAATCATCGACGAAATAATGGACGTCGAGCGCGTGCTTTTCAGAAAGGTTTCGGTAAGCATCGTGAGTGCGCCGGGAGCGCCCAAAACGCACGCAGCGCCCAAGGAAATCGAAGCGGTGCAAGATGCCAAGAGCGAGGAGGAAAGGTCTCGCCCCGGGCCGACCAGAGATTCCTTCGTTCCCGCGCGCAAGCCGTACGAACGGCCGCCGATCCCCAAGCCCGCTCCCTTGCCCGATCCGGACGAATACGAAGACGAATTCGAACTCCGGGATGGTGGGGTGGACGAAATCGAGCCCGAACCTCAGCGTCCCGCGGCGCGCCGCGAGTATTCGCCGCCTGCCGTTCAGCGCGAGCCGCTTCGCCCCGTTGTAAAGCGCGAGCCGCCGGCATACGTGCGCGAAGAACGGGAAGAAGAGGAAGAAAGGCCCGAGCCGGTTCGCCAGGCCGGTCCCGCCAGAGCCAGAACACCGGAAGTGTACGAAGAGGAAGAAGAGGAAATCGTCGAGCCGCCTGTAAGCAAAGACTTCGGCTCACGGGAAAAAACTCCCGAGCGTGCGCCGGTATATGACGACATTGACAACGAAATCGCCGCGGACGAACCTCAGCGCGACGACCGTCCGAGGCGCGGCAGACCGCCCAAGAGCGAACAGCGCGTCCAACAAGCTAAGCGTACCGCTTATCAACCTCAGGCGTCCGGCGACGGAGAAGCTCAGAAGGGAGTTCTGGATATACATCCCGACGGCACTTACGGGTTCATCCGCCAGAAGGAATTCCGTTACGGCGAAGAAGACATTTACGTAAGCATCAGCCAAATCAAGAAATTCGGACTTCGTTCCGGCGACGTCGTGGTAGGCACCATAAGGCCGCCGCGCGATCAGGAACGCTATAAGAGCGTCGTCAAAATCGACAAAATAAACGGGCACTATCCCGACTCTTACCGTATCCCGACGCCGTTCGAAAAGCTCGTTCCGATTTACCCCGACCAGCGGATATTTCTCGAAACCGACCAGTTCGAAACCAGCACCCGGCTTCTCGACCTGTTTTCGCCAATCGGGCGCGGCCAGCGCGGCATAATCGTGGCGAAACCCAAGGCCGGCAAAACCGTCCTTTTGAAGAAAATCGCGGCGTCCGTGGCGCGCAATCATCCCGAAATCGAGCTTATCGCACTACTCATCGACGAGCGCCCAGAAGAAGTGACCGACTTCGAGCGCAACATCCAAGGCCTCGTCATTTCGTCCACGTTCGACGAAAAGCCGGAAAGCCACATCCAAACGGCGGAGCTTGCAATCGAATATGCCAAGCGCCGCGTGGAACAGGGCAAAGACGTGATGATACTTCTCGACAGCCTCACCAGACTCGCCCGCGCGTACAACTTGACCTGCCCGCCCAGCGGCAAGACGCTGACCGGCGGTCTCGACCCGAACTCTCTGCACAAACCCAAGCGCTTTCTCGGCGCGGCGCGCAACATCGAGGGCGGCGGAAGCCTGACGATTCTTTCGAGCGCGCTCGTCGAAACCGGCTCGCGCCTCGACGACATCATTTACGAAGAATTCAAAGGCACGGCGAACAGCGAAATCCACCTTATGCGGGAGCTTGCGGACAAGCGAATATTCCCAGCCATCGACCTGTTGAAGAGCGGCACTCGTCACGAGGAGCTTCTTTACAATCCCGACGAAATGGATTGCCTGTGGCAGCTTCGCAAGATGATTGCCGAAATGGACGAGGCGGAGCGGATGAACAGGCTCATCAGCAAGCTCATCAAAACGAAGAGCAACGTCGAGCTGCTCCTGCAGGTGCAGAAGGCCGTGGACTCCGGCGGGTATTGATTGCCGCATTAATCGACGTCAAGCCATTGTACGCACGAGTTTCTCCGTGCGCCGATTTCCGCGATTTCTGTTCGGTGCGGATGGCAAAAAACAGGTAGCGGCGGGGTTTACCCCCGCCGTTTTTTTGCGGCCGGAAAGTGCCTATGGGCAGGCTTTGGATTGAAAATAGGGCCGGGAGCGATGGAATTAAATTGCGGGGGGGGGATTTGAACCCCCGACCTTCGGGTTATGAGCCCGATGAGCTACCACCGCTCCACCCCGCACCGCAAGTATATGGCGCGAGGCGCATCGTGTCAAGAAAATCGGGCGAAGGCGCGAGAAACGGCTTGTGAACTCGTTAGGACCGCTTATGCAAAGGCAGACTTCGCCTGCATTAACGCCAGCCGCGTTCCGGAAGGAATCACGTCAGCAAAAACGCGTATCGCAGCACGAACAGGAGCGCAAGAATATAAACGAGCGGAGAGACGTCGGAATATTTTCCGCAGGCGATTTTCAGGACCGGATAGCTGATAAACCCGATTGCCAGCCCTTCCGCGATGCTGAAAGTAAGCGGCATAAGGATTATCGTAAGGAACGCTGGAATTGCCTCGGAAGGGTCTTTGAAGTCGATTTTTATTATGCTCTGCGTCATGAAATATCCGACGATGATCAGCGCCGGCGCGGTTACGGGGAAAAGAAAAACCGGCGCGTCGGCAAGCGCCCATGAAGGAATGATGCCGCCGCCGAACATTCGCGCGACCGGCGCGAAGAACAGCGCTGATAAAAACAAAACGGCCGTGACAACGCTCGCGAGTCCCGTGCGACCGCCCGCCGCGATGCCCGTCAGGCTTTCGATATAGCTCGTCACCGTGCTCGTTCCGGAAAGCGAACCGGCGATTGTGCCTATGGAATCGCTGGCAAGCGCCTGCGTGATTCGCGGCAGCTTGCCGTCCTTCAGAAAACCGCTTCGCTCGCCGACCCCGATAAGCGTTCCGATTGTGTCGAACATATCGAAAAACAAAAGCACCAAAATCGGCACGACGAACGCGAAGCTGAGCGCGTGCAAAATGTCCAGTTTGAACGCCACGCTCGACACGTCGGCATAGCCGAAAACGCCTTCGTACTTGATTATTCCGAATGCGAGCCCAGCTATTCCGGTCGCGAAAATGCCGATTAAAATCGCGCCTTTGACGCCGCGAGCGTAAAGCCCGGTGGTGAGCAATAGTCCGAAAACGGACAATAGCACCGCCGGTTCTTTGAACGAGCCGAGTTTGACGAAAGTGTTCGGGTCGGCAACGATAAGCCCGGCGTCTTTCAGCCCGATGAAAGCGATAAAGAAACCCACGCCCACCGCGATGGCGAGCTTTAAGTTTATGGGAATGGAATCCACCAGCATCTGGCGCGCTTTGACGAACGTGAGAACCGTGAATATCGTGCCGCTGATGAAAACCATTCCGAGCGCGGTCTGCCAAGGCACGCCCATCGCGCCGCAAATTGTGAAGCTGAATAGCGCGTTAAGCCCCATTCCCGGCGCAAGCGCGATTGGATATCTGGCGAAAACCGCCATAAGAAGCGTGGCAAGCGCGCTCGATATGCACGTTGCGGCCATTACGCCCTCGAACGGCATCGCCGCGCCATGCGGACTCGACAAAATTGCGGGATTGACGAAGATTATGTATGCCATCGTCATAAACGTCGTCACGCCCGCGATGACTTCGGTGCGTACGTCCGTCCCGCTTTCCCTAAGCCGGAAAAACTTCTCCATTTTCCCCTCCGATAATCCGATTGCCGCTGCAAACATGCGCCGTCAGAGGACGCGCACTCCCGCCGGGCCGGCGCCGGAATATCTGGCCGCGATGTCCTCAAGGTTCGTTGCCATCATCAGGTGCGCATCCTCGCCGGTGTCCTGATAGTAACCCTTGCGCCTGCCGACGATTTTGAAACCCAAGCCGTGATACAACCCGATTGCCGCTTCGTTGCCTACCCTTACCTCGAGAATTATGTGGGTCACGCCTTCGGCCAGCGCCTTTTCGGCGGTATATCCGAGCATAAGCTTGGCAATGCCGAGCCCGCGAAAATCCCGGCTGACCGCAACCGTCCCCACATGACATTCGTCGATGATAAACCAGTTGCCGATATATCCCGCCACTTCGGCGCTTCGCGCGTGCGCATACGCGGATGAAGCTGGAGATTGCGAAGCAGCGGAAGCCGCGTTGGAATTTGCAAGCGCAACGTAAAACCTGCTGCGCTCGTTTTCCGCGATGTCCATTTCGTACATTCGCCTTTCCCACGGCGTGGGGAAGCTGTACAGCTCGATTTCCATTACCTCGTCCAAATGACGAAGTTCCATTGGCTCGATGCGGATTTCCACGCCGCGTATTTTATCACCGCAAGCGTTTTGCGATTGTGCTAACCGTGACAATCCTCAATATGCGCCCCGCCTTTTCAGCACGGCGGGGAGAGTTTGCAAAAGTATCCGCACGTCGAGGGCGAGCGACCAGTTGTGAATGTAATAGGCGTCAAGCTCCACGCGCTGGGCATAGCTAAGGTCGCTTCTGCCGCTCACTTGCCAAAGCCCGGTCAGTCCCGGCGGCACGCTCAAAAGCAGCCCGCCCCAAGCGCCGTATTTTTCAAGCTCGCCAGTTACAATGGGACGCGGCCCGACAAGACTTATGTCGCCGCGAATTATATTGATTATTTGCGGAAGCTCGTCCAAACTCGTCTTGCGCAAAATTTTGCCGAATTGCGTAATGCGAGGGTCGTCTTTCGCCTTGAAGCCTTCCGCGAATTCATCGGGCGGCGGAAGTTTGTCTGCATCTTTCACCATCGTGCGGAATTTATACGTCGGTATTATCCGCCCGCGCCTTCCGAGCCGCAGATGAGTGAAAAACACCGGAGCGCCCTGCAGCAATAGCGATAATATCGCGACGATAATCAAAAGCGGAAGCCAAAGAGGCGACGTAAGAGCGACCACGGCAAGGTCGAATGTCCGCTTCTTGAGCCTAAGCCATGCAAGTTCGCCCGCGGAAACGATTTTAACGACGGGAACGCCTTCCATCGTGACCGCGGTAGCCGGCAGTCCGGCTGCGGCGCTCTTTTCGGACGGGAGTATGCACTCCACGCCGCTGCGATGACACTCCGCGATAATCGCGGCGAGCTTGTCGTCCGGCAGCGTTGCGGCGACCAGAACGGCAGGCGTTTCGATGCGTTCCGCAATGAGGTGACGCAATACCCGCACGCAATCGCCGGAATCTTCGCCGCCGATTGAAATCCTTTCGCCCAGTATGAAACCTAGCGACCTGTTTTGCTCGATTCGTTTTATCAATAGCTCGCCGAGCACGCTTTCGCCGACGACGATGAGTGGCCGCACGCCGACCCCGTTTGCGAGCATATAGTTTTTCGCCAGCCTTAGCGCTATTCTCATAAGCAAGCAGCCGGCGAAACATGCCGCCAGAATTAAAAGCAGTGTGATTCTACTGGACGGAAAATCGCGCTCGAAAAAGCTGAGCATAATCAACATAAGAAAGCCCTGCGTTTGGGCGTTCACGAGCGCGCCGAACTCCTCCGAAAACGAAGCGTGAATTTTTTGGAAATATAGGCCATGCCCGAGATGCAAAAGAAGCCACACCGGAGCGATTAAGGCAGCGAAATATATGTACTTCGACAGCGGAATAAACTCGGTCGGTGCGGGGAAAATCGAAGTGGCGAATCTCAAAGTATGCGCCGCCGCGAATGCCGAAAAAAATACTGCCGCTTCCAAAACCAAATGAATCCAAGATACGGGTACGCCCTCGCCGCTTGCGAGGTTGCCGATGGAGGATGCGCCGCTGGATGCGGGGTAACCCGGATCGCCGTTTGCCACGCCGTCATTTTAACAGAAAGGCAGACCGGGATAGCAATAGAGGCGTAACCAATTGTGAAACTGCAAGCTGGAAGCGCCGATTCAAAAAACGGCAAAGAAAAAATGGCGGGGGTGCCGCCATTTCCAAGCGATGCCAAGCGCTTTAATGCCAAGACGTTTGCCGGGGTACGCTGGTTGGATTTGCGGACCGGCTTCTTTAACCCGTCATTCATTCCGCACCCGGGCAGGTCACGCTTTCCCGCCCGGATGCGGTGATGACTGAGTTAGGAATCCACCGCGCTGCTTCGCCGTCGGCTGGCAGCGCAAGCCTCATCCCTCTTCCGGCCGGAGCCGGAGCCTTATCCGCCGGCGATCCGGCGGAAAAATCCGCCTGCTGCCGGTTTTGCGAACTTCCGGCGGCAACCCCGGGCCACTCGTACATCCGCATCGCCCGGTATGGCGGCCGGGCGGGCCATTCGCCTGCTGCACTAGCGCTGAAGATACAGCATGTTCTTCGCCGATTGTACAGACTTATACATTTTAACTTTGTTCGCGATTTTTTACAAGTCTATTACGATTTAACATATGTTAAAGTTCATGTGATTTGATCTGCACAAGCCCGGTAATTAAAGGTTAAACTCGGGCTGAATCGCTTCGGCACGCGTGGTAAACTTGAAGTGCGACAAAAACGTCGCGGAGGGCGTTATGGAAAAGAGAATTTTGGAAGGTTTCGCCGCCGTATGGGACGAGTTTTTTCCCTGCGCGGATTTGCCGATTACTTTCGAATACTCGGCGGACACTCTCGGCGCGGAAATCGCAGAGCCCGCCAAGGAATGGCGCTGCATAATCGCCGAGCTTGCGCGCGTAAGGCGCGGCGAGCGGCTGGCGCTCGGCAGCGAAAACATCAAGTGCGGCGGGGCGATGCGCTATCTCGGATATACGGGCGAGTTGCGCGAAGGCTTTGAATATTTTTTGTCGAGCGGCATACCCGGCGTGATGGAGGGCGAAAGGTATAAAAACTCGCCTGAAACCGTGATTAGCCTTCTCGACAAATGGCAGCCGTTTTCGGCTCCGGCGAAGTATGCGGTGTTTAAAAGGTGGGACGCGCTGACCGAAGCCGACAACCCGCAAGTGGTAATTTTCTTTTCGCCGCCGGACGTACTTTCGGGACTTTTCACTTTGTCGGGGTTTGAAGACGACTCGCCGCAGTCGGTTATCGCTCCGTTCGCTGCGGGTTGCGGTTCGATCGTTTACTGGCCGATGCGCGAACTGGAATCCGAAAAGCCGCGGGCAGTTTTGGGAATGTTCGACGTGTCCGCCAGGCCGTACGTTCCCGCAGGCGTATTGAGTTTCGCGGTGCCGTTTCCGCTTTTCGAGCGGATGGTCGAAAACGCGCGGGAAAGCTTTCTCATCACGGATTCGTGGGACAAAGTAAGGCGCAGAATCCGGGGCGGCAGTGCCGAGGCTTTAGTTTGACGTTTGCGCTAAATCGCTTCCAAAATATCTTTGAACACTTCACGAAGCGCCGATAGCGAGCCGCGCGCGGTTTCGAGAACCTGCTTGTGACTTACGTGCACGCTGTCCGCTCCGAACGTGAGGTTCGTTATGACGCTTATCGCCAGACATCGCATGCCAAGGTGGCGCGCGATTATTACTTCGGGCACCGTGCTCATTCCGACCGCGTCGCCGCCGATCACGTGGAAAAACTGAAGTTCGGCGTCCGTTTCGTAACTCGGCCCATGAACCGCAACGTACGTTCCGCGATGCACGCGAAAACCGCGCCTTACCGCGCTGCGAAACGCTATGTCGGTCAGTTCCTCGTCGAACGGGCGATTCATCGGCGTGAATTTCGCGCTCGGCGGCTCGGTTAAAATCCCCCTGAGAGGGGAATCTCCCATTACGTTGATGTAGTCCGCGAGAATCATCAAATCGCCGGTCTGCATATCGCGCTTGATGCCGCCCGCCGCGTTAATGAGCATTACGGTTCCCGCTCCGAGCGCCTTTAGAACGCGCACGGGATAGGCAACCTCGTGCATCGAATAGCCTTCGTAATAGTGAAACCTGCCCGCGCAAACCGCGACCGATTTATCTTCGAATTTTCCGCACACCAGATTGCCGGGATGCCCTTCCACGGTCGTGCGCCCGAAATGCGGAATTTCCGCGAAAGGAATCACGGCCGGGCGCCTGATGAAGCTCGTAAAATCGCCAGTGCCCGTGCCGAGAACGACCGCTACGTCCGGTTTCAAGTCCGTCGTCTTGCGGATGAAGTCAACGCTTTCGCGTACGCTTTCTTCAATCTGCCGTTGAGTTATGACCATTTACACGCTCCGCAAATCCGCGCCTCGCGGCGAAATTACGAGTATAGCAGAGCAATCGAGCATGCAAAAAAGACAGCCGCCTTCATATTTTTTACGTGCTCACCAAAGGACTTCAAGGAATCGTCGAACGGGACGAGGACTGCATCATAGCAAGCGTTCCGTCCGATAGAAGTTGCAGAACCCAAGCTCCCGACATGGCAACCTTAATGGAACGAATTCGCAAACTTGTCATTGCATTGCTCGAAGACGATCCCGAATCCACGGAAACCGAATGAGTTTCGGCGCCTGTCCACGCGGGTTAGGACATTTCCCGCGGTTTGCCTATAGGTTTTATTCAAGATGCAGGCTCGACTGGAGAAGGCTTTTTGAACTGGCTGAATTTTTAAAGCAAACCCAAAACCGCGACTTTTGGAAAATTTTAGTTTTATCCGCCTCTAAGCTCTATTTTGCCGAAGCGCCCTTGCTGGTGTAAAATTCGCGGTTGCGAGGCGGCGCGGATGCGCGCCTTGCGGTGAGAAAATGGAAATTGTGCGAACAATCAGAGTGGTGGTTGCGAAACCCGGCTTGGACGGCCACGATCGCGGCGCGAAAGTCGTCGCCCGCGCGCTGCGGGATGCCGGTATGGAAGTGATTTACACCGGGCTTCATCAAACGCCGGACCAAATTGTCCGCGCCTGTATCGAAGAAGACGCCGCTGTTCTTTGTCTGTCCATACTTTCCGGCGCGCATTTGACGCTGGTGCCGGCCATCGTGCAAAAGCTGCGGGACCGCGGAGCGGGGCATATCGCCGTTCTCGCGGGCGGAATCATTCCCGGCGAAGACGCGGCCGCTCTCGTCGCGGCGGGCGTGAAGGAAGTGATGGGACCGGGAACCAAACTTGAAAGCATCGCCCAAAGCGTACGTAAGTACGCCGCGGAAAGCCACGAATCGCAGGTTGCCGGGAGCGCAAAATGAACACCGCGAAAATCGAAATACGCATGCCGGAAATCGGGATGGCGAGCCAGGAAATCGAACTTAGCGGCTGGCTGAAAAACGTCGGCGATTTGGTCAAAATGGGCGACGAACTTTTCGAAGTCGAAACCGACAAGGCGACC
>JAANMV010003209.1_pt1 | contig 14567 bp, 15 predicted proteins | sample 7279661 | NCBI WGS metagenome assembly JAANMV01 (sample SAMN14094540, study PRJNA606508) | bioreactor metagenome | isolation source: A lab-scale SPAN reactor treating ammonium-rich wastewater day 121 | place: Ireland: Galway | collected 2017-05-16 | reverse complement strand
TCTGTTGCGACCCTCCTGGATTTCGGGACGTGGATCGCGAACCACGACACCGGCCACCTGCAGCAGGTCCGCCGCATGGTCCGCCAGCTCCGGGTCTAGACCGCTTCGAGGAGGATCGCGTCGCCCTGGCCGGTCCCCGAGCAGATCGCTCCCACCGCGTACTTCCCGCTCGTCTCCTGCAGCTGGTAGGCAAGGGTCAGCGCCAGCCGCGCTCCGCTCGCCCCGATCGGGTGGCCCATCGCCACCGATCCCCCGTGCCGGTTGACGCGCTCAGGGTCCCAGTTCAGCTCCTGTCCGCAAATCAGGGGCACGCACGCGAACGCTTCATTCACTTCGATCGCCGCCATGTCGTCGATCGAAAGCCCGGTCTTCGCCAGCACCTTTTTGATGGCGTGCGCCGAGGCAACCGGGAACTCCCGGGGGAGCCCCGCCGATTCGGCCCATCCGGCGATGCGTGCCAGGGGCTTCGCCTTCATCCGTGCCGCTTCTTCTTCGGAGGCAATCAGCAGCATCGCCGCGCCGTCGGTCACGCCCGGCGCGTTCCCGGCCGTGATCGCCTTCGTCCCGTAGACGGTGTTGATCCGCGCCAGCCGCTCAACGGTCGAGTTCGGCCGGGGGCCCTCGTCTTTCGCCAGTGCAACGTGATTCGGGTCGCGCTTGTTCGGCACGGGCGTGATCTCGCGCTCGTAGTAGCCCGACTCCTGGGCCGCGCCCCACCGCCGCTGGCTGGTCACCGACCACGCGTCCATCTCCTCGCGCGATACCTCGCGCTGGGCCGCCATGTCGTCGGCCTGGTTTGCCATGTGCACGTCGTCGAAGGCGCACCAGAGCCCGTCGAAAACCATCCCGTCGACGAGTGTCTTGTTCCCCATCCTTGCGCCCCAGCGGGTGTACGTGTCGTAGTAGGGCACATTGCTCATCGATTCCATTCCGCCTGCGAGCATCATCCGTGCCTCGCCCGAGCGGATGAGCCCGGCCGCCAGCGTTACCGCTCGCATGCCGCTCCCGCACACTTTGTTGATGAGGGTGCTGGGCGTGGCCGGTGGCAGTCCGCCCGCCATGAGCGCCTGGCGGCTGGGCAGTTGGCCCGCTCCCGCCTGCAACACCTGCCCCAGGATCACGTTGTCGATGGCCGCCGGGTCCACGCCGTTTCGCTCTACCAGCCGCCGGATGAGCAGGGCCGCCAGGTCCGATGCGCGGTGCTCCTTCAGCGCCCCGCCGAACTTGCCCCACGGGGTCCGCGTCGCGTCGATGATGAGGGCGTCACTCACGCCTCCGAGCGTAGCCCATCGCCCCCCGGCGGTACAGGAACCTCAGCGCAGCGCATAGATGTCGTAGGTCACCGTATTCGTGCCCGCTTTCCCGATGCCCACCGCCTGGACGTTGTTCAGCCATGCGTAGCGCTCGTCCCCCGTCTCGAACAGTGGCGCAGTCCTGATCGACAGCCCATCCCCATCCCGGGTACCGATTCCCGTATAGGTCACCAGGATGTCAGCCCCGTCCTCGGTGTGGAGCAGCACCCGGACATCCAGCTTGATGCTCCGGTCTGCCCGCATCGTCACCCAGTCCCCGCCCGAATTGTCCACCGTCCCCCGCAGCTTCGGCCCCTCGAAGCTGCCCCCGGTCACCGTCACCACCACGCGCGTCCCCTGCGGCGCGTCCGCCAGCACGCTCGGGTCCGGCCTCAGCGTCGCCGTCAGGGTGAACAGGTACTCAGCTGGAATCGTCGTCTCAGTCATGCGGCCCTCCTTGCCCGGGCGTGACTCTACGCGAGCCCGGAAGCCGCGGCGAGCGAATCAGCCTTCGCCCGGGGAATTCCCCGCGCACTCGGCGCAAATGCCCGAGACGCTCATCGAAACCGCCTGCGCCCCAAACCGCCCGGCCTCCGCCGCCCGCTGGACCAGCAAGCCCAGGCTCGCATCGCCGATCAGCACGTCCCTGATCCGGCCGCACTCCACGCAGACCAGGTTGACGTGCGGCCCGGCCACCGGCCCGTAGCGCGAACCGTCGTGCGTTTCCAGCTTCTCAATCAGCCCGGCCGCCCCAAGTGCCGCCAGGTTGTTGTATACCGTCGCCCGGCTCAACGTCGGGAACGGGTCCGAGAGCTCCCGGTACAGGTCCTCGGCCGATACGTGCCCCTCATCAACCGATAGCAGCGCCGACAGCAGCGCCAGCCGCTGCGTGGTCGCAACCAGCCCCCGCGTGCCAAGCAGGGCCAACAGTTCGGCTGTGGAAGGTGGCGTCGCCATGTGGTCAGTCTCGCGAGCGTTATGCGCAGTTCAATCGCGCACAACGGGCGAGGCGGGATCTCCTTGGGAAAGTCTCGTTCTAGATCTAGACTCCTTCTAGTCTACGAGCTAGTATCATACCTGCCCCGGAGAGGTCCGGTAGGGGCAACGACGCCCCCACCAACCGCTCGGCTGCGCACGCTTTTCACCCGTTCGGGAATTTGGCGGTGCTACTATCGCCCGCGAGACCGGCACCCGGGTGCACGCGGGCACCAACCCGCCCCCGATGGCCGAGCCGCGGCTCCCGGGGTTGCCTTAAGTACCTCCGGCCCGGGTCAAAGCCGGGTCCGGATTGATTGCGCCGCAGTTGGCACACAGCCAGAAGGAGAAATGCAATGACCGTGTCGAACCGGGACTGGTGGCCGGATCAGCTGAACTTGAAGGTCCTCGACCATAACTGTCCCTCGGCGAATCCGATGGGGCCAGAGTTCAACTACGCCGAGGAGTTCAAATCTCTCGATTTGGATGCCCTGAAGAAGGACATCGTCGAGCTGATGACGACATCCCAGGACTGGTGGCCGGCTGACTACGGCCACTACGGGCCGTTCTTCATCCGGATGGCCTGGCACAGCGCCGGCACGTACCGCATCCACGACGGCCGCGGAGGCGCGGGGTCTGGCGACCAGCGCTTCGCTCCTCTCAACAGCTGGCCCGACAACGCGAACCTGGACAAGGCCCGCAGGTTGCTCTGGCCGGTCAAGCAGAAGTACGGGCGAAAGATCTCGTGGGCCGACCTGTTGGTCCTCGCCGGGAACTGCGCCCTGGAGTCGATGGGATTCACGACGTTCGGCTTCGCCGGCGGGCGCGAGGATGTCTGGGAGCCCGAGCAGATCGACTGGGGGACCGAGAAGGAGTGGCTCGGAGACGAGCGCTACAGCGGCGACCGGGAACTGGCGAACCCCCTGGGCGCCGTGCAGATGGGCCTCATCTACGTGAACCCGGAAGGCCCCAACGGCATGCCGAGCGCGCTTGCCGCAGCCAAAGACATCCGTGAGACGTTCCGCCGCATGGCCATGAACGACGAGGAGACGGTTGCGCTCATCGCCGGTGGGCACACGTTTGGCAAGACCCACGGTGCGGCTTCGCCAACCCACGTCGGCCGCGAACCCGAGGCCGCGCCGCTCCAGGAGATGGGTCTCGGCTGGAAGAGCAGCTATGGGACCGGCAGCGGCGGCGATACCATCACCAGCGGGCTCGAGGGCGCCTGGACGCCTACCCCCACGAAGTGGGACAACAGCTTCTTCGAGACCCTGTTCGGCTACGAATGGGACCTGACCAAGAGCCCCGCCGGCGCGTTGCAGTGGATCCCGACGGACCCGGCCGCGGCGACGACCGTTCCCGATGCTCACGATCCATCCAAACGGCACGCACCGATCATGCTGACGACGGACCTCGCGCTGCGCATGGACCCGATCTACGAGCCGATCTCGCGGCACTTCTACGAGAACCCTGACGCCCTCGCTGACGCCTTCGCCAAAGCCTGGTTCAAGCTGACCCACCGCGACATGGGGCCAACCACGCGGTACCTCGGCAAGCTGGTTCCCGCGGAGCCGCAGCTCTGGCAGGACCCCGTGCCCGCGGTCGACCACGAATTGGTCGGGGCTCAGGACATCGCCGCCCTCAAGGGAAAGATCCTCGCATCCGGACTGTCTGTCTCCCAGCTGGTCTCAACTGCCTGGGCCTCGGCATCGACGTTCCGTGGGACCGACAAGCGCGGCGGAGCCAACGGCGCGCGCATTCGCCTCGCTCCCCAGAACGGCTGGGAAGTCAACAACCCCGCCGATCTGGCGAACGTGCTGCGGACCCTGGGGCAGGTCCAGGCGGAATTCAATGATGCGCAGGCCGGCGGGAAGCGAGTGTCGCTTGCGGACGTGATCGTCCTCGGCGGCTGTGCAGCCGTCGAGAAAGCCGCGAAAGACGCGGGGCTCGATGTGCAGGTTCCCTTCACACCGGGACGCACGGATGCGTCGCAGGAGCAGACCGACGTGGAGTCGTTCGAGGTGCTCGAGCCGGCCGCGGATGGGTTCCGGAACTACTCCGGCAAGGGCCACCAGCGCCCCACGGAACATCTGCTCATCGATCGGGCGTCACTGCTGACACTGACCGCCCCCGAGATGACCGTCCTCGTCGGCGGCATGCGTGCCCTGAACGCGAACTACGACAAGTCCGGCCTTGGCGTCTTCACCAGGCGCCCCGGGACCCTGACCAACGACTTCTTCGTGAACCTGGTCGACATGGGCACCGCCTGGGCACCCACCTCCGGCGCCGAAGAAACCTTCGAGGGCCGTGACCGCAAGACCGGCGATCTCAAGTGGACCGCCAGCCGCGTCGACCTCGTCTTTGGGTCGAACTCCCAGCTCCGCGCGCTCGCGGAGGTCTACGCGAGCAGCGACGCGCAGGAGAAGTTCGTGCGCGACTTCGTTGCCGCGTGGGACAAGGTTATGAATCTCGATCGCTTCGACCTTGCCTGATCTCAGCGGGGTGCTCGCCGCGCTCAAAGAGATCCCCGGCACCAACCCAACAGCCCCGGCATTGGCGCCGGGGCTGTTGCTTTTCCGCACGTTCTGCCACCCGGCCCCGCGCACACGGCCCGAACGGGCCTAACGGATACTCGCTTCGCACCCTATACTGACCCAGCCCGGCCTACTGACACGAGCGACCGGCCGGCACGTGGAGGCCTTCCGATATGAAGAGATTCCTGGGCATTTTCGCCCTCCTCGGCGCCCTTGTTGGCGCATTGCTGTTCTGGCGCCGCAGCCAGGACGACGACGAATTCCTCGACGAGGAACTCGACTAACCTGTCCGCATCGCAGCTGGCCCCTGGCCAGACCCCGGTCATTACCGGGTACGGCGCCGTCTCGGCCTTCGGGACAGGCGTCGATTCGTTCTGGGCTGGCCTGGCCACCGGGAAACCGGCAGGTGAGATGTGGTCGCCCGACGACGCCGAGCCCGCGTTCTTCGCGGCTGCGGTTGGCGAGGACTACCGGCCCAACCCCAACATTCCCCGGAACCTCGTCCATTTCCTCGACCGCGGCTCGCTGCTCGCCCTCGATGCTGCGCTCCAGGCCATCGACTCCGCCGGACTTGGCGCTGGCGCGGGTGACTCCCGCCGCTTTGCGGTGGTCGATGGGCTCCCCTACCGCGCCCCCGGCCAGCCGGCCATCTTCGTCCCCTACGGCCACCTGGTCGCCCGCGCCCTCGGCATTCGCGGGTCGGCGGTCTCTTTGGCCGGCGGGGAAGCAAGTGGCGCCCTCGCCATCGCCGCGGCAGCCCGTATGGTCGCCCAGGGTGATGCCGGCGTGGTCATCGCGGGCGCCGGTCAGGGCCTCCAACGGCCCCTTCTCGACCACCTCCAATCCCAGGGCGCCGCAACCTCTTTCGCCCGCCCCTTCGATGCCGCCCATGCGGGCTTCGTCCCCGCGGAGGGCGCGGCCTACCTCGTCATCGAATCCGAGGCCCATGCGCGCGAGCGTGGCGCCACCATCGCCGCCCGGATTGCCGGCATCGGTGAGACCTTCGATTCCGCCGTCGAGCCCCTCGCCCTGAGCGATGCAACCGAGGTGGGCCGCACCATGCAGGCGGCCCTGACCGCGGCCGGCTATCTCCAGAACCAGGTAGACCTTTTCGTCGCTGGCGCCGACGGCCGGCAGTCCTACGACTTCTCCGATGGCTATGGCGCCATGCGCACCTTCGGCCGCCACGCCTACTTCGCCGGCGTCACCACCATCGCGGGCAGCGCGGGACAGGCACTCGCTGCTGGCGGTCCGCTCTCGCTCGTTGCCGCCCTCGAGGCCATGCGCCGCCAGGAAGTCTTCCCCATCGGCGGCTTCGAAACGCCCGAGAAGGACCTCGAGCTCGCCTACGTGAAGGCCGCTCGCGCGGAACGCGTCGATTGCGTCATGACCAGCGCCATGGGGGTCGGCGGGGGCAACGTCGTCGTGCTCCTCACGCGCTAACTAGCGGACGCCCACACCCTGAACTACCACGACCCCGTCCCGCACGAGCCGGTCCATCTCGGCGGCCATCCCAATTTCGCCGAGGATGCTGGCCGCGTCCGAGCCTGGCAGCGGCGCCGGCCGTCCCGGCATGGGCGGTGTCCGTGAAAGCCGCGGCGAAGGTCCGTTTGTCGTCAGTTCACCCTGGCCCGGGTGGTCCCGGGTGATAGCCAACCCGTGTTCCCGTACCCATGGGGTGTCGCGCAGCACCGCAACATCTTCGATGATCGCGTGCACGCCGGCCCCCGCTTCCGTCAGCCGCGCCACCCACTCCTCTACCGGCGCGGCCTTGAACGCAATCTCCAGCGCTCCCTCAAGCCCCAGCGGCAGCAGGTGCTTGAACTCCGGCAACCGCCGCAGCTCTGCTTCCCGGCAGGCCAGGAAGAACCAGCCGTCGCTGGCCTCATAGGCGCGGTTCAGCGGCCCCGTCCCGAGAGCGTCCAGGCCTCGCGGTTCGTCCCAGGTCTTCCCCTTGTAGTCATGCAGGTAGAGCGACTGCAGCATCGTCGCCGTGTAGGCGAGCGCCGTGTCCACATGCTGCCCCTCCCCGGTGCGCTGCCGGTGGAGTAAGGCCAGCGCGACCCCGTACGCACCCATGAACCCGGTCCCGTAGTCGTTCACCGCGAACGGCGCCAGTGTCGGCCGCCCGTCGCCGCCGAACCGCTCCTGCATTCCCGTCGCCGCCTGCGCGATCTGCTCGTGCCCCGGCCGCGCCGACCACGGCCCAACCTGCCCGTAGGTGTTCAACGACGCGTAGACGATGCCGGGCTTGCGCGCCCGCACCGCCTCGTAGCCGATGCCGAGCCGTTCCGCCACGCCCTTCCGGAAGTTCTGCACAACCACATCCGCCTGTTCGGCCAGCTTCCAGAAGACCTCCAGGCCTTCCGCGGTCTTCAGGTCGAGCAAGATGCTCCGCTTGCCCCGGTTGATGTCGTTGTGGAAGGCCACTGCCGCCCGGTGCGGGCTGTCGATCCGGATCACGTCCGCCCCGAACTCCGCCAGCGTCCGCCCGCAGGTCGGCCCTGCCAGCACGATGCACAGGTCCAGCACCTTCACTCCCTGGAGCGCTGCCCTCAGCGGTTCGGCATGCGCCTGGTGCCTCGGCGCCGGCGCGGGGATCGTTGCCAGCACCTCGTCGCGGTCGGCCCCCGGCTCGCGCCGTGCCCACCGCACCGAGCCCGGCGTCCCCGACATGCGGACGTTGATCCCCGGCCCCCGGAACCGGCCGAGTACCGGGTCATCGCCCTCGGTAACGATGCCCGAGGCCAGCGCGTGTTCGTTCTCCATCCATTCCGCGCTCGTCCGGCAGATCGAACCTTCGGTCCCGACCGCCTCGCAGAACGCCTCCCACTCCGCCGCCGTGCGGGTCAGGAACAGCGCTTCGCTCCGGGTGTGGATCTCTTGCGGCGAAAGCTTTTCCACCGCACCCGGCAGCAGTTCTTCGACCCCGGCCGACTTCAGGAAGTCCGCCGCTCGCTTGTTCCCCGCGTGGTACATGAACCAGCGCCCGTCCTTGCAGGCGAACTGGCGCGTGATCCCGAGCATCCGCGCGATGTTCCGGTCGCCACCCGTAATGGCGTCACCGCCGATCCGGTAACCGATCGCCGCGAACGTCGCATCGAACAGTGGTACCTCCACCACCTGCCCCACGCCATCCCGCTCACGCGCATTGAGGGCGATGGCGATGCTCGTCGCCGCCAGGAACGCCGCATACGACGAGCTGAATGGCAGCGCCGTGTAGACAGGACGGCCCGTTTGCGGGTTTGCCCGGTAGGTCGCCGTTGCCGCGGCCACCACGCCTTCCCACCCGGCTACTTCGGCTCGCTGATCGTCCCCCGCGAACCCCGGGAGCGAGCAGTACACCAGCCGCGGGTTGACTGTCGTCATCGCCACGGGCCCGAGCCCCAGCCGGTCTATTACCCCCGGCCGGAAATTCTCGATGACCACGTCCGCCGAGGCGACCAGGCGTTTCGCCGCGTCCAGGTCGCCCGGCTCCTTCAGGTCCAGCACGACGCTCCGCTTGCCCCGGTTCCAGGTGGCGTTGGCCGGCGTATCGAAGCGCGGCCCGCCCGGCGGCTCCACGCGAATCACATCCGCACCCTGGTCCGCCAGGAACATCGCCGCCATCGGCCCTGCGATGTACTGCCCGAAATCGATCACCCTGGTCCCTTCCAGTGCTCCTGCCATGCCGGCCCCTCGTGCGCGTTTTCGCTGTGGCCAAATCCTACCCGCCGTGGCCCGGCCCTGCGCGATCCTTCACCGCTTCGGAAATTGCGCAGCTACCTGATCCGTATGTTCCGCCTATCGCCCCGGGAGGGTACGATCGTTTCGTGCCTGTTGAGATTACCTACCTCGGCCGCAACTGCTTCCGCCTCAAGGGCCGCGACGGCACCGTCATCACCGATCCATGCCCTCCCGATAGCGGCTTCGTCATCGGCAAGCAGACAGCCAACATCGTCACGGTCAGCCGCCGCGACGACCCCGGCTACAGCTACACCGAGGCGATCAGCGGCGACCACATGGTGCTGGACGCGCCCGGCGAGTACGACATCGGCGGCATCCTCGTTACCGGGATCGCCACGAAGCGCTCCGATGGCGCCCGCAACATCGTCTTCATCTGCGAGATCGACGGCATCCGCATCGGCCACCTGGGCCTCCCCGGGACCATCGCCTTCGAGGAGTTGAAGGATGTCGATGTCCTCCTCCTGCCCGTCGGCGGCGGCAACTCCCTGACTCCAAACCAGGCAGCCGACACCATGACCCGCATCGAAGCGCGCATCGCCATCCCCATGAACTACAAGGTGGGCGGCGAAACGCTCGACCTCGGGCCCCTCGAGAGCTTTTTGAAAGAGACTGGCTCCAAGGCCGAACCCCAGCCCAGGCTCAACGTCAGCCGCAGCGGGCTCCCATCTGACCTCACGGTCATGCTTCTCGAACCCAAGCTCGTCAACTAACGCGCGCTCGCGCCAGCAAAACGAAAGCGCCCCTCGATCGAGGGGCGCTTTGCTATTCGTGGGAGGACGGTGGAGGCTGGCGGGCTACTTGCCGCAGGTCTTATCGAGCGCGTGCCCAATCAGGCTGTGGAGAGCCTCCACCTGCGCGTCAGTATTGACCTCGGGCATGAGCAGCTTCATCACCCGCGCACCCCAATAGAAGCCGTAGAGGGCCTCGGCGATCGCCTGGACGTCAACGTCCTCGGGGGCCGGCCCGAACTGGCGCTCCATCAGGAACAGGATCCCGGCACGGACTTTCTCGAACTCCGCCTGGAATTCGCCGAGCGCCCCGGCATGCTCATCCCGCACGAAAATCAGCGCGCGCTCCAGGAAGAGCTGCGTGTCGATCGCCACCTCAGGCTTGTTGAGTTCGGCAAAGGTCAGGCGAGAGAGCTCGACGAACGACATCTCGGCGCTCGTGGGGTTCTCCCACGCGTGCTTGATGGCCTCGGCCGACTCGTCCATGCACCAGCGCGCGAGGTCGTCCTTGTTTTCGAAGTACCGGTAGATAGCGCCCGGCGAAATGCCGGCCTCGGCCGCAATTTCCGCCATCGTCGCAGCGGCAATGCCCTTCTGAGAAAAGCATTTCGTCGCCGCGACAAGAATGCTATGGCGGCGCGCTGCAAGGTGCGCATCGGATACTCGAGCCATACGGACTAGTTCGCCTTCGGGAAGAGTGTGGGCAACATCTGCAGTCTACCCTGCGCAACCTTCAGCGCGCGCTCCAGCCGATCCACGCGCGCGATCTGCGCCCAGGTCATCCGGTGTGCGATCCGGGTCTCGGCGACACGGAGTTCGGCCTGCCGTGCATTAGCAAGTTCCAGCAACATGTGATTCCTCCTGAATGACTAAACGTTCATTCACTGAATGAATAGTCGTTCACTTTGACCGCCCTGTCAACCCCCCGCCCGGTAACAGTTGTGTGAACTTTCCGGCAGTCCCCCGGGCACCCGCCCCCATTGGCGCCGCGCCGGGAATCGATGCCACACTGGCACAGTGAGACCTTCCCCCGGCCGCTGGTTGCCCGCGTTCGCGGCGGTCGTGGGAGTCTTACTCACTGCCGTCGCCGTCCGCGCCGCCCCCGCCCCGGTGGCCGCCGCGCCTGCCGTCCCCGTCCACGAGGTCCGCCTCTCGCTTGCGGTCCCCGTCGGCGCCGCCTTCGAGTTCGTCGAGATCTCCATGTTCGCCCTCGATGACGGCGCCTCTCCGCTGGAGGACCGGATCGCGGAGGGCCGGGCGGCCATGCTCGCCCGCTTCCCCGGCGCCATCGAGCTCGAACCTGCCGAAGTCTCCGCCCAGTTCCAGATCTTTGGCATCCGCTGGCCCCAACCCTTCGCGACCTGGCTCTACAACCCCGAGGGAGGCCCCGCCTCCATGCCGGCTGAAACCGCGCTGGAAGCCATCAAGGCCGGCGCCGGCGGCTGGACCAACGCGGGCGGCACGGGCTGGCACTTCGACTTCCTCGCCACCACGACCACGCCCACGGGCTGCAACGGCATCCCGGAGAGCATCCCCCGCGATGGCCTGAACGTCGTCGGCTGGGGCCACATCGCCGGAGGATACCTGGGCTACTCGTGCTGGTGGAGCGGGCCGTCCTTTGTTGACGGCACACCGTATTTCGAGATGACTGAATTCGATCTCATTTTTCAGCCTGAGTTCTCGTATACCGGCGCCTCGCTCCAGGCACTGGCGCTCCACGAGTTCGGTCACGCACTCGGGCTCGACCACACGGAGGCTCCCTGTCCGGGCCAGGTGATGTGCGAAGGCCGGGACGCGATGACATTCAGCACGCCGCGGGAGGACGATATCAACGGGCTCATCGCCCTCTACGGTTACGCCCCCACGCCTACCGCCACCCCGCCCGCCCCCTCCGCCACGGCTACCCCTTCCGCCACGGCCCCTCCTCGCCCCTATCGGGCGGTCCTTCCCGTTCTCGCCCGCGACTGATCGGCCCCACGCCTGTCCCACCCCCGCTACACTGCCCCCACCACAACCCAGGAGGGTCACCCCACATGTGCTTTGCCCATGACGCGCGGCCGCCGCTGCCACCGGTCGCCGGCGCAGCTATCGATACCGAAGACCTCGTCCTCGAATCCGCCGACGGCACGAAGTTCGCCGCCTTTGCCGCCCGCGCCGCCACTCCCAACGGCGCCGGCATGGTCGTCCTCCCCGACATCCGTGGTCTCTTCCCCTTCTATGAAGAGCTCGCCATGCGCTTTGCCGAGCAGGGCATCAACTCCATCGCTATCGACTACTTCGGCCGCACCGCCGGCGTCGGCAAGCGCGCCGCCGACTTCCCCTGGATGGAGCACGTCCCCCGGACGAAGCAGGACGAGATCGCGCAGGATACCGCCGCCGCCATTGCCTTCCTGCGTTCACCCCAGGGCGGCAGCTGCACGTCGGTCTTCACAGTTGGCTTCTGTTTCGGCGGTTCGAACTCGTGGAACCAGGCCGCATATGGGCACGGCCTGAAAGGCGTCATTGGCTTCTACGGGCGTCCCGGCCCCAGCCGCGACGGCACGCCCGGGCCCCAGGGCCGCGCCGCCGGGTTCGAATGTCCCGTCCTCGCCCTCATGGGCGGCGCCGACCAGGGCATCCCCGTCAGCGACATCGAGGCCTTCCGCGACGCCATGGACGCCGCGGGCGTGAAGAACGAGGTCGTCATCTATGACGGTGCCCCCCACTCCTTCTTCGACCGCGCTTTCGAGCAGTTCGCCACCGAGAGCGAGGACGCCTGGAAGCGCATGCTCGCCTTCGTCGAAGCAAACCGGTAGCAGCGGACTCCCAGGAGCGGCGGTGACCGGCGCCCGGGAGGGACCACGCTCCCCGGTGGTGCGGCGTCCTCCGGCGTCCCTACTCGGCGACGATGTCCAGCGCGTGCGCGTGATCGTTGAACCCGGTGAGCGTCACCCGCCCCCTCCGCCCGAACTGCAGGCGGGTCATCGAAGTGTTCGCTACGGCGAACGACCAGGTCGACTCCCGCGGCATGCCCAGCAGCTCGGCAAGCATCGCCATGATCGCATTCCCGTGCGAGACCACCAGCACCTGCCCGCCCTCGTGGGCATCGACCGCCCGGCGGACGGCCGCCGCGGTCCGCTCGCGGACCTGCTCGATCGTCTCGCCCCCGGGCGCTCCGGCGACCTTCATCGTGAAGAAGTCGCGTAACAGCTCCGCATCGCGCTCGCCGATCTCCTTCGCCTGGAGCCCTTCCCACTCGCCGTAATGCATCTCGCGCAGGTCGCGGTCGAGCCGCGGCTCGAGCGGCTCCGCATGGTGCTCGATGGAATAGCGGGCCGTGTACAACGCCCGCGTCAGGTCCGAAGAGTAGGCCGCGTCGAAGTGCTGGCCCTTGAGCCGCCGCCCGAGCGCCTGCGCCTGGAGCACGCCCTTCGGCGTCAGCTCCGTTTCCGAATGCCCGCAGAACCGCCCTTCGATGTTCCCGTAGGTCTCCGCGTGCCGGACGACAATCACTTCAGTGGCCATGCCCCGAGTCTACCGGCTGGCGGGCTAACGTCGATGCCGCGCGTTCGGGCGACGGGCATTACCCGTCGAACTGGGCCAGGTCTTCCGGGTCCATATCGTCGCCCGGCTGGCGCTCCGGCACCTCGATAGCGGCCGCCACCACCGGCTTCGCTTCTTCGGCGGCTTTAGTAGCGTCGTTCGCCTTTACTGCCACCTGTCCAGTCGCTTGCTGTTCTTTGGGAGTTGTTGCCATGTCGAGCCTCCTTCGAGAGCGCTCCATCCATCCTACCCCCGCTCGCAACCCCCTCAGGCGCCAGTTGCGAGGTGTTTGAGGGTCCAGTAGTTCGTCAGCCACCTGCTAATCTCCGCCGTCTCCCGGGTTGTCCCGTCCACTACTGCCTCAGCCACTGAAGATGACTCGCACTCGTACCGGTGCTCCATCCTGGCCACGTACGTCTCCAGCCGGCCGATGGTGACCTCGACTGGTTCGCGGACGATCCGTGGTTTCCTGACTATTGATGGCATGGGCGGCAACCCTCTCGACCTGGCGAAAAGTACTACTTCCACCTTCGGCCATCAACGGTCGTGTGCCAAGACCAGGCACCCGCAGCCCCCACCGTGCATTCCTCGCCCGCTTGACCAATAATCCCGCAATGGCATTCCTCCAGTTTCCCGATGGCTTCCAGTGGGGCGTCGCTACCGCCTCCTACCAGATCGAAGGCGCAATCCAGGAAGACGACCGCGGCGTCTCCATCTGGGACACCTTCGTCCGCCAGCCCGGCCGCGTCCAGGGCGGCGACACCGGTGACATCGCCTGCGACCACTACCACCGCTACCCCGAAGACATCGCCCTCATGGCGGACCTCGGCGTCCAGACCTACCGCTTCTCGATCGCCTGGCCGCGCATCTTCCCCTTCGGCCGCGGCGCGGTAAACGAGAAAGGCCTCGACTTCTACGACCGCCTCATCGATGCCCTCCTCGATCGGGGCATCGAGCCCGCCGTCACCCTCTACCACTGGGACTTGCCGCAGTGGCTCCAGGACCTCGGCGGCTGGGCCAACCGCGCAATCGCCGACGCCTTCGCCGAATACGCGCGCGTCTGCTTCGACCGGTTCGGCGACCGTGTCGCCCGCTGGATCACCCTCAACGAACCGATCGTCTTCACCGAAATGGGCCACCGCATCGGCGTCATGGCCCCGGGCATTCGCGACCTCTCCATCTATGCGAAGACGGTCCACCACGCACTCCTCGCCCACGGCAAAGCTGTGCAGGTCTTCCGCGCTGGCGGCCACACAGGCGAGATCGGCATCACCCACGCCAATACGAGTTACGAACCAGCCGACGACACCCCCGAGACCGCCCAGGCGGTGGAGCTCGCCCGCGACTTCGATACCCGCCTCTTCCACGGCCCGGTCTTTGGCAAGGGTTACCCCGCCTCCGTCGTCCGCAACTTCGAATCGAAGGACGCGCCTTTCCCCGTCTTCCCCGGCGACATGGAGACCATCGCCGCCCCGACCGACTTCCTCGGCACCAACCTCTACTCCCGCGGCCTCATCGAGGCCGACCCCGGCCGCGGTGTCGGCTACCGCAGGGCCATGCCCCGCCTCCCGCTCCTCCCCATGGGCTACGAATCCGCGCCCCACGCCCTCGGCGACTTCGTCCGCTTCGTCTCGAAGGAGTACGGCTACCCGAAGATTTACATCACCGAGAACGGCGTCTGCGACAACACCGAACCCGGCCCCGACGGCGCCATCGACGACCACGTGCGCATCGACCTGCTGACTGGCTTCCTCGCCGGCCTCCACGGCGCCATCCAGGACGGCTGCGAC
>JAANMV010003205.1_pt1 | contig 14571 bp, 15 predicted proteins | sample 7279661 | NCBI WGS metagenome assembly JAANMV01 (sample SAMN14094540, study PRJNA606508) | bioreactor metagenome | isolation source: A lab-scale SPAN reactor treating ammonium-rich wastewater day 121 | place: Ireland: Galway | collected 2017-05-16 | reverse complement strand
TCGGCTATGCGATTCCGCACCAGTACGCCGACACCATCCGCCAGCTGCTCGAACGCATCCCAAATGCCGACAAGGCCGTGTTCTCCGTGCATTGCCACAACGACCTCGGCCTGGCGGTGGCCAATTCGCTGGCGGCGGTGGTGGCCGGTGCGCGGCAGGTGGAATGCACCATCAACGGCCTCGGCGAGCGTGCCGGCAACGCCGCGCTGGAAGAGATCGTCATGGCGATCAAGACCCGCCAGGACCTGCTCGGCGTGCATACCCGCATCGAGACCGAACACATCCTCGCCGCCTCGCGCCTGGTCTCGGGCATCACCGGCTTTCCGGTGCAGCCGAACAAGGCCATCGTCGGCGCCAACGCCTTCGCCCACGAGTCGGGCATCCACCAGGATGGCGTGCTCAAGCATCGCGAGACCTACGAGATCATGTCCGCCCAGTCGGTGGGCTGGAACGCCAACAAGATGGTGATGGGCAAGCACTCTGGTCGCGCCGCGTTCCGTTCGCGCCTGGAGGAGCTGGGCATCGCACTGGAAGGCGACGAGCTGAACGCTGCCTTTGCCCGCTTCAAGGAGCTGGCGGACAAGAAGCATGAAATCTTCGACGAAGACCTGCAGGCACTGGTTTCCGATACCCTGGCCGACGAGGCGCCCGAACACTTCAAGCTGGCCAGCCTGGAGGTGGCGAGCAAGACCGGCACCACGCCCGAAGCCAAGCTGGTGCTCAGCGTCGATGGAGCAGAGCGCAGTGCCCAGGCCGAAGGCTCCGGCCCGGTGGATGCCACCTTCAAGGCCATCGAGGCGGTCGCCGGTTCCGGGGCCACGCTGCAGCTGTATTCGGTCAACGCCATCACCCAGGGCACCGATTCCCAGGGCGAGGTGACCGTGCGGCTGGAGAAGGGCGGGCGCATCGTCAACGGCAACGGCGCCGATACCGATATCGTCGTCGCCTCGGCCAAGGCTTACCTGAACGCGCTCAACCTGATGCAGGTCGGCGCCAAGGCGCATCCGCAGGTGGAGGGGGTTTGATCAGCGAAACCCGGCGTCGGGCCTACCTCGACGCCATGCTGGTGGCCGTCTGGCTGCCGCGTACCGAGTTGCCCTTCGCTGCGCCGTCGCGGCTGGAGCTGCTGCAGCCGCCGGTTGAGGCCGCGCCGCTGCAGTCGGACGCGATCGTGCCGGTGGCGAGCGAGCGGGTCGTCGAACCGGCACCGGCCCGCCCGGAAAAACCGCAGCTGCGTGTCGTCATGCCCGAGCCGAAGCAGCCCGAAGCAGTCGTGGCCCCGCAGGCGCCCGAGGAGCGGCCGAAGGCGGTCGAGCCGCCACCGCGTTTCGCCCTGCAACTGCTGCGCGCCGGCAGCGTGCTGCTACTGGTGGAGCTGCCTACCGGCGAGTCGTTCCAGAGTCGCGATCCGGGCTACATCCTGCTTAAGGACCTGCTGCGCGCCGCGCACCTGCCGGACAGTCCGCAGCAAGTCGGTGATGGCGAGCCGATCCGCTGGCCGCTGCTACACAGCGGCAGCCTCGACCAGGGCGCCGAGGCCGCACGCGATTACGTGCAGGGCGTGCTGGCTGCAGAATTGGAAACCATGGGCTGCGACTGCATCTGGCTAGTCGGCCTGCCGGCGCTGCGCTTCGCCGGCGAAGTCGGAGCCGACGCCTGCTGCCGCGAACTGGCCATCGACGGGCTCGGGCGCGCGCTGACGATTCCCGGTCTGGAAACCTTGATGGAGCAGCCGGCGGCCAAGGCCGAGCTGTGGCAAGCCATGCGCCGCAGCCTGCCGCGTTGGCACAGGAGTTCGTGAGTACCCATGAGTGATGCAGTCAGCTTCCGCCCGATGACCGCGGCGGATATCGATGCCGTGTTGAAGATCGAGTACGCCGCGTTCAGCCACCCGTGGACGCGCGGCATCTTCACCGACGCCCTGAGTGCCTACGAATGCTGGGTGATGTTCGAGGGCGAGCAACAGGTCGGGCACGGCGTGATCAATGTGATTCTCGACGAGGCGCACCTGCTCAACATCACCGTCAAGCCGCAGAGCCAGGGCCGCGGCCTCGGTCTGCGGTTGCTCGAGCACCTGATGCAACGCGCCCGCGAGCGCGGCGGACGCGAGTGCTTTCTTGAGGTGCGCGCCAGCAATGCCTCGGCCTATCGGCTCTACGAACGCTACGGCTTCAACGAAGTAGGCCGGCGCCGGGCCTATTACCCGTCGGCGGAAGGGCGCGAGGATGCCCTGGTGATGGCCTGCACCTTGCTCGATTGAGCGGCACGGTCACTCTCCGGGGCGCTTGTCCCGTCCCGAATCCAGCGGCGCGTCGCCTTCCAGCTCCTCGTCTGAAAGCACACTGTCGTCCTCGTCCAGCAGCGCGTCGCCGTCGCTGACGCCGCTGTCCTCGTCACCGTCGGCCGGCCCGTCCCAGGGTTTGCCATCCAGCGGATGGCGCCGCGCCAGTTCGGCCTCGTCAAGGCCCGTGGCGCCGCCGATCTGCTGATCGCTCACCACGGTCAGATCCTCATCGGCCGGCCCGCCGTGACCGCGCTCGCTCGGAGATCGGGCGCCATCGTCGGGCAGCAGGGTTTCCGGCGTGAGATCGTCCAGCGTGGTCTTGCCGTCGATCGTTTCCGCGCCGCTAAGCCCGGCTTCGGCCACGCGCTCCGGCGGAAATTCATCGGCCAGCTCGTCGGCGGGAACTTCATCGCCAATGCGGCCCTTGCGTTCGTCCTTGCGTGCGCTGAAGTCGAGCTGCTCGATCGAACCCATGCGATCTTCGGTGTCGTCGATTTCAGTCGGCGTGTACGGCTTGCGCTCGCTCATGATCGTCTCCCGTAGGTGAATGGCGGGTCTTGCAAGGTGTGACCGGGCCGCGCGGTGAAGATTCAAGACGTCAAAGCCGTGAAAAACAGGCGAACCAGCACCGCTGATCGGCAGTCCATACCCTCTATGGACGATCAACAACCTTCGGCGGCGCCTGCGCCGCAACGCTGTGCATTCTTCTTCGACGTCGACGGAACACTGGCCGAGATACAGCCGCGCCCGGAACGGGTGTTCGTTCCTCCGACGATCCTGGCTGCGCTGCAGCGGCTGCATGCCGCCGCGATTCCCGTCGCGGTGATATCCGGGCGGCCGCTGCAGCAGCTCGACAGGCTGCTCGCGCCCTTGCGGTTGCCAGCCGCGGGCGTGCACGGTGCCGAGCGCCGCGCCGCCGATGGTGCGCCGCGCGACCTGGCGCTCGATCACGCCCAGCTGCAACGCATCGGAGCGGAGCTGGCGCAGGCCTGCGCCGACCATCCCGGCCTGCTGCTGGAAAACAAAGGCATCGCCTTCGCCCTGCATTTTCGTCTCGCACCGCAGCTCGAACAGACCGCCGCCGAGCTGGCCCACGATTTCGCCCGCCGCTACGGCGAGCTGCTCAGCCTGCAGCCGGGCAAGTGCGTGTTCGAGCTGAAACCGCGCGGCGCGAGTAAGGGCGAGGTGATCCGCGCGTTCATGGCCGAGCCGCCATTTCACGGGCAGGTGCCGGTGTTCCTTGGTGATGATCTGACCGACGAGGCCGGTTTCGCCGTGGTCAACGCGCTCGGCGGCCATTCGATCAAGGTCGGCGAAGGGCCGACGCAGGCCCGCGAGCGCCTGGCTTCGGTCACCGCGGTGGGCGAGTGGCTGCAGCGACTGCTCGCCGCGCTGCCATGAGGGACACATCCAATAACAATCAATCGAGAGCGAGAATCCGATGAGTCGACTAGTCGTAGTCTCCAACCGCGTAGCACCGATCAAGGCCGGCAAGGCCGCCGCCGGCGGGCTGGCTGTGGGGGTCTACGATGCCCTGCGCCAGTCGGGCGGCATCTGGTTCGGCTGGAACGGCGACATCAGCGCCGATCCGCCGATCAACAGCGAGCAGGTGGGCAACATCACCTACGTCACCCTCGGGCTGACCAAGCGTGACTACGATCAGTACTACCGTGGCTTTTCCAACGCGACCCTGTGGCCGATCTTCCACTACCGCATCGACCTGGCGCGCTACGACCGCGACGAGTACGAAGGCTATCGGCGGGTCAACCAGATGCTCGCGCAGAAGCTCAAGCCGCTGCTCAAGCCCGATGACATCATCTGGATCCACGACTACCACCTGATTCCCTTCGCCGAGGAATGCCGTCGCCTGGGCATCCGCAATCGCATCGGCTTCTTCCTGCACATTCCTTTTCCGCCGCCGGAAATCCTCACCGTCATCCCGCCGCACAACGAGCTGCTGAAGACGCTGTGCTACTACGACCTGATCGGCTTCCAGACCGAAACCGACCGGCTGGCCTTTCAGGACTACATGACCCGTGAAGTGCGCGGCGTGATCGAAGCCGATGGCAGCCTGACCGCCTACGGGCAGAACTTTCGCAGCGGCGTCTACCCGATCGGCGTCGTGCCGGACGAGATCCAGCAGCTCGGCGAAACCTACAAGGGCCGCCGCCATCCCATGCGGCGGACCAGTGACACCGCGCGCAAGACCATCATCAGCGTCGATCGCCTCGACTATTCCAAGGGGCTGGTGGAACGCTTCAAGGCCTACGAGGCGTTCCTCGACCGCTTCCCGGAGCACCGGCGCAACGTCGAGTTCTTCCAGATCGCACCGACCTCGCGCTCTGACGTGCGCACCTACCAGAGCATCCGCCGCCAGCTGGAAAGCGAGGCCGGGCACATCAACGGGCGGCTGTCGGACCTGGACTGGACGCCGTTGCACTACCTCAACAAGAGCCACGAACGGCGCATTCTGATGGGCCTGTTCCGCTCGGCGAGCATCGGCTTCGTCACGCCGCTGCGCGATGGCATGAATCTGGTGGCCAAGGAATACGTCGCCGCGCAGAATCCCGAGGACCCGGGCGTGCTGGTGCTGTCGCGCTTCGCCGGTGCGGCGCGCGAGCTGACCTCGGCGCTGATCGTCAACCCGTACGACTGCATCGGCATGGCCGAGGCGCTGGATCGGGCGCTGCGCATGCCGCTGGCCGAACGCCGTGATCGCTACGAGCACATGATGCGAGCGATCCGCGCGGCCGACCTGAGCGCCTGGCGCGACAATTTCCTGCGCGACCTGCGCTCGTTCGTCTCGCAGCCGCGCGAATAGCTCGCAGGAGGTATGCCGCAAGGGGCTGTGACGCCGCGCAGAACCGGTGTGTCATAGCGGCAGCGGTTCGCATTCGCGCGCCAGACTTCGAGGACAAGAAATGAACGATCTGGATCAGTTGTTCGAAAACAACGCCCGCTGGGCCGAAGCCATCAAGCAGGAAGACCCGACTTTCTTCGAGCAGCTCGCCAAGCAGCAGGCGCCGGAATACCTGTGGATCGGCTGCTCCGATGCGCGCGTGCCGGCCAACGAGATCGTCGGCATGCTGCCTGGTGACCTGTTCGTGCACCGCAACGTCGCCAACGTGGTGCTGCATACCGACCTCAACTGCCTGTCGGTGATCCAGTACGCGGTCGACGTGCTCAAGGTCAAACACATCCTGGTCACCGGCCACTATGGCTGCGGCGGCGTGCGGGCCTCCATGCGTGACGACCAGCTGGGCCTGATCGATGGCTGGCTGCGGACCATCCGCGACCTCTATTATGAGCACCGCGCGCACCTGGCGACCCTGCCCAGCGAAGAAGAGCGGGTCGACCGCCTGTGCGAGCTGAACGTGATCCAGCAAGTGGCCAACGTCAGCCATACCACCATCGTGCAGAACGCCTGGCACCGCGGGCAGCCGCTCTCGGTGCATGGCTGCATCTACGGCATCAAGGATGGCCTGTGGAAAAACCTCAACGTTACCGTCAGCGGCCTCGACCAGTTGCCGACCCAGTACCGCCTGCGCCCGCTCAACCCAGCGTAGCGTCCGGGCGCCACGGCCTGGCTTTCGCCGGGCTGCTGGTCGCCGTGGTCTGCTGGAGCGGCAACGCCCTGGTGGCCCGCGCCTTCCATGACGAGATTCCGCCGCTGGGCCTGTCGTTCTGGCGCTGGGTACTTGCCGCGACATTGCTGCTGCCCATCGTGGCGCGCTCGATCTGGCGCCACCGCGCCGTTCTGCGCGCCGCCGGCTGGCGCCTGCCGGTACTCGCCGCCTGTGGCATCGCCAGCTACAACTCACTGCTGTATACGGCGGCGCAAAGCACCGAAGCGATCAACCTCACCCTGGTCAACACCTGCCTGCCGCTGGCAACTTTCATCGGCGCCGGCCTGCTGCTCGGCGAGTGGCCGCTGCGCCGTGCCTGGCTCGGCATGGTCGTGGCCGCCGTCGGCTTGCTCTATCTGATCAGTCGCGGCAGCTGGCAGGTCCTGAGCAGCCTGTCATTCCAGCGTGGCGATCTGATCATGCTCGCCGCCGTCGCGGCCTGGGCGCTGTACACCCTGCTGCTGCGGCGCTGGGCCGCGCGCCTGCCAGTACCGCCGCTGACCCTGCTCGGCGTGCTGATGGCGCTGGGCGTGCCGCTGATCCTGCCGTTCTACCTGCTTGAACTCAGCCGCGTCGGCGGCTTCCCGCCCACCGCAGGCAACCTCGCCGCGATTGGCTACACCGCCGTATTCGCCTCGCTGATCGCCTACCTCGCCTGGAACCACGGCGTAAGCGTGATCGGCGCGTCCAAGGCGGCCATGACCAGCTACCTGATGCCGGTGATCACCGCGCTGCTCGGCTGGTTGCTGCTGGACGAAGCCTTGCAGACATTCCACTGGATCGGCGGCGCGCTGATCTTCGGTGGCCTGCTGATGGCGACCCGTCCGTCATTCCGCCAACACAGCTGAGCGAAAGCCCGGCCAGCCGCGCAACCGCTGGTCTAACCGCTTGAAAAGGATAAAAATTCACTGGCAGCAGGGTTGACAGCAAAAAAGCACCAGAGAATAATGCGCGCCACTCGGCTACATAGCTCAGTTGGTTAGAGCGCAGCATTCATAATGCTGATGTCCCAGGTTCAAGTCCCGGTGTAGCCACCATACAAATCAAGGGGTTAGCGAAAGCTAACCCCTTTTTGTTTTGGGCCGGTGACTACGAAGTGACTACCGGTGCCTACCCCTTCAATAGCAGGATGCTTATGAAACTTCTGAAGCTCGTCTTCTTCGCGGCCGTCTTGGGTGTAATCGGAAAACTCCTATTCCCATCACTGCCGCTGCATTACCAGCACGCGATCATCGACTGGTATGGCCGCTTAGGTACCCCCACCTTTGCGTTGTCGCCGGACAACTTTTCCGCACAAGACCAGGCTTCTTTCATTAGCGAGAATCAGACGCGTGGTCATAAGTTAAAGTGCTACGGCAATCTGGGCCCCTCAGAACGCATCACAGCCCAGAATGACTACCTCTGCTCTGCGCATATCGCCAAGGCGTACGACAACATCCCAGCACGACTGGTAACGTTCTTCTTCACCGATAATAAGTTGAGCAACGTACGCATCGAGTTCGCGGAGGAAAGCTTTCCCCAGCTGCAAGACTATCTTTCGAGAAAACTTGCGGATTTCCCCCGCCTGGACCAAATGCCAGGAGCCCGATTCGGAACTGATTCTTTTGGGAAAAAGTTAGTCGTATGGCGGGTGACGAATGGCCTGCTCACAGCGCAAGCAGAACACACACCCGGGCAGAATCCGATAATTCTGTGGACCGCCTACAGGTAAAAGTTGACTGCCGCTGCGCACACGCCTAGCCGACCGCCCGCAGCGGTTCGATTTCGTGCTCGATCTCCTCACCGGCCTCGGCGTAGGTTGTTGCCAGCGCATATTCGGTATGCAGGTTCATCCAGAACTGTGCCGACGTGTCGAAGTAGCGACCTAGACGGATAGCCGTATCGGCAGTGATGCCGCGACGCTCGCGCACGATGTCATTGATGGTCGGCGCCGACACATGCAGCGCACGAGCAAGGGCCGCGGGAGTGATGCCCAGCGGCTCCAGAAATTCTTCGCGCAGCACTTCACCAGGGTGAATGGGGCGCATGCCGTTGATTGCCATGTAGCCACCTCCTCAGTGGTAATCGACGATTTCGACCTGCATCGGGCCTGCGTCCGTCCAGACAAAGCAGATCCGCCACTGGTCATTGATCCTGATGCTGTGCTGCCCGGCCCGGTTGCCCTGCAGCGGCTCCAGCCTGTTACCGGGTGGAGAGCGCAAGTCGCGCAACTCCGTGGCCGCGTTGAGCATCGCGAGCTTCCGCGTTGCGACAGTCAGAATGTTTCCCCAGCGCCTGGAGCTTCCTGTTTCAAACAGGGACTGGGTTTCATCGCATCGGAAACTCAGAATCACGCTTTAATCCTTAACGTTAAGCGTTAATGAATGATACGCCAACTGACTGCTCCGTCAACTGGCGCCAACGGTATGGCCCGCCTGGGCCAGTGGCGAGAGCCGCAATGCCGATTCCAGATGATCCGGCGACAGGTGCGCATAGCGCATGGTCATCGTGATCGACGAATGCCCCAGGATTCGTTGCAGGCCGAGGAAGGGGTTAGCGAAAGCTAACCCCTTTTTGTCTAGGGCAGGTGACTACGCATCGTCATGCCCCGGCGTGGCTGCTACGGGCAAGTCATTACCAGAGCGGTACGCTGTAGCTGATGATCAGGCGGTTCTCGTCGAGGTCGTTCTGGAAGTTGCTGCGGGTGGTGGCGTTGCGCAGTTTCAGGCCGAGATTTTTCAGCGGGCCGCTCTGGAACACGTAGGCGATGTCGGTGTTGCGCTCCCAGGTCTTGCCTTCGCTGGCTCCCGCGCCGCGGTCGACGTTGTCGCCGGAGAGGTAGCGGGTCATGAGGGTCAGGCCGGGGATGCCGAGGGCGGCGAAATCGTAGTCGTAGCGGACCTGCCAGGAGCGTTCGTCCTCGTTGCCGAAGTCGTTGATCTGCACCAGGTTGAGCAGTGAGTTGTCGCTGCCGGCGATGTAGGCGAAGCCGGTGTCGCCGGAGACTTGCTGGTAGCCGGCACCGAAGGCGTGGCCGCCGAGGCGGTAGGTGAACATCGCGCCGAAGGTGTCGGCATCGACGTTGCTGCCGCCGTCGTCGGTCTGGTGTACGTAGCGCAGGTCGGTCTTGAGGCTCTGTTTGTCACCGAGCGGCAGTACGTGAAGCAGGCCAAGGTTGTGTTCCTTGTAGATGCCGTCCAGCCCGCCGTAGTAGTAGCTGCTGCTCAGTTCCGGGGTCCAGGCGTAGCGGCCGCCAGCGAAGAGGAATTCGTCGCTGCTGGTTTGCCGGCCGAAGCGGATGTTGCGCAGGCCACCGTTGAAGGCGGTCATTTCCTCATTGTCCGATGAGTTGCGCTGGTTGACCCGGTCGAGCCTGCCCACATCGAGCGTCAGGCCGTCGATTTCCTTGCTCTGCAGCCAGGCGCCGCGGAAGGTCTGCGGCAGCAGGCGGCTGTCGTTGCGCATCAGCACCGGAATCAGCGGTTGCATGGTGCCGGCATGCAGGGTGGTTTGCGACAGCCGCGCCTTGGCCGTGAAGCCGGCTGAGCCGTAGTCATCCTGAGCGCGGTTGGGCGCTTCGCGATCGCTCTGCAGGAAGCCGGTGCCGACGCGGTCGGGGCTTGAGTCGAGCTTCACGCCGAGCAGGCCGATGGCCTCGAGACCGAAGCCGATCGGGCCTTCGGTGTAGCCCGACTCCATTTTCAGCATGAAGCCCTGGGCCCACTCTTCGGCCTTGGACTGCCCGTCGCCGGAGCGAAAGTCCCGGTTCATGTAGAAGTTGCGCAGGTCCACGCTGGCTTTGCTGTCTTCGATGAAGGCGGCGTTGGCGGGGCTTGCGGCGATCAGAACGGCGCTGCCGCACAGCAGCGGGCAGACGACGGTTTGCTTGAGTCGCATGGGATTTCCTCTTGTTGTTGTTTTGCGCCGCGTTCGCGCGGCTGCCAGTCCTCAGCGAAAGCCGTGCCAGTCGGCCAGGCGTACGCGCTGAGTCCGATGTTAGAGCGGTTGCGTGGTTTGGATGCGGGCATGCGGGCGGTGCGCAGAGCGTCCAGTTCGGCGGACATGTTCAGCGTCGGATCGATGCGGGCGGCGGGTGTCCAGCATCGCGGACGGCGGTGGCGGCAGCGCGCACAACGCTGGCCGCCACCTGTCCCGGGTCACCGGGCGTTCACGCAGACGAAGCTGGAGGCGGCATCGACGGCACCCTTGCCGACGTACTTCGGCCAGCCCGGGTACTCGCACAGTGGGCGGGTGCGACCCGGCACGCCGACGCTGTCAGCGACGATCTGGCGGCGCGGGGCGATGCCGCGCTCGACCCAGTTCTCCAACGCGGTAAGCGAGTCCCAGGCGGCATTGAATACAGTGCTGGCGGCATGGCCGTAGCCGGGGATCTCGTAGTAGCGCATGAACTGACGCGTCCTGCCCGGCCCCATGTCGCGGCGGATGCGCTGGTAGTACTCGGCGCTGGCGCGGGTGCTTACCAGCTGGTCGGAGGTGCCATGGGCCATGAGCAGCTTGCCGCCGTTGTTAGCGAAGGCGGAGAGATCGGTCTCATTGACGTCCTGACGCAGCGACAGCTCGCTGATGCGCGCCTGCCAGGGGCCGGGGTTCTGCGGATCGAGGGTCAGCGAGTTGAAGGTGGGATTGCGCGTCACGAAGTGGCGCACCCATTCATCCCAGAAGCCGGCGTGGTAAGGCACGCCATCGGCGAAGCCGGTGCCGTGCACGGGCATCGGGTAGGTCGGTTGCAGGGTGTTGAGGCCCAGCCGGTTGACCACCAGCTGCACGCCGTCGCCCGGTCGGCCGAGATCGGTGCCCCAGGTGTTGAAGCCCGGGTAATGGGTCTCGCCGCTGGCCAGCGGGAAATCGAAGCGGATCGGCGTGTTGAATACCCGCAATGCGTGGATCTGCGCGTCCGACAGGCAGCGCGGCGAGCTGCTGGTGCCGTCCGGGCAGCGCAGGGGGCGGCCGTCGAGTTTGGCGCGGGCCGGGTCGAAACGCGCGTTGCAGGCGGCTTGATGGCTGATGACGCCGTCGCGTACGCCATCCAGTCCGTCACAGGCCTGCATCGCCGCTTCCAGCAGCGCGGCACGTTGCTCCAGGCTGGGAAGGCGCCGGGTGTGGCGAGCGCACGGGTGATGCGGCCGAACTGCAGATCCAGCGCCAGTGCGTTGTAGGCGGGGTAGAGGGCGATCACGCCGTGAAAGTCGGCCGGCCATTGCTGCGCCACGGCCAGTGCCTCGCGCCCGCCGGTAGAGCCGCCGGCGAAGTAGCTGCGCTCGGGGGCCGCGCCGTAGCGCTGGCGGATCAGGTAGACGGCGGCATCGCGGGTCTTCTTCAGCGCGTCGTGGGCGTAGTTGGCCAGGGCCTCGTCGTTCCAGGCAAAGCCGCCGGGGCTGAGCGGATCGAAGGCGTGCCCGGAGTCGCTTCCGAACACCGCATAGCCGCGGCCGAGCGGCGTGGGCCGGTCCAGCGGGCCGGCGGGGACATTGCCGGCGACGTTCGGCAGGGTGCCGTTGTAGCCGCCACCGCCGAGCATCAGCGCCTTGCGGTTCCACTGCTCGGGCAGCGCCAGGCGCAGGCGGATGGGCGGTGCGGCCCGGTCGATGGGGCGAATTTCGGCGCTGATATCGCAATAGGCGCCGAAAGTCTGCGGCGCACTGCCGCCGGCCGCCACGGCGTTGGCCGCGACGACCTGCGCACCCGGGAGGGCAGGCCGATGGCTTCGGCCGGTATTTCGCTGCCGAGCAGCGAGGCGCAGTCGGCGGCATGCGTCGGGCTGGCAAACCACAGGGCGAGCGCCAGCGGGGTGAGGCGCCGGATCGAGGCGATGACGGGATGAACGATCATGCGAGGCTTCCTTCTTGTTGTTGTCGGACGAAGCGCGCCGCAGCGGTGTCGGGCCGCTCAAGTTGGCGCTACGCCGCTCAAGCCAGCGTCATGCCAGCGCCGCGCATGGCGCGCGGCAACGCGACGGCCGGTCGCTGATGGAGCGCCAGCCGCTCTAAGTCGGGGGCAAAGGAAGAATCGGAGAAGGGCCTGCCATCAGGAAGTGGCAGGCCGGGGCGCGGGTCGATGTCCAGCGCGCTGGAAGGTGTCCGTGCAGCCGGACAGTCGCGCTAGTTGAAGCGTCCGCTGGTTCCGCCGACGCTGAAACGCCCAGCGCCGAGCAGCAGGACGGCCACCGCGCCGAACAGGAACATCGCCTGCAGTTCGAGCGCCCAGCCGCCGGTGGGGGCTAGCGTGAACAGCTCGGCCCGGTGCGCCAGCAGCAGGGCGAAGAGCATGTTGCCGGCAATCAGCAGGGCGCCGGCGCGCGTGTACAGACCGACGATCACCAGCAGCGGGCCGATCACCTCGCCCAGATAGACGCCATAGGCGATCGCGGCGGGCAGGCCGAGGCCGGTGACCATGCCGACGATGCCATCCACGCCGTTGACCAGTTTCGACATGCCATGCAGCAGCATCAGCACGCCCAGCGCGAGGCGCAGTATCAGCTTGCCGGTGTCTTCAATCATCGTGGTCGCTCCCGAGCGGTGACGGGTATCGCCACCCTGAGAGAACGATAGATCAGGCAAGACACGCGTGCGTGACGCCGCCGCTCAGCGCTGGCTGAGGCCGTGCTGAGCGAGCTTGCTGTAGAAGCTGGCGCGGGAGATGCCCAGAGCTCCATGGCGGCGCGCCGGCGATTGCCGTGGCAGGCGCGCAAGGCGCTTTGCAGCGCGCGGCGTTCGGCGTGGGCGAGCGTCTGCGCGAGCGGTTGCAGCGGCAGGTCCTCGTCCACGCTGGTCGGCTCGCTCGGGACGGCGGGCCGACTGGTCGCGGCGGGAGCGGCACTGCTCGCCGGACTCGCCTGCTCGCCGAGCAGCGGCAGCAGGTGCTCGACTTCCAGTTGCGGACCGTCGGTGCACAGTTGCGCGCGCTCCAGCAGGTTGCCCAGCTCACGCACGTTGCCGCGCCACGGTTGCGCGCAGAGCAGCGCCAGCGCCTGCGGGCTGAGCTCCATCGGCGGCTGGCCGGAGCGGTTGGCGATGTCGTCGAGCAGGTGTTCGATCACCGCGGGAATGTCACCGCTGCGCTCGCGCAGCGGCGGCACCCGCAGCGCCAGCACATTGAGGCGGTAATACAGATCGTCGCGGAACTGCCCGGCGGCTACCTTGGCTTCCAGATCGATATGCGTGGCGGCGATCACCCGCACGTTGAGCGTCTTGACCTGGTTGGAGCCCAGCGGCTCGACCTCCTGCTCCTGCAGCACGCGCAGCAGCTTGGCCTGCAGCGACAGCGGCAGGTCGCCGATCTCGTCGAGGAACAGCGTGCCGCCGTTGGCCACCTCGAACTTGCCGATGCGCGCCTTGCGGTCGGCGCCGGTGAAGGCACCGGGTGCGGTGCCGAACAGCTCGGCCTCGACCAGCGTCTCCGGGATCGCCGCGACGTTGACCGCGACGAACGGCCCGCGCGCGCGCGGCGAGAGGTTGTGGATGCCCTGGGCCAGCAGTTCCTTGCCGGTGCCGGTCTCGCCACGCAGCAGCACGGTGGCGTCGAGCTGCGCGGCGCGCCGGGCCTGGCGCTTGATCTCGCTGGCGGCCGGGCTGTTGCCGATGAAACCGGCGATCGTGTAGCGCGCCCGTCGGGCCTTGGCCAATTCGTTCTGCGTGGCGAGCAGCTGCGTCTGCAGGCTGGTGTACTTGGCCATCAGCGGCTTGAGATGCCGCGCGCGGTCGAACAGCACGAAACCCAGCGCGCCGACCAGGGTGCCGTCCTCGTCGCGCAGCGGGATGCGGGTGACGACGAAATGCTCGCCGCCGAAGGCCATCAGGTCGAGCATGCTCGGCTGCCCGCTTTCCATCACCTCGCGCAGACGGCTGGCCGGCAGCACCTGCTCGACTTCCAGGCCGAGCACGCTGGCGGGGTCGCGGATGCCGATCTTCTCGGCGTACTTGTCGTTGATCCAGACGATGCGCGCCTGCCGGTTGACCGCGATGGTGCCTTCGCACTGGGCGTTGAGGTGGTCGAACAGCAGCGGCATGGCCAGCATGCGGAAGCGTTCCGGGGATACGCCGACGATGAGGCCATTATGGTCGAGTACGTCGCGGGCAATGCTCATGGCGGTTCGGTTCTCTCTGCAGCCATTATTGGAATGCCCGTCTGATGCGGGCGGCAGTCAGCGAAACTCGGCGTGGGTGCGGACATCGCCCGGGTGCGCCACGGCAGACATGTGTCGTGGGAAAGATCGTTTGCAGATAGCGTGCCTATGCCGCTTCGCTTGGCTACGGGCGTTAGGACCGTGCGTTTCCGGCCGAGTTGCCCAAGAGTGTCTGCAAAGCCGTACACCGGCAAGGCGGGGTGTCCAGTTTTCTGGAGTCTTTTCTCGAGTTCTGGACTGACTGGAATGCAGGGCTGCAGTGGCCGAACGCACCCTCAGCCGGCCGTCTGCTTCGCCAGTGTGCTCTGCAGCGCGCTGCGGCAGCGCTCCTCGGCGGTGTCCAGCTCCAGCTGCATCTGCTGGATGTCGAGTAGCTGCTGCTCCAGTTGCTGGCGGCGCTCGGCGATCATCTGCAGCATGATGTTCAGCTGTTTCTGGTTGCCGGCCTTGGGGTCGTAAAGCTCGATCAGCGTTTTGCATTCGGCTAGCGAGAAGCCGATGCCATCACCTGCGCCGCCCTGTTCGGGCTGGCCTCCTGC
>JAANMV010003204.1_pt1 | contig 14573 bp, 13 predicted proteins | sample 7279661 | NCBI WGS metagenome assembly JAANMV01 (sample SAMN14094540, study PRJNA606508) | bioreactor metagenome | isolation source: A lab-scale SPAN reactor treating ammonium-rich wastewater day 121 | place: Ireland: Galway | collected 2017-05-16 | reverse complement strand
GCGCGAGGCGATCGACCGGGCGGGGGCGGGCTCGGGCGGGGCAGCCCGCATCATCGGGGAAGGCGCGCGGGCTTGTCGAACCGGTTTCCCGTGAAGCCTGGCATCGGCCGGGTTGTCGGATTTGCACCATAAAGGTGATTCCAAGCCAACGGAATGCACCTTGCAAGCACATAACGAAGCCATGCGCTCCAACAGGATCATTTGAAATCAATGACTTGTAGATGGATGCCAGCTGGCATGCGACTTGCTGAAACCGCGTATCCCCAATCCGCCCGGAGCCGTCCATGTCGTTCGAACACGTCGAGAAACTCATCAAGGATCACAAGGTCGAGTGGGTCGACCTGCGTTTCGCCGACATGCGCGGCGTGCAGCACCACGTGACCTTCCCGGCCCACATCGTCGACGAGAGCCTGTTCGAGGACGGCCGCATGTTCGACGGCAGCTCGATCAGCGGCTGGCGCGGCATCCAGAACTCCGACATGGTCCTGCTGCCGGACGCGTCCACCGCCTTCCTCGACCCGTTCACCGCCGACCCGACCCTGGTGCTGGGCTGCGACATCCTCGACCCGACCACCATGCAGGCCTACAGCCGCGATCCGCGCGGCGTGGCCAAGCGCGCCGAGGCCTACCTCAAGGCCAGCGGCATCGCCGACACCGCGTTCTTCGGGCCGGAGCCGGAATTCTTCATCCTCGACTCCGTGCGCTTCGGCAACGACATGGGCCACGTGTTCTACCAGGTCGATTCGGAGGAGGCGGCGTGGAACTCCGGCCGCGACTACGACGGCGGCAACCACGGCTACCGCCCGATGGTGAAGGGCGGCTACTTCCCCGTCGCGCCGCTGGATTCGCTGCACGACATCCGCGCCGAGATGTGCAAGACGCTGATGCAGGCGGGCATGGAGATCGAGGTGCACCACCACGAGGTGGCGAACGCCGGCCAGTGCGAGATCGGCGTGCGCTTCGACACCCTGACCAAGAAGGCCGACGACCTGCTGACGATGAAGTACATCGTCAAGAACGTGGCGCACCGCTACGGCAAGACGGTCACCTTCATGCCCAAGCCGATCGTCGGCGACAACGGCAGCGGCATGCACGTGCACATGTCGCTGGCCAAGGGCGGCGTCAACCTGTTCAGCGGCGACGGCTACGGCGGCCTGTCGCAGATGGCACTGTGGTACATCGGCGGCATCTTCAAGCACGCCCGCGCGATCAACGCCTTCGCCAACAGCACCACCAACAGTTACAAGCGGCTGGTGCCGGGCTACGAGGCACCGGTGATGCTGGCCTACTCGGCCTCCAACCGCTCCGCCTCCTGCCGCATCCCCTACGTGGCCAACCCGAAGGCGCGCCGCGTCGAGATCCGCTTCCCCGACCCGATGAACAGCGGCTACCTGATCTTCGCCGCGCTGCTGATGGCCGGGCTGGACGGCATCAAGAACCAGATCGACCCCGGCGCGCCGTCCGACAAGGACCTGTACGACCTGCCGCCGGAGGAGGAAAAGAACTTCCCCACCGTCTGCCATTCGCTGGACCAGGCGCTGGACGCGCTGGACAAGGACCGCGAGTTCCTCAAGGCCGGCGGCGTGTTCACCGACGACTTCATCGATGCCTACATCGGCTTGAAGATGAAGGAAGTGACGGCCTTCCGCGGCGCCACCCATCCGCTCGAATACCAGATGTACTACACGATCTGAGGGAACCCGGAATGCGCGCCTTCATTGCTTCGGATCGGCGGATGTCCGGCCCGCCGCAGCGCGGCGGGCGTTCGGGCGGGATGCGCGGCAGTGCCGCGCAAGCATCCCGCCCTCACCCGCTCGAATACCAGATGTACCACGCGATCTGATCGCAGCCGCGATCCGGAACGCAGCAGGCTGATCCCCGCTTCGTTCCCTCCCCGGCGGGGATCGGGTGGCCGGGATGGGCGTACCGACGGGTGCGCCCATCCCGCGCCGTCGTGTGCCCGGAGAGGGAGCGGGGCGGGCCGCGCGCGGCGGCACCGCGCGAACGCACGGGACAGGAGGAAGACGCGATCCACGGATCGCCGCAGGCGGGCATGCGCCGTCCCGCACTGCATGAGCACGCAACACTGACCGGGGAGGGCACCGCTTATGGGGAGCCTGCGTCATGTCGTCTCGCGTTCCAGCATTCCTCCACCGTCTCTCCGCCACCGCGCGGATCCGCGGCGCGCACTCGTGTACCGCCCAGGCCCTGTTCGCCCTGCTGGGCACCGGCAGCGCCCACGCCGGCAGCAGCAGCCTGCGGGCGAAGTACGCGCTGGCGACCACCAACCAGTTCGGTTACGTCGACTCCCACGGCAGCGGCTACCTCGACCTGCCTGCAACCCAAGCGATCGCCCCGGGCCGGGGCCTGGCGGCGCACGTCGGCAGGCAATGGATCGAAGGCAACGACGCGTTCGCATGCAGCGACTGGAAGCTCGGCGTCACCCGCAACTTCGACCACGGCGCCTCGCTGGGTCTGGCCTGGAGCGGCACCGACGCCGACGACGCGCTGTACACCAACCTCCACGGCAGGCGGATCGCGCGCGGCACCGTCGCGCCGACCCTCGCCCAGGCGTCCTGAAGGAGCCCACGCGATGAAACTCATCACCGCGATCATCCGGCCGTTCAAGCTCGACGACGTCCGCGAAGCACTGTCCGAAGCCGGCGTGTCCGGCATCACCGTCACCGAGGTCAAGGGCTTCGGCCGCCAGAAGGGCCATACCGAGCTCTACCGCGGCGCCGAATACCAGGTCGACTTCCTACCCAAGCTCAAGCTCGAGATCGCCGTCACCGACGCGCTGTTCGATGCCGCGATCGAGGCGATCACGCGCAGTGCCGGTACCGGCAAGGTGGGCGACGGCAAGGTCTTCGTCAGTCCGCTGGAACAGGCCATCCGCATCCGCACCGGGGAGCTCGATTCCGATGCGCTGTGACCACTTCCCGGAGGATCCGATGAACAAGATGCCCCGTGATCGCGTGCGCCCGACGCGCGCCACCGTGCTGATGGCAGCCGCCGCGCTGCTGGCGTCGCTCCCGGCCACCGCCCGGCAGGCAGCGCCGGTCGTGGACAAGGGCGACGTGGCCTGGATGCTGACTGCCACCCTTCTGGTGCTGATGATGGCCATGCCCGGGCTCGCCCTGTTCTATGGCGGCATGGTCCGCGCCAAGAACGTCCTGTCGGTGCTGATCCAGGTCGCGGTGGTGTTCTCGCTGCTGGTGGTGCTGTGGGTCTGCTACGGCTACAGCCTGGCGTTCTCCGGCGACGGCGCGTGGATCGGTAACCTCGACAAGCTGTTCCTGCGTGGCGTCGGACCCGGCACCCTGGCCGCCACCTCCAGCGAAGGCGTGGCCCTGCCGGAATACGTGTTCGCCGCCTTCCAGGCGACCTTCGCCGGGATCACCGGGGCGCTGGTGGTGGGCGCTTTCGCCGAGCGCGTGAAGTTCGGCGCGGTGCTGCTGTCCTCGGTGGTCTGGTTCAGCCTCGGCTACCTGCCGCTCGCGCACATGGTGTGGGCCAGCGGCGGCTTCCTGTTCGAGAAGGGCGCACTGGACTTCGCCGGCGGCACCGTGGTCCACGTCAACGCCGGCGTGGCCGGGCTGGTGGGCGCGTGGTTCGTCGGCAAGCGCCAGGGGTACGGACAGGCGGCGATCAAGCCGCACAACCTCGTCCTGACCTACGCCGGCGCCGCGCTGCTGTGGGTGGGCTGGTTCGGCTTCAACGCCGGCTCCACTCTGGAGGCGAACGCGGGCGCCGGGCTGGCCTTCCTCAACACCCTGCTCGCGCCAGCGGCCGCGGTGCTCGGCTGGGCGCTGGTGGAGAAGCTGGCGAAGGGCAAGGCCTCGGCGCTGGGCGTGGCCTCGGGCATGGTCGCCGGGCTGGTGGCGATCACCCCGGCCTGTGGCACGGTGGGGCCGTTCGGCGCAATCGCGCTGGGCTTCATCGCCGGCATGGCCTGCGTGTGGGGCGTGACCGGACTGAAGCGGCTGTTGGATGCCGACGACAGCCTCGACGTGTTCGGCGTGCACGGGCTCGGCGGGATCATCGGGGCCCTGCTGACCGGCGTGTTCTCGGCCGACAGCCTGGGCGGCACCCGGTCGGTGGCGGCGGGTTACGACATCCTTGCCCAGACCGGCGTGCAGGCGCTTGGCGTGCTGGTCACGCTGGGCTGGATCGGGTTGGTGTCGGCGCTGGCCTTCTGGATCGCGGGCCTTGCCTGCGGCGGTCTGCGGGTGGACGAGGAGGCCGAGCGCGAAGGCCTGGACGTCGCCTCGCACGGTGAAGCCGCCTACCCCGGCTGAAACCGGGCAGGCCGTGGCTGCTCAGCCGGCCACGGCCTGCCGCTCGCGCACGAACTCGACGAAGGCGTCCCCCGGCAGCGCCGGCGACCAGTGGTAGCCCTGCGCGTACTCGCAGCCGAACGCGTGCAGGCGCTCCAGGGTCTGGCTGTCCTCCACGCCCTCGGCAACGGTCTGCAGGTCCAGGCAGTGCGCCATCTCGATGATCGCGCGCACCAGCCCCTCGTCATGGGCGTTGATGCACATCCGGCGCACGAACGACTGGTCGATCTTCAGCCGGTGCACCGAGAAACGGCGCAGGTAGCCGAGGTTGGAATAGCCGGTGCCGAAGTCGTCGATGGCGATCTGCACCCCCTGCGCGCCCAGCCGCTGCAGCACCTCGCCGATGTTGCGCGCGTCGGCCACCAGCAGCGACTCGGTCAGTTCCAGCTCCAGTGCGGTGGCCGGCAGGCCGCTGGCCAGCAGCGCCTGCGCGACTTCGCGCTCGATGTCGTCGCGGCGGAACTGCAGCGGCGAGACGTTCACCGCCACCCGCAGCTCGCCCAGCCCGTCGCTGCGCCAGCCCTGCGCGTCCCGGCAGGCTTGCCGCAGCACCCACGTCCCCAGCTCGTTGATCAGGCCGCTGCGTTCGGCGATCGGGATGAACTTGCCGGGCGGGATCCAGCCCAGCTCCGGATGGTGCCAGCGCAGCAGCGCCTCGGCGCCAAGCACGCGCCCGCTGTGTAGGTCGAACTGCGGCTGGTAGTGCAGCTGCAGCTCACCCGACGCCAGCGCCGAACGCAGCCCCGAGGCGATATGCAGGTGCTCGGTGACGCTCTCGTTCATGCTCGCATCGAAGAAGCAGAACGTGTTGCGGCCGGCATCCTTGGCCTGGTACATGGCGGTGTCGGCGTTCTTCAGCAGCAGGTCGGCGCCGTCGCCATCGCGCGGCGCCACCGCGATCCCCAGCGAGGCGGTCACCAGCACCTCCACGCCCTCGATGGCGAACGCCCGCCCCAACAGGTGGGTCACCTTGGCCACCACCGCCACGATGGCGTCCTCGTCCTGCAGGTCGCCCAGCAGGATCAGGAACTCGTCGCCGGACACGCGCGCCACCGTGTCGGTCTCGCGCACGCAGGCGCGCAGCTTGTCCGCCACCTGGCACAGCAGCTCATCGCCGGCGGCATGGCCCAGCGAATCGTTGATGGTCTTGAAGTTGTCGAGGTCGAGGAACATCACCGCGACCATCGCGCCGTTGCGGCGCGCCTGTTGCAGCAGGAAGCCCAGCCGCTCGCGCGCCAGCGAACGGTTGGGCAGGCCGGTGAGGCTGTCGCGCTGGGCCAGCACCTCGATCCGCGCGTGCGATTCCTCCAGCGCCTGCTTTTCCGCTTCCAGCTGGCGCACCGCTTGGCCAAGATCGCTGGTCAACAGCCAGGCAAACAGCCCGGTGGCGATCACCACCAAGCTGATGACGAACGGCCGCTCCCACCCCACCGGCAGCACCGGGGTGCTCCGCAGGATGTCGTGCTGGTGCAGGAAGTACAGCAGCGCGAGCATCGCCAACATGCCGCAGGCCAGCACCACGAACACCCGCCGGAAGCCAAACAGCCCGGCAAACAACAGCAGCGCCGGGAATGCCATCAGGGACTCGTCGAACAGGCCCTGGCCATTGAGCGCCAGCGCGCACAGGCCCAGCATCAGCACGCCCATCGCCAGCGCCCCGGCACGCTCCACATGGCCGCGGAGGTTCCAGCGCATCGCCAGCGCCAGTAGCAGGACGATCGCCGCCTCGAGCGCGGCGCTGGCCTGCCGCCCGGCCGCGAGGTTCATGGCGATCACCAGCCCGAACATGACCACCAGCACCCATAGGATCTGCTGCAGGCGGCGTTGCCGCAGCCACGCGAAGCCGGCAGCGCGCGTCGCGTCCGTGGATGGGGGTAATGACCGCGTCATGCTGCCGGGTGCGCTCCGCGCCGAGGGGTGGCGACAGGCTAGCAGCCCCCCCGGGCCCGCGCACGGGCTAAGATCCGGGCATGCGCCGATTCCTGCTCTTGCTCCCGGCCTGCCTGCTGGCCGCTTCCTGCGCGCACGTCGAGGCGCCTTCCCGCAACCCGCTGGCCGAATGGGTGCCATCGCCCAACCTCGACCAGCGCCGGCCGGTGGTGATCGTCATCCACGCCACCGAGCAGGCCTCCGCGCAGCAGAGCCTGGACACCCTGCGCACCGCCAACCGCCACGGACCGGTCAGTTCGCACTATCTGGTCGGCGACGACGGCCGGCTCTACCAGCTGGTGGCCGACAGCGAGCGCGCCTGGCACGCCGGCGGCGGCCGCTGGGGCACGCTGACCGACCTCAATTCCACGTCGATCGGCATCGAGATCGACAACGAGGTGGGCGAACCCTTCACCGAGGCGCAGCTGGCCACCCTGCTGCGGCTGCTGGACGACCTCACCAGCCGCCTGTCGATCCCGAAGACGCAGGTGATCGCCCACGCCGACCTTGCGCCCACGCGCAAGCGCGACCCCGGCGCGCTGTTCCCGTGGCAGCGGCTGGCCGACGCCGGTTACGGACTGTGGCCGCGCGGCGAGCTGGCCGATCCACCGGCCGGCTTCGACCCGTGGCTGGCGATGGCGGCGATCGGTTATCCGCTGGAGGACCGTGCCGCCGCGGTGCGCGCCTTCCACCGCCACTACCGCGGCCGCGACGACGGCGACGATCCGGCGGCGGCGTTCGATGCCGAAGACTTGCGCATCCTCCATGCACTGGCGACGCAGCGGCTCGGCAGCACGCCCTAACCGCGGCGGCGGTGCCCCATCCGCCGGGCATTTGCACTAGATTAGTGCAAATGCTGTCCACCGCCGACGACCGCCTCGACACCCTGACCACACCGCTGCTGCAGCTGGACGCGCAGGGCACGGTGGCGTTCGCCAATGCGGCAACCGCCCGCTGGCTGGGCGTCAGCCGGCGCCGGCTGATCGGCCTGCATGCCGCCGCGCTGGAACGCGAGGGCAACCAGCTGGCCACCCGGTTGGCCCGGCCGCAGGACGCGCCGGCACGGTTGCGCCGGGTCGGGCTGGCCCTGCCCGGCAGCGACACCCTGCGCTTCGCCGACCTGTGGCTGACCCCGGCGGAAGACGGGCTGTGGCTGGAGGCGCATCCGGTCGACGAGTTCCCCGGCGACGATCCCGCGCAGCTGCTGCCCTCCGCGCTGGCCGCTTCGCTGAAAGGCCTCGCGCACGAGCTGCGCAACCCGCTGTTGGGCATCAAGGGCGCGGCGCAGCTGCTGGCCCGGCGGGTCGATGCCGACGCGCGCGAACTCACCGGCATCATCGAAAGCGAGGTGCAGCGGCTGGCCGCGCTGGTGGACGGCCTGCTCAACCCGGCCCCGCCGCAGGCGTTCACCGAGGTCAACATCCACGCCGTGCTGGAGCGCGTGCTGCGGCTGGCCGAAAGCGACGCCGGCTGGGCGGTGCAATTGCAACGCGACTACGACCCCTCGCTGCCGGAATTCGCCGGCGACGCCGACCGCCTCTCGCAGGCGATCTGGAACCTGGTGCGCAACGCCATCGAGGCCGGTGCCGGCACGGTCACCCTGCGCACGCGCGTCGAGCACGGCGCGCGCCTGGGCGAGGCGCTGCTGCCGCTGGCGCTGCGGCTGGAGGTGGTCGACGACGGCCGCGGGGTGCCCCCGGAACTGGCCGAACACCTGCTGCTGCCACTGGTCAGCGGCCGCGCCGACGGCACCGGGCTGGGGCTGGCACTGGCCCAGCAGGTGGCGCGCGAACACCGCGGGGCGCTGACCTGGCGTTCGCGCCCCGGCCATACCGTGTTCACCCTGCTGCTGCCGCTGGCGGCCGAACCGGAGCAGGCCGATGGCTGATGCGGCGCAGGTCTGGGTCGTCGATGACGACCGATCGGTGCGCTTCGTGCTGGCGGCGGCGCTGGGCGAAGCCGGCTTCCGGATCACCGCCTTCGCCGACGCCGCCGAAGTGCTCGATGCCCTGGCCAGTGGACGCGTGCCGGACCTGCTGCTGACCGACGTGCGCATGCCCGGCGACAGCGGGCTGACCCTGCTCGACAAGCTCAAGGCCAGCCACCCGCGCCTGCCGGTGATCGTGATGTCGGCGCATACCGACGTGGCCAGCACCGCCGGCGCGTTCCGCGGCGGCGCGCAGGAATTCCTGTCCAAGCCCTTCGACATGGACGAAGCGGTGGCGCTGGTGCGGCGCGCGCTGCCGGAACAGGCGATCGAACGCGCCGCCCTGCCGCCTGCGGCGGTCCCCGAACCGGCGCAGGCGCTGGTCGGCCAGGCGCCCGCCATGCGTGCGCTGTTCCGCGCCATCGGCCGGCTGGCGCAAGTGCCGCTGTCGGTGCTGGTCACCGGCGAAACCGGTACCGGCAAGGAACTGGTGGCACGCGCGCTGCACCGCGAATCGCCGCGCGCGACGCGCCCGTTCGTGGCGCTGAACACCGCCGCGATCCCGGCCGAATTGCTGGAATCGGAACTGTTCGGCCATGAGGCCGGCGCGTTCACCGGCGCTTCCAGGCGCCACATCGGCCGTTTCGAGCAGGCCGACGGCGGCACCCTGTTCCTGGACGAGATCGGCGACATGCCGGCGGCGCTGCAGACACGGCTGCTGCGGGTGCTGGCCGAGGGCGAGTTCTTCCGGGTCGGCGGCCGCGAGCTGATCCGCGTCGACGTGCGCGTGATCGCCGCCACCCACCAGCCGCTGGAAACGCTGGTGGAACAGGGCCGCTTCCGCGCCGACCTGCTGCACCGCCTAGACGTAGTACGGCTGCGGCTGCCGCCGCTGCGCCAGCGCCGCGAGGACATCCCGCAGCTGACCGCGCGCTTCCTCGCGCACGCCGCGCGCAAGCTGCAGCTGCCACCGAAGAAACTGTCCGCGCCGGCGCTGGAACGGCTGCGCACGCACGCCTGGCCCGGCAACGTGCGCGAGCTGGAGAACGTGTGCTGGCGGCTGGCCGCGCTGGCCCCCGGCGAAACCATCGGCCCTGCCGACCTGCAGCTGGCGCTGCCGTCGGCCACGCAAGCCACGGCACCCGCGGACTGGCCCCAGCTGCTGGCCGACTGGGCGCGCGCGCAGCTCGATGCCGGTACGCCGGACCTGCACGCACGGGCCCGCGACCTGCTCGACCGCACCCTGCTGGACACCGCGCTGGAGCGCTGCAACGGCCACCGCAGCGACGCCGCCGCCCTGCTCGGGCTGTCGCGTAACACCGTTACCCGCAAGCTGGGCTCGTCGCGCAAACGACGCTGATCCGCCGCCTGTAGAACCGCGCCTGCCCGGCTCACGCGAGCCGCGCGAAGCAAGCTTCGCTCTATAAAAGATGGAAGCCGCCCACCTCTTCATCCCGCCTGAAGCCGCTTCCCGACATAGTGCCCAGTCCGCCAACGGAGACCGTCATGAAATCCCTGCCCCGCCTCGCCCTCGTCACCACCCTTGCTGCTGCGCTGGCGGCCTGCGCCAGCACGGCGCCGCAAACCGCGACGCCCGACGCGCCCGCCATGACCAAGCACAACACCAGCACCGCGAAACAGGCCATCGCCAACCTCGCCTCCGCCTCGGGCAGCCTGGTCAGCGGCCGGCTGACGCTGGTACCGATGGGCGACGGGGTGCACATCACCGGCGAGATCGGCGGACTGCAGGCCAACAGCAGCCACGGCTTCCATATCCACGAGAAGGGCGACTGCAGCGCGGCCGATGCCAGCAGCGCCGGCGGCCACTTCAACCCCGCCGCGAAGCCGCACGGTCGCACCGGGCACGGCGCGCACCATGCCGGCGACGGCGACAACCTGGTGGCAGATGCCCAGGGCGTGGCGCGGGTCAACGCACACTTCTCCGGAGTCAGCCTGGGCGGCGGCAGTGCCAACGACATCGCCGGCCGCGCACTCATCGTCCACGCCAACGCCGACGACTACAGCAGCCAGCCGGCCGGCAATGCCGGGGCGCGGGTGGCCTGCGGGGTGATCCGCGTCACCCAGTAGTCCCTGCGTCGGCGGGCCGCTGTCCGCTTTGCTCGCGGGTTTCCGCTAACGGGACAAGCCCCGTTGCCGGACACCCGCCATGCGCGCTCCACCCCGTACCTGCCTGTGCCTCGCCCTGTTGGCGCTGGCCGCCTGCTCGAAGCCCGCGCCCCACGCCGCGGCGCCGACGCCTGCTGCACCCGCGCCAAGCGCTCGCGCAGCAGCAGCCAGCGCGGATTTCAGCCCAGCGGCCACCGCCGCCGCCTCGCCGGAAGAGCAGGCATGCACCGACGCACCACGCACGGACAAAAACGACACGCGCCCGCGCTGCGGCGGAATGGGCGTCACCACCGCGCCGCGCGCCTACCGTGTCGTCGGCGGCAGCGGCGACCCGGTGGACGAAACGGTCTGTGACATCCACCAGTCCTTCGTACTCAACGGCAGGCTGTTCGGGGTGGAGTTCAGCGGCGGCGTCGACGGCACCTACAGGTTCGTGCGCACGCCGAACATCCCGGGCCTGCACTGGAGTGCCGGCGGCCGCTATCACATCGAGTTTCCCGACGGCGCGGACAAGCAGGGAACGATGACCACCGAAGGCGGCGGCACCACCACCGCCGGCAGCCAGTCGCGCACCACCAGCGGTGGCGAACATTTCACCCTGACACCTGTGGCCGGCTGCGGAGATGCGGCATGAGTGGGCATGCGATTACGTGGATTCGCACTCTCCTTGCCGGAGCTTCCCGATGAAGACGCGCTATCTCGCCCTCCTCGCCATGCTGTCGTGCGCACCCGCCGCGCATGCGCAGCAATGGCTGGTGAACAACGCCATCAACAACCAGATCATGGACGCCGCGATCTGCGACAGCGCGCTGCGCAAGCACGAGCGCCTGCCGGACGTTTGCGCCAAGTACCCGCGCTATGGCGGCAAGGCCACGCCGGGCAGCGGCGCGGCGCCCAGCCGGCCCGCCTCACCAACGGCCACGCTGTTCACGCCCGTGGCGGGCGGCAACGCGGTGAAGCAGCTGGCCGACAGCCTGGGCAACACGCCGGAGGAACGCCGACAGATCCTGCAACTGGCGGGCGCGGGCAAGGAGATGTTCGCGCTGAAGTACAAGGGCAAGTGGCAGGACACGATCGCCGGCGCGATGACCTTCTTCATCGCCGCCGTGGCCACCGTGCAGTCCGAACGGGAGCCCGATGCCGACGCGCAACAGCGGCTGTTCGATTCGCTCAATGCGACCCTGGCGCAGTCAGACATCGCCCGCGCTTCCAACAAGGACAAGACCGCGCTCTACGACGTCCTGCTCGCCGCCGCCGGCCTGCCGCTGGTGTTCTATGTGGACGGCAAGCAGCACGGCAATACCGCGCAGGTCGAGCAGGCCAAGGCGATGGCCGCCGGCTTCAGCAGGAAGTTGCTGCACGTCGAGCCGGAAGCACTGAGCGCGATGTTGCGCACGGCCCCGGTTGCGGATGCGCCGGCCACCACCGCCACCGCACCGAAACGCTCATCCTCTGGCAAATGCGTGGCCGCGCGCATGGTGATGGTGCCGAACTACGTGTATGCGCCGCCGATGGGCATGCAGATGGTGCAGAAGCAGGAGCTTCGCTACACCGAAGTGCCTTGCGGGACGCAGTAAGGCCGCATGAAGGCAAGGTGTCCGTTCCGTCCAGCCAGCGAACGATCCAGGCGGGCGATGCCCGGGACGAGGACAACAGATTCACGCCTCGACGCGAAACCCGGCGCGCGTCCAGGGCAGCACCCATCGCCGGGAACACATTCCTCCAAGGAGTACGTCATGAATCTGACCGGCAGGATCAGCTTGCCCTTCATCGTCGCTTGCGCCGCCCTTGCCCCGGTGGCGCACGCCGATTCGGTCAAGGGCGGCAAGGGCGCCGCCGAACAGTGCGTCAAATACCAGCACGCCCGCAGCGACAAGCAGATCGCGTCCTGCTGCGCGGACATGCTGGATGGCGTGGGCGGGAAACAAGCGCAACAGGAATGCGTGAAGACCGGCAAGGAAATGGCGAACGGAAACAAGGCGGCGGCGACCGGGAAGAAGTGACGCCACGGCGCGGCGCGGGCGACTGCACTATTGCCGCGGCATCGGCCAAGCCCAAGGCAGGCGCTGCTGGGCATTGACCGGGAAGGACAAGGGAAACCGGCGGCGCTGCCGCCGGCTTTCGTGGCGACGCCTGCCAGGCCTGCCCGTGACTGCCGGCTACACGACCCGGCGCACGACGGCCGCAGTCAAGGCAGGCCGAGTTGCCTTGCCAGCGTTTCGGCCTCGGCGCGGGTGACTTCCTGCGGCAATACCGCTCCGCGCAGGACCGGCAGCGCCTGTTGCAGCAGGGCGCGCGCCTCGCGCTTGTCACCTTGCTGGAAACGGGTGGTCGCAAGCTCGGCCAGCACGCTGGCCCGCGCCAACTTGTCCTGCGGCACATCAAGCTGCATCAGCAGACTGCGTTGCAGCCCCTCCGCCGCCGCGAGGTTGCCGCGCATGCGCTCGAACATGGCTTCGTGGCGCTGCAGCGTTCGCTGCCTCTGCTTGTCGGTCGGCGCGAGCTTGGCCCACAGGGGGCGGGCCTGGCGCAGCAAGGCCAGTCCCAGGTCTGGCTTGTTCGCCAGTGCCGCGGCCTGCAGTTGCGCGGTGAGTACCCCGGCGAAATCCGAGGACTCCCTGCCCGACAATGTCTCGATCCGGCGTTGGAGTTCCGCCAACCTGCGTATCGCTGTCTCGGGGTCGCCGTTTTCCGCGACCACCCGCCACAGGCGCATTTCGATTTTCTCCGGCAGGGTCGCGGGTTGAAGCGCATCCGCGGTTCGCACCAGCGCCAGCGCACGCCTCAGGCAGTCGATCGCGATCGGGTAGTTGCCGGCCTTCTCGTGGATGCCGGCAAGCACGATCTGGCCTGTGCTCCGGTCGCGAACCCCGCTGCCGCTGGCGACCGCATACCCTATCGCCCGCTCTGCGGCGGCGACGGCTTCCGGGTAATGCCCCAAGTCGCTGAGTACAAGTCCCAGGGCACTGTAGAGCTTGGCCTGGGCATAGCCGCCGGGACCAGCCGTCTTCTCCGCGATGGCGATGGCGTCGCGCAAGGATTTTTCCGCGGCCGGATTGTCGCCCGACAGCGCCTGTGCGTCGGACAAGTACAACAGCAAGGAGATGCGAATCGGTGACAGCGCGGGCAAGCGGTGCCGATCGGCGAAAGCGAGACCCGCCTGTCCATAGCGCAAGCCACGCCGCGGATCCGTCGACTCGCCAAGCATGCGCGCAAGCGCGCCGTAAGCGTCTATTGCTTTCTCGACAACATCGGGCGCGGGGGACACCAATCGTTCCGCCAGGGCAACGCTCTTCTCCCAGTCGGCGACAGCCTTGTCCAGCTCCCCATTCTGGTAGTGGGCGGACGCCAACGCGGTCAAGCCGACGACCTGCATGCCCTCGTCCTCAGGGGCAAAGCGTCGTCGCAAGGCCAATGCGCGCTGCGTGGGCGCGACCATGTCCCGCGGGCGGCTCACCGTGGACAGGACAACGGCGTAGTCGATCAGTTCGCGGGCCAGCTGCAGGGCTTCGTTGCGGCTGTGCGGCTCGACGCCGGCAAGTCCAACCTTGAACAGATGTTCCGCCGTCCGCACCTCGCCCAGGTTGGCGTAGATCGTCGCCAGTCGACGCTGTACCGCCTGTCTGGCGGCCGGCGCCAGGGTCTTGTCCTTCTCCAGTCCGGCCGTCGCGGCCAGCAGCAATTGTCGCGTGGTGATCTTGGTGTCCAGTGCCTGATTGGGATCGGCCGCCAACAGGGTGTTCCCGAGGAAGTCCATCGCGGCGCCCGCGTTGGCGCTCTGGCGCTCCGCTTCGCCGCGCTCTTGAACTGCGATGCGTGCCTGGATGCGGGCCTCGCGCGCCTGCCACAGCGCCACCCCGGTACCGGCAAGCAGCGCCAGCACCACCGCGCCGGCCGACGCCGCCAACACCCGGTTGCGGCGCAGCCACAGTTTCGCGCGTGCGCCGCGCGTCAGCCGCACCGCGGTGATGGGGCGGTCGTCCAGCCAGGCGCGCAGGTCGGTCGCCAAGGCGTCGGCGGAGGCATAGCGTTGCTCGGGGTCGCGGCGCAGGCAGGCCTGCACGATGTCGGCCAGGCTGCCGCGCAGCGCGCGCGACAGCGAGGCCGGGCTCAGCCCGCCGCGCAGCGCCGCCTGTTCCGCCGATGCCTGCGCCGCGGCGCGGGTGAGCGGTTCAGGCTCGCGTTCGAGCTGCTGCAGCTGGCTGGCGACCGGGGTGTCGCGGGTCAGCCCGAACGGGTGCGCGCCGGCCAGC
>JAANMV010003193.1_pt1 | contig 14610 bp, 16 predicted proteins | sample 7279661 | NCBI WGS metagenome assembly JAANMV01 (sample SAMN14094540, study PRJNA606508) | bioreactor metagenome | isolation source: A lab-scale SPAN reactor treating ammonium-rich wastewater day 121 | place: Ireland: Galway | collected 2017-05-16 | reverse complement strand
AGACCAACGCGGCTTGTATGGCTGCCGGGGAAGGATTTGAACCCTCACGTACGGATCCAGAGTCCGCTGTCCTACCGTTAGACGACCCGGCAATAAGTGTTAGCAGTATAGCGAAGCAGAGGGTGCCCGTCAACCATGAACGGATTCTCTCCGTGAGACGGCCTCATTCCGCGCTGTTTCACTCCCCGACCATAGCGCAGGTTCCGCGTTCGGCAGGCTCCGGGCCCTGGGAAGAGAAATTCTCCTTAGCCCGGGAACCTTTCCGGCCCGGCCGATGTCTCTCTCCACGAGGAAGGTTTTTCAAATCCTATGAGCTTGCTTCACAATCGTGTCCTGGCGGCCCTCTTGCTGTTGCTGCTGGGGGCTATTCCGGTCTTCGGCATCGAGGGCACCAGCCGCGAGGTGCTGCCCAACGGGATGTCGGTCATCATCAAGGAGTCGCACGGCTCTCCCACGGTCTCGCTGAACATTTTCGTGCGAGCCGGGGGGCTGTATGAGACCCCCGAGACCAATGGGCTTTCGCACTTTTACGAGCATATGTTCTTTCGGGGCACCCCCACCCGCACCGGCTGGCAGTTCAAGCGGGCCATCGAGGCCCTGGGAGGGACCACCAACGCCACCACCGGGCGCGATTTCACCCACTACTACATCAACCTGCCCGCTCAGTATGCCCCGCAGGGCCTGGAGTTGCTGGCCGATGCCCTCAAGAACGCCGAGCTCAAGCCTGAAGGCGCCAATCTCGAGCGGGAGGCCGTACTCGAAGAATATCGCATCGGCATGGCCAGCCCCACCCGGCAGTTCTACGACAAGATTTTCAACATGGCGTTCTCGGGCCACCCTTACCAGCGCTCGGTCATGGGTCCGATGGAGAACCTGCAGCGTTTCAATCGACCCGACTTCGTGGCTTTCAAGCAGAAGTTTTACGTGCCCTCGCGCTCCAGCCTCATCGTGGTGGGAGACGTGCGGGCCGATGAGCTGCGTCCCCACATCAAGCGGCTGTTCAGCGACTTTAACGGCAACGATGCAGGCGACCCCCGGTTCGTGCTGCCCCCCTGGCCCACCGAAGAGGTGGCCGTGGTCGAGGGGAACACTCTGAACAAGGCCTACGTGCTGCTGGCCTATCGGGGCCCCTCGGTTCGAGACCGTCCAGACATCTACCAGGCCGACGTGATGACCTTCTTGCTGGGGATGGGCCGGGGCTCGATGCTCAGCCGGGCCCTGGTGGACAAGAATGTGGCCGACTCGACCAGCGTCGACTTTCTGACCCAGCGCGAGCCTGGATTGATCATCGCCGTGGCTGCGGGAGATGGCGGCAGCGAGGCCAGGATCAAGGAAGGCATGCTGGCCACCATCGAGCGTATCAAGAAGGGAGACTTTACCGATGCCGAGCTGCGCCGGGCCAAAGTCTTGCTGACCAACACCTATACCTTCGGCAACGAGACCAACTCGGGCAAAGCCGACAGTCTGGGTTTCTATGAGAGCATCGACAAGATGGACTTTGCTGTGAAGTATCTTGAAGAAATCAAGAAGGTCGACCGTCAGGGCGTGATGCGTTGCGCCAACAAGTATTTCACGCCCGGATTTTACAGCCTGGTTGCCAAACCGGGCGGGGCCGGGCCGGTCGAAGAGGGGGACAACCAGTGAGATCCATCCTGCTGGCCTGCCTGCTGGCCCTGGTGGTGGCCTTTCCGGCTGAAGCCCAGCCACCGCCTACCCACAATGTGATGGCGGCCCGACACAGCCCGGTTGGGAGGGTCATCTTGCCCAACGGTCTGGTGGTGCTTGTCAGCGAGTCACCCGGCGAGGACATCGTGGCCCTCGAGGTGCTGGTCAGGGTGGGCCTGACCGATGAGAGCAATCAGAACAGCGGCATCACCCATCTGATCCTGCGAATCCTGCGTGACCGGATCAGCAACGACAACGGTGAGGATGTCATCGAGGTCACCGGCAGTGTGCTCAACACTTCCAGCGAGCCCGACTACGCCCGCATCAGCCTGGTGACGACCAGCGCTCAGTTCCCGCGCATGCTCGGCCGCATCTCGGCCGCCATGCGGAGCACCACGTTCACCGAGGCTGAGGTGAGCGAAGCCAAAGATGAGATTCTGGGCCAACTGCGCGGCGATCAAGGCGCCTTCACCCAGCTCTATGACATCTTTTGCCAGAACTTCTATCGCTACCACCCTTACAAGAACAACCAGCACGGCACCGAGAGCTCGGTCTCGCGTACTGACGCAGCCACCGTCAGCAAGTTCTTCAAGGAGCATTTTGCCTCCAATCGCACCGTGGTCAGCGTGGCCGGCCGGGTGAACCGATCGCTTGTCACCGATATGGCCCGCAGGGAGTTCGCAGCCCTCAAGCCTGTCGAGCTCAAGACCCTGGACATCGCCTGGGAGCCGAAGGCCTCTGAGAAAGAGATCTTTCTCTCGGCCAACTCCTCCATCGCCTGGGTCTTCCTGGGCTACCCGGCTCCCAACGTCAGCTCGCGCGACTACGTTGCCATGAAGCTGATCCACGCCTTGATGGGCGACGGGCTCTCCTCGCGCCTGTTCACGGAGATCCGCGAGAAGCGTGGCCTGGCCTACGAATTGGGCGCGGTCTATCCCACCTTGCTGGGCCCTTCGCACATGCTGACCTACACCATCACCCGCCCCAACCAGGTGGGGGCGGCCCGCAGCCAGATCTTCCGAGAGATCGATCGCCTGAAAGAGCACGGGGTCGGCTCCAGTGAGCTGGACGCGAGTCGTCGCAAGCTGATCGGCAATTACCTGCTCGAGCGCGAGACCAACACCGGTCGGGCTTATCACCTGGCCATCGCCGAGGTGATCGGAGTGGGCTACGAATTCGACGTCAACTTCATCAAAAACGTGGAATCGGTGACACCGACCGAGATTCAGCAGGTTGCCAAGCGCTATCTGGATAACTACACTCTCGTCGTGGCCCGTCCGGGAGGCCGATTCTACTTCGATTTTTGAGGTCGCGTGAAGATAAACATCGCAATCGACGGAGTGGCTGCCAGCGGCAAGACCACGGTTGCCCGCCTGGTCGCTGCTGAGTTGGGGCTGGTTTATCTGGAAACCGGCGCCATGTATCGGGCCGTTACCTATCAGGCGCTGCAGGAAGGCCTGGACCTGCACGATGAGTGCGCCGTGGCCGCACTGGCCAGCCGGCTCAGCATGCGGCTGGTGCCCGACCCTGCCGCGCCCGTGGGCTACCGCCTCTTTCTGGGCGGGGGCGACGATTTGAGCGCCTACCTGCACACTCCAGAGGTCAGTCGTAAGGTGGCCCTGGTGGCCCAGATCCCGGCCGTACGCCGCGAGCTTGTGCGCATGCAAAAGGAGATGGCCGCCCGGGGTGGCGTGGTGATGGCCGGGCGCGATATTGGCACCGTGGTGCTGCCCCAGGCAAAGGTCAAGATCTACCTGACCGCCTCCGTGCCGGAGAGGGCGCGACGTCGACATCTCGAGCTGGGCTCGACGGCTCCCGAGCTCATTGAGCTTGAGGCCGATCTGGTCGAGCGTGACCGCATCGACACCTCGCGCGAGGATTCGCCGCTGCGTCAGGCCCCCGACGCGGTGGCCATCGACTCGACCTTCATGACCCCCCAGGAAGTTTCCGACCGCATCGTCGCCCTGGCCAGCAATCGGGTCTGATGGGCCCGAAAGGCGCCATCATCACCGCCGTCGACCCCGACGGCCCGGCCTCAGCGGCCGGTCTTTTGCCGGGTGATGAGCTGCTGAGCGTCAACGGGCGCCGACCGGCCGACCTGATGGACGTGCTCGATCAGGCCGCCTGGGGGAAGATCTCGCTGAAGGTGAAGCGGGGAGAGCAGATCTTCGAGGCGGTGCTGGACAAGTCCGAGGAAGAGCCACTGGGCCTGGACTTCAGCGACACCCTGTTCGACCGGGTCAAGACCTGTCGTAACAAGTGCGTCTTCTGCTTCATGGATCAGATGCCCAAGTTCATGCGGCCATCGCTCTACTACCGAGATGACGACTTCCGGCTCTCAGCTCTGCACGGCAATTTCATCACCCTGACCAACCTGAGCGAGCAGGAGTGGGAGCGCATCGAGCGCCAGCGCGTGAGCCCTCTCTACGTCAGCGTCCACGCCACCGACCCGGACGTGCGCGACATGATCCTCGGTCATACCACGCGCTCGCGCATGGACATCTTAGGGGCGCTTCGCCGCCTCATCGATCGGGGCATCACCGTGCATACCCAGATCGTGCTCTGTCCGGGCCTCAACGACGGGGCTGTGCTCGACCAGAGCCTCACCGAGCTGGCCGATCTCTATCCGGGGGTGGAGACCGTCTCGGTGGTGCCTGTGGGGCTGACCCGATTCCGCGAGCACCTGCCCCACCTGCGGCTGGTGACGCCTGAGATGGTGCCCCATCTGATCGAGCAGGTGGGCCGCCACCGCCGCCGCAACCAGGAGCGTTTCGGCCATCCGGTTGCTTTCCTGGCCGACGAGATGTTTCTCATCGCCGACCTGCCCCAGCCGCCTCACTCGCACTACCTCGACTACCCTCAGATCGAGAACGGGGTTGGCCTGGTACGCCGTTTCTTGCTCGACTTCAACCGTCGCAGGCGTTTCTTTCGTCGCCTCGAGCAACCCCTCAGCTGGCTGATGATCACCGGTGAATACGGGCTGAAGATCTTTCCTCCCCTCATCGAAGAGCTGCACCGCCGGGTGGACAACCTGACCGTCAGGCTGGTGGGCGTTCCCAACGAGTTCTTTGGTCGCATTGTGAAGTGCGCCGGCCTGCTGGCAGGCAGGGATATCCTGGCTACGCTTGAAGCTGAGCGCGCCTTCTTGTCCCGGCCCGGCACCCGCGTCATGGTGCCCGGAGCGGCCCTCAAGGACGCAGCCGTGTTCAACCCGGGGCGCAAGGAGGCCAGCGAGCTCTTTCTGGACGACGTTCCCATGCAGGGTCTGGCGGATCACTTCCGGGTGCCTTTCGTGGTGGGCGGGTCCTACTGTCCCGAGTGGCTCGACAACTTGTTCGGACGCGTCTCCTGGCACGAGTTGCGCCCGCAGGAGCCTCCCATGCCCATCGAGATCATTGATTTTCCAGTCCACGCGGCCCGTTCCTCATGTCAAACCCCGTAGTCGGTCCGGTGGTGGCCATCGTGGGTCGCCCCAACGTCGGAAAATCTTCTCTCTTCAACCGCCTGGCCGCTCGCCGCGCTGCCATCGTGGCCGACGAGCCCGGGGTCACCCGTGATCGCCTCTACGTGCCCTGCGTCTGGAACGGCAAGACCTTTACCCTGGTGGACACGGGCGGCATCGACCCCTTCGACACCGACGAGTTGCGCAATCGAGTCTTCGATCAGGCCCGCCAGGCACTCGACGAGGCAGCTCTCATCCTGCTGGTGGTGGACGGGCAGAGCGGGGTTCACCCGCTGGACACCGAGGTGGCCGAGCTGCTGCGCCGCTCCAAGAGACCTGTGGTGCTGGTGGTCAACAAGGCCGAGAACCAGAAGGTGGTGGACGAGAGCTACCAGTTCTATGAGCTGGGCCTGGGCGATCCGTGGCCGGTCTCGGCCTCTCACGGCACCCACTCGGGCGATCTGCTCGACCACATCCTCGAGCAACTCGGCGAGTTCGAGCCTCAGGAGGAGCCGGAGGAGACCCGCCTGGTGCTGGTCGGGCGTCCCAATGTCGGCAAGTCCTCGCTCTTGAACCGCCTGATCGGCGAAGATCGCAGCCTGGTCCACGATGTGGCCGGCACGACCCGAGACGCCATCGATACCATGCTCGAGTATGAGGGCCGCCAGCTGCGACTGGTGGACACGGCCGGTATCCGTCGCAAAGCTCTGGTCGAAGAAGAGGTGGAGTACTTCAGCACCGTGCGCGCCCTCAAGGCCCTCAAGCGCTCGGACGTGGCCCTGCTGGTGGTGGATGCCGAGCAGGGGGTGGTGGCCCAGGACAAGCGGGTGGCCGGCTACATTCGCAAAGAGGGCGTGGGCTCGGTGATCGTGGTCAACAAGTGGGATCGGCTCACGGCCGGAATGAAGAGCGGGGCTATCGCCGAGAAGCAGCGTCGCTTCTCGGAGAAGCTGGTGGGTGAGTTGGAGTTCATCAGCTACTCCCCCGTGCTCTATGTCTCCGCTCTGACCGGCTTCAATTGCAGCGACATCCTGCCGGCCGCCATGGAGGTGGCTGATGAGCGGGCCCGCCGGCTGGATACCCCCACCTTGAACAGGGTGGTGCGCGAGGCCATGGCGCTCAGACCGCCTCCAAGCTACAAGGGACGCTCCCTCAAAGTTCTCTACGTCTCCCAGAGAGGAGTTCGGCCTCCCGTTTTCGCATTCAAGTGCAACTCGGGAAAGCTGGTCCACTTCTCCTACCGTCGCTATCTGGAAAACCAGTTGCGCGATGCTTTCGGGCTGGTGGGCACGCCCATCGAGATGCGCTTTCTATCGAGGTGAGGCTTGTTCTGGGCACTGTTTTTGATTCTGGTCTGCTACCTGATCGGATCCATCCCCTCGGGGGTCATCGTCGCGCGCCGCGCCAAGAAAATTGACCTGCGCAAGGTCGGCTCGGGCAATACCGGAGCGATGAATGCTTATCGGGCTCTCGGTTTGAAGGGAGGGCTGACGGTACTGGGGCTGGATGCTCTCAAGGGGTTTGCGGCCGTCTTCCTGGCTTATTTTGCGCTGCTGCCAGACTTCACCTTGCCGGTCGTCAAAGTGATCTACGGGTTTGCCGCCATCGTGGGTCACAACTACTCGCCTTTCCTCAAGTTCAAGGGAGGCAAGGGCATCGCCACCGGGTTCGGGGTCTTGCTCGCTCTCTCGCCCAAGGTGGCCGTCCTGGTGCTGCTCCTCTGGATCGGCCTGGTGGCTCTGACTCACTACAGCTCGGTCGGCTCGCTGGCAGCCTCGGCCACGGCCCCCGTGCTCATGTTCATCTATAAAGACCATCCGGTCTACATCGCCTTCGGGGTGGCCTCGGCCATATTTGCTTTCTACCGGCACAAGGAGAATATCCAGCGCTTGCTAAATGGTAGGGAAATTCCGTTCCATGCCGGGGCTGGCCCGGCGGAAGGCTCGAGGGGACGCTGAGGTTTGCCGCAGCATTTCCGCAGGCCCCGGCCTGGGGGGGCCGCCGCAAGAGGCTCAGCTAGAACGCTCAAGCTTATCAAGTGAAGTGATGAAGCTCATCACGCAACGCTCAACAGATTAGAAGGGGAACACATGAACCTCGAGATTGAGAGTCTGCACGGACTGCTAGACCAGGTATTGACGGTTTCCGAGCGCGAGCAAGCCTCCGACGTTTACATCAAGGCAGGCAAGACACCGATGCTGCGCATCGAGGGCGTGGTGGTGCCGATCGAAACCGAGCCACTGACGCCGATGATGACCGAGCACATGGCTCTGACGATCATGCCCCAGCACCAGAAAGAGAAGTTTGAGATCGAGGGCAACGACGCCAACTTCGTCTACTTCCTGGAAAAGGTGGGACGTTTTCGCGTCAACGCTTATCGCCAGCAGGGCAGCGTGGCCATGGTGCTGCGGCGCGTGCAGGAGAACATTCTGAGCTTCGAGGACCTGGGGCTGCCGGAGGTGCTCAAGAACCTGGCCATGCAAAAGCGGGGCCTGGTGCTGGTGACCGGCCCGACAGGCTCGGGCAAGTCCACCACCCTGGCCTCGATGATCAAGTACCGCAAAGAGCACGCTCCCGGCCACATCGTCACCATTGAGGACCCGGTCGAGTACGTTCACCACGATGAGGAGGCCTGCATCGTCAGCCAGCGGGAGGTCGGTACTGATACCGTCTCCTTCACCCACGCTCTGGAGAGCGCTCTGCGACAGGCTCCCGACGTGCTGCTCGTGGGTGAGATGCGCGACCCCGAATCGGTGAAGTCGGCCGTTTACTTCGCCGAGACCGGTCACCTCGTGCTCTCCACCCTGCACGCCAACAACGCCAGCCAGACGGTGGAGCGCGTGCTGCAGTTCTTTCCCGAAGAGATGCAGGCGCCCATTTTGCAGCAGCTTTCTTTGAACATTCGAGGCATCATCGCCCAGCGACTGGTGCCGGCACTGGATGGCCACCGCGTGCCGGCGGTGGAGATCATGGTCGGGAACGCTCGGATGGCCGAGCTTCTGCGCGATGGTCAACTGCGTCAGATGAAGCGCGAGCTGGACGCGTTCCATCCCGAGGGGATGCAGAGCTTCGACCTGTCTTTGCTCGAGCTGTTCAAAGCGGGTCGGATCAGCGCCGAAGATGCCATGCGCTACTCCGACAACGCCAACGACATGCGTTTGAAGCTCAAGCAGATGCCCACCACCATCACCGGCTCGGGTGACTCTCGCTACGAAGGGTCTTGAAGCGCAGGGCCACAGGCCTTGCACTTTCAAACGCGCTGGAACGTAGCTCTGGCGCGGTCTTCAGATTGTGCGAATGGACAAGCCCGGAGGGTGAGCCGATTCGCTTAAGGGAGGCTCGCTTTGGATCCATCAGCTGACGAAGTGCGGGGGCTCGAGCCCGACATCATCGAGCATGAGGTGCACGAGCAACGCCATCCCGTGCACGGACGTTCCACGCCCTTGCCCAAGCGGGTCAAGGTGGGTAAGGTAACCGACCAGACTCTGCAGTTTCGTCTGACCGACCAGGAGCTGATCGAGTTCCCCTGGGATCAGATCGAACTGATGGCGTTGGGATTGATCGAGGAGGCAGCCACCGATGTCAGCGGGCCCAAAGGGGCCATGCGCCAGATGTTTGGCAAGCTGACCGGCAAAGCCACCGAGAATGAGGAGCGCAAGACCCGCCAGGTTCGGGAGATCTATTTGCTGGACGTTTACATCAAGAACTACGACCAGCCTTTCCGGATGGACTCGGCCACGGTGAACTACAAGTCCTTCCTGGGCGCCGACATGTCCTACGTGTCGTTCCAGAATTTCTTCCGTCTGGCGACCCGGCTGGCTCGCCACGCAGTCCATGCGCGCTTCGACGACGCCCTGGTGGCCTTCTTCACCCGTCGCCGAGACGGGGTGAAGAAGTTCCCGGCCGTCTACGATTATGAGCTCGAGCTGCAGCAGAGCCGTCAGAAGCTCGAGCACCTGGCCACCCACGACCAGCTCAAGCTCGATCGCGAGACCTGGGCCGAGGAGTGGGGCGAGTATTCGTGAGAGAGCTGACCGGCCCGGAGGTCGACCACGTCGCTCATCTGGCTCGCCTGGAGATCACGCTCGCTGAGCGGGAGTCTTTCGGACGCCAACTGGGGGAGATTCTGACCTACGTCGAGCAACTCTCGACGGTGGATACCGAAGGCGTGGAGCCACTGCTGGCTGTCTTCGCCCGCCACGACGTGCTGCGCGAGGATGTCAGCCGGCCGGCCCTGGGACCGGACCTGGTGCTGAGGAACGCGCCCGAGCAGGAAGCTGGACAGTTTCGCATTCCCCGCATTCTGGAGGAGAGTTGACCGCCTCCGAGCTGGTGGCCCGCATTGCTGCGCGCGAGCTGAGCGCGCTGGAGGCAACCGATGAGTGCCTCGCTCGCATCGCCTCGTTGGATGGTGAGCTGGGTGCTTTCCTGCACGTCTTCGCCGACTCGGCCCGCGAGCAGGCCCGGGCCGTGGACGCTGGCCAGCGCACCGGGCCTCTGGCCGGTCTGCCGGTGGCGGTCAAGGACAACATGTGCACGCGGGGTCAGCCTACCACCTGTGGCTCACGCATTCTGGAGAGCTTCGTGCCGCCCTACGAGGCCACCGCGGTGGCTCGGCTGCAGGCGGCCGGGGCGGTGGTGCTGGGCAAGACCAACCTCGACGAGTTCGCCATGGGCTCCTCGACCGAGAATTCGGCCTACCAGGTCACCCGCAACCCCTGGGACGTCTCGCGCGTGCCGGGGGGCTCGAGCGGGGGCTCGGCGGCCGCAGTTGCAGCTGGAATGGCGCCGCTGGCGCTGGGCTCGGACACCGGAGGCTCCATCCGCCAGCCTGCCGCCTTCTGCGGCGTGACCGGGCTGAAGCCTACCTACGGGCGGATCTCCCGCTACGGTCTGGTGGCCTTCGCCTCCTCGCTCGATCAGATCGGCCCCATGGCTTGCAGCGCTCGCGATTGTGCCCTGGCGCTGGAGGTGCTGGCCGGCCCCGACCCGCAGGACACTACCTCCTCGGTGGAGCCGGTGGCTGCTTACACCTCGCTGCTCGAGTCGGGGGTAGGGGGGCTCAAGCTGGGTGTCCCACGCAGCTTCCTGGGCGATCTGGCCGCCCCCATGGCCAGGGTCTTCGAGGAGGCCTGTCAGGTGCTGGTGGGATTGGGAGCCCGCCTGGTGACCGTGGAACTGCCCAATCTGGGCGCGGCCCTGCCGGCCTACTACATTGTGGCTCCCGCCGAGGCCTCCAGCAATCTGGCTCGCTATGACGGCACCCGCTATGGCTTCCGGGCGCCCGACGCCGGCGACGTGCTGACCATGTTCAAGCGCAGCCGATCGCGCGGCTTCGGGGCTGAAGTGAAGCGGCGCATCATGGTGGGCACCTACGTGCTCTCGGCTGGCTACTACGATGCCTACTACCTCAAGGCTCAGAAAGTTCGTACCGTGCTGAGCCGCGACTTCGAAAAGGCCTTCCAGGAGGTCGATTTGATCGTGATGCCCACCACGCCGAGCACCGCCTTCAAGATCGGCGAGAAGTCCTCCGACCCTCTCGAGATGTACCTCTCGGACATCTACACGGTGGCCCTCAATCTGGTGGGCCTGCCCGGACTGGTGGTGCCCAGCGCTCCGGTGGAGGGGCTTCCTACCGGCTTGCAACTCATCGGTCGGGCCTTCGATGAGGGCCGACTGCTCGCGGCCGGACACGCCTTCCAACAGGCAACCGACTTTCACCTGAGGCGTCCGGAGCGGACCTCGGTCTCTCAGGGTTAATCGCGACGAAGAGCTCAGGCTGACCATCCTCTCGACGAGGCCGTCGAGTTTGTGACAGGTGCGGAATTGCCGGGATGACCGACCGACTTGGCCGGCGGGCCGTCGACCCGGCCCGGTTGGCCCGGATGGGCCGGGCTATCCGGCACCGCGGGGGCAGTTGCTGCAGCCTGGTCTGGGTCTGTTGGCGGAGCTGGTGCACTCGCGCGGCTACAGGGTAGCCCTGAGCGGCGAGGGAGCCGATGAGGCCCTGGCCGGATACCCGTGTGGAGCCTCTTCGTTCTGGCATTCCTAAAGAGATTGAGGAGACACGTCGACAGGAGGCTCGTCAGCAAGAGCTATGGGCTTACTATCTCGAGCTCCCTGAAGAGGAGAGACTCGACATCCTCACGGCGGCTCGCCGGACGCTGCGCTTCTTGCCGGCTGACAAGCTGGAGACGATCGAGATCGACTCCCCCCTTCTTGTCAAGATCGAGATCGCCAACCTCGTGGCCAGCCGTAGAGGGGCCTGTGAGACGGCCTGAGCAAGCGAACGGTGAATTATGACCTGACGGGGGAGGGAAGGCCCTCTGAGGGCCTCCAGCGCCTCGAGAGACGTTGGGCGAGGAGGAGACTGTTTGGCGATCCCCTCGACTTTAAGCACAGCAGCCGGCCGAGCAGAAGGTGAATCTTGGTCTCACCGAGCGTCTGCAGGAAGAGCTCGCGGCCCTCCAGGCCGAGGCTCATCTTTCCAGTCAGAGCGAGTTGATCCGCACGACCCTGGTGGCCGCCCGCCACGACCCGCACATTGAGCGCGAGCTCCGCAAACTGGTGGTCCTGAGCTCTTGACGACGCTTGTCGCGTCCGATACCAATCGGTCTGCGTGATATCCACGAACTCTTCGTCCGAGTCCACCACGATTCGGTCGGGATAGAGCTGCTTGAGTCCGGCCAGGACCTCAGCCGCTCCTTTCCCCATGAGCCTGATTTCAGTAGGGGGCTCCTTCACGCGAACCAACATAGTGCACCTCGATTTCAAAACTGCCATTTTCGTAACACCAGCAGGCGACCCATCGATACTCTAGGTGACAGTGATAGTTGTCGAATCGTTCGTTTGACGGGGTTGACGACTGTATGCTTGAGGGCATACAATGGGCGGGATGGGGTTTGAGCAAGCCAAGGCCCTGATCCTGGCCCATCTGGGAGCTGGCACTGTGCGGCATGAACCGAGACCCGCACGGAAGAATCTCTTGCAGACGGGCCAGCTCTCCCTGGTCGAGGCCGCGGCGATCGTCGCCAAAACCCGAGGCCAGGAGGCGAGTTCGGCTCCCCATCACCAGGACCCCTCCATCACCGTCTGGGTTCTGCGCCCTGACGGCTGGTACATCAAGTGTTATCTGGTGGACGAGTGCTGGTTCATTTCGTTTCAGAAGGCGGGTGAGTCTCCATGAAATCCATCGTCCTGCCAGGCGAGACCACGCGAGCCTCCTGCGAGACGTGCGGCAAGTTTGTGCGCGCCACCTGGGGCTACCGGCCCTACACGCTCGAGGATGACTTGGTGGTGGAGCAGGTCATGTGCGCCACCTGCCCAAGCTGCGGTCAGGTTGTGGGGGTGGCCCAGCAGTCGGCTTACCTTCTCCGCCGAGCGCTTGAGAACGAGCGCCGCTTTCGGACGACCCTAAGATTGCCGCAGGAGCTCAAGGACTATGTCGCGCTGCAGCTCGATAGACTCGGGATCGCGGGGGCTCCCCAGAGCTACGTGCAGCTCTTTCTGAGAACCCTCTTGGCGGCGTGCAGAGGCAAAGAGAACGAGGTAGCCCAGGGACTTCGGGATTTGGCCGATCCAGTGCTTGAGCGTCCATGCACCGAGATGCTGACTCTTACATTGAGCCGTCCCCTCCTCGAGGTGCTGGACACCCTGAAGTCCCGCACCGGGCTCGACAATAGCAGCGAGGTGATGCGCCGTCTGTTGGTGTTCTCCGATTTGCAGCCGGAGGGCTTTAGAGCCCTAACCGATCAGGCTGAACAGGTTATCCTAGCTGCGGCCGTGTGAGACGAGATCTTTCTTCCGTCAGCGTTCATCCCTGGCATCCGAGGAAGCCACCGCCATCGGACTCAGCGTTCTGGACAAGGTTCCCAAGGTTGCTCCAGTGGCGGGGGACGAACTGCCAGAGCATCCAAAACCGAAGCGGCCCCCTTCACGCAAACCGACCCGCGCAACGTGTTGCAGGCCGTGTCTAAAGCTGCGGTAGCTACCGGTACTTACGCTACACACATTTACGCTACGCCCATTTGGCTGAGCCAGAACTTGGCCCCTTCCAGCTTGGGAACGGCCAGGTAGTGCTGGCCAAGCTTGCCGGAGTAGGCGTACTTCACGAAGTCGTGTGCCAACAGCTGCTTCTTGGCTGAGGACAGGACGTCAATGTGGAGGGCGATCGGGCGACCGTCCACGCCGCCTGTGTCCTCCACCCAGTGCTGAAACTGGCTCTGCTGGGGATGGTGGCTCAGGTCATGGCCGTTCGCGATCTGCTGGGGCGTGAAGAGGCTTGGTGAGGTCAGGTAGTAAGCTTCGACAGAGTTCATGAAGAAGCTGAGCTTGTGCGCCAGGCTGATGGCGATCGACCAACCCCACGGGTCGTAGTCGCTGAAGACCCCGATCCAGAGCTTCTTGGTGCGGCGCGCCAGGTCGCGCGCGAAATACTCCAGGCTGAGAAACGAGGGCTGACCGTTGGAGGCCATCACCGAGATCGCCGTAGAGCATCTGGCACAACCACCAGAGCCCTTCCTTCTCGGCGAAGAACAGATACTTGGCGTCGTCTTTGCCGACGAAGCTCAGGTGATCCATCGGCCGCTGGAACTCGAATTCTCCGCTGAACTTGAAGACGCGGTGCCAGACGAACTTGCCCAGGTTCTCGGTCATCAGCTCCACCAGGCGCGCCACGCGGTTTGAACGGTCGGAAACCCCGGTAGGAAGCTCTCTTACCCCAGTGGGAAAGCTTCCTACCAGCTCCAAAAAGCCCTCGGTCGGCGCGAGAAGACGGTGCTCCCGATAGAACGGCTCGACAACCTGATACCAAAACGACCGGAGATTCCCCCGCACCGGATCGGCCTCGCTCATCAAGATGAGCAGCCACCACTGCCAGATCAGCGTGAGGAGCAACCGATTGTCGTTGATGCGCTCGGGATGCTTCGGCTCGGGGAAGAGCTGACGGAGCAGCTGGACCGAGACGCTCCTCAGATCGGGTGCCTCCCAGGTGATCGAGCGCTCGAGCCAGCGCATGTCCACGTCGGACAGCTTCGCCTTCAGGGCATCTTTCTGCTGTCGCTCGAACTCTTTCAGGTCCCCCACGTGCACGCTCCCTCTCGCTCAGGCCGGTTCGAGCCGTAGGATTCACTACACGCGACCCGAACTCTTCTCGCCGTGGGACGGACTCAAAAGGAATTTGCGGATGCGCTGGCCGGCGAGCTCGGGCTCTCCATTCGCACGAGCCGTGCCTACCTCGCGCGCTTCCTCCAGCTGGTCGCCGACGACCTGGTCGAGACCGGTCGGGTCGAGCTGCGCGGGATGGGCATCTTCCAGGTTCACGCTCTTCCCCCACGCGAAATCGTCCACCCCGGAACCGGCCAGGCCGTAACCATCCATGCGCGCAAGGTCGTCCGCTTCCGGACTCCGATTGCGCTCCGCCGGCGGCTCAATCCCCCGACGACCAAGAAGCGGCGCGGTAGCTAGTGGGCAAGTTCAGCGTCAGCATCTCCGACGAGCTCGAG